>CDYY01036646.1_pt1 | contig 127215 bp, 81 predicted proteins | sample 480691 | NCBI WGS metagenome assembly CDYY01 (sample SAMEA3182107, study PRJEB8094) | gut metagenome | biome: human; feature: gut; material: Stool; isolation source: human stools | place: Canada | collected 2013-02-25
TAGCGGTGTTCCAGTCCGAGAAAGGCGTTCTTGACCTTCTCTGCCGTGACAAAGTTGTCACGCTCCATGATTTCCTGATAATGTCTGTTGATGCGTACACGCATCTTGTCGAGCATGCGGTTCGTTTCGAGTGCCGCCGTGCTTCTGCCCGTGACACGTCCCCCTTTGGTGTCCCACAGCTTGGGATCGACGGTCAGTTTGCAGCTGAACTGCATCTGGGTGCCGTCCACCGTGATGCGTCCCATGACGGGTACTGTCCCGTCCTTTTTCACTACCTGACGCTTGAGGTAGTAGATTACTGAAAATGTACTCTTCATCGTCCTTAATTTTTTTAGGTTCAAAATTAGTTGGTGAAGAGTCCGTTGTCGGTACGCAAAACGGGGAGGAACGGCGCAATCTTTTTCCGTAACCGGATTTGTTGCGTGGGTTGTCAGTAACTCACTAATCCTTAACGCCTTGTTTCGCTATCCGTGTCCGTTTGTCGCCCTTTCGGGCATGGTTACGGACAAGTAACGTAGCGGCGTCCTGATTTGGCTTCAGCGGTGATTGCGATGGCTTCACGAATAATCGGAAGCACGACTGAAACCCTTGTAACTCAATTCTATCACTATTTCTTTCCGCATTTCACTTTTTTGTAGTAACTTTGTATTTACAAGCTGTAAAAATTGGCTCAAACAAGAATATGGCTCTGCAATGACATGGATTGAAAGCATGAAAACTGAATATCAAAAATGTATGGATGAGGAGCCTTTCGACGGCTCATCGCCCGAAATAACGGAAATGACTGTCCGTAACAAAAGGCTACTACACCAACTCAGAGAAACGGATTATGCCGACAATGAGGCAAAGCAGCGCATCTATCGGCAGATGTTCGGAAGTATCGGCAAGGATGTTTACATCGACATAGACTTCCGATGCGAGTATGGGAAAAACATCTATTTCGGGAACAAGGTGATCGTGAACATGAACTGCACGTTCCTCGATAATAACAATATCATTATCGGTAACAACGTGATGATAGCCCCCGATGTGAAAATATATACCGCAACTCATTCCGTCCACCTCGCGGAAAGGATGCCGGAAAGGACATGTCCCGGAGCGTCCATCTGCGACACAATTGCCCGCCCCGTCCTTATAGAAGATGGTGTATGGATAGGAGGCGGCTCTACAATCCTTCCGGGTGTGACTGTCGGCCCAAACTCTGTCATCGGAGCAGGCAGTGTTGTCGTGAAAGATATTCCTGCCAATTCCATAGCTGTCGGCAATCCTTGCCGTGTAATTAAAAATATCGAAGATAATGATTAAAAACCTCATTTTTGATTTTGGCAAGGTCCTCGTAAATCACGATTTGCAACCCATGCTTGAACGATATTTCGGGGATGATGAAGTGTCGCTAATCGGCTTTCACAAGATTCTATCAGATCCGGAATTTATAAACATGTGCGACCGTGGAATAATCCCGTTTGATAAAATGATTGATGGAGCGATAAAAAGGTATCCTGAATATAGTGATGCCTTCACATTTTTCAAAGATAATTATCTTGAAGAGATAACAGGAGAGATTGAAGGTATGCGTGTACTTCTAAAAAAGTTAAAGCAATCTGGATTCAAACTATATGGGTTGACGAACTGGAGCGACACAATCTACCGGGTCATGGAGAAATTCGACATATTCCGGTTACTTGACGGTATGGTAATATCATGTGAGGAACACTTCATCAAGCCTGAAAAGGAAATTTATCTTCGCCTTTGTGACAAATATGGCCTTAAACCGTCGGAATGTTTGTTTGCGGATGACAGAATGGTGAATGTGTTGGGTGCAAAGGCGATTGGAATGGAAGCCGTATTGTTTACAACAACCAAAAAGTATATTTTTGAAATAGAGCGAATTTGCGGGATCAAAATTGAACAATAATAGCTACAGCCAGTGATGGTGATCACGCTCAATGGAAAGATTGTACGCTACCAAAAGCAAATAGGCTTACAGGGCTACGAGGGATTACCCTTCGGTACGTATGTCATCCGGATAAATGAGAAAACATTCAAGATCCAACTCTCCAAATAACCGCAAGGCGGGTATGCTTCACGCACCCGCCTTTCACATTTGCATATCTCCCGTTTTTTTACGAATATTGCATATCGGTAATCAACAAATAAGATAAACAAGAATATGGGTATCGGGAAATGGATAGGTGGCGTCTTGGGATTTATGGCGTTCGGACCGCTAGGCGCTCTAGCCGGCATTATATTAGGCTCTTTCTTCGAGGAAGGGGCAAATATGACGGGGCAGTCTTTCGGTGGCGGAACCAATTACGATGATGAATATACACGAAGAGACCCATACGCCGGGGAACGTAACAGTTTCCTTTTCTCCATGTTGGTTATGGCATCCTATATCATCCGTGCCGACGGGAAGATCATGCATAGCGAGATGGAATACGTCCGTCAATTCCTCCGGAGAAACTTCGGCGAGATCGCCGTAAGCCAAGGTGAGGAGATATTGCTAAAGCTTTTCGACCAAGCCAAACGCATGGATCAAGAGAACAACATGGGATTCAAGAATACCATCCGGGAATGCGGAACCCAGATCGCATACAACCTAAGTTATGAGGAGCGGCTGCAACTGCTTGCGTTCCTCGCCGAGATCGCTAAGAGTGACGGGAATGTGTGCGCGGCTGAGATCAATGCCTTGAAAGAGGTAGCGATGGCGATGGGAATGTCTGATAGAGAAGTCGAATCCATGTTGAACCTAAAAGGAAGTTCCTTGGACGATGCCTACAAGGTGCTAGAGATAGAACCGACCGCCACGGACGAGGAAGTCCGTGCCGCCTATCGCCGGATGGCCGTCAAGCATCATCCGGACAAAGTAGCCAGTTTGGGAGAAGACATCCGCAAGGCCGCCAACGAGAAGTTTCAGAAAATAAATGAGGCCAAGGAAAGAATCTATCAATCGAGAGGCTTGAAGTAAGATTCGACAAACAGTATTACTTACGAATTGTCAGCCAATTACATTTACCGATATCTTCTTTATGATGTAAATATTCTTTCTCCTAAATAGAAGTGGACAGACATATCATACCTTACAAAAACGCAATCGGCTGTTTATAGAAAAACTTTTTCATATATATTTTCTAAATATTAGAAAACATTCATATCTTTGCCTCCGATTTTAGTAATCAAGCTATCACATAGTTTGGTGAGAGGGAATCCGGTGTGAATCCGGAGCTGTTCCTGCAGCTGTAATCCTCATTAAGTTGGTTAGAAGTTCAAAAGCCACTGTTCCAGAATTGGAATGGGAAGGTTTCTAACCAGAGGAGAGCCAGAATACCTGCTAAAGTCTTACAATAACATCAAGCTTCCAGGATAGAAGTATGTGTCATACAAAAAACGATTCAATTTATTTTTTGAGACATAACCAGATAGAGGCTTGTTGTTTTATTTCGTGTATAAATAAAACACTATATGAGGCTTTTAGCATTCGCTATTCTGGTGGCATGCGTACAATCCGTATGCGCCCAAAGCATATTGAAAGATCCGAAGGAACTTTCCGTGCTATTGAACGAGATCGTGGTCACCGGTACGGGTACCGAACACTATCTGAAAGACGCCCCTGTGCAAACAGAGGTAATCACCGGCAAAGCCCTTGACAGTTACCAAGGACGCAGTATGCAAGATATTCTGGAAGGGCTGAACGCTTCCATCACCTTTAATCCGAGCGACATGGGTAGTGGCATCCAGATGAACGGATTAGGTAACGATTACATCTTGATCCTTATCAATGGCAAACGGATCAACGGAGATACCGGCGGACAAAACGACTTGAGTATTATCAACCCCGCCAATATCGAACGTATCGAGATCGTAAAAGGTGCCGCCTCTTCCCTGTATGGCTCGGACGCTATCGCCGGTGTTATCAATATTATCACGAAAAAGAACCGGGATAAAGTGAGCCTATCGAATACGACTCGTGTCGGATCATATGGAGATATATTGGAAAGCGTACAAATCGGCTTTGGGCATAAGAGAGTGAATTCCACCACCTCACTTAGTACGACCCACACGGACGGCTGGCGAAATACGACCCAAGAATGGGACCATCACGAGGTAATGGATGGAACCGTGACACGAACCGTAAACCGATCCACGAACTTTACGTTAAGGGAGAACTTAACCTACAAAGTGAACGACCGGCTGAGCCTTTCGGCCGATGGCTCTTTTTACCAGAAATGGAATTATCGTCCGCACGGCGCATTCAAGTATTATACCTATGATCAATTCTACCGGAACTTCGATGTGGCCGGAGGAGCTAAATACGCATTGGGAGGACTGAATTTTCTTTCGGTAGACCTAACTTATGGTAACTATAGTTATTTCTATAATTACCATCATAAAGATGTTACGAACTTCTTCGATCCGGAAACGGATTTACGTATCACTCGTTATCCCGGAGAACATATTCTGGAAACCTCTCAACAACGTTTCCTAGGACAAGCCAAAAGCGTATTCCACCTCGGGGAAAACAATATCCTAAGCGCCGGACTCGAATATCAATACGATCATTTGAAATCTCCCCGGCGTATCGAGAACGGGAAAGCCTCCGTATTTACGGCTTCCGCTTATGTACAAGACGAATGGAATCCGACGGATCGGTTGAATGTGACGGTAGGTGGGCGCTTCGTCGTGCACCAAGAGTTCGGGGCTACGTTTACCCCTAAAGTCTCCGCCATGTACAAACTAGGCGACTTCAATATCCGAGCCACATACTCAAATGGATTTAAGGCTCCTACCTTAAAGGAGTTGCACGATGATTATATCACGCAGATCGGCGGCGGCCCGTGGAAACATTATTATGGTAATAAGGATTTAAAACCGCAAAAGTCCAATTATTATTCGGCGAGCGTAGAATATCATGCGTCGAACCTGCAGATCACGGTAACAGGATTCTACAACCGTATCAAGAACATGATCGCCCTGACCGAGATCCCGACAAGCGCCGAAGACCGATTGGATGAGATCGAGGCCAGCATGCAACACAAGAACTTATCCAAAGCCCGCTCTTTCGGAGGAGATATATCGCTCACCTATCAAATCCTATCTTCCTTGGCTATTGGTGGAGGCTATAGCTATACGGATGCCAAAGCGCAATATACGGATGATCCGGCCGACCCGAATTATATGCTCTACACCCCGATCAACGGAACCTCATTCCATAATGCCAATTGGAAACTAGCATGGAACCATGCGTGGAAAAAGTATAAATTGGATGTCACCTTGTTCGGCCGATACCAATCCACCCGCTTTTATATCACGGACGGTGATGGAAAAAGTTATCAGCTATGGCGATTGAATACCCGTCATAACGTATTGAAAAAGAAAAAATGGAACCTAGATATCAATGTCGGTATCGATAATATCTTCGATTATGTGGATCGTACCCCGTTCGGACGCCATCGTGGAACTACGTCTCCCGGACGGACTTGGTACGCCTCCTTTATCGTGAAATTTCAGAATAAACATAAACTATAAACAATCTTAAAAGTTAAATGCGATGAACAAATTTAAGTACCTTTTGCTTGCGGCGAGTCTATTTGCCTCAAGCGCAGTTTTTACCTCCTGTGATGATGGAGACGACGACAATACCGCAAACCCGGCGGAAGAAGTCGTAAAGACAAGTAAGAAACATGACACGGCGATCTTGTTGTGTACATTCGGTAGCACATTCAAAGAGTCTATCAAGACTTACGACGCAACATTGGCCGATTTCCAGAACGCATTTCCCGATGCGGACATCTATTTGTCATTTACCTCCCGTACTTGCGTGAATCGTGTAGAGGCAGAGACCGGTATCGCACGTTACCAACCGGACCTTTGGTTACAAGCTCTAGGAAATGCCGGTTACAAGAAGGTAGCGGTACAGTCCTTACACATCATCCCGGGTGAGGAATACCTAAGCTTGATGAATACGGACGTGAAGAAGAAATTCATGATCGAGTCTTTCCCGAGTGTTCAAGTCGTAAAAAGCCCTTGTTTGGTATACGACGAGGATGATGTGGAAGCCGTAGCGAAAGTCCTATACAGCCACTACAGTGATAAATTGGCTGATAACAAGAACATCCTTTTATTAATGGGACATGGTAACCCGGATAAAAACTATAACGCAAATACGAAATACACGGAAACAGAAGAGGCTATGCAAGCCTTGGCCGCTAACAAGAATGTATTCGTAGGTACCGTTGATTACGGAGATATGTTGTTCTGGCCGGAAGAAGGCGAACCAAATGAGGAATGTGTCTACTCCAAACTTACCAAATACTGCGAGGATCATAACTTAAAACCGGAAGAGATCACGATCTCCTTAGCTCCGTTCATGTCTATCGCCGGAGACCATGCGCATAATGACCTTTGGGGTATCGAGGAGGGTGATGATTTCAGCGCTGCCGCTCCTAACGCCGACGCTTGCTGGAGACTAAAACTTTTGAAGATGGGCTTCAAGATCGACACGGAAGAAAGCCATAACGGAAGCTTGGAGAATTGTAAGATCATAGGATTAGGCGATTACGACGCTATTCGTCAGATCTGGGTGAATCACCTAAAAGCATTATATAATGATGCGGAAGCTTGGGAAACCGGAGAAGACTACCAGTAAATAATTGAGAATTGAGAATTGAAAATTAGGGAGTACTTACTGAACCAATTTTCAATTCTCAATTTTCAATTGTTCAGTGTGTATATAATTTCTTTCGATCAAAAATCGTCGCCCGTTTATATTTCATGGCGAAACGGATGTGATCGATAAATAAAGACCGGATCGCCGGATTCTCACCTAGAGGTTTTAAATAAATATCCACATCGAAACCCTGTTGACGTAGCCCTTTCTGCCAGAAATCCGTAACCGTATTTTCCGTACCTCGAATCAGTACGAACATAAAAGGAATCAACTGCACACGCTTATGACCGGCTTGGCGCATTTGCTCACCTACATCCTCGATCGTAGGGAAACCCTCACGGGTTCCGGTATAATAATCTTTCATTCCTTTGGTCTGGAACATATACCCCAATTTTGCGTAAGCCGAGTTACTGGCATGATAAGTTCCGTGCGCCACCAATAACTTAGCCCCATTTTTAGTCACTCCAGAAGGTGAGGAAACCGCTTTCATCACCGCCTCATAATCGGTATCATCATATAACAAGGGATTACCTACACGCAAATCCTTAAACAAACCTTTTCGCTGTTCCGCCTCTTTGCGGATCGCTTCCATCTCCACACCCTCTATAATGATAGTCGGTTGGATTATCACATGGGTAAACCCTTGATCACGCAACTCTACCAAGGCATCCGCCGGCAACTGAACCCAAACACCTTGCACCCTCAACCGACTCACTACGCTACGGGCGCTATAAGCCTGCCGGACTTCCACGTCTGGGAAAGCCTCCTTGACACGCTTGTTCATCACATCGAGTACTTGGGTACGAGCTTCCGGGTAAGCACTCCCGAAATGTACCATCAAGATCGCTAACTTATCTCCCTTTTCCATGCTCTCCCGGATATCGGAAGCGTAAAACTCCCGCCCGGGTTTCGCCCATAATGAACAGGCGAGCCCGAGCAGGAGTGAACAAACAAACATGGATCGTAAAAATCCCCTATACATTATTATATTAGTTAATAGTTGACATGTGACAGTTTACTGCTTGAAACGGACCAGAAGGCTGACGTAATAGGTACGGCCCGGGGTCAATGTAGCGTAATTGTAATTAAAGGGACGATCATCTACATAATCAAAAAGGTTCTCGATACCTACTCCCGGTTCCAACAAGAAATCGCCGGCTCTAAACGTATGGCTCGTATTGAGATTCCACAAGGAATATTTCGGTGCGTATCCATAAGAAGTAGAATAACGTTCCCCTTGGATACGTCCGTTAAAATTCACGTTCAGCTTATACTTATTCCAAGTATGAGACCACATAGCCGCTACCGTACCACTATGCTTAACGGTCTTATCCAAAGGCTCATCCTCATATACGTTTTTTCCATCCATGAAACTATAGCCACCATTCAAGGTAAAGCCCGCTCCCAGATAACTATTGAAGGCCACGTTAATACCTTTGATCTTCGCTTTATCGATATTCGCACGCATCTGTATCTCATCATAGTACGTACCATGGGCGGTGTTATAAGCATCCCGTTCCGCCGTATCCAACATCTTATAGTTAATCATGCTACGTACGTTATTCATAAAAGCGGACACGGACAAAGAGAAATACCGCATCGTATATTCTGCGCTCAACGTAAAATTGTCGCTCTTCTCCGGGTCCAGATCCGGATTACCGATCGTAAGGCGAGTCGCTCCGGACGCTTTCTTCTCCGATTCCGTATACAACTCTTTCAATTCAGGTGTACGGAAACCAGCCGCATACGATCCGCGGAAATTAAAACCGCCTACCTTATACAGCAAAGCCACGTTAGGAGTCGCATAACTCTTAAAATTCTCATGGTAAATATAGCGCAAACCCGCATACGCTTGGAAATGCTCATTGATATTGATCTCGTCTTGCGCATAAAATGCGGTCGTGTACATACTTTTACCCGTTATATTATCCGTCTCACTGCTCAGTAATTCTTTAATGAACTCCGCACCAGCCGAAAGCTTATTATACTTGCCCAGACGAAAGATTCCCTTGACATTCAAGTTATGGTAATGAATCCGTTTCGTCATATCACTCTCTCCGCTTTTCTTTCCATCAAAGAAATCCTTATACGTACTATGATTGTCCGACAGATAATCAGCGTTCAAATAAGAGTTCTTATTAATCATGTATTGAGCGCCCGCCCCATAAGTGAACGTCTCTTTTCTCATATCATAGTTGGTCGTATTCACTTTATCCATCGGCATCGGACGATCGCTGGAACGTCCGAAGAAAGTACCACGCACATAAAAAGACAAACGATCCGTTGCGTCGTACGTGAAACGTTGGTTGATCACGTTCCGGTGAAATCCCTCGGAAGCTTGCTTATTGGTAGGAACCAACTCGCCTTTACTCTCCGTATAGGGATTTAATTGCCAACCATCGGCCCGTTGATATTGATAAGAAGTATATGAACCGAACTTCCCTACATTCACGTCCGCATTGACCGACTGCAAGAATTGGTTCTTGCTACCATAACGGCTATTGCTCGTCACGTTCACCTTATTACGGGAATCATCCGTGATGATATTGATAACGCCGGCGATCGCGTCGCTACCATACAAAGCGGAAGCGGCCCCGTTCAAGATCTCTACCCGCTTTACGTTAGACATATCGATACGGGAATAGGTATCATCGCCGGCCAAACGCTTACCGTTTTCCAAGATAACCACGTATTTCTCCGTCAATCCGTTCATATTCATCGTAGCCCCCTGTCCGTTTTCCATAAATACGATACTCGGATTCAGCTTGGTCATCGCATCTTGGAAATTGGTTACGCTCGCCTCTTTCAAGTCTTTTCCCGTAAGCACTTTCACGGGAATAGGGGAATTACTCATGCGGCGATGCGAACCGGTACCGGTTACCACCACTTGATCGATATTCACATACTTTTCTTTCAGCTTAATAACGACATCTTTTTCCGAGTGATCCGTTTGATACACGCCCTGTTCATAGCCAAGGTAAGTCACACGAATACGATGTCTACCATCGGGAAGGTTCAGCTCAAATTTTCCGCCGGCATCCGTGGTTGTACCATTCAAGGATTCCGACACGCGGATATTCGCGCCCGGGATTGGTTCATTACTTTCATCCACGACCTTACCCTGTAAACGTACCTGCGCAAATGATACGTTTATCGCACAACTTACAGCTAAAGCCGCGCACAAACACTTTCTTCTCATAAACGATTTGTTATTATGTATATTTCCGCTTTCCTGACCCCGAGAAAAACAGCAATAAAAACGCTTGGCAGGTTTCCTGACTTACCTCGTAGAAAACGACCTTCCCGTCTTTTACAGACAGTGGTATGAGAAATGTTTTCTACTTTACAAAAGCTTACAGTAGCGGGCACTGCTCCGGATTCACACCGGATTCCCTCTTTATGACGAAACCAGATGGTTTTACGTCATCACCAAAACGGGGGCAAAAGTATGAATTATTTTATATAAACAAAAATATATCCCGGCTTATGTTCTTTAAAAGCTTTACAAAGAGAAGCTTATAACACATCACATCGCCAAAAAGGAAAACAAAAGCAATCATACAAGACACAAAGTTTTCCAAAACTTTTTACAACACACTACAAATTAACACATTAACATAATTTAATCAGCAAAAAGTTTTCCAAAAAGAAAATCATATAGAGTAATAAGATACCTTTGCACGCATAATCAATCACAAATTAATCGACATCATGATACAGACAGTTGTTAAACGGGACGGGCGTATCGTTGGCTTCAACGAGGAGAAGATAGTAACCGCTATCCGTAAAGCCATGTTGCATACAGACAAGGGAGAAGATATGCAACTGATTCGCCAAATCACAGACCATATCTCATTCAAGGGAGAACCTCAAATGACCGTAGAGGCGATTCAAGATGCCGTGGAACTGGAATTGATGGCCAGTAGCCGGAAGGACGTAGCGCAGAAATATATCGCTTACCGAAATCAGCGAAGCGTAGCCCGCAAGGCGAAAACACGGGATATGTTCTTGGAGATTATCAATATCAAATCCAACGACATCACCCGTGAGAACGCGAATATGAACGCCGATACACCCGCCGGCATGATGATGAAATTCTCCAGTGAGACCACCAAACCGTTTGTCGATGACTATTTATTGAGCGAGGAGGTCAAGGAAGCCGTATCAAACAACTATCTCCATATTCATGATAAAGATTATTATCCGACTAAAAGCTTGACCTGCGTACAACACCCGTTGGATCGCATCCTGAAATACGGGTTCTCCGCCGGTCATGGCGAATCACGTCCGGCTAAACGAATCGAAACCGCTAGTATCCTTGGCTGTATCTCTCTAGAGACCGCCCAAAACGAGATGCATGGCGGACAGGCGATACCGGCGTTCGATTTCTACCTAGCACCTTACGTACGTAATAGCTTTATCGAGGAAGTAAAGACCTTAGAGGATTTATACGGACAGGATTTCTCCCACTTATATAATAAGCCTATCGACGATTACCAGACACAGACCTTGGATGGATTAAGCGGTGATAGACGCGTCATACAACATGCCATCAACCGCACGGTAAGCCGTGTACACCAATCGATGGAGGCTTTTATCCATAATATGAACACGATCCATTCCCGTGGAGGCAACCAAGTGGTATTCAGCTCCATCAATTACGGGACCGACACCTCGGCGGAAGGTCGTTGCATCATCCGGGAGTTATTAAAAAGTACTTACAGAGGCGTAGGTAACGGCGAAACCGCTATCTTCCCGATCCAGATATGGAAAAAGAAACGAGGCGTAAGTTATCTGCCGGAAGACCGCAACTACGATCTTTACCAATTGGCCTGCAAGGTCACCGCCCGTCGTTTCTTCCCGAACTTCTTGAATCTCGACGCGACCTTCAACCAAAGCGAGGATTGGAAAGCGGACGATCCTCAGCGCTATATCCACGAGGTAGCGACCATGGGATGCCGTACCCGTGTATTCGAGAATCGTTTCGGACCGAAGACTTCTATCGGACGGGGTAATCTCTCTTTCTCGACGATCAATATCGTGCGATTGGCTATCGAGTGCATGCAGGTGGAGAACAAGGAGGAACGTATCGCCCTGTTTTTCGCTAAACTGGATCATATGCTGGAACTTACGGCTCGTCAGTTGCATGAGCGTATGGAGTTCCAGAAAACCGCTTACGCGAAGCAATTCCCGTTGTTGATGTCTTCCTTGTGGTTAGGCTCGGAAAAATTGAAGCCTAACGATTCGATTGCCTCCGTTATCAACCAAGGCACCTTGGGTATCGGCTTTATCGGACTGGCCGAATGTCTGGTGGCCCTTACCGGTAAGCATCATGGCGAAGATGAGGATTCGCAAGCCTTAGGTATAAGGATCGTTACGTATATCCGGGATCGTGCCAACCAATTCTCTGAGCAATACCAACACAATTATAGCGTACTGGCAACTCCGGCAGAAGGCTTGTCCGGAAAGTTCACGGGAAAAGATCGTAAGCAGTTCGGATCGCTCCCCGGTATCACGGATCGGGATTATTATACGAACTCTAATCACGTCCCGGTATATTATAAGTGCAGCGCCCGTCATAAAGCCGAAGTGGAAGCTCCTTATCATGATTTGACTCGTGGCGGCCATATCTTTTACGTAGAGATGGATGGCGACGCTACCCATAACCCCGAAGCGATCATGCGTGTCGTGGATATGATGGATAAATACAATATCGGATACGGTTCCGTAAACCATAATCGTAACCGTTGTCTGGATTGTGGCTACGAGAACTCCACCCCGAATCTGGAAGCCTGCCCGAAATGCGGCAGCAAACACTTGGACAAACTTCAACGCATCACCGGTTACTTGGTAGGAACCACCGACCGTTGGAACAACGCCAAGCTATCCGAGCTGAACGACCGCATCACCCACAACTAATTTTCAATTGTCAATTGTCAATTTTCAATTACCATGTTGTCTATCATAGATATCATCGAAGATACCACCGTAGACGGTCCGGGATTCCGGACCGCCATCTATGCGGCGGGTTGCCCGAACAAATGCCCGGGTTGCCACAACCCCGAATCATGGGATATCCATAAAGGGAAGAAAGTAAGAACGGAAGAGATCGTGGAGAAAGTGCTGACTGACGAGTTCGCCAACGTCACCTTCAGTGGTGGAGATCCCATGTTCCAGCCGGAAGGCTTCACCGAGGTAGCCAAGGCGATTAAGGAAAAAAGCCAAAAGACGATCTGGTGCTACACGGGATATAAATTCGAGGACCTGATAAAGAACCCGGCACAAGCCGCCTTATTATCCTATATCGACGTATTGGTAGATGGGCGCTACAAACAAACCCTTCGGGATGAGAGCCTTTTATTCCGGGGAAGCAGCAACCAACGGTTAATTGACGTACAAGCTTCTTTAAATAAAAAGGAAATCGTAAAATACAAGTACGATCCTTTTATTTAAGGCTTTTAAGGCACACACATGCATAAAATCTTGTACGGAACAAGAAATAAACATCCGTTCTCTTATATATAAAGAGAATTACATCAGCATCTATTCCTCAATTTTCAACGTGGTCTGTACAAACCACGGCGTGGTTTATAAAATCCACGGCGTGATCCGTACAGACCACGTCGTGATTTATAGAATAGAAGCGCATTCAACAAAGAATATATAAGTATCCGGATAATTATTCTTACTGAAGCGAGACGGATATTAGCATGATTTCATACCTTTGCATCCGAATTGGTTCCGTACGCTCGTTCGGGCATACGGATTAAAAGGGAATCCGGTGAGAATCCGGTACAGTCCCGCTGCTGAGAAAGAAGATGATGACAGACAAGGAAGTATTGTTATTACGGCGCAAATTGGATCTTTTGCTCCGTACGGGAAAATTGTTGATGGAAAGTGCCGCCGATACGAACCGTATCGAGCGTAACATGAAGCGGGTGGCCGCCTTTATGGGGATTCCCGAGGAGAAATTGCATATCGATATCCGATGGACCATGATTATGGTGAACGTAAGCGATGAGCGAAACTCATTCTCCAAATTCCAGAAATGCGAGAAACATGGTATTAACATGACAACGATATCACAGGTCAGCAAGCTCTCATGGCGGGCGATCGAGCAAGATTATTCTTTGGATAAATATGAGGAAGAATTGGAAAAGATAGTTCGCCAACCTCGGAATTATACCCCTTATATCGTAGCGATCGGAGCAGGATTCGCTTGTGGAGGTTTCTGTAAGTTATTTGGAGGAGACTGGATCGCGTTCTTGTTAACCTCGATCTGTACTTTTATCGGTTTCAGGGTGCGTGCCCGTTGTGTAGAGGCTGGCCTTAACGCCTACATGGGGATCGCTCTTGCCGCCTTTATTTGTACTTGTCTAGCATATGCCTCATCTTTTCTGGGAATATCCGGTACTCCGTATCTCCCGTTACTGGCTTGTGCCCTATTCATCGTACCGGGCGTACCTTTGATTAATTTTGTAGACGATATGATCGATAATCACTTGCTGGTCGGTATTACCCGTGCCGCAAACACGGTGATGATGGTAGCGGCAATGACTTTCGGTATCGCGTTCGCCTTGCGCTTACTCGTGATGAACGACGTATCGATCGACCATAAATTCAGCGAACTAAGTATGGTCCCGCATGATCCGTATTACGTATATGCGATAGCGGCTGCCATATCCGCCGTTGGTTTCTCTATGATATTCAATATCCAACGCCGTTTATTATGGGTGGTTGCTTTAGGCGGTATTATCGCCGTATGCATCCGGAACTTCGTGAACTTCGAGCTGGGCTATGGTCCCGTGATCGGCTCGTTTATGGGAAGTTTCGTTGTCAGCTTGATCGCGGTGAAAGCGGTTCATTGGTTCCATGTGCCGAACCATGTATTGACGATCCCTTCTGTTATCCCAATGATCCCGGGAGTATTGATGTATCGCTCTTTATTAGGTTTTATCAACCTTCACGGGGTGATCGGCGAGGTTACGAACGCCTTCTCCAATGGTATTAACTCCGCCCTCATCATCCTTTGTATCTCTTTAGGCGTAGCCGTCCCCAATATCTTCGCCCGTCGTTACATCGCCAAAGACCGCCAACGTTATCTGCAAGAGGAATTGGAGAAACGCAGGCAAAGAGGTAAGTTTATTGAGTGGTGATTTAAGCTGGCCATTCGTGGGTATTCCCGACCGTCAAAATACATATTTATAGGTATTGCCGAGACTAATAAGATATCGGATATTTGCTTTCGTTATCAAACTATAAAAACAAATAGAAATGAAGACTATAGGAATATTCTACGGCTCGTCTACAGGAACGACGGAAGGGATCGCGAAACGTATCGCAGAGAAGCTGGGTGTGGAAGACAAAGATATTCATGACGTATCTAACGCTTCTCCCGCTGATGTAGCGCCTTATGAAATCTTGTTATTGGGCTGTTCCACTTGGGGCGCCGGAGATTTGCAAGATGATTGGGATAGTTATCTAGGGAAACTGAAAAAGCTGGACTTAAGTGAGAAAACCGTCGCATTATTCGGTTGCGGAGACTCAGCCTCTTTTAGCGACACTTTCTGTGACGCCATCGGTACGATCTATTCCGACCTGCGAAATACAGGTTGCAAATTCATTGGCGCTGTAGATGCTTCGGGATATTCATTTGACAGTTCCACCGCCTGCATAAACGGTATGTTCGTCGGACTTCCTTTGGATGAAATGAATGAAGACGATCAAACAGAAGGGCGGATCGACCAGTGGTTGGCATCTATAAGGAAAGAAGGAATTGAATAGACGCACACTTTTACATACATAACTGTTTAACCTTAATATTACAACGTTTGCGTATTCAACTTGATTGGTTTAGATTTATGAAGAGGTATGTGGGTCAAACATACCTCTTTCTTTTCATCTCAGTTTCCTGAATTGTTTCTTTATCCAAAAATAATAGCCGGTTATCGCGAAGATCGTCCCCAACAAGGAAACTAAGCAAGTCAATATACGGGTAGTCATTCCCCCCCACGAGCCGACGTGTACGGAATAAATCCATCCTCTTATCTTCCCCGATTTTGGGAGATCTTTATATAATTGGACTTCCGTAATCTCACCCGTAGCAGGATCAAAGGAGTAACGGTCGCTTCCTCTTGTATTCCCATAACGGGCCGTAGAAACCGTAGCGGAGCCATCTTGGATCGTGATTGAGTTAAAGTCCGGATAATGGCTTTTCAATGCCGATAACACCTCAGCCCATTGTGTGTAATCCGTCTTTTTCTTCGCGGGTTTCTTCGCGCCGGAAGAAGCTGGAGCATGATGCGCTTGAGGCGGGTTTGCACTAATACCGAAGACACTATAAAAGGCATTTCGATACCAACCAAACGACCATGTTAATCCGGTTAACGCTAAGATAAGCAGGAGCAATGCCGCATAGAATCCCCCGGAGACATGTAAATCATAGAAGAAACGGAACCAACCAGCCTTGGTCTTTACTTTCAACCGGTTTCTCAATACTTTTTTATTACGGGGATACCAAATTACGATTCCACTTATAATAATAATCGCCAAGACCAAAGTCGCATAGCCAACTATTGATTTTCCCCAAGAAAAACTTCCATCCCGTTTATACTCATCAAGTAACCAACGATGAAGACGCATCATTTTCAGGAAAAAACCTTGTCCGTCATCCATCCCGGTCACCTCCCCGGTGTAGGGATCAATAAAACCCGCGGCCTTTTTCCCCGGTAATATCAGTTGATAAGTTCGTCTCGGGTCAGACGATACCCGAATACCGTTTATTCGAACCGAATCGGGTAATTGTTGGCGCGCCGATTCTATCAAGGTGGCAGGCGAGAGAGGTTCCCCTTTTACTTCCTTTACAAAATAACGGGAAGGGTAGCCTAATTCTAATATCTCTGTCTCAAAGACGAGAATCGCCCCGGTCAGGCAGACAATCGCAATAATAATGCCAAAAGGTATCGATAGCCATAAATGTACTTTCGCAAAGAATTTTCTCATTTTCCGAATAATTGTTTAATCCCGTCATATATACCCGGAACCGCTACCGTTCCATGGTTCTCGTCGGGAAATGATTTACTAAAGAAACGCAGGTTCTCCGCTTGCGGTAAAAGCTCCGAAAGAAGATAACTCACTTTGTCAAGATGAATGTCCACCCGGTCCGTCCTTTTTTTAGACGCGACACCGATATACAGGCTTTTCCCTTTAAAATCCCGGCCTGCAACCAAAGCCTCCGCCTCCCGGACCAACCGCCCCTGATCCCACCACAAACTAGGGTCGACCGCTAGATAGGTATCAAATAATTCCGTATGACGAAGAAACGTATTCAAGGTGAAAAGCCCCGCATACGAATGACCGATAAGCATATTCCAGCCGTTCGTGCGATAGGCACTATCGATAGCAGGGCGAAGTTCTTCCGTAAGAAACTTACTGAAAGCCTCACTTCCCCCTCCTTGCGGAATCGCATCTATGGAGATTTTACCATCCCGTCCGGCGGCTGAAGCGGTAGGCGTAAAATCACGTGTCCGATCCGTATTTAATACCCCGACAATAATACAGGGAGGTAGATATTTACCTCTACCGGATGCCAACGTTTTCCTTATGCCTACCAGCGAATGAAAGAAAGAATCTCCATCTAGCAGGTAAACAACCGGATAGCGTTGTTTCGTATCCATATTATAATGCTCCGGCAGGTGTATCCAATAACTCCGGTCTTCTTGCAATACGGTAGAGTACAAAACCAGTTCCTTTCCTATACAAATATCCTCCTGGCTCCGCAGGGTTAGCGGGAGCAGGAGGAATATTAAAAGAATGTGAGTCCGACTCATACTTGCTTATTACTCTTGAGCGGCAGTCAATTTACCTACACCACTGATTTGCTCTGCCTCAACGGTAAGACCTTTTGTTGCGGTAGCTGTCTTCGGATCGATACGATACACGGCAGGTTGACTTCCATCGGTAGTCGTAACCGCCATATAAGCGATACCATCCTCCGAGAACGGAGTATTGCCAAATCCGGAAATAACATCCGTGGAAGGCAGCCCCTTCACGTAAGTAAGACTCTTATCCTCTCCTTTATAAATAGCCAACTCTTTCGCGGCGAATCCGGATTCAGTCAACGGACGATCATACATCAACAACAAGAAATAATCTTCCGTGATATGCCAACAACGCAAGAATGCCTTACCACCCGTCTGTGCCTCCAAATTACAATAATAATCAGGATCAAACCCCTCCGCGTTAGCCTTAATACGAACTACACCGGCCGGCAAAGTCGTTTTCTGTACCTCCGCGGTCATCGTCTTGGCATAGCTGGGCGAGAACACATACACATCGCCGTTGTCTGCCGTCCAAATGGTCTGGTAGTATTGAGAACGGTTACGTCCGCAAGCATAACTGATCTTATCCGTCTTTATCAGTTTCGGGTTCTCGAATTTCTCGTTCGCATAAATAGCGACCCAAGCCTCGTTCGGATATTGCGTCCATTGCAATTCCCCTTTTTCGTAAGCGCCACTACCGCTTCCTCCGGATTCAGTCTTTACCAGCTCCGGGTATTTAACATATTTACCTCCCTCCGCTTTCACGCCGTACTTACTCAATCCCATCGGGATAGCCGCGGAATAGATCCGGCCGTTCGCTTGGAGAATACCCGCTAACGTAACAAACTCGCCATTTCCCAAATAATTCTCCGACAAGATCGTATTCGTGTTTGCCGTAAACGTCTCTTTGGCCACATCCAGATAAGAGAGCAAGAAACCTTTAGGCAGATAACCATTCTCGTCCGCATATTCCTCACCCAGATCACCGGTAGAAGATGTAATGATATAGTCACCGTAGATACCATAAGAAGTAAACCGCTTGATCTCGTAAGTATTATCACGCTCCTTAACCTTGCCTTCCGTATTCAGTACGTATGAAGAAGTAACACCGGCATTTCCTTGATTGTAAACCAAACGATACAAATATTTATCCTTATAGAAGATCCATTGCGTACCGCTTTCCGTAGTGAGTCCGTTGTTTTTAGCGGAGATAGAGCCATCACCCAGCGTATCGGCTGTCAACAAGTAATTCGCGTCACCGACAGAAGCGGCAACTACATAGCTCGAAACCACCTCCGAGGTCGATCCTCCGCCATTTCCATTCCCGTTGCCTCCGTTATCCGGGTTTACAGGATCGTCGTCACTACAAGAAGTAAATACTCCCCCAACCAATAACGCGGCGGCAAGACCTGTCATTAAATAATTCTTCTTCATGTTGTTTTAATCTATTATGTTTTGAATTAATTATTGATAAATAAAAGATAGTCACACTTTAAATTAATTACCGAAATAAACCCTCACCTTACCATAGAAAGCCCTGCCAGCCTTCTGCAAGCTGAAGTTATCGTATAATTTCTCGTTCGTGAGATTCCTGCACTCGAAAGAGATATTGTAACGCCCGTTCTGTATACCATAAGAGAGTGTCAGGTTATGCGAGAATTGAGTTGGTACCACAAATTCGGATTCACTGCCTACCGCCTCCGAATACAGCGGGAAACTATGCATATATAAATTATCGTAAGTGACACTTAGCGTATTGCCTTTCTTCCACAAATTACGCCAATAGAAAGTCACATCCGAGTTGGCAAACTGATAAGGAAGATTCGGCATACGTGCGCCATATGTCAAGCTCTCTTGGTTCGTCCCGCTGGTAACCGTCTTCACGTTATCCCTCACATTCATCTGCGTAAAGTTTCCTCCTACGCTTACCCAGTTAGCGAAACCGTAGCGAACCGAGATATTGTAACCCTTGGTCTCTACACGACCATGATTCACATAGGTAGCGCCATATTTACCGCCGCTCAAATCCGATATATTCCGTTGGATATAATCTTTCGTATTTCGGTAGATCAATCCGCCTTCCACATATACGGAATGCTTACCGAATGTCTCGTTGTAGCTTAAATTCAGATTCACGTTATCGCTGTTCTCCGGTTTCAAGGATATATCTCCGGTCTCAAGGTCCTCATCGCCAAACATCTCCTCATTGGTCGGCAGGCGGTAGGCTTTCTCATAGGACAATTTCGCTTGCAAGCTTTTCAAGATAAAGTAAGTTCCCGCGGCCCCATATCCCATCGCGCTTACCGAATTGGTCGTACGTATATAGTCATCTTGAGCCGAGGAAGTAGCGACAGGCCCCGCGATAAACTGGTTGTAATATTTACCGAACACAGACAAGTTCCAATGTTCCGTCGGCATCAAGCGATACGAAAGACCGCTGATATTTTTACGGGTTTCCTTCGGGATAGCGTTCGCTTCCGAGTCCTCGTTCAAAAGAGACTGATTCGAACGCCGGAACGCGTTGATCACGTGATTGAACGTGAATGTATGCGCCTTACCGATACGGTAGTTAGCTGTTAAGGTTCCGTTCCAGTTATTATTATCCGACCGAGTGTTCTGATAAGATTGCTCACCGGGCATCCGGAGCGGACGCATCTCGCCACGCCAATTATATTCATAGGAAGAGGTATCTACATTGTTCGTCATGTTCTTATTATAATTCGCCGTCAATACCACATCCAAGCCCCTAACGAAGAAATCACGCTTGCGATAGTCCAACGACGGCATGATCGAGTATCCCTTCCGATATTTGCCGCCAAACACCACTTCTTGGCGTACGCCCGTCTGTATATCTTTATACATATGTGAATAGGTAAACCCAAACATCAAACGATCCGCCCATTTCTTATCCACGAAACCTATTTTCCCGATAACGGCCTCGTTATGATACGTATCATGAAAACGCTTCACATGCTCGATCTTTTTCTTATTGATCGCTCCGGTCGTAAAGTCCTTCACCGGAGTATCCACATAGTAATTATTATCCGAATAATTCTGGAAAACGTTGATCTCATACGTGAGTCCGCTCCGGAAAGTTTGTCCGAAGTTCACATAAGATTTATGCGTATTGAAAGACCCGTATGAATAAGAAGCATCCAAAAACCATTTGTTCCGGTTCTTCTTGGTGATGATATTGATAACACCTCCGATAGCGTCTGTTCCGAAACCCACCGGTACCACACCCTTATAGACCTCTATACGCTCGGCATAATTCACCGGAATGTTATTCAGTCCGAAAGAACTGCCGACACCTTCTTGCGGAACCCCATCGATAAAGATCTTGATATGCTTGCCGGTAAATCCATCCATCATCAGTTGCATATCCGAGCCGACACCGCCGGACTCCCGGATCTTCATTCCGGGCGCTTGAGCCAAGGCTTCACTCAAGTTCTGGGTTGAATTTTGCAAGGCTTTCGTATCGAGGGCCACGGCATTGAACGCAGAACGCTTGAGCCGGGTCACGCCATTAGAAACGACAACCACCTCATCCAACTCCGTAGCTTGAGGGCTGATTACCACATTCATCTTCGTCCGTTCCCCACGCATCAGTTTCACGGGTTTCTCTACCGTCTTATATCCGATAGCCGATACTACTAATGTATATTCTCCCGCAGGAGCTTGAAGATGATAGATACCTTCCTCATTCGTAGTCCCGCCGTAATTCGTACCTTTTAGATAAACGGTAGCGAAATCCACGGTTGTTTTTTCCGTGGACAGGACTTTACCCGATATCATTGTTTTATGTTGAGAAAAAGCCGAGATGGAAATAAGCAACAGTAAAAAGGAGAGGAAAAGCCCTCTGATTTTCTTCATCATCATTTAATCAATTATGTTATTTAAAACGTTGCAAAGTTACGATCAGAGACTACAGCCCCACAATACCTAAGAATGGGTAAAATCACATTAAAAATCCACGGAGGTATACCAAACAATCCCCTTATTCAGGTAATTGGATGTATGGAGTAAGTTCGTAAAATTGAGTTATGTCAAATTTTAAATCTATTTAAACCCAATCGCAAGTTTTTGAGAGACATTTTCTTAATAAACTTCAAAAAGGTTAACTATATTTGCGAGAAACAGATGTTTAATTTTAATTCTTTATCACCATGACAGACAGAAGAACATTTTTGAGAAACATTTCATTACTTACTTTAGGGGGCATAGCCAGCCAAAAAGTAATGGCTTCAAATCCCACCAGATCCATACCCGCCACGGATGCGGTATCCTCGGCAACCGCCGGGAAAAAGATGGGATTGCAAACCTATTCGCTCGGACAGGAGTTACTGCAAGATATGCCTAACGGGTTGAACCGATTGGCAAAAGCAGGATATACCGATCTGGAGATTTTCGGATATAGGGAAGACACTGGTAAATTCGGTGATTATAATCCTAAAAATACGACATTCATCGCCTCCAAGGATTATAAGAAAATGGTGGATGATGCCGGTTTGAGAATCAGCAGCTCACACTTGACCCCTTCTCTTCGTGAGTACACGAAAGAGAATATGCCCAAATTCGACGAGTTCTGGAAAAAGGCAACCGATATCCATGCCGAGCTAGGTGTTAGTTGTATGGTACAACCGAGTTTACCCCGTATCGAAAACGAGGATGACGCCAAAGTAGTATCAGAGATCTTCAACCGTGCCGGAGAGATCACGAAGAAAGCCGGAATCCTATGGGGTTACCATAATCATAGCAATGAGTTCAAACGGGTATTGAAAGCCGGAGAGAAACCGGAACAGAACCCGAATCCGTGGGCACCACCTAAGGGTACTTATATCGAGGAGTTATTCCTGAAAAATACCGATCCGGATAAGGTTATGTTCGAGTTGGATGTATATTGGGCCGTTATGGGACAGCAAGATCCCGTGGAATGGATGGAGAATTATCCGAATCGTTTTAAGTTATTGCACATCAAGGATCGTTGGATCATCGGTGATTCCGGTATGATGAATTTCCCGAATATATTCAAGAAAGCGTACGAGATCGGTATCCTCGGCTACTACGTGGAACTGGAAGGCGACAAGAAAGGCCGTACCCAGTTCGAGGGCGTAGAGAAGAGCGCCGCCTATTTGCAAGCCGCTCCGTTCGTTAAATAAAACATCCCGATTTATCCCATAAAAAAGACAGTGTTTCCGTAGGGCGATCATATGCTTGGGAACACTGTCTTTTTGTTTATTTTGCCTTCAAAAAAACACGTACGTCTTTTTTCGGAAACATGTACATGTTTTTCACGAAACACGTACATGTTTTTTCAAAGGGCATTACATGATTAAAAACTCATCTTTACACCGGCAAAATAACTTCTCGGGCTAGCCGGGCCATAGATATAGGAGGAATCCCGGTTCTTACCTTGGTCAAAGTCGGATTGGTAAGCGTTAAACAGATTCTGCACGCCTCCATTTACTTCTAGTTTCAGCTCTTTGTAAAGCGGGAACTCATACGCAAGCTTGATATTCATATCAAAGAAATCCGGAGTCTCCACCGCCTTATCCAAAGGTATATATCCCGCCAAATGCTGCACCAACATACTTCCCGTATAGGTTCCCGACAGGGAAGCCGTGAAACGTTTGAAAGGCGTAAGGGTAGCCGTAAAATAACCATAGATATCCGGCGTACGGAACATCTTTGTCTCGGCTGGCACATTCTCGTCATCGCTCCATTTCTCGGCCTCTTTATAACGGCTTCGCTGGAAAGTAGCGCCCGCTTGCAAAGATAGCCATGAAGTTAACACCGACTTTCCTTCCAAGGTTAATCCCATCACTTTCGCCCCGGAACCGTTACGACGTTCCTTAATCAGATTGCCTTGCTCATCTTTCCCAATATCTTCCAAGACAAACACATCACTTAAGCTGGTGTAAAAACCTTCCACCAAGAAGTTCAACTGGATACCATTCTTAAAACGATGGTAAAAATCGACCGAAGCACTCAAGCTCTGCGATTTCTCCTCGGATAAATCTTTCGCACGCTGGATCATAGCGACCTCTCCGCCGACCGCCGAGATATGCATATCCTCATCGAACGCTTGCGGGGCACGGAAACCACTGGAATAACTAGCCCGGATATTGATATCTTCCGTCGGGTTAAAACGGATATTCGCACGAGGGCTGAATATTACATGATCCATCATATTATGTTTATCCAAACGACCGCCAATCAAGAAGCTCCATCGCTTATTTTTCCACTCATTCTGCAAAAATGCGCTCTCGATATGCACCTTCTGATTCGTAAAGCGATTATACCCGATCATCTCGTCTTTCAAATGATCGAAACTATACTCCAAACCGGCAGTCAAATCCGATGGCATAAACAAGAATTTATCAAAACTATAAGCATATTGCGTACCGGCCATAACCGTCAGGTCCGTAGTCTTGCCGTAAGCGTTCGGATCTTGGTTCGTCCCGTAATAACTATCCCGGTCTGTATTCTGGGCAGAAGTGAAAACACTCCATTTATGTTTGTAATCCTTGGAGAAAAGATCGAATTTCAGACCTCCTCCATCAATCGAATGCTCCAACTGTTCGGCGATATCCGCTTCATGAGGCGGACGATCCAACAGATTTCCTCCCCTGCGGTATTCATTCATATGATGATACTCGAATGTCAATTTACTATAAGTACTCGTTTTCAGGTACGAACGGAAACCAACCGTTTGATTCTTCAATTTAGGCAACTCCGTAAAACCATCTCCATCCTGATCAAAACCGGAACGATGACGGTTCTGGCCAAAAAGATATAAGCCCGCTTTCCCATTTTCCGATACCAAAGAGGCATTTAGGGTCGTATTATTATCGAAAGCAGATGTCCCGCCAATCGAGGTTAACGTATGCGACAATTCCCCGGAATTTCTCAAGGGCTCCTTCGTGATGATATTAATTGTCCCGGCGATAGCGGACGAGCCGAACAGTGCCGATCCCCCTCCTCGCATCACCTCTACCCGCTCGATCATATTCGCCGGTATTTGCTCAAGCCCATATACGCCGGATAAAGCGCTGAATATGGGACGTGAATCAATCAGTATTTGGGTATAAGGTCCGTCTAATCCATTGATCCGGACTTGCTGGAAACCGCAATTCTGGCAATTCGTCTCCACCCGTACACCCGGTTGGAAATTTAGTCCCTGTGCCAAATTCACCGCATTGGTCGTAGTAAAAACCTTCGCATCCAATACATTCACTAATGTGGGAGCCAACCGGCGGGAAGTTTCCGCACGATTCGCAGATACCACCACGCCATCCAAGGCGATCTGGTCTTCTTCCAGTTCTACATTAATCTCTAAGGTTTTTCCTTTCTTTAGGCTCACTTCTTTAGAGACAGTCTTATACCCGAGCGCTTTATATTCCAGCGTAAATTTACCTTCCGGCAGATTCTTCAGGAAATAATGTCCCGAGTTATCGGTGGTCGTACCGATCGTGGTACCTTTTAACAATACGTTGATAAAGGGAAGATGTTCCCCTGTTTTCTTATCCAATACATGTCCGAAAACATTTGCGTCTGAGTCGTTTAGACGGTCCTCTCCCGTGGCCTGAGCTACCGTTAGGGCACAGCACAGGCATAGTATAAAGATGAAAAATTTATTCATTTTAATTTATTCTGATAAGTAATACAATGTTATTAATCTCACAATATCAGAATATGGGAGGAGCCCGAAGCGTACGTCTTCCCCGGAAGGGAACGATATAGTCCGGATAGACCGGAGCGAAAGATAAGTTACGGATAAAGGAATAAAAAGCCGCCAGCAGAATAGCGACGAAAGCCGCACCTGTTATCTGCAAGACAGATAACTGATGAAGCAACTGAAACTCGGCGTAGCCATGTTCATGGTCCGGACGACCATCGTCCGTTTTATGATACGGGTGAGAATGGACGATTGTTACCCCGTTGACAATATGAACGTGGGTAAACGCAATAATACATCCCAAATAGGCTATGAACAGCGCAGGGAGTAATATCCTCAGATATTTTCTTAATCTATCCATCTCTTTTCTCTCGATCGCAAATATAGTAATATAACCGATAAAAGAGATACGCTGTTCAAAAATTACCTATTTGTAGGTATTTCATCAACCGAGTACACCACGTACCCGATCTTCAAAGGCCGAAAGGGCCGCTTTGGCACCTTCTCCCATAGAAATAATGATTTGCTTAAAGGGTACGGTGGAAACGTCGCCCGCTGCATAAATACCCGGGACATTCGTCCGGCAATGTGCGTCAATCACGATCTCACCGGGACGATTTGTTTCGACAATCTCCTTAAAGACACCACTATTAGCGGCTAAGCCGATTTGAACAAAAATACCGTCTAAATGAATAACACGCTCTTCCCCTGTCTTACGATCCTTTGTACGGATACCGGTTACCTTGTCGCCATTTCCAACCACCTCGGTTGTTTGTGAACTAACAAAGATCTCGACATTCGGCAAACTCTTCGCTTTCTCTTGCAAGACTTGATCCGCTTTTAACTCATCCATAAACTCCAAAACGGTTACTTTCGAACAGATCCCCGCCAAATCAATAGCCGCCTCGATACCGGAATTTCCACCGCCAACCACGGCAACATGTTTTCCCTTATAAAACGGACCGTCGCAATGAGGACAAAAAGCCACTCCACGCCCTATATACTCTGCCTCACCCGGTACATTCAATTTACGCCAGCTAGCGCCCGTAGCGACAATAACCGCCGGAGCCTTGAATATCTCACCTCCAGCCGTAGATAAAACCTTCTCGTTTCCTTCTATCGTTACCTTCTCTATACGACGATGCTCCAGCAGGTCAATCGGATATTGCCGCATATGCAAGCGCAGATTGTCAGCCAACTGGGTACCTGTTGTCTCCGGAACTGAAATCAGATTCTCAATTCCTACCGTCTCCTTCACCTGCCCGCCGATACGCTCCGCCACGACAGCGACACTCAGCCCCTTTCGTGCGGAATAAATAGCGGCAGAAGCACCAGCCGGACCCCCACCGACCACAACCACGTCATATCGTTTTACCGTCTTCTCCATCAGGCTCTCATTGATTCCATACTGAGCTTCCAGCTTCGATAACAATTCACCGAATTCCCCACGTCCTACGTGGATCAGTTTTCCATCCGCAAAGACAGAGGGGACGCCTTGTATCTTCAAGGCATCAACTTCCGCCTGATTGATAGCCCCATCTACCATCTCATGATGGATCTGAGGATTTAAAGTCGTCATAGCGTTTAATGCCTGTACCACATCCGGGCAATTCGTACAAGTCAAAGAGACATAGGTCGTCAGATGTATCGGGCCATTCAATGCTTTAACACGATTACAAATGCTCTCGTCCGGAAAATTCTTGCCTTTCCCATCTGAATTCAAGATCGCCAACAGCAAGGAAGTAAACTCGTGTCCATTAGGTACTCCACGAAACTTAATCCCCGTTTTCGCTCCATCCTTTAATAAAATGAATTCCAATCCATCCCCATCAGATACTCGCATAGATATTTTATCCGAACAAGAGGCAACATCACCTAATAAATCCAACAACTCTTGTCTACTTTCATGCGCAGGAGAGATCGATATATCAAAGGTATAATTCGCATTTAACCCTGCGAATATACCTTTTAATTGTTCTTTTAATGTTGATTCTAACACGATCTATACTCTTAATTATTTAGATTTTCCCTACCAAGTCAATGCTAGGTTTCAAGGTAGCCTCCCCTTTCTTCCATTTAGCGGGACAAACCTCACCATCATGTGAAGCGACAAACTGAGCGGCTTCAACTTTACGAAGTAACTCGGAAGCGTCACGACCGATATTGTTATCATGAATCTCGGCCACTTTGATCTTTCCTTCCGGATTTACCAAGAAAGTGCCACGGTATGCCATACCCTCTTCCTCAATCATCACACCAAACGCACGACTCAGTGCTCCAGTGGGATCCGCCAACATCGGATATTGGATCTTACGGATAGTCTCGGAAGCGTCATGCCAAGCTTTATGTACAAAATGAGAGTCTGTACTTACAGAGTAAATTTCTACTCCCATTGATTTAAACTGCTCATACTTCTCAGCCATATCGACCAACTCTGTTGGACAAACAAATGTAAAATCGGCCGGGTAGAAGAAAAAGATAGCCCACTTACCCAAAACGTCCTCGTTGGTTACAGTCTTGAAATTACCATTTTGAAAAGCTTGTACTTTAAACTCCGGAAGTTGAGAATTAATAATCGGTTCCATACTTGTTCCTATTTTTAAATGAATACTATTTGTTTTTATTTCCGATACAAAAATATAACATATTTCTTCATTAAAACAATTTTTCTAATCGATATATTTTATGAGGTTATAGATAACACTTTATCAATCAATAAAAAGGGCCTATCCTCACGGATAAGCCCTTCAATATCTTGGGTTTTGGATTACTACATAATTAGCGATTATAATTTACTTTATATACTTAATTGATTCTTTTGTATCCGTATACGGCACGGTCTCCCAATTCCTCCTCGATACGAAGCAGCTGGTTATATTTAGCCATACGGTCCGAACGACTTAATGATCCCGTCTTGATCTGTCCGCTATTGGTAGCGACAGCGATATCGGCGATCGTAGCGTCTTCCGTCTCACCGGAACGGTGTGAAGTAACGGTCGTGTATCCATGACGGTGAGCCATCTCGATAGCGTTCAGTGTCTCCGTCAAGGAACCGATCTGATTTACCTTGATCAAGATTGAGTTACCGCAACCTTCTTTAATACCCCTTGAAAGGAACTCTACATTTGTCACGAACAAATCATCTCCGACTAATTGGCAATGGTTACCAATACGATCTGTCAGTTTCTTCCAACCAGCCCAATCATTCTCACTCATACCATCCTCAATGGAATCGATCGGGTATTCGTTGATCAGCTTTTCCAGATAATCCACTTGTTCGTCGGAAGTACGTTTCACTCCTTTTTCTCCTTCAAACTTCGTGTAATCGTAGATTCCATCCTTATAAAACTCAGAAGAAGCGCAATCCATACCGATCATCACATCCTTGCCCGGTTCATAACCAGCCGCCTTGATAGCGGCGATAATTGAGTTCAAGGCATCTTCCGTACCTTCCAAATTCGGGGCGAAACCACCCTCATCACCAACAGCGGTACTTAACCCACGATCGTGCAATACCTTTTTCAACGCATGGAATACCTCAGCGCCCATACGTAAGCCTTCCTTGAAAGAAGCGGCACCTACCGGACGAATCATAAACTCTTGGAAAGCGATCGGAGCGTCGCTATGCGAACCGCCATTGATTATATTCATCATCGGAACAGGCATCACGTAGGTATTCGTTCCACCAATATATCTATATAAAGGAATATCCAAATAATTTGCGGCAGCTTTCGCTACAGCTAAAGAAACGCCAAGGATAGCGTTCGCACCTAGTTTCGATTTAGTTTTCGTACCGTCCAAAGCCAACATCGCATGATCGATACCTATCTGATCCAAGGCAGACATCCCCTTCAATGCCGGAGCGATAATCGTATTGATATTCTCAACCGCTTTCAATACGCCTTTACCACCATAACGCTTCTTGTCGCCATCACGCAACTCCAAAGCCTCGTTCTCGCCGGTGGACGCACCGGAAGGCACAGACGCACGGCCCATAACGCCGGACTCTAGTAAAATATCAACCTCTACTGTCGGGTTACCTCTTGAATCTAGGATCTCACGTCCTGTAATCTTTTCTATTTTCATTGCTTCTACGTTTTTTAAACTGACGCAAATATAGATGGATTACTTGAACCGTGAAATCACCACAAATTGCTATTTTCACCTCAATAATACCTGAATGTAGGTAGAGACTACAACACTCCCGCCCGCACCCGGCTCAAAGATTCGGGTGTCATCAATAAATACGAGGCGATATGATTGACAGAAGCACGTTTCGCTGCTTCCGGATATTCCTGTTGAAAACGCAGATAACGTTTTCTTGCCGACTCAAAACGCCAAGAGTCCGCTTTCTCTTGCGAAAGCATCAAAGCCCACTCCAGTATTTTCTGGTACAATCTATTAATAGCTAAAGATGTTTTCAATAAATCGCTAAATTCCGAAAAAGAGATCCGGTGATAAACCGTCGGTTCCAATGCCTCGATTAATAAACGCATCGGTTCTCTTTGGAATGTGCTGGCTATACAAATAACGATATTTCCCTCACAGGAGAAATGCTCGGTAATATCACGTTTATTCTTATAGTAAAACTGGCGTAATAATCCCGATTCCACATAATATAAATATTTAGATATTTGTCCGTTATCCAACAATAATTCTCCTTTCGCAGCCTTACTTGATTCTATGATCGAGGCCAGAGAATCCAAATCCGCATCGGGTAATGGATAAAAACGTTTGGATATCATTTCGGCTATTTCTTGTGGTGTCTTCATACTATTCATCATTTTCTGATCTATATCATTTTTTATCTCCTTACAAAAATAGATATTTGTTGCATATAACAAAACAAACACATATTAAATAGTCAAGGTTAGTCTAGGCAAAAATTATTACTATCGTTTAAAAGCTAATCGGATTAGATTGTTTTCCCTGATTAGCTGTTGCATAATCGCAAGGCTTGATCGAGAGATCAGGCCTTGTTATTTTCTGGTTTGTAGCGAGAGAATATCGCTTTCGCATTATCTAAACGTTCTTTTGATAAGGGTTCCACCCCCTTTAACGGATAATCGAGGCCTAATTGCTCATATTTATAGGTTCCCATCGTATGATAAGGCAATAATTCCACTTTGCGAACCACTTTATATGAACTGACATACCGAGCTAACGCCTCCAGCCACTCGTCATTATCCGTATATCCGGGGACAATAACATGGCGAATCCAAGTATCTATGCCACGTCTCTCCAATTCATCCAAGAACAGAAGCGTATTATCCTGCTTGACACCCGCCAGTAACGGATGTAAATCCGGGTTTAAGGTTTTGATGTCCAATAACACTAAGTCCGCATAATCCAAGACTTCCCAAGCTTTTGAGGTACATACGAAACCAGATGTGTCCAAAGCTGTGTGAAGACCTTGCTCTTGGCACAAACGGAAAAACTCTTTCAGAAACTCAGGTTGCAATAAAGGTTCCCCACCGGTAACAGTCACCCCCCCACGGGCGATAAAACTCTTATACCGTAAAACTTCCGTCAATAGCTCGCCGGGAGTCATCTGATATTTCACCTTCCCTTTCGGGTTCCAAGTATCCGGGTTATGGCAATACAGGCAACGCAACGGGCAGCCCTGCATAAAAACGACAAAGCGAATTCCGGGACCATCTACGGTCCCGAAACTCTCTAATGAATGTATCTTACCTTTTATCACTTACAGTGAATGGTTAATGGTTCTTGAAATAACATCCAACTGTTGTTCACGAGTCAGTTTCACGAAGTTTACCGCATATCCGGATACACGGATCGTAAGTTGCGGATATTTCTCGGGATGTTCCATAGCGTCGATCAACAAATCCTTATCAAATACGTTAACATTCAGATGCTGACCTCCATCCGGAGTAAAATAGCCATCCAATAAGCTAACCAGATTATTGATCTGCATTTCACGCTCCTTTCCCAACGTAGCCGGAGAAACAGCGAAAGTATAAGAGATGCCGTCGTGCGCATGCTGGAATGGAAGCTTCGCTACCGAAGCTAGCGCAGCGATAGCACCTTTCGTATCACGACCGTTCATAGGGTTCGCGCCCGGAGCGAAAGGAGTTCCACCGATACGGCCATCCGGTGTCGTACCAGTCTTCTTACCATATACCACATTAGAGGTGATCGTAAGGATGGACTGCGTAGGTTTCGCATGGCGATAGGTCTCGTGCTGACGCAAATATTCCATGAACTTCTCGGTGATCTCTACAGCGATACTATCCGTACGATCGTCGTTATTACCGAAAGGAACATATTCGCCCTCACGTTCGAAATCAACCGCCAAGCCACGCTCGTCACGGATCACACGTACTTTCGTATCACGGATAGCAGCCAACGAATCGGCAACGATAGAAAGACCGGCGATACCTGTCGCACGGATACGCTCTACATCCCCATCGTGAAGCGACATCTCGAATGCCTCATATGCGTATTTATCATGCATATAATGGATTATCTTCAAGGCGTTCACATACACTTTCGCCAACCAGCGCATCATTTGCTCATACTTAGCCATCACCTCATCGTATTCCAGATACTCGCCGCGAACCGGCTCGAACATCGGGGCTACCTGTACGCCGCTGCGCTCATCCCGTCCTCCGTTGATCGCATATAATAAACATTTCGCCAAATTCGCACGGGCTCCGAAGAACTGCATCTGCTTACCGATCTTCATAGGAGAAACGCAACAAGCGATACCATAATCATCTCCATAATCCGGACGCATCAAATCGTCGTTCTCATATTGGATAGCCGACGTATCGATAGAGACCTTGGCACAGAAACGTTTCCAGTTCTCGGGAGCGTTCTTAAACCACAGAACCGTCAAATTGGGTTCTGGTGCCGGACCTAGATTATATAATGTATGGAGATAACGATAGGAAGTTCTTGTTACCAAAGAACGGCCATCCACTCCTTGGCCGCCCAAGGACTCTGTTACCCAAACCGGATCACCGGAGAACAAATCATTGTATTCCGGCGTACGTAAGAAACGAACGATACGCAACTTGATGATCAGCTGGTCTACCAATTCTTGCGCCTCCTCTTCGGTCAACTTACCCTCACGGATGTCTTTCTCGATATAAATATCCAAAAACGTAGAAGTACGTCCGATAGACATCGCCGCGCCATCTTGGTCTTTTACCGCCGCCAGATAAGCTAAGTACACAAACTGAACTGCCTCACGAGCGTTTTGTGCCGGACGAGTCACATCAAAGCCATAGCTAGCGCACATTTTCTCGAACGCTTTCAAAGCCTTGATCTGTTCGGAAATCTCCTCACGGCTCTGGATGATCTCTTCCGTGATCTCTTGGATATCCAAACGATTCAAGAAACGCTTTTTCTCCTCGATCAAGATTGCCGTACCATATAAAGCGACACGACGATAGTCACCAATAATACGTCCTCTACCATACGCGTCGGGCAGACCGGTGATAATAGCCGAACGACGTGCGGCAATCATCTCTTCCGTATATGCGGAGAAAACACCCTCGTTATGCGTCTTACGATACTTCGTGAAGATCTCTTTCGTCATCGGGTCCAAATGATAACCATAAGCTTCCAAGCTATTCTCAACCATACGGATACCGCCCTTCGGGAAGATACCACGTTTCAGCGGAGCATCGGTTTGTAACCCAACGATCACCTCATTCTCCTTATCAATATAGCCCGGGCCATATACATCGATCCCTTGAGGTAATTTTGTCTCGGCGTCATAAACTCCCTTTTCCCTCTCGACCTTAAACATCTCGGTCAGCTTGTTCCAGACCTTACGGGTCTTCTCGGAAGAAGCGACTAAAAAGGAATCATCCCCTTCATAAGGCGTATAGTTACTCTGGATAAAATCTCTTACATTGATCTCTCTTTTCCAGGTCTCACCCTTAAAGTGATCCCAGCACTCATTCTCAAATTTCATAAACAATCTTATCTAATACCACATTTTTACCGCCGCAAAGGTAGGAGAATTATCGTCATATTTCTGTCACATATGCTACACCAGTTCTAAAATCCCTATAAATTGCGATAAAAAAGCTTCTCATCCTTCACTATTTTAAAAGGACATTACCAATAAATGGGGAGTCAGACCTAAGGGCGAAGAGGCAACCATGCCCAAAAAGTAGATCCGACACCAAGTTTTGAAGTAAAGCCCACTTCTCCCCCTGCCGCTTCTACGATAGCTCTGGAGATCGTCAAGCCAAGTCCGGTACCCTGCGAGAACTCATTCAATTTCTCAAAACGGGTAAATACTTTGTCATGCAAATCATCCGGTATACCGATTCCCGTATCCTCAACATAGATACGAAGACCTTTCCTTTCAATGCCATATCCCATTTTAATATATCCGGATTTGGTGCATTTTACCGCATTAGTGAGGAAATTCATCCATACTTGCTTAAGCCGGTTTCTATCCAGAAGTACCCAGCACTCCGAGTTGGGACCATCTAAACGTAACTCGACATTCGGATTTGTCATCTTCGCCTGAATCGTAACAAATAACTCATTACAAACCTTAGCCAGATTGAAATTCTCCTTCCTACGTTCAATTATGCCTGACTCTATCTTGGAAAGATCAAGGATATCGTTGATCAATCGCAATAACAACTCATTATTGGATTGGATGATATTTATATATTCTTTTTTTTCTTCCGGATCATCACAAGTTACCATTAACTCTGAAAAACCAACAATAGCGTTTAACGGGGTACGTATCTCGTGACTCATATTAGCGAGAAACGCAGACTTGAGACGATCCGAAAGTTCCGCTTTCTCCTTTAATTCCTTCAATTGCTGAATCATCTTCTCCCACTTCGTATTATTGATCGTAATACCGGTATAGCGAGTCACATGGCCTTCTTTATCTCTTTCAACCTGGATTCCAGTAACCAATAAGGTCTGCCACTCGTCATCCCATTTGGTTTTGGAACGATATTTAACGTTGAAATCTTTATCTATGCCCCGGAACATATGCTCCATATATTTCCGCACAAAAACCACATCATCCGGATGTGTAGCGTTCAAATAATCCTCGGGAGTGATTGTCTTTTCCGAATAAAAATCATTAATAGGATCATTAAAAGCACTGAATTTCAGGCTTTTTACATCAAAATCCCAATACGACATACCAACCGTCTTGAAAGAAAGCTCTATCTTGTAATTTCTTTCTTTAAGTTCCCGATTCAATTGCTGGATCTTAGGAATGTTTTGCCTGAATCCCGTATAGCGTATTATATCTCCATTTTCATCTTGATCGAAAGGGACACCCATAAAATCACAATACTGCCAAGTCTCATCATACTTGGTTTGTATGCGACAGGTAAAATTGATGGTGACATTCTTTCCAGCTATCAGGGATTGCATTGCGTCGTAAAAAACAGACCGGTCCTCGGGGTATATAACATCCATATACTCCGAAACGGTCAATAACCGATCTGAAACGTAATCGTTGATCGGATCATTATAAGATTCGAATTTCTGGGAATTTACATCAAAATCCCAATGAACAATATTACTGACTTTCATGGCCAGATCACGTTTTGCGATCAGATCCTGCGCTTTCTTGGCCATTTGCAACCTTTCGGTTATATCCATTTGTGTCCCGATGATCTGCAATTTTCCACGATGTTCTGTCGATAGGCGCATCCGGCTCTCATAATAACGATACATCTCTTCTTGCTCGTTATAGAAACGCAAAGTCATTTGTCCTTGTTCTATCTCATTTCCTATCAATTGAGAGAAGAGCCGGATTAACGGAGCTCGATCTTGGGGATGCAAAATATCCAGTACCGCCTCCATTGGCATATTTTTTTTGGCTACGGTTAGTCCATATAATGGATTAAAAACCTTTTTATTCACATCATATACCCAAGAAGCCATATTAGCCGCTTTCATGGCCATCTCCAGATTTTTCTTGCTTTCTTCCGTACGGAATTCCACCTCTTTCACGGAAGTCATATCATTTGCGAGTAATATATGTCCGATAAGATGTTTTTTTCTACTCCATATCGGGATAACTTTAACCCCATAGATCATCGTGTCTTTATTATAGGAAGAATAATATGCATCCTTATTAACCCGATCAAAATCATACTCAAACTCCAAAGAAATATCTTCACCCGATTGTATCCGAGCTAAAAGTTCTGAATCAACAAATGGACTTTTGTAAAGATTGACTATATTCACCACCGATGTCCGGTCATCCACACCATACATCCTCAACGCATGGTCGTTTATACTACGCAGCACACCATGTGCGTCATAAATTTCAATATCCACCGGCAGACAAGCATATATACTCTCCGTAAATAAACGCTGTTCTTCTATTAATTTAGAAATTTCTTTCTCTATTATCACATCGTCATTTTCTTGAGAATTCTCTTCACATTGTTCCATCTGTCACTTACTTTATTTCGTATTATCATACGTCAGACATTCTAATTTATACGAAAGCCCTGCTTTTTGCAAAAGTAAACAAAAAAGTGAATTCTTTTCTGTTCGTTCATAAAGATATTATCTTTGCGCTGAAAACAAACACTAAATCTTAAATACATGAGATTCACAAGGCTTATTCTAGCGTTAACCAGTTTCCTTATATTGATCACGCAAACAGACCTATTTGCCTCAACCGTATTGCATAAAACTTCTATGGTTGATCTCTCAAATAACGCTATTATTTGCATGCATCAAGATCCGGATGGCTATTTGTGGATCGGGACTTACGACGGACTTAACTTATACAACGGAAAAGATACGTATGTATATCGTTTCGAATTAAATAACAAAAACTCTCTTTGTAGTAATATCATTCACAAAATATCCGACGCAGAACCCGGCTTTTTATGGATATCAACCTCTTTAGGTATCAATAAATTCTCACTAAAAGAACGGAAAGTCACCGAGTCTTTCCCCGGATACATGGAATGCGATCTATTGGCCTCCGATTCATCCGGCATCACGCTCGCTATTTGTAAGGAAAACAGAATCTCTTGCTACACCCCATCTAGCGATGGGTTCCGGGACCTGCCGAGAGAAGGAGTAGGCCCTCAAACCGTACGTACCTTATTCGCCGGGACGGACGGACATTTTTATTTATTATTAGCCTCGGGCATACTGAAAAAGTTGACTCCGGATTTCTCCGATACTACTTTTAATTTGCTATCGGAAGAACGCCAATTCCATAATAAACCGATCTTATCCGCATTTTACGAGAATAATCATATTTTCATAGTAGATACCGACAATAAATTATATCGACAGCATGTAGACGGAAAGGGGAAAGAATTCCTGTTCGATCTGCCTGAAATGACAAAACAATATGGTAACATCATCAAGATATGCACCTTCCAATCCAATGTGTATATCGTTTTCCGTAACGGCAATATTCTAGACCTAAGCCAACCGGAAAACACGATAAATATGGGCATCGGTATCTTTTGCCTAATGAACGATAAAAGGCAGGAGATTCTCTGGTTGGGAACAGACGGGCAAGGTATACGGATGTTTTATGACAAACCCGATCTTTTCGGCTCTATCTTACTCAAGGATTTACCGATTAATATACAGAACCCCATACGTTCTTTATATACAGACGATGATCAATCCCTTTGGCTCGGGACAAAAGGAGACGGTATTGTCCGGATACAAGCGTATGACACTTACCATAACAAAAAGATGATCCCACAAAGCGCTATCACGCATTTTACCACCGCCGACGGCCTATCCAGCAACCGTGTGTATTGCTTCCAAAAAAGCGAGTACCATCCATGTATCTGGATTGGCACGGAAGGCCCGGGACTGACCTATTATTCGTATAAAGAGAAACGAATAAAAACGATACCGCAACGAGAAGACACCACCCCTCTACGCTATGTCCACTCTATTTGCGAGGTAGATGATTCCACATTATGGCTAGCGACAACGGGTAACGGATTGCAAAAGGTTACCTTACATATAGATAAAGCCGTACCTACAATCGGGAAGGTACAAACCTTCTCGTTAAAAAACGGAAAGAACATCTGTAAAGAAATCCAATCGATGGTATATGACAACGACTCTACCCTGTTCCTCGGGAGCCGTGGCGGTTACGGAGTCATTCGTTTCAATATTTTCAATCAAGGATATGAATTCCTGCAAACCAACAATTTAAGAAACCCGGCCATTGGAGATGTGCTTTCCGTATGCCAGACCGAAGATTCCACGTTTTATGCAGGCGCCAGCTCCGGTCTCACCCGGATTAAATTCAGAGGGGGAAAGATGCGTTTACGCCAATTCGATAAAAGCGACGGGATCGTAAACGACATGATCCATGGTATCCATGAGGGGAACGATAGCTGTATCTGGCTTAGTACCAATAAAGGTCTCACCAAATATAATCCCCGGAACAACTTTTTCCATAATTATCATCAGCCTTACTTTAGCGTCACGGAATTCTCTGATGACGCTTATTGGAAATGCCCATACTCCGAGCGTTTATTCTTTGGAGGCATCAACGGATTAGTCTGGGTAAATAAACAAACGGAGCCGGAGCATACCTATCAACCCGAATTAAGTTTCTTCGAGTTGCAAATGGATAAACAAATCCTTCCATTATATAAGGACATCAGCCGGAACGGTGTAACGGTTCCGGCTGATGTGCAATCGTTAACGATTGCGTTCGTCGCTCCGGATTACATCAACGGGGAGAATTACGAGTATTCGTATCAGTTGGTCAACTATAATTCCTCTTGGGAAAAATTGCAAAAGACAAACAAGGTAACTTTCAGGAACCTACCGTACGGGGAATATTTGCTGAAAGTCCGTTATCGCAACGATGTCATTGATTCGTCAGCAAAAGAATACACTCTACCTATCAAGGTATTACCTCCTATTTATCTAAGCTCGTTAGCCATTTTCACGTATCTTTTTATCGGTACGGTTTTGCTCATCATCGCCACCTATCGTATCCATCACCAAATACTAAAGAAACAGAAGCAGATCGCAGACAAGATCAAGGAGGAGCAAAAAGAGAAGCTATACGAGTCCAAGCTGAATTTCTTTACCCACATTACGCATGAGCTATGCACCCCGCTTACCTTGATCAATGGCGTGGAGAATTATATCCAAGCCTATGCCGCCACCTCAAAAGACAAGACATTAGAAAAATACACTTCAGTCCTCCGGGAAAATGTAGAGGAACTGAACGGGCTTATCCAAGAAATCCTTGATTTCCGGAAAGCGGAAGACGCTGGATTCAGTCATACGCACATCCGAAGAGTATCCGTATCCTCTCTTTTGCGAACTCAATTCGAATGGTTTTACCCACTATCCGAGCAACACCAAATCCAATTCAAGATCGATGCTCCCAAAGAGCTTTATTGGAATACGGATTCCGTCTATTTCAAGAAGATCCTAGCAAATCTGATTTCCAACGCATTTAAGTATACGGAAGACGGGGGCACGGTTCGTATCTCCTTACATGAGGAGGAGAACTTCCTCGTCCTTAAAGTTTACAACACCGGCAAAGGAATCGAGGAGGCAGACATGCAAAATATTTTCGACCGATATCGTATCCTTGGCACGATGGATAACGACGATAACAGGCAAAATACGGCACGGAATGGCCTCGGCTTATTTATCTGCCACAGCCTCGTACAATCCTTAGGTGGTAAAATCGACATAGAGAGTGAGGTCGGCCAATATGCTGAATTTACAGTTACCTTACCTTTTGGCATCGTAGAGGAGAGCTCAGACGACACGATAGACGAAGATATTCCCGTATCGCTTCCTTCCCCAAACACGGATATACAAAAGCCGCAAATCTCACATACGGCACAAAAAGAGACGGAAGATAAACCGATGATACTCGTTATCGACGATCATAAAGACATCGTCTGGCTAATCACGGAAACCCTCTCTTCCGAATATCAGGTTCAGGAAGCTTATAATGCGGAGGAGGCTCTGGAATTCCTCAAGCAATACACTCCCTCCCTTATCATCACCGATATCATGATGCCTAATATCGACGGATTGGAATTGATCTCTCTTATCAAGGAAAATAGATATACCCGTCATATCCCGCTTATTATCGTATCTGCCAAAATATCAGACCAAGAGCAAGCGGCAGGACTTAATATAGGAGCGGATGCCTATCTAACCAAGCCTTTCTCGCCAACAGTTCTCCTATCCGTCGTGAACCGATTGATGACAAATCAAAGAGAATTAAAAGAGTATTTCTATTCTCCGGAAAGTGCTTATCAATATACGGAAGGGCAATTATTACATCAAGAAGACAAGGAATTCCTTGACGCCGTAACCGCTATCATCAAAGAAAATGTCAGCAAGGAAGGACTCGGTCCCGAGCTGGTAGCGGACGCACTGAATATAAACACCCGCATCTTATATCGCCGTTTCAAGAAAATATCTACCATGACGCCGAGTGATTTTATAAAGGATTATAGGTTAAACTATGCAGCGCAATTACTCGTAAATACCAACATGAGCGTTCAGGAAATTATTTATAATGTAGGGATTTCTAACAAATCATACTTCTATAGGGAGTTTGCCCGTAAATATAACATGACTCCTAAAGAATACCGCACAAAAGAGGCATAAATCATTGATTCCTAAATAGTGTCATAATCTACCAAAAGAGTATCATAATCTGCTATATGCATTTCATGACACTTCTTTGGCATTTCAAAGCACTCTTCAATTCGTTAAGACCTATTAATATTGCTGTCGAATAGCAAAGCAAACCGCTTGTGTGTATTCTTCCTTCGGGAAGCACATTATTAACTTTTAATTTAATGTTTTTATGGAAAAAAAGAGTGAAGGTAAGACGAGGAAATGCCTGACTTTATTAGGTGGACGAACCTCTTTGTTACTTTGTTTATCTTTAATGTTTCAGTCCTCTTATGCGGCCGGAGATTCTACTGTTCCTGAAATGGGAAACATGGAGATTCATCAGATCGCACAGCAAAGTTCAACCATTAAAGGTGTAGTAAAAGACCAAAAGGGTGAACCTCTGATTGGCGTTAGTATTGTTGTGAAAGGAACCACGAACGGAACAGCTTCGGACTTTGACGGAAATTTCACCTTGGATGTGCCGGATAACAGCACATTGGTATTTTCCTTCATCGGCTTCAAACCCCAAGAAGTTCGTTATACCGGGCAAAAAACATTGAACATAGTCTTAGCTGAAGACTCTGAGACACTAGACGAGGTAGTAGTCGTTGGCTACGGTTCCCAAAAGAAAGGTGAGATCACCTCATCCGTTACCAGCGTGAAAGCATCCGACTTTAACAAGGCACCGGTAGTGAACCCGATGCAATTGGTGGAAGGACGTGTAGCTGGTCTGACTGTATCACGTGGTAGCACCGACCCTAATGGCGAGGTAAAAGTACAGATGCGTGGTGCCTCATCTCTGAAAGGTAGCAATGAGCCTCTCGTTATTATTGACGGTATGCCGGGTAATATGACTTCTTTGAACGCTATCGCACCCGAGGATATCGAGGCGATCGACGTATTGAAAGACGGTTCCGCAGCCGCTATCTACGGAACCCGGGGTAATAACGGTGTGATCATCGTCTCCACGAGACGTCCGCAAGCCGGAACTACTCAAGTGGATTACTCAGGATATATCATGCACGAGGCGGTTTATAAACGGCCGGAAATCTTAAATGGAGACGAGTTCGTCGCTTATGGCAAGGAAACCAACAACGCCAATATCTGCGACTTTGGTGGACGGGATAACCATTACGACGCTTTATTGAATAAGAGTAATTTCACCCATGTACACAACTTGACCGCTACCGGTGGTAATGGTAAGACAAACTATCGCGCTTCTTTAAATTACAAAAAGAATGATGGTATGATCCGTAACACCAGCCGTGAAACGATCAATGGCTCTATCGCCGTGAACCACCGTGCGTTTGATGATAAACTACAGCTTTCTTTCAATCTAGCAAACTCTTTCGTGAAAGTGGACGCGGTTTCCGATGATGTGGATAAGGTAGGAGATATCCCTAATTACGGCATATTATACCAGGCGATCCGTATCAACCCGACGATGCCTATTTATAAGGAAGACGGCTCCTTCTGGGAAACTTACAGCGGTTACGAAGATTTCAACCCGGTAGCCCGCATATACCAGCGTACCAAGAAAAAGGAATTCAAGAATTTATTGGCGAACTTCAAGGCTCAATATGAGATTATCCCCGGTCTGACAGCCGCCGCTTTCTTCGCTATGGAGAAGAACGACGCATTAACTAACGATTATAGTATGCGTGAGGAATATAGCCAATATAAAGACGGTACAAACGGACGCGCCAAAAAAGAATATTATCAGAATACCAATCGTACTACTGAATGGACAGCAAACTACAATACTTCCATCAACGGCGTACACAATATTACCGGTTTGCTGGGATACAGTTACCAAGATTTTGAATACGAGCAATTCAGCGCCGAGAACAAGAACTTCTTGACGAACGTATTCGGTACCAATAACCTAGAAGCCGGCGGTTACCTAAAAGATGGTAAGGCCGAGATGAAGAGTAAAAAAGAGACCAGCAAACTGATCGCCTTCTTCGCCCGTGCCAACTATAATTACGACGGTAAATACATGGCCAGCGCCTCTATCCGCCGTGAAGGTTCCACGAAGTTCGGAGCGAACAACAAATGGGCTTGGTTCCCCTCTGTCAGCGCAGGCTGGATGATCTCTCGTGAGGACTTCATGGAGAGCCAAGAAGTATTCGACGTATTGAAATTCCGTGCCGGTTTCGGTATCACGGGTAGTCTACCTACCGATCCATATATGTCTCTCGCTACCTACGGCACAGGTGCTGGAGCTTGGAACGCTTACACCGGTTCATGGCTAACCGCCACTTACGGTCCGAATATCAACCCGAATCCGGATTTGAAATGGGAGAAGAATGAGTCCTTGAACATCGGTTTCGACTTCGGCTTGCTAGGTGGACGCCTAAATGGTACGATCGATTGGTATAGTCGTACGACTCGCGACTTGATCAGTAGCTACAATGCCCAACAGCCATCCTTGATCTACAACACGATCACCACCAACGTAGGCACGATGAGAAATAGAGGTATAGAATTAGCATTAAACGCAGAGGTCGTAAAGACTAAGGATTTCTCTTACACGGCTAATTTCACGTTCTCATACGAGAATAATAAATTGACATCTTTGTCTAACGACGTGTACAAATCTTCTTACGAGGATCAATATGACCTGCCCTCTCCGGGTAACCCGGGCAAGGCTTACCGCCTACAAGAAGGACAGCCGATCGCGTCATTCTTCGGTTATGTATGCGATGGTATCAATCCGGACGGAACTTGGAATCTTCGCGACATAGACGGAAAGGAAGGTCTGTCTGACGCTGACCGTACCTTTATCGGTAATGGTTTGCCGAAATTCAAGGCTGGCTTACAGAACACATTTACCTATAAGAACTTTGACTTCAGCTTCTTCCTGCGCGGTATGTTTGATTATGACGTATTGAACGAGGGTGCTATTTATTTCGGAACGACTGTTAATATTGATCAGTCTGGCACAAACGTATACAAGGATGCCTTGAAGAACAAGGTAACAGAGCAACCATTGTTCTCTTCTTATTATCTAGAGAAAGGGAACTTCTTGAAGATCGATAACGTGACACTAGGTTATACATTCAACTTCAAAAATAATAAATATGTGCGCAACTTACGTATTTATGGTAATGTCACCAATCTTGCGACTATTACAGGATACTCTGGTTTAACCCCTGACGTAAACGTAACAGGACTACAAGCAGGTATAGAGAAGCGCGGATCTTATCCCACCACCCGTACCTTCACGTTTGGCGTTAATTTTGGATTCTAATTAAGTAACAATAGATTTAAGACAATACAATGAAAGCTTTAAAAAATATATGCGCAATTTCATTATTGCTGGGAGCTACCGCATTTACCTCTTGTACGGACCTGACAGAGGAAATACATAGCTCGGTAATCGCTGAGAATTATTACAACAATGCAGGCGAGGTAATGGCCGCCATGATGCGTCCATGGGGACACTTCTGTGGAACTATGCAAGTAGCCCAATCGCCTTGGTCATGTAACGAGTTATCTTCCGACTGTGCCGCATGGCCTCAAAAAGGTCGCCACGGCTATGACAATGGAGACTGGATTCGCTTACACCGCCATCAATGGATTCCTACGGATGGTCAAGTAGTGGATGCTTGGAAAAAATTATTTGAAGGTATCGGATATGCTAACAACTTCCTTACAGATACAGAGAATATAGATTTTGAAGCACTCCAAGTTCCAATGTCTAAAGCACAAGCACAAGCGGAGATGCGTGTATATCGCGCTTACTGTTATTGGTATGTGATGGATATGTTCGGTACGGCTCCAATTTGCGAGAAAATCGGTGAAATCAATCCTTCCTCCAAATCTCGCGCAGAGTTATTCGCTTGGATCGAAAAAGAGTTAAACGAGAGTATTCCTTCTTTGTCAGAGAGTAAAACAGAGACCTACGGACGTGTATCCAAATGGGGGGCTTACGCATTATTGGCTCGTCTCTATTTGAATGCGGAAATTTATACTGGACAAGCACGCTGGGATGATTGTATCGCAGCTTGCGATGAATTAGCTAAGGGAGGTTTCGCATTGGATAAGAAGTGGAACGACACTTTCCGTGCGGATAACGACAAGCGATCTACCGAGATTATCTGGTCAATCGTGTATGATGAAGTATATGCCAAAGGAATGGGTTGGTATCAACGTTGGTTGCATTACGCACACCAAACTGGCTGGGATTTGCAATCCGGTCCTTGGAACGGCTTGGTGACGCAACCTACCTTTTATGACTCATTCGCTGACAACGACTTGAGAAAAATTGAGGGTTTCTTGATCGGTAAGCAATATCCTCGCAAAGTAGATGAAAACGGTAATTACTACTACGACACGACCGCAGAGCCTTTGAAAGGTTCAGAGGAGTACAATGGGCAGGATTTGGTATTCGTAAACTACATTAAGTCCATGACCGAGGGCGAAGAAAACAGCGGTGCTCGCTCTATCAAGTATGAGATCCAACCGGGTACTACCGGCGATATGAACAACGACTGGGTGATGTTCCGTTATTCCGAGGTTATCTATAACAAAGCGGAGGCCTTGATGCGTAAGAACGGGGGCAAAGCAACGCAAGAAGTGGTAGATATGATCAACAGCGTTCGTCAACGTTCTTTCAAGGCAGAGGATTGGGAGAAAGCGAAATATACGACCGCTACTCTGACCATGGATGAGTTCTTGGCCGAAAAAGGTAGAGAGTTTGCTTTCGAAGGAATCCGCCGTACAGACTTGGTTCGTTTCAACAAGTTCGTAACCACTTCTTGGTGGGACAAGACTGCATCCAACGAACCGAAGCGTAATATCTTCCCTATTCCGCAAAGACAATTGGATGCTAACGCAAACTTATCTCCGAACGAGGCTAACTCATTGTTCTAAATATCAACTAAGTATAGTAGAAATCCATTATTAACAAATTAGCACTTGACAATGATAGAGGACTACTATACTTATTGATCTGAAAATATAAAAGGTTACCTTTGTCACTATCAAAGGTTATCCTTGGAACTATCAAAGGTGGCCTTTTATGTTTCATCCTTTTCTAACTAATTGATACGACATGATAAATCTCAAGAAATCGATGTGTTGCCTTTTTCTGGCAGCCAGCTCAACAGTAGCGATCGCACAGACCAATGTAGTCGATCTTGTAAACCCGATCATCGGGACGAATGGAATGGGACATACGTTCCCGGGGGCTTGCGTACCCTTCGGATTGGTGCAGCTCAGTCCGGATACGGATACCATACCGCACAACGTAGACGGTAAATACCAACCTCGCTCCTACGAGTATTGCGCCGGCTATCAACATAAGGATAGCAGCATCGTAGGTTTCAGCCACACCCACTTCAGCGGTACCGGGCACTCCGACCTAGGAGACATCCTGATTATGCCTACCACCGGAACGTTGAAGCTAAACCCCGGAACGGCCACGAATCCCGATGGCGGTTACCGTTCCCGTTTCTCGCATGGCACCGAGATATCCCGTCCCGGATACTACGAGGTGATGCTCACCGATTATGGCGTAAAGGCACAACTGACCACCACCCAACGGGTCGGCATCCACAAATACACATACCCTACGAACAGTGAGAACCAACGCATTATCCTTGATATGATTCACGGGATCTATAACTATGACGGCAAAGTTCTTTGGACCAATATTCGCGTAGAGAACGATACGCTGGTAACCGGCTATCGTATCACAAACGGTTGGGCACGTACCAACTATACTTATTTCGCCATGTCTTTCTCCAAACCGATCACGCATTACGGATGCGAAGAGAAAGCGAAAGTTAATTATCGGGGCGGTTATGCCAAGTTCAATATGAAAGAGAACTTCCCGGATATCGGAGGACGTAAGATCGTCGCTTATTTTGATTTCGATCCGAAAACGTCTGATGAGTTGGAAGTGAAAGTCGCCCTTTCCGGAGTCAGCACCGAGGGAGCCTTGAAAAATCTACGTGCCGAGGCTTCCGGTGCGGACTTCGACCAATTAGCCGCCAAAGCCTCCGATACTTGGAATAAAGCGCTCTCCGTCATCGACGCGAAAGGAAGCGATGATCAATTGGCTATGCTTTACACCTCCTTGTATCACACGATGATCAATCCTTGCGTATATACGGACGTTGACGGTCAATACCGCGGACTCGACCATAATATCCATCAAGCGGACGGATTCACGAACTATACGGTTTTTTCCGTATGGGATACCTATCGTGCCCTACATCCCCTGTTCAATATCATCAACCGACAAGTTAACACGGATATCGCCAAATCTATGTTGAAACATTGCGAGCAAAGCGTTCATCATGCCTTGCCGATCTGGAGCCATATGGCAAACGAGAACTGGTGCATGATCGGTTATCATTCCGTCTCTGTCTTGGCAGATGCTATCGCCAAAGGATTACCGATCGATAAAGACGCCGCGTTAAAAGCGATGATCAGCAGCTCTACGATTCCGTATTATGAGGGAACCAAAGAGTTTATGGAATTAGGTTATGTTCCTTTAGATCGCAACGGTAGCGCAGGCTCCTTGACTTTGGAGTATGCTTATGATGATTGGACAATCTATAATACAGCTTTATTAGTGGGAAACCGATCCGTGGCCGATACCTATAAAAAGCGTGCGTCCAATTACGCGAATGTATTCGATACCTCGATCGGATATGCCCGTCCCCGTTATACGAATGGTAAATTCAAAGAGGACTTCAGTTTGTTAAGCACGCACGGTGAAGGGTTTATCGAGGGAAATGCCTTGAATTATTCCTTCTATGTCCCTCAAGATGTCAATGGTATGATTCAGTTGATGGGAGGCGAGCAAGCATTCATCACTAAAATGGATTCCTTATTCACGATGCATCTTCCCGATGAGTTCTTTGCCGAGACCGAAGACGTAACCAAAGAAGGATTACTAGGAGGTTATGTACACGGCAACGAACCCAGCCATCACATCCCATTCTTATACGCATGGACCAGCCAGCCTTGGAAAACCCAATTCTGGCAACGCGAGATCATGAATAAGATGTATCGCAACAATATCGACGGCCTTTGCGGTAACGACGACTGCGGCCAGATGTCCGCTTGGTATATCCTTTCCGCCATGGGATTCTATCCGGTTTGCCCGGGTACGGATCAATACGTATTAGGCGCTCCTTACCTTCCCTATATGAAGGTCCGCTTGGAGAATGGTAAGACTTTCGAGGTAAAAGCCAATAAAGTCAGCGACAAGAACCGTTATGTAAAAGCGGTAAAGCTAAACGGGAAACCCTATACCAAAGGATACATCACGCAGGATGACATCATGAACGGTGGAACGCTCACTTTCGAGATGACTTCCAGCCCGAACAAAAAGCGATTGTTCAACGGAGAGGATCGCCCTTATTCACTGACGGATTAACCCATTTTATCAGAAAAAACAGACAAGACTCATGAAGTATAAACAATTAATCAGCGGTGCTTTCCTGCTGTGGACTTGCATCGCTTGCTCCGGCAAAAAGGAACAGGCGGCTACAGTAGCGGAAGCCACCTCAAATCCTTGGGATAATTATTACATCGGAAAGATCGATTTCAAGAATCTTTCCCCCGAGGCTAAGGGCTCGGCGATCTATGCCGCCGTTATCCCTGATCCGGAAGCTTATATTACCAAGCACGCCCGCAAGGTCGTAGAGACGCTTTATTTCACTCCGGAAGATAGTATCCCGGGCATCGAGGAGATCCACTATACATTAAAGGAATACGACGGGGTATCCGCGAAAGACGGAGCGCCCCCTTCCATCAGTATCGTATACAGCACGAAATGGATCGAGAAAAGTTTTGCCAATAATGACACCGCGAAAGTGGATTACGAGACCCGTGGCGTATTATACCATGAGCTGACGCATGGTTTCCAATTGGAGCCTCAAGGCATAGGTAGCTATGGGACTAATAAGACTTTCTGGGCTATGATAGAAGGTGTGGCGGATGCCGTAAGATACCTGAACGGCGGTTTTACCTTGGAAGATCGTCCCAAAGGCGGCCATTATATGGATGGTTACCGCACGACAGGCTTCTTCCTCGCATGGCTTACGCAAACCAAGAGCCCGGATTTCCTGCGGAAGTTCAACCGAAGCACATTAGAGGTTATTCCTTGGTCGTTCGATGGTGGCGTGAAATATGCGCTCGGCAATGATTACGACATAGACTCCTTATGGAAAGAATATATGGCAACGATGGGAGATGAAGCTTAGAAGCAGCTGACTATACATCAGATCTAAGCTCACAGGCGAGGACATAGGCAAAGTCCTCGCCTGTTTCATTTCAACTAATCCTTAGAACGTTTGTCTTTTTGACAATTTGTAATCCTAAGTTCCGGAGAGGCGATTATTTCGGGCAAAGGTACGGCTCGCTTCCAAATACGAGAGAAAAAAACAGCAATCAGCTATCAAGTAATCACTTAACAGAAAAGGGCCTTTCATTCTAGAGAAATTAATTCATCCTAGCTCATGTTTCACCCCTTACCACCCAGTCGTAAGGAGGTAACAATGCCCATTCTTGAGGGGTCACGATGCCCATCATGACCATATGTGTAGCCTATCATGACCATATGTATGGGTTAACGCGACCATACGTGTGGGTTAATGCGACTATATGTGTGGATTCCGATGCCTATTTTCGATGGAAAGCACCGCTTTTTACGTCAAAAAGGAGGTTTAATCGCCTATTTACGCTCGATGTTCCCTCTCGTTGGAGATTATCAGACAAAGGTATTGTCACCGATAAGGGAATATTTCAATCAAAAGGAAAGATTACATAAGATTTCGCTGACACATGCTCGTATGCTTTTCCGTTCTCGACCTCACCCGGTAACACGACCGGGCCAAGGTTATTCCTGTTGGATCCGCCATGAGACAAGGTAACGAGGGTTAACGATGTTTATTTGCTTCTCAAAAGGAAATATGTACAAAACTATGGCACTTAGAAATGAATGCCGTATATTTGTATAGATGATACCGTGATAAAGTAGATAAAAGCAGTAAATTAAATAGGAAGAATATTATGGACAAGAAACAACAAGATATAGCCTATTTTATCTCATTCTGCATTGAGCAGTACAAAAATGCCAAGGGCTTGAGTGGAGAGGAAGTCATGCAAGAGTTCAGCAAGTATGGCGTATTGGAATACTTGCGTGATTTCTTTGATGTGTTGCATACACAAAGTTACCAATGGCTCTTGGCAAACATCGATGAGTTTATAAATCTCAGAAAGAAAGAGGACACAAAATGAAAATATATCACGGAAGTATAGAACAGATTTGCAGTCCTGAAATAAGAGAGCCAAACCGCCGTCTCGATTATGGCGCAGTTTTTTATGCGACCACTTCATACGAACAAGCGGAACGATGGGTTCAACGTAAAATGAGAGAAAGCAAAACCTGCAAAGGATACGTCAATATTTACGAATTTGACAAGCAAGCCATGTACACGTTGAAAACGCTCTCTTTTCCAACACCAACCGCAGAATGGGTAGACTTCGTAATGCTTAACCGCACAAAGCAAGGATATACACATGACTACGACATCGTATATGGTCCTGTTGCCAATGATCATGTATACGCCGCATTCGCCCTCTATGAAGGACAAGTATTGAGCAAACAGGCACTCATTTCGGAATTGCAAACATACAAATTGGTAGATCAATATCTGTTTCACACAGAGCGGTCGCTAGATAGTATAACATTCATGGAAGCAAAGGAGATAAAGTCATGATAGGAGAAATTAATCAAAGCAATCTCTATCTACTGTTGCCATCGAAAGTGAGCTGGCTGGCAGATATGGTGACCACAAACAAAGGTATCAGTTTGATTGATGCCATAAAACAGATATATTCGTCCGATACTTACAAACGGCTGGAAAACGAAGAAACAAAGATGTGGCATTGGGGGCCGGTAGATTTATACAATGAAATGATCTCGAAGGAAACCGGAAGAGAATAAGGTTCTTTATTTGCATTTCCGTAAACATATATCTACTTTTGCGAAAAAGTAAATATGGAACTTTATACCCGAATCCTATTGCCGAAAGCACGATTCTCTTTCTCGTATGAGGACCGGGTCGTGATGATGGGCTCCTGCTTCGCCGAGAATATCGGGCGGAAGCTGGAAGAGAATAAATTCTCCGTAGATATAAACCCATTCGGTACTCTGTATAACCCGGCTTCCGTAGCGGAAGGATTGCGGATGCTGCTACGCCCGGAGCGTTTTACCTCCGGGGATTTATTCCGGCATGAGGGCGTATACCATAGTTTTACCCATCATAGCCGTTTCTCCGCTTCCTCGGAAGAAGAATGCCTAGACCATATAAACAGCCGCTTATCCCAATCTTCCGATTTCCTGCGAAAAGCGACCCGGTTGGTAATCACGTTGGGAACCGCTTTCGTGTACCGCCTCAAGAGCGACGGGCGAATCGTGTCGAATTGCCATAAGCTACCGGAAAAGATGTTCGATCGGCAACGATTATCCACGCAAGAGATCGTCGAGGACTGGAAACCTCTGTTACTAGCCCTTTGGGAACAAAATCCCGCCTTGAAAATCTTATTTACCGTAAGTCCGATCCGCCACTGGAAAGACGGGGCGCACGAGAACCAACTCAGCAAAGCCACCCTATTGCTAGCCACGGATGCCTTACAGAAAGATTATCCCGACCGAATCGCCTACTTCCCCGCTTATGAGATCCTTATGGACGAGCTCCGGGATTATCGTTTCTATGCGGACGATATGCTCCATCCCTCCCCATTGGCCATTGATTATATTTGGCAACGTTTTATCGAAAATTTCTTATCCACAGACACTTCGGCAATCCTTAAAGAATGGGGCGATATCCAAAAAGCTATTAACCATAAGCCCTTTCAACCGGATAGCGAAGCCTATAAGCGGTTTATACTTCAAACTTTGTTAAAGATGGAACGAATTAGCGAGAAAATTCCTTCCTTTGATATCAGAAAAAAGATCGAAATAGTAAAGTCTAAACTAAAATAAAAGAATGGAATACGCAATTAAAGAAATAGCAAGAGTTATCGGTGCTAAAACAAACCAATTGCTTGACGATACGGTCAGTTTGCTGTTGACAGATAGCCGTCGTCTCTCCTTCCCGGAAAAAAGCCTCTTCTTCGCCTTGAAAACCAAGACGAACGACGGACATAGATATATACAGGAACTCTATAAACTTCGTGTTCGCAACTTCGTGGTAAGCGATATGCTACCGGAGTTCGAGAGCATGAAGGATGCAAACTTCCTGATCGTAAAAGATACGTTACGGGCTTTACAAAAGCTGGCCACCCACCACAGGAAGCAATTCAACATCCCCGTGATCGGCATTACCGGTAGCAACGGAAAGACGATCGTAAAGGAATTCCTCTATCAACTGTTGCATAACGAGTTCAACATCGTACGTTCGCCCCGGAGCTACAACTCCCAGTTGGGGGTTCCTCTCTCGGTATGGCAGATGAGCGAGAAAAATACACTGGGCATCTTCGAGGCCGGTATCTCACAACCGGACGAGATGGAACGCCTGCAACCCATTATCGCCCCCACGATCGGTATCATCACGAATATCGGGGAGGCTCATCAAGAGAATTTCCTCTCCTCCAATCAGAAATGTATGGAGAAGCTGACGCTTTTCAATGATTGCGAAGCCATTATTTATGATGGGGATGATTTATTTATCGCCAATTGTATCGAATCGGCTTGCCTTTCCCATAAAGCGATCGCATGGAGCCGTACGGACTCCGAGGCTCCTTTGTTTATCGAGTCTATCGATAAGAAAGAGTTTGAGACGATCATTCACTGTACTTTACTGGGCTTCAACCGGGTCGTTACCATTCCGTTCACGGACGACGCTTCTATCGAGAACGTGATCCATTGTATGGCGGTTATGCTTTACCTAAAACCCACCAGCGTAAACGACGTAACGAAATTCTTGCATCTTGAGCCGGTGGCTATGCGATTGGACGTAAAGCAAGGTATCAACAATTGCCTGTTGATAAATGATACCTATAACTCGGATATCAACTCCTTGGATATCGCGCTCGATTTCCAACAAAGCCGCCGGGTAGGCAAGCAATTAAAGAGCACTTTAATCCTCTCCGATATCCTTCAATCGGGCACCTTGCCGAAATCTCTATATAAGAAGGTCGCCGATTTGGTTCGCCGTAAGAAGATAGATCGTATCATCGGTATCGGCCGCGACTTAAAGGAATATGCTTCCGTCTTCGAGATCGAGAAGGAGTTTTACACGACCACCGAGGAATTTATCAAGTCTCCTTCCTTCAAGAAATTCAAGGATGAGTTGATCTTGATTAAAGGTTCCCGCCATTTCCATTTCGAGCAGATCTCCGAGTTGTTGGAGAAGAAAGTGCATGAGACGATCCTAGAGGTAAATCTGGACGCGATCGTACACAACTTCAATCAGTATCGTTCCAAGCTAAAGCCGGAGACTAAGATGGTTTGTATGGTAAAAGCTTTTGGTTATGGAGCCGGCTCTTACGAGTTGGCGAAGACCCTTCAAGAACATCGTTGCGACTATCTGGCCGTGGCGGTAGCCGACGAGGGAGCCGAATTGCGTAAAGAAGGCATCTCGATCCCCATTATCGTCATGAATCCGGAATTCAGCAGTTTCAATGTCTTGTTCGAGAACCATCTGGAACCGGAAGTCTATAGCTTCCGCCTATTGGATGCCATGATCCGGGAGACCGAGCGCAGAGGGATCACCTCTTACCCTATCCATATCAAGATCGATACCGGCATGCATCGCCTAGGGTTTCAACCGGAGGATGTCCCGGCGATCTGTGAACGCTTGAGAGCGCAATCCGGGGTTATCGCCCGTTCGGTCTTCTCTCATTTAGCCGGAAGCGACTCGTACGTCTTCGATGATTTTACCCATCAACAATTGGATAAATTCACCAAAGCCGCAGGGGAACTAGAAAGCGGGTTAGAGTATAAGGTAATCAAACATATCCTAAACTCCGCGGGAATCGAGCGTTTCGCCGCTTATCAAATGGATATGATACGTTTGGGTATCGGTTTATATGGAGTAAGCGCATCCGGACAAAAAGGCTTACGGAATGTCAGCACCTTGAAGACAACGATCTTACAAATACAAAACGTACCCGCAGGGGATTCGATCGGTTATAGCCGTATGAGTTATGTGAAACGTGATTCCCGGATCGCTATCATCCCGATCGGATACGCCGACGGACTGGATCGCCACTTCAGCAACGGAGGTGGGGAAGTCTTGATCAATGGACAACGCTGTCCGATTATCGGCAACATCTGCATGGACGCTTGCATGATCGACGTCACCGACATCCATGCGCAAGAAGGCGACGCCGTAATTATTTTCGGCGACGAACTACCGGTGAGCGAACTTTCGGATAAACTGAAAACAATCCCTTATGAGATATTAACTTCTATCTCGCCTCGGGTAAAGAGGGTTTATTTCCGGGAATAAGAAGTAGCCGCCAACAAAGAATAGCTCTACCTTGTTTTAATATCAAGGCACATATTCAAATGTCAGGCTATGATATTCATTTGCGTATGTTGCACATTTTGTGTATGTTTGTGCCGTAATTAATAAACAAGAGGTATGAGTCATAATTTATTGAAAGGCAAGAGAGGCATTATCTTCGGTGCTCTGAACGATATGTCTATCGCCTGGAAAGTGGCAGAAAGAGCCGTAGAGGAAGGTGCGACTATCACGTTAAGCAATACGCCTATCGCTGTTCGTATGGGTCAGGTAGATGCTTTGGCGGAGAAGTTGAATGCGCAGGTAATCCCGGCGGACGCAACCAGCGTAGAGGATCTGGAGACCGTATTTGCGAAGTCAGTGGAAATATTAGGTGGTAAAATAGATTTCGTTTTACATTCTATCGGTATGAGCCCGAACGTACGCAAGAAACGTACGTACGATGATCTGGACTATGGAATGCTGGAAAAGACGTTGGATATCTCTGCTATCTCTTTCCACAAGATGCTACAGGTAGCCAAGAAACAAGACGCTATCGCCGAGAATGGTTCCGTAGTGGCATTAAGTTATGTGGCCGCCCAGCGCACGTTCTTCGGATACAACGATATGGCGGACGCTAAGAGCCTGCTGGAATCTATCGCCCGTAGTTTCGGTTACATCTATGGCCGTGAGAAAGGCGTACGTGTGAACACGATCTCCCAATCCCCGACAATGACAACCGCAGGTAGTGGCGTGAAGGGAATGGAACACTTGATGGACTTTTCTAACAAAATGAGTCCACTGGGTAACGCCAACGCCGACGAGTGCGCGGACTATTGCGTAATGATGTTCTCCGACTTTACCCGCAAGGTAACGATGCAGAACCTATACCACGATGGTGGTTTCTCAAGCATGGGTATGAGCCTCCGGGCCATGAACCAATATAGTAAAGGATTAGAGGAATATACAGACGAGAACGGACACATTATCTACGGCTAATATGTTAGTGAGAATCTATCCGGAGAATCCGAATCAAAAAGAAATAGACAAGGTCGTCAAAGTCCTGCAGGACGGCGGCCTTGTCGTTTATCCTACCGACACGGTTTACGCGATCGGTTGCGATGCGTTAAACGTGCGTGCGGTAGAGAAAATATGTCAGATGAAAGGGGTTAATCCACAGAAAAGCAACCTGTCTATCATCTGCTACGACCTGTCTAATCTTAGTGAATACGCCAAGGTAAGCAATGCCGCTTTCAAGCTGATGAAGAAACATCTACCCGGTCCTTTCACCTTTATCTTACCCACCAGCAGCGAGCTTCCAAAGATTTACAAGAACCGGAAAGAAGTCGGAATCCGTGTACCGGATAATAACATTACCCGTACATTGGTACAATCCTTGGGAAATCCAATCCTAACCATGTCCATCCGTGACGAGGATGAGGTGATCGAATATACGACAGATCCGGAATTGATACACGAGAAATACGAGCATCAAGTGGATATCGTAATCGACGGCGGTTTCGGAGGATTGGAAGCCTCTACGGTTATAGATTGCACGACGGATAATTTCGAGATCGTACGTCAAGGCAAAGGAGAATTGTAGCTATCCACCACGATTTGTATTCGCTCCTCCGGCAGATTAGCAGGGAACTCCAAGCTTATTTCTTGTTGGTCACCCGGCATTAGCGTAATATAGTTATCCGAATAATGTACCGGTAAGATTCGTTTGCCTGTCTCCTTATCAAAGACCTTGATACGGTTGAAGAACGAGATCTGCGAATCAGCGCTCAGACGGACTGTACCTACGAAATTCGATCCTTCCTTCTTGATCTCGGTCTTGATTCCCGGTCTTGACTTCGGAAGTTGAGATAAGCTGGTGTAGTCTTTCGGCTCGGTTGTCAGCCAATAAATATTGGGGACATCCGCATTCAAAGCCAGCCGTAAGAAATAAGCGCCTTTGATCCCTTCCGGAACGGGGATATCCAATAATTCCTGTACCGTATTCGCCTTGGCGCTCGCTCTCGTCTCTTTCTCCCAAAGCAGTTTACCTTCCAGATTATAGATACGGGCTACAATCGATAAATCCGTATAATCTTTCAGGGTCGTATTCAACAATCCCGCCTTACGGGTTACCGGGTTATAATAGGCATGTAAGGGCTCACAGCCTTTCCGGGTTCCGTACAAGGAAGCATTTACATCGAGAGACCAATCATACATTTGCCCCCGCAAGGATGTCCATGGATTCTGGGTTTTCCAGATCAAGATACCCGTATACCAATCCCACATATGAGAGGCCCAGCCTTCCATAAAACTACGATATTGGTCATAGTTCACGACTTGGGCATACTTACAATAGGTCTCGATATCCTTCACCTCCCCATATCGCTCCAGATGATCGCCATAGCCCAGATCCTTATGATACCGCCACGTATAATTACGAGTAAAACCTTTCCTTGGGAAACCGGCCAAATCCTGTTCCGTCATCATCTCCCGCATACTCTCGACCTCCGGGGAACCAACCGATCCGGCTTCCGGATTAAACGGATGCGAACGGAAGCTAAAGAACCATTCCGGCTCTTGTATACCGTAAGGACCATCCCCATTATCCCCCAAATAATTCCGGGTAAACAACGTATCTGTAGAGAAACTCACGAAAAGACGCTCCGGATCTAACCGGGGGAAAACCTCCTTTCTCAAACATTGATCGATATCTTTAGCTAAAGGCCATTCATTCGCCCCACACCAGAAACAAAGACTCGGATGGTTACGGATCATTTTCACTTGATCTTCCACGGAGGCGATAAATAAATCATGATTATCGGGATATTCCCAACGACGCTCTCGGGAATCCATCTTGGTCGGGTCCTCCCAAGCGCCATTGCAATCACCACTGCCCCACAGATCTTGAAAGACTAAGATACCGAACTCATCACAGGCGTTATAGAATTCCGGCCGTTCCACCAACGCACCTCCCCATACACGGATCATACGCAGATTCATTTCCGCATGGAAACGTACCTCATCTCGATAACGTTCCGGAGAAAGACGAAGCAGCCAATCGGAATTAATATAGTTACCACCCGTGACGTATATTTTCTGTCCGTTCACGAAGAAACGGCGTCCCCCGTTATCCGGGCATTTATCGGAAGTAATCTCCCGGATACCGTAACGCAACCGTTCACGGTCACTCACTTGATTCCCGATCTCAAAAGAGAAGTTCATATCATATAAAGGCTGCTCACCGATACCGTTAGGCCACCATAAACGAGGATTCTTTACCGCTAAAGGATTCAAGGATACCGTTTTCTTCTCGAATGGCGATAAAGTAACCGGCTGGGTTAAGCGGGTTCCGTTCGTCTCACAAACCAATAGTCCTTTTAAGGAAGTGCTCCCGGTATTCTCTAGCTCGACAGAAGTATTCACAAAAGCCTCCCTTTGAGTTTTCGTTTCCGGATCACGTACGCCGGGTACCTTGGTCACGACATAAGGAGAAGAGAGGCATACCGGCCCGGTTGTCGTAATAGAGACCTCATCCCAAATACCCGTATTCCGGTCACGTACCGGTTGTATCCAGTCCCAGCCCGGCGTATATTGCATCGTATTATTCCGGGCGATCTGCCCATCGCCACCTTGTCCGCCATTCGGATTTCCGGCATGTGTAGGTGGATAAACCAATACCGCTAATACATTGGGGGCATCCGTACGAAGATAAGGGGTTATATTAAAAGTCTTCCTCAAGAACATGCCCTCATGGGTATTTCGATTGATCCGCTTACCATTTAAAAAGATTTCCGCCTTATAATTAATGCCCCGGAAATTTAACCAGACATTACGTCCCTCTGGTAAATTATTGATAGTAAACTGACGAGTAAACCAATAAGTATAGAAATCATTGCCGACCTCATGTATATCGGGTATCAGATTGTTATTCAAGCCGAACTCGGGAGCCGGATACATATGGTTCTCCAAAAGTGTAGTCAATACCGTGCCTGGCACACGGGCTGGTAACCATCCTGTTTTATCCAAAGGCGCCGCGCTCAACCGGTTCCCATCCATTTTCACTTCATTCGCTTTCCGGGCATACCAATCTGAGTGAATCAAGGTTTTCTCTCCCGGCTCAGGAATCGCCAACAAGGCTTGCTCCTCTGCAGATACGGGCTTTAACCAGCAAGCCAGACAAAGCCAACAAAATAAATAAATACATCTGTTCATCATATAATCTTAGATTTATCCTTCTAAAGTACTACAAAATTCAGAAGGGCCTCTTCGCAAACTCGAAGAAGCCCTTTCATTACATATTATTTAACAATAAAACCTATTAATGCCAATTAGAAATTACCTGCACCAGCTTTATCCCACCATACATGAGTACCACCTTTATCACCGGAGATCGAACCCGTATTCTCTTGGTTCAGCAGTTCGATACCTTTTTGATATTCCACGGTATTCGTATTATCCTCATTATCGGAATACAATAAACGACGAACCTGTTCATTCGTATCAATATCCCCATTACTCTTATTCACGCGGTTCGGGAATAATTTCGGATAACCTGTACGACGAAATTCCGCCCAAGCCTCGCAAGACAACGGGAAGTTCGCAATCCATTTCTGTGTAATGATACGTTGTAATTTCTTCTCATTAGTCGCGCTCTCATCCCACTTAACCGTAATATCATTCTGAGCCTTGATGCTGTTTTGACCATTAACCGGGTCGACGAAGTCCTTTTGTGTTGTCGTGCCACTGATATAGGCATCGATCTCTGTTTCTGAAATTGAACTTACTCCGGCCAGACTTCCCTTATAAGCCAACTGATTCTTAATAGAAACACGGATACCTTGCTCATACAGTTCCTTCGCCGTACCTCCCATGTTACTCCAACCACGCAACGCACCTTCCGCACGCAAGAAATAACCTTCGGCTGCCATCATTACCGGTAAAGCTGTTGTATAAGAACAAACGATCTTCGAGAAGTTACCCCATTGATTCGGTTTAGCAGGCAAGTCACAGCCGCCACGAATACCTAAATATTGAGTACCGGATGCAATCGTCTTCCCATCCTCACATTCAACATCAGCTTGGTTCTTCGTCATATACAGCGGTAAGCGAGGATCTTGGAATCCTTCCAGTATCGTGGTTAAGTTAGCGTTCATGCCACTATCTCCCCATTCGAACATACGAGTTTGCTCATTACTCAAACTCTTATTGATCAATACATCCTGCTTTAAGATAGCGCCCTTGGCAGCCTCTTCAGCTTTTTGTTTAGCTAAAGTCGGGTCGGCCTTCACGATACGCAAGGCTGCACGTAGCTTTAATTGATTGGCTACTTGAATCCACATATCCAAATCGCCATTACACCAATAGTCGAATGACTGTCTCTCCTCCAATGTGGATTTCGGACTCTGGAAATCTTGAAGCGCTTTATCTAACAATTCGAAAATGGAGTTATAAATGCTCTGCTGTGTATCATAAGAGAACGAAGCACCATTTGTCGGATCTTCGATGCAAGACGTATAAGCTACCGGGCCGTAAACATCCGTCAACATCTGGACCGCATAAGCCTGAACAACACGCATCATTCCCGCATAGTCTGTCAATCCTTGTTCGTCACAAGAGGCGATCAAACGACGTGTATTATTGAATATGTGCAAATAAACATTCTCGTACATACCTCCACAAAAACTACGATTCAACGCATAATCCACGTTACCGGAACCATTGAAATTATGTGGTGTCATGAAATAACCGCTAAACAAGTCTACGTTCAAACTAAAGCAGTACTGGAACAAGTTCTGTTGCGGAGCATATACATAAGACAGCGGTTCTTTAAACTGCGCAGAGAAAGGAAGAGTGTTCGGGTCTACCTCATACTGATCGGTATTCAATGTCTCAAAATCGTCTGTACAGCTCACGGTTGTTAATCCTGTGCTAAAAGCTAAAGCTGATACAGCCGCATATTTTAGAATTCTATTTAGTTTCATAAGTAATACCTGTAAGATTTAGAAATTAAGTTTTAAGTTCAAACCAAAGCTACGGGTTGTCGGCAACGCAAACATATCGATACCCTGCCAGCCATTACCCGTTCCAGCAGCTACATCCGGATCCATCGGAGCATCCTTATAGAAGAAGAACAAGTTACGTCCAATGATAGAAGCGGTCAAGTTTTTACCTGCGCCAAACAAGTTGCGGAAGGTATAACCAAATGATAACTCACGCAAACGAACATTAGTTGCGTCATATACGTACTGGGAAGTCAAGATATTAGAGTTGTAGCTTGTACCACCGGTAGTTGAATAATACAATTGCGGGTCAAATTGTACTCCATCGACCTCTACAAAACCTGCGTCACGAGCCAAACCAGAACGTTCGGAAACGCCCCAACCATCCATGGTAGCCTCAGTCATCGACAAGACCTTACCGCCAACCTTCGCATCGATTAAGAATGACAACGTGAAATCTTTATAGTGGAAGGTATTTGTCCAACCCATGTTCACTTTCGCATTCATATCGCCCGCATAAACAAGATCTTTATTATCGGATCCAGCTAATACAGGGGCACCGGTATCAGAGACAATAGGCTTTCCGTTATCATCACGTTGTAAGTCGCGAACATAAAGGTCTCCGAAATGCCCACCTTCTTTCAAGAGCACTTTGGCACCTGTACAATAACTTGTCAGGTTCCACTCGGAAAGCTCGTCGGCCAACTCTATAATCTTGTTATTATTGTAAGAGAAGTTAAAGTTCGTGCTCCAGCTGAAATTATCCGTAAATTGATTATACCAACCTAGACTAACCTCGAAACCTTGATTCTGTACGTTACCAGCATTAATATAACGGCTCTTCAAACCAGTTTCCCATGGAGCGGAGATGTCAAAATATTGATTCTTGGTATTTGTCTTATAATAGGTCAAATTTACGTTGAAACGATTCTGGAAGAATGTACCATCAAAGCCGACTTCCAACGAATTTGTCTTTTCTGGTTTCAACGTACGGAAAGATGATTTTTCCGGCGGATTCAACGCTCCTTGATCTCCTAATGTATAACGCTCGTTGGTCACACCGATAGGCACATCGTTACCTACAATAGAATAAGAAGCACGTAACTTGAATAAATCCACGTTCTTGCCGAAATCAATAAATCTATCCAACAAAACACTTGCTCCAACAGACGGATAGAAGAATGAAACACCATCTGTAAACGCCAATGTTGAGGACCAGTCGTTACGGGCACTAACATCGATAAACAGACCTTCCTTATAACCAAATTGGGCAGTAGCAAACACTGAATTCAAACGTTTCTCGGCCAAAGTCTTTGTAGTCTGTAATTTATAATAGTTAGCCGGAGAGAAGATATTAGGATAGTAAGCACCACTTGTAATCACGCCCGCATCGTTAACAGAGAACTGAGAATCACCCCAACCGATCAATTCTAAAGAAGAACTTTTTGTCTTTTGGTAGCTTCCACCTGCAGTTACAGACAAAGAATAAGTATCCTCCCAAGTCTTATTATATTGGGCCAACAAGTCACCATAAGTCTGCTCGCTATTCACGCGTGTGTCTTTCATCGTACCCAGCAAGTTACGGCCTGCCGTACTAGACGCATATTCATTCAAGTTCCATGTCTCATCACCACGTTCATAGCGCAGGCGACCTGTAACGGAAAGACCTTCCATTATGTCATACTTGACACTACCGCCAAACTCATAGCGATTACGATAAGAAACCGGTTTTTGGCGATTCAACATCCAGTATGGATTGGAGAACTGCTCTTGAGCGGTATTTGTCCAATTGTGTACATTTATATTTCTTGTCCCATCGTACACCTCATAGTTACTCTTATAATAATCCCAGTCCTCTCCTCTTGGAAACAAGTAAGCGCCCAAAGTAGGATTACCCACATAACCGGCAGTCGGCTGGTTCTCGATATGCTGATTATTATAACGAGCGGACACGTCTACATGAAGTTTTGTCCATAGGTTAAAGCCAACCTTCGCTAGCAAGTTATGGCTCATATATGTATTCTCCGGAACAATACCATTAGAAGATACATTCGCATAAGAAAAATAAGATGAGATATTATCATTACCACCAGCCAACGAGATAGAGTTGTTGGTCGTATAGCCAAGATTATAATAATCCTTCGCATAGTTTGGAGAAGCAGAAGCAAGCTTATCGCCCCAGCTAAACGTTCCTTGGTTACTTACGCCATAAGAATTCTGGAACTTCGGTAACACCATCGGAGTCTCAACCGTCGTATTGCTAGATACATTTATAGCGACTTTTCCAGACTGCGATGACTTAGTCGTAACCATAATGGCACCGTTGGCAGCGACCGCACCATACAAAGCAGCGGCGGAAGCACCTTTCAACAAGGTAATCTGAGCGATATCGTCCGGGTTGATAGTAGACATGGCATCACCACCGTCACGACCACCACCATAAGATCCATCAATCTGTGAATCCGAGACATTCATCATCATAGGAACACCATCCACAACGATCAACGGCTGATTATTACCACTAATAGATTTATTACCACGGAACAAGATCTTGGAAGAACCACCCGCACCCGTAGAGTTCGGGGTAATCTGCAAACCAGCGCTCTTTCCTTGTAAAGAGTTGATCATATTCACATTCTTAATCTCGTTCAAGTCCTTACCGCCTACCGTTTGTGCGGAATAAGTCAAAGTCTTTGATTCACGTTTGATACCCATCGCCGTTACGACAACCTCATCCAAAGCCTCTGCGTCTGAAACCATCGTAACATCGATTTTCGTACGGCCATTTACAGGCTCCTCAATCGTTTTCATACTTAAATAAGAGAATACCAAAATAGAGTTTGCGTCAGCCTCCAAGGTATATTTTCCATCAAAGTCAGTAATGGTACCGGTTGTCGTACCTTTTACTAACACGTTCACTCCTGTTAGTGGCTCATTTAGATCCTTGTCAATGACGACACCACTAATCGTTAGTTTCTGTGCATATCCTGTAACACACAGAAAAAACGCCAATAATAAGATAAATGACTTTCTCATGAAAAATCGTTTTTGATTTAAGTGATTCTACATTTGTGCTTTTTTAATTTTCATACTCTTTTTAGAGAGATCGGGCTCTCTTTTCTTTCTTTTTTAGTGCATAGGCATTTACTCTTTTTTGTTTAAAGTTATTATTATGTTCATACGGAAATCTCTTTCTATTTAAAATCAAACGGTTCTATTTTAAATAATAATAACAACGTAGTATCATTAGAACTAAGTCGTTTTTCATATTTTGACAGACAAATATATATATAATAACTATACATACAAGTTAAAACGTAACAAAAATCAGTATGTTCCTCACTTTTTCAGGTGTTTGCGATAACACATAGTCAAATTTTCATCATGCCTCAATAAATTAAATATGTTAATTTGATTTAGTTCTAATGAAACTAACAACAAATTTCAATTAACATAATTTTCCTTCATTATCTTCTTCCTCCTATAACATCCAATCGCTATCTGACTATCATCTTGGAATAAAATTACAGCTCTATTTACAAGCTTCGAAAACAACTCAGTCAGGAAATTAACCATTAACTCTAATTTCTTCCACAAATATTCAATGATTTGCACAGATTATCTCTACATTTGCGATATATATATTAATGTATTGACTATGAACTGGACCCAGCTATTATCCGGCAAGCGTTTCGGGATGGAAGAGTATCACGAGCGGAAACATGAGAGAACTGATTTCCAACGTGACTATGACCGTTTGATTTTCTCATCCCCTTTTCGAAGACTACAAAACAAGACACAGGTGTTCCCCCTTCCGGGAAGTATCTTTGTACATAACCGACTTACACATAGTCTGGAAGTATCATGCGTAGGACGTTCATTGGGTAATAACGTAGCGAAAGGACTTATGCAAAAATATCCGGATGGCAGTATCAACTTCCCGGAGATAGGTTCCATCGTATCAGCCGCTTGCCTTGCCCATGATATGGGAAACCCTCCATTCGGGCATTCCGGAGAGAGAGCGATCTCCGCTTACTTCTCCGAAGGGAATGGGCGAAAACTAGAAGAGAAAGTACGGAAGGAACGGGGACGCTGGGAAGACTTCGTCCATTTTGAAGGTAACGCAAACGCCATGCGGTTGCTGACCCATCAGTTCATTGGACGCAGAAAAGGGGGATTTGCCTTAACATATAGCACATTAGCCTCTATCATCAAATATCCTTACGCATCCATCTATTCAGGAAAGAAAGGGAAATTCGGCTTTTTCCAATCGGAGGAGGGAAGCTATCTGCAAATCGCCCAAGAGCTAGGGATCGGACATAGCCCGGAAGCCCCGGACAAATTTCTTCGTTACCCGTTAGTTTACTTAGTAGAGGCGGCAGACGATATCTGCTATCAAATTATGGATATAGAAGATGCTTGCAAACTACATATCCTGACCACCGAAGAGGCCATACAACTATTATTGGGATTTTTCGAAGGAGAGCGGTTGGAGCATATCCGCAAGGTCATGCATATGGTAGACGATACCAATGAGCAAATCGCCTATCTGCGTTCTTGTATTATCGGGCTATTAGTAGATGAATGTTCCCGTGTCTTTTTAGAGAACGAGGAAAGCATCCTCAATGGTACCTACAGCACTCCGTTAATCAGTAACATATGCGATCAAGCCAAGCAGGCTTACGCTAATTGCTCGGCTACAGCATACAAGAAAATATATAAGGCAAAAGAAGTGCTCGACATTGAATTAGCCGGTTATCATATTTTCAGCCATCTGATCGACAGCTTGACCGAGGCCGTGATGAACCAAGAGCATGCTTACAGCAAGCTGCTCTTACAACGGATACCGGAGCAATACGACACGAAAGCTCCTACTACATATGGCAAGATACAATGCGTACTCGATTATATCTCCGGCATGACCGATGTATATGCGCTCGATCTATACCGGAAAATCACCGGTATGAGCCTGCCGGCCGTTTGATGTTGTAATAAAGTGTTAGAATTCTTCCCGGTACTTGCTTTCCATGCGATCATCCAAGATACTTAGATAGCTTTTATAGCGGGACTCACTGATTAGCCCATCGTTAACGGCTTGAATGACGGCGCAGCCCGGTTCATGACGGTGCGTGCAGTTATTGAAACGGCATTCTTCCGAGTATTTAAACAACTCCCGGAAATAATGGGAGATCTCAGCGTCCGCCATCTCGATCGTTCCAAATCCTTTGATACCCGGAGTATCGATCAAATAGCCTCCCCCGGGAAGAGAAATCATCTCGGAAAAGGTGGTCGTATGCATTCCTTTGTTATGATATTCGGAGATATCACCGGTACGGAGATTCACCCCCGGCACCAGTTTATTGATAATCGTGGATTTTCCGACACCCGAATGGCCGGACAAAAGCGTAATCTTATCTTTTAGATCCGCTTTCAAGGCATCCAAACCTTCCTCGGTCCGGGCACATAGCGTCGAACAGGGATAGCCAATCGAGGTATACAACTCGATTAAACACTCCAACGCCCTTTGATCCTCATTATTATAACGATCAATCTTATTGAAAACTAATTTAACGGGGACACGATAAGCCTCGGCGGTCGCCAAGAAGCGATCGATAAATATCGTTGTTGTTATAGGATAATTCACCGTAACGATCAGCATCGCCTGATCCAAATTCGCGGCGATAATATGCGATTGCTTCGATAAGTTAGAGGCACGACGGATGATATAATTCTTACGCTCCTCGATCTCTGTAATAAAAGCGGTTCCTTCTTTATTAATATCGATTACGACACGGTCTCCTACCGCGACCGGATTGGTACTCTTTATGTCTTTCAGACGAAAGTTACCCTTGATCTTACTCTCTATATCTCGCCCGTCTTCCGTACGGACCGTATACCAACTACCTGTGTTTTTTATTACCAGTCCCCTCATGAGAATTGAAAATTGAGAATTGAAAATTGAGAATTGGAATAAGGACTCAATGGGGTTCCTTAATTCTCAATTCTCAAGTTTCAACTTTCAATTATTTAAACGGTCATTACTTCTTTTTCTTTAGCGGCGTAAAGCTCATCGATCTTTTTGATAAACTTATCATGGATTTTCTGAACCTCTGCCTCGGCGTCTTTCTCTACGTCCTCGGGAACCCCATCAGACTTGATGCTTTTCTTCAAAGCCTCAATAGCGTCACGACGAGCGTTACGAACGCTGATCTTCGCATTCTCCGCCTCCTGCTTACATTGTTTCACCAATTGACGGCGACGCTCCTCAGTCAACGGAGGAATACCTAAGCGGATCACCTCACCGTTATTCTCCGGCGTGATACCTAACTCAGAATCCAGAATACCTTTCTCAATATCGCGGATGATCTTCTTCTCCCACGGAGTGATCATGATAGTCCGTGCGTCCGGAACCGTCACCGTAGCCACGTTAGTAAGAGGAACAGGCGCCCCATAATACATTACCTTCACACAATCGAGGATTTTCGGATTAGCCTTACCAGCCCGAATGTGAGACAATTGCTCGTCCAGATACTCAATGGCGAACGTCATCTTCTCTTCCCCTGCTTTGATCAATTGTTTCGTATCTATCATAAATATACGTTTTTTGTTTGCGAATCTTTTAATTAACAAAAGTAATAAAGATTTCCAACTTCGCAAACATATAATTAAAATACTCCCTAACAAAAGATTTATAGTACCGTATAAAAGCTTATCACCTTCACTGTTTACTTAACTTAGACGTAAAGAATAGTAAGTAGGCTACACCCACGCACAACACCAGCACCGCCCCTACTTGAGAAGCCAACATATCGGATGCCACGCCCATAAAGATCGGGAAGATCGTGCCGCCAAACAGTCCCATAATCATCAAACCGGACACCTCATTCTGCTTATTCGGCATAGAAAGCAGGGCTTGGGCGAAAATAATGGAGAAGACGTTCGAGTTTCCAAAGCCGATCAAGGCGATACAAGCATAGATGATCTCTTTCGAATGGAAGAACAGCAGACCGATCATCGCCAATAACATCAAGAAAACACTAAAGGCAAAGAATCCTTTCGGAGAGACTTTTCGCAAGATAAAAGCCCCGGAGAAGCATCCCGCCGTACGGAAGATGAAATACAGGCTCGTGGCGAAGCCTGCGTCGGCCAATGTCATGCCTAGACGTTCCATCAATATCTTCGGGGCGGTCGTATTCGTCCCTACATCGATCCCCACATGGCACATGATACCGATAAAGCAAAGCAGGATAAAAGGCTTGCCCAGCAAAGCCAGACATTCGCCAAAGGTGGAGGGCCGCCCCTCCTCTTTGGTCTCATGGATAGTGGTAGCTCCCAATAGCAGGATAGCGATCACGGCGATCACCATATAGACCGGAAACAAGACACGCCAACCGAGTCCCATCGACGGTATCGCTTGGGTAGCCCCCCACATAGCGATATAAGGCGCCAAGAAGGAGGCGATCGCCTTCACGAACTGACCGAATGTCAAAGAACTAGCTAGTTTATCCCCGCTTACGATATTCGATAATAACGGGTTCAAGGAAGTCTGCATCAAAGCGTTGCCGATACCCAACAGGGAGAAGGATATCAACATGACCATATACGCGTCGTCGAAGATCGGGATCATTAGCGAAAGGAAGGTCACAATCAAGCTCAATAGCACGGTCTTTTTCCGCCCGATACGGTTCATCAACATTCCCGTCGGGACGGAGAAGATCAAGAACCAGAAGAACACGAGCGACGGGAAGATATTCGCCTCCGAATCACTCAAGCCTAAATCCGCTTTCAGGTAATTAGAGGCGATTCCCACTAAGTCCACGAATCCCATGGCGAAGAACGCCAACATCACGGGAATCAATTTCAAGGATGAAGTCTTCTCGCTCATGGCTTATAAATCTTTAGGGTAAGCAGGCCATGCGCCACTCTGCGTACAAACATAAGCGGCTACTGTTACCGCTTTCTCATGTGCCTCACGTAAAGGTTTTCCGGTTAAGATCGATGAAATAAACGCCCCGGAGAAAGAATCGCCGGCGCCTACCGTATCTACCACCTGTACCTTCGGGGTAGGAATCGTAGAGACCTCCTCCTCGGAAAAGATCGTACTATACTCCGCCCCGGCCGTAAGTACCAAATAGCGCAAACCATATTTCTTCATGAACCAGCGACACATATCCTCTATCGTGCCTTCCAGACCAAACATCGGGCGAAGCATTTCCAATTCCTCATCATTGATCTTGAATACGTTCGCCAATTCGAGCAACGATTCGATCAGCTCCTTCGAATAGAAATGCTGACGGATATTGATATCGAAAAAGCGCAAGGCATGACTAGGCATATAAGAAAGCAAGGTACGAAGCGTCTCACGAGATTCCGCGGCACGTTGCGCCAATGTTCCGAAGCATACGGCGTCCGCACGTTTCATCAGGTCGATAGACGCTTGGGTAAGAGGGATATGATCCCATGCCACACCTTCGATGATCGTATAGGAAGGGATGCCGTTCTTTAGCTCTACCATCACGCTTCCGGTCGGATATTCCACCGTACTGATATAATTACTATCGATACCGTTCTTATCCAATTCCTGAATAATCTCGGTTCCGAACACGTCGTTGCCCACGGCACTGATCGCGTAACCTTCCGCTCCTAATTGGGTAGCGTGATACACAAAATTAATCGGCGCTCCACCGGCTTTCTTCACTTCCGGGAAAACATCCCACAATAATTCACCAATGCCTACTACTACAGGTTTACTCTTTTCCATGATATATTTTGTTTTTAATTATTTGAAGGGATAAATGGTTAATGACGTAACCGTAAACGCTCCTCCCTTCGCATTGAAACTAATGCGATTATACGGCTCTTCCGGGAAGACTAGGTTGGTCATGACAAACTCTCCATTCCCGTCGAAGGCCTCTATGCTACAATTGTCTACCAACAAACGTAAGGTATATTCCTTAGCGGCGGAGATCGGGGCCGAGGTAGCCGTGGCGAATGTCTTGCTAAAATCCGTAGCCCCGCTGTTACGGCGATCCATCGTGAACGTATTATCCAGAAGATTATAATGCATCTCCACTTCCTCACCTTTCGAGTTAAACAATTGGAAACTCATGATATCGGCTCCGTTATTCTTAAACTTGATCTCGATCTCATAGGTTCCCATATGATCGGAAAGTATCGGATTGACCTCATGGGAACGGTCTACCTTGAAGGAACCTTTCTTCTGGGCTTTCCCTCTCAACTTCAACACCTCGGGAGACGGGGTGCTGCTCAAGTACGTCTGCCCGTTTTTCGTATAAAGAACCAAGTCGCGAGGAACCGAGTTCGCGCTCCGGTATTGCGAGGTCGGCACGTTATTCGCGTACTCCCAATTGCTCATCCAAGCCAAGGCGATCTTCCGGTCCTCCGGAGCGTTACTCCAAGTTACCGTAGCGTAATGATCCTTGCCGTAATCCATCCATTTGGTCAAGGCCGGAGATTCATTCACGAACTGTTTCCCATCGAACGTACCTACGAAATATTGGGTAGCGGAGCCGCCAAACGGACCGCCGGGATTGATATTACAGATCAAGACCCACTTCTTCAATTCCGTACCCTTCACCGGAAGCTCGATCAAGTCCGGGCATTCCCAAACGCCCGCATGCGCTCCTTGTCCTTCCCCGAAACTGCTCTCATACGTCCAGTCCTTCAAATTGGGAGAAGAATAGAGTTGCATCTCCTGCCCTACGGCGAGCACCATGATCCATTTATTGGATTCCTTATGCCAGAAGACTTTCGGGTCACGGAAATCACGTTGCGTAGAAGTAAGGATCGGATTCCGGCCATATTTCTTGAACGTCCGGCCGTTGTCCAAGCTATAGGCCATACTCTGCACTTGCCGGTCGCTGGCCGAGGTATAGAAAGCCACGATAGCGCCAGCGCCAAAACCGGCGGTATTATCCTTATCCACCACACAGCTACCGCTGAAGATCGTACCCAAGGCATCCGGAGCGATCGCCACCGGTTGATGCTCCCAATGAATCAAGTCCTTGCTGATCGCATGCCCCCAGTGCATATTCCCCCACATCGAGCCATACGGATTGTATTGATAGAACAAATGATACTCACCATCCTTGTATACCATGCCGTTCGGATCATTCATCCATCCCCAAGCCGGCGAGAAATGATAGGCCGGACGGAATTTCTCCCGGTTAGACGAATCAAACTGATCGGATAGCTTCATCTCTTTCCAGCAAAGAGCCGATTCCGGGGCAAGCTGGAAGTTGAAGGAGATATGCTTATCCGCATACCCTGATAGATCTACCGGAACGAAATAATCCACCTTATTCACCGCCAAACGAACATTGAAAGTCCGTACCACGTCATTATCGACAATCATATATAACTTGGATTCCGGCGAGGACTCCTCGACCGGAAGCAACAAATACTTGGCTTGCGCATCCACACGGACAATGCTTTGTCCTTCGCCCAGATGCTTTATATCTATAGTACGTTCTGTCGCATATCCGGCCAACGGATCGACAGCACTTAATAAAACGACACCGACAGCCATACATAAACTCTTAAGAAGTCTCTTTGTTTGTTGTTTCATAAACGAACGGATTAAAGGATAATACAGTTTGATTCTCCGCCAAAATTAATAGGATTCTTCCGGATAGAAAAACACTTATCCCCTAAAGATGAGGAGATATGACATTTGTGATAAAGATCGTACAAATGTTATTGATACTCGGTAGGCGTAACCCCGTAGACCGCCTTGAAACATTTAGAGAAGTAAGCGGGCGAGGAGAAACCGGTTCGGTAAGCGACCTCACTCACCGTATACGCGTTCTGCCTCAACAACTGGGTCGCCTTATTCAAGCGATAGGTACGCAAGAACTCGACGGGTGCGGTTCCGGTAAGCTCCTTGATCTTCCGGTGAAGGTGCCCCCGGGATAATCCCAAGGTCTCGCTTAGTTTCTCCACATTATATTCGGGGTCCGCATAAACCGCCTCGATCTGTTCCGCGAACTTACGCAAGAAGGCATCATCGATACTCTCCACCTTTTCCGGCTCGGACAGAAGGAGCTTATTATCCCGCAGCTTCTCCAACAAACGTTCCCGTAACTTCTGGCGCTCTTGCAATAGGTGGATAATCTTGATCTTCACGTAATCCGTATGGAAAGGCTTCTGTATATAATCGTCCGCCCCGCCGGTTATTCCGAAAATCCGTTGACGCTCATCGGTCAAGGCGGTCAATAAGATCACCGGGATATGGCTAAAGGGAAGTTGCGACTTGATCGTCCGGCAAAGTTCGAAACCATTCATCTCCGGCATCATCACATCGCTTACTACCAATGATATCTCCTCCTCTTCCAATACCCGCAAGGCATCTTTCCCGTTCGCGGCCGTCCTGATCTTGAAATGAAGGCTAAGCTCACGTTCCAAAAAGCAGCGGACCTCATCGTCATCCTCGGTGATCAGTATCGTATAAGGATAGGTCTTGGAAAGCATCTCCTTGGTTTCCGAGTCGTCCAACCGGGAGGCTTCGTAGGCTTGATGGGATACGGACGTTTCCATCAGGTCGCTATCCTCGAAATGCGCCTTTCCTTTCCGTAGGCAAACGGTAAAGGTAGTTCTTTGCCCCGGCTCGCTCTCCACACGGATCTCCCCTCCGTGCATATGTATATACTCCTTTACCAAATGCAATCCGATCCCGGTTCCCATCGACCGATCCTCCGTATAGAAACGGTCAAACAGATGCGGAAGGTTAGCGGGTTGGATACCACTTCCCGTATCGATAACCTGTATAAAGACCCGATCTCCCTCTTCCGTCAGCTCTATTCGCACGCTACCTCCCTCCGGCGTAAACTTAAAAGCGTTCGAGAGAAGATTGAAAAATACTCTCTCCAATAAGTCCGGGTCGATCCATAGCGTACATTGTTTTATCGAAGAAGTGAACGTATAGGAGATCACACGTACCGAGGCCATACTGTCAAAATAAGATTTGATCTCGCCAACGAAAGGAACCAAATCGATTTCCCGTACCGCTAGTTTCTCTTGCTTGCCTTCCACCTTCCGGAAATCCAATATTTGGTTGATCACACGCAACAAACGGTTGGCGTTCTTCTGGATCAGTCCTAGATCCGAGGCGTAAGGAGATTCCCGCAACGAGACAATCAAGCGATCCAAAGGGGCGAGAATCAAGGTCAAGGGCGTACGTACCTCGTGGGAGACATTCGTAAAGAATTGGAGTTTCTGCGCCGTCACCTCTTTCATCTCCGCGTTCAAGGAGATTAGCTTACGATTCGCCTGCCTCATCTTCCGGTTTATGTAAAAGGCGTAAATGGAAAGGGCAATAAAACCGATCATCAATAAGGAGATCACCCCTAAAGAGTTTCGCAGGAAATAAAACCGGTCGGACAAACCGTCGATGCGGGAACGCTGCGCCTCGATACGTTGCTTATATTTCTGGAGTTGGTCCGCTTGCAACAATAAGGTGCGGGCAGACTGATGATCTACCGGAGCCGTACGAAGAGGGATAAACTTATCCACCGGCTCCCCCTGAATGATACGCATAGCCGTGCGAATCACTTGCTCCCCTCCTGTCGGATAGAGGAAAGAGGCGTTGATCCGTCCATCTTCCACGGCTTCCAGACCGGCACCCGCCACAGCATCCACGCCGATAATCCGCAAATCCCGTCCTCGGATGGAATCCCATGCTATAAAGTATTCCCGGGCGGCTATGGCCATCATGTCGTTATGGGCGTAAACGAAATCTATCTGCTCGGGATGCTCTAACTTCCGAAGCTCCATCCGGGCCGTATCGACCAACCATTGTCCTTCTATCTTACGGAAAGAAAGATCCTCCCTTTCTCGCAAGGCATCGACAAAACCTTTATGTCGCTCTTGCGCCGGGGAGGTTTGCGTGAGTCCCCATATCTCTAAGATAATAGCGTTCGGGGGAAGATAATGGGCGGCGTAATTGCCTGCCGCTAGTCCGATCTCATAATTGTTCGCCCCGACAAAAGAGGTGTATTGATCGGTATTTACCTTGCGATCTGTAATGATCGTCGGGATTCCGGCACGGTACGCTTCCTCGGCAACTGCCGTGATCGGCTCGGATTGATAGGGGGAGATGATCAAGACATCCACCTTTTGGCGGATCAAGTCTCGTATTTGTTGTATTTGTGTCTCGTTATTGTTTTGCGCGTCCTTTATAATAATTTCCACATCATCATAGTTAGAGGCTTCGATACGCATATCGTTAATCATAGCTTCCCGCCAAGCATCGTCCAGCATACATTGGGAGAGGCCAATAACGTGCCTCTTCTGTTTCCCCGAGCTCGTACAACCACACAATACGATCAAGGTTAACCATACTAGTAAAAAGGGATGCTTCATATACAAGAATAAAGGTCTAACGTATTTGCCACAGGGCTGGCACAACCTTGCCATGCCTGTGGCACGACAGTGCCATACGGATGGCACTGCCATGTCATCGGTTAATGGCACTAATTATGCACCAGTGTCCCGATATTCTCTCCGCTCATCACTTTCTTCAAGTTGCCGTTGGTGTCCATATCGAATACGATGATCGGGAGGTTGTTCTCTTTACACATCGTGGTAGCGGTCAAGTCCATTACCTTCAGGCCCCGGGTATAGATCTCATCATACGTAATATCGGAGAACTTGGTAGCCGTAGGATCTTTCTCCGGATCAGCGGTGTAAATACCGTCCACACGGGTACCTTTCAGCATGACATCCGCCTCGATCTCGATGCCTCTCAAGGAAGATCCGGTATCCGTAGTAAAGAACGGATTACCCGTACCGCCAGACATGATTACCACGTTGCCTTGTTCCAGCAACTCGATCGCACGCCATTTATTATAGAACTCGCCGATCGGTTCCATACGGATAGCGGTCAAAACCTTCGCATTCACGCCCTGAGCGACCAAAGCGGAGCTAAGCGCCAAGCTATTGATCACCGTCGCCAGCATACCCATCTGGTCTCCTTTTACCCGATCGAAACCTTTGGAAGCGCCGCTCAACCCGCGGAAAATATTACCGCCACCGATCACGATACCGATCTGTACACCCATCTCGGCGATCTCCTTGATCTGTGCCGCATATTCATTCAAGCGAACCTCATCGATCCCATATTGTTTACCACCCATCAGCGACTCACCGCTTAATTTTAATAAGATACGTTTGTATTGAGCCATGTTTTGTATATATTTAATATGTAATTCCGCAAAAGTAACGAATAATCCGATATTCGCATAAAAAAGATCGCCCCAACCGGTGTCGGGGCGATCTAAACACTAACCCCGTGTTTTGTAAGCTGCGAGGATTAGCTAAAATTATATGAAACGTTACTGGTTATTTTTTATCTAAGATCTCCAAGGTATCGGCAGCGATCATGAATTCCTCATCCGTAGGAACGACGATGATAGTCACCTTACTGTCCGGAGTGCTGATTACCATCTCCTCGCCACGCATGCCCTCGTTCTTCTCTACATCGATCTTCATGCCCATGTATTCCATGTTCTCACAAACCGCACGACGGGTCGCCCATTGGTTCTCGCCGACACCACCGGTCCAAACCAAGATATCACAACCACCCATAGCGGCGGCATAAGCGCCTATATATTTCTTGATGCGGTAGTTATATACGTTCAAGGTCATGATCGCACGCGGATTTCCGGCAGCTACGGCAGCCTCGATCTCACGCATATCGGAAGAGATTCCGGAAAGACCGGCAACACCACTTCTCTTATTGATCAAGTCGGAAAGGCCGGCACCATCCATGCCTTCCTTATCCATGATGAAAGACAAAGCACCCGCATCCACGTCGCCGCAACGAGTACCCATCAACAGACCCTCAACCGGAGTCAAGCCCATGGAAGTATCCACGCTCTTACCATTCTTGATAGCGGTGATAGAACCACCGTTACCTACGTGAGCCGTGATAATCTTCTGATCCTCATAAGGAACACCTAAGATCTCGCAAGCACGACGGGATACATATCGATGACTGGTTCCGTGGAAGCCATAACGACGTACGCCATATTTCTTGTACATCTCGTAAGGCAAACCATACATATACGCATAATCCGGCATGGTCTGATGGAAAGCCGTATCAAACACCGCTACTTGAGGAATACCCGGGATCAAAGCCTCCATCGCCCGAACACCCTTCAAGTTAGCCGGGTTATGAAGCGGAGCCAAATCAGAGCACTCGATTACCTTATTGATTACATCCTGATTGATCAATACACTGGAAGCGAACTCCTCGCCACCATGTACCACGCGATGGCCCACGGCATCAATCTCCTTATAGTCCTTGATGCAGCCATAAGTAGCGTCGGTCAACACGCTCAGGATAAACTCGATGCCTTCTTGATGGCCGGGGATCTCTCTCTCGATAACCACCTTCTTGCCATCCTTGTCCGTCAATTTCAAGAACGCGCCCGGCAAACCGATTTTCTCGATACCGCCTTGAGCCATAACCTCACCGGAGGTCATATCGAATAACTTATATTTGATAGAACTACTACCGCAGTTCAATACTAGAATCTTCATATTATTAAGTCGTTAGGATTATTATATTATTTTGCGGATTTCAAACCGATGGATTGATTACAAGCGATCGCTACCATCTTATAAATATCGTCTACGGAGCAACCGCGAGACAAGTCGTTCACCGGAGCAGCCATACCTTGAAGGATCGGACCGACAGCCTCAGCGCCACCCAAACGTTGAACCAGCTTATAAGCGATATTACCCACCTCCAAAGTCGGGAATACCAAAACATTCGCTTTACCGGCGATCTCGCTACCCGGAGCTTTCTTGCTACCTACAGCCTCAACCAAAGCCGCATCGGCCTGCAACTCTCCGTCGATCTTCAAATCCGGAGCCATCTCCTTAGCCAAACGAGTAGCCTCCACTACCTTATCTACCATCTCGTGAGAAGCGCTACCCTTCGTAGAGAAGCTCAACATAGCCACACGAGGCTCAACGCCTACGATATTACGAGCCGTAGCGGCGGTAGCGACAGCGATGCTAGCCAACTCTTCCGCGTTCGGGTTTGGCATAACCGCACAATCGGCAAATACCAAAATACCATCATCCCCATATTGAGGAGTCTTCGTGAACATAAGGAACGCACCGGAAACACACTTCATGCCCGGAGCCGTCTTGATAATTTGCAAAGCAGGACGCAATACATTACCCGTCGTATTCTCAGCACCGGCGATCTCACCGTCAGCGTCACCCGCCTTGATCATCAAACAAGCCAAGAACAAAGGATCTTCAACTAGAACCGCAGCCTTCTCGGGAGTCATACCCTTCTTTTGGCGAAGTTGGAAAAGCAAGTCTGCATACGCGGCTTTCTTCTCGTGATTTTTCGGATCGACAAGAGTTGCCTCACCGATGTGGTTCAGTCCGAAACCAGCCGCCAACTCCTTGATCTCAGCGGGGTTTCCAATTAAGATAATGTCTGCTACACCGTCGGCCAGTAATTGGTCGGCAGCTTTAAGAGTTCTTTCCTCGGTACCTTCGGGAAGAACAATACGCTGCTTGTCAGCTTTAGCGCGCGCAATAATGTCTTGCATTAAATCCATAGCGGAAGATATTTTATATTATTTAATAATTGTACTCGTAATCCGGCTACAAAATTAGGCATAATGCAATATAGAGTTTACAAAATAGGCAAAAGAATTACAGGTAGAGATACCAGTTTCAGATCTTTTAACAGTAATTCGTCACTTCCCGCTCCCCGGAGAGTATTTGTTGCAGTTCTTCCGCTGTCACATTCACACTTAACTTACCTTTATGGGCCACGGAGATCTTTCCTCTCTCCTCCGAGACAATAATAACCAGCGCATCTGTCTCCAATGACATCCCCAACCCGGAACGATGGCGCAATCCCATATCCTTGGGAAGGGTAGCGTTCTGGGCGACCGGCAAGATACAACCGGCCGCCTTGATCCGGTTATCGGCTATGATCATGGCACCATCATGCAACGGGCTGTTCTTAAAGAATATATTCTCGATCAAGCGGGCATTTACATCGGCGTTGAACATCTCGCCCGTATGCTCATAGATAGTCAAGTCCATATCTTGCTGGATCACGATCAAGGCACCCGTCTTTTTCCGGGCCATATTCATACAGGCCAAGACAACAGGGGCGACAAACTTCCCTTCTTTCTCCGGATCGCCTCCTCTCTTGGAAAAAAGTTTCCCTAGGAATTTCCAGCCCCGGTGCGAACCTAACGCCAACAGGAAACGGCGGATCTCGTCTTGGAAGAGGATTACCAAAACCACGAAACCTACGCTAATAAACTTATCCAAGATGGCCCCCATCAACCGCATCTCCAATACCTGCGAGATCAAGATCCATACGACGATGAATGATACGACTCCACTGAATATAGCCAATGTGCCCGAGCTTTTCATCAACTTATAGGTCTGGTACAGGAAGAAAGCCACCAGCAATACGTCAATCAAGTCTTTTATACCGAAATGCATCCACATAGTTAATTGAGAATTGAAAGTTGAAAATTGAAAATTATTTGTTGGTCATTTGACCTATGACGCGAATGGCTTCCACTGCTTCCCGCACATCATGTACACGAAGGATATTAGCGCCGTTCAAGAGAGCGTACGTATTCAATACAGTCGTTCCGTTCAAGCTATCCGCAGGGGTTCCACCCAGTAATTTATAAATCATGCTTTTACGGGAGACCCCAACTAATAAAGGCAACTCAAAAATAGAGAACTCCTTTAAATGGCTCATCAATTGGTAATTCTGCTCCAACGTCTTACTAAAGCCAAAGCCGGGATCGAGGATGATATCATTCACCCCTAAAAGCCGAAGCTGGCGTACCTTCCGGGAAAAGTACAGCATGATCTCCTCCATCATATCCGGGTAATCAGTATGCCTCTGCATAGTTTGAGGGGTTCCACGCATATGCATCATGATATAAGGCACCTTCAAATCCGCTACCGTTTGGAACATATCCGCATCCAACTCACCGCCGGAGATATCGTTAATGACAGCCACTCCATATTCCTCTACGCAACGACGGGCAATCCCCGCACGAAACGTATCTACGGACACCGGGATATCCGGGTAATGCTTATTTAATATATGTAAGGCAAACTCCAAACGGCGCATCTCTTCCTCCGGCGTAACCTCAGCGGCATCCGCACGGGATGAATAACCACCGATATCGATCCAATCCCCTCCCTCCGATAAGATTTCCCGGATACGGTCCTCGATAGCGGTCTCGGTCTGTTTGCGGCTGCCCGCATAAAAAGAATCAGGGGTAATATTCAAGATTCCCATCACCAACGGTGTCGCTAAAGAAGTAAGTGTCCCTCTAATATTGAGCATTTTATCTAACATGATCTTTCCTTATTTCCAGCAAAGATACAGGTTTCTCTCTTAAAATCTCCTTCTAGATTCTTCATTCTTTATTTAATTGCTACATTTGCGCCGAATTAGACAGGAATAAATATTTAACGCGATACAGTCATGAGTATTATCGACCTCTATGATTTATTTATACATAACCCTCAAATAACGACAGATAGCCGGAACTGTCCGAAGGGTTCTATCTTCTTCGCCTTAAAAGGCGATAAATTCGATGGAAATCAATATGCCGGGAAAGCCTTGGCATCCGGCTGTGTCTATGCCGTCATAGACAATCCCGATTATTATATAGGCGAACGCACGATCCTTGTTGATAACGTGCTGAAGACCTTGCAACAATTAGCGCACCATCACCGCAAGGTACTGGGGTTGCCGATCATCGGAATTACCGGAACGAATGGCAAGACCACGACCAAAGAGTTATTGGCTGCCGTACTCTCAACGAAATTCAATTTGCTATATACCGAAGGTAATTTCAATAATCATATTGGCGTTCCCTTGACCTTGCTCCGATTGACTCATGACCATGAGATGGCGGTTATCGAGATGGGCGCCAGCCATCCGGGAGACATCAAGGAATTAGTGGATATCGTCCATCCTAACTATGGCATCATCACGAACGTAGGCCGTGCCCATCTGGAAGGCTTCGGTTCTTTCGAGGGTGTGATCCGGACAAAAGGGGAGTTATATGATTATATCCGTCGCTCCAAAGGCAAGATATTTATCAAGAAAGAGAACGAGTACCTTCAGTCTATCGCCAAAGGCATCGAACAAATCACATATGGAAACGGGGATGATGCTTTCGCATCCGGACAGGTAGTCAGTTGCGATCCTTTCTTAGTGTTCAATTGGAAGCAACAAGGAAAGTTGCATACCGTCGAAACACATATGATCGGTAGTTATAACCTAGATAATGTATTGGCCGCCGTCGCCGTAGGCCGCTTCTTCAAGATCCCGGCAGAGCGTATCAGTCGTGCTATCGCCGCTTACGAGCCAACCAATAACCGTTCCCAATTCAAGAAAACCGAGAATAACGAATTGATTATCGATGCTTACAACGCGAATCCGAGTAGCATGAAAGTAGCTCTGGACAATTTCATCACCATGCCCGTACAGCCTAAAGCCATCATCCTTGGAGATATGCGCGAGCTTGGACCAACTAGCGACGAATTACACGCGGAGGTTGTCGAACAGATCAAGAAAGGCCAGTTCGACAAGGTGTTCCTCTGCGGCGAGCATTTCTCCAAGGTAGGCAAAGAGTTCTCCCCCTTCGCTACCACAGAGGCTATGACGGAGGAGCTTCGGAGGCAGCCGTTAAAGGGCTATCATATCTTGATCAAAGGCTCTCATAGCATGGGGCTGGAGAAACTAGCGGATATCCTATAAGCTATCATCGAACAAGACAGTTTTCAACTTTTGATACAAGAAGGAGAGAACCAATAAGATAACTCCCAAGATTATAAAGACGACCACTTTCCCGATCGTAGGCAAGAGCCACAGATCTACCAACACCAACTTTAGCAATACGATCGAGAAAGTGGCCAAACTAATCATCCGGACAACCTTCAGGTGCAATCGCATTCCCACCGCCATTTGCATAAAGCCGGCAAGACTCAACGAGATAGAGAAGCCTGCGCTTAATTCATCCGGCAAGCCCAACTGATTCAACAAATTATTCGTTCCCACGGCCAGTAATATCGTAGACAGCAAACAAATATATAAGGTCATCCCATGCGTACGCTTTTCTCTTGCGTCAAATGACTTATAATAGTACCGCCCCAAGACAAAAATATGCCCCCCGATTAAAAGCAAGGAAACCCATAGCAGGAACCGGGGAATAAAGAGATCATCATACCCGACCCACAAAGACATTCCTCCGAACAGGGATAAAGATAGCCCCAAGAGTAGTCCGTATCCCCCCGCATTTCTTGACACAGGCAAATAGCTTTTCCCTAATAAAACATTCGCAGCAAATAAAACCGCCACCGTAAATGTCTCGATATAGCTAAAGGACACGATCGAAGGATCTACATATGAATAGAAATCGAAAACAAAGGCTATATATAATACGACACATCCCGTCAAGAGAGGCCCTTTCGTAGATATCCTTGTCGGACGTACCAACCAAGCGTCTACCCAATACGATAGCCCCGTAAAAATACCGGTAGCGAACAAGCCATTTATAAATAGGGAAGAATCTCCGTACCGAGCCTCCATACATCCGTGGAAGACATCCATTCCGTAAGAGCCCAGCGTCAAGACCGGAAGTACCCAAGCGAATATCTCGTAAACCCGCAGACGGAAACGACTATAGAACCAGAGAATAATCATTACCTCTGAAGCCCAAAACAAGGTAATAAAGGTCCCTTCCAGTTGGATCGGGATCGTCACCGATACGAACGTAAGAGCGATACCCAATAACGTATGCATCAAGAAAGTGAAAGGTTCCCCTTTCCGTTTGATCCAAAAGAAAAGAGCGAAGTTAATAGCCGCAACAAAAAGGGTTACCAGACCTTTGCAATTCCGCTCAAGCTCCATATTCTGCAGGAGACAAAGGGCAAAGAACAGGAATACGAAATTGTTCAATCCGATCACTCCTAATAAATATTGATTGATCCCCCGGATATTGATTCGTACGATGGAAGCGACCGATAATAAGAAGATCAAATAGAAGGCGATAGAGAAAATAAGTAAATGTGTTAATTGGACACTTCCCATCAAATCCAGATCCGCAGCATACGTATAACCCGCAAAGACGATCCAAGTCAAGGCAAAACAAATTACAGGCAATTCCCCCCACTTCTTATAGATAGATAGCCCGAACATTCCTAGGTCCAAGATCATGACATAGGTAAACAGCACCCAATAACTTCCATCTCCGCTACCCACTAAGAATGGAGCGATAAATCCACCCACCAAAGCGATAATCGCCAGTTCCCCACGATTATAGAGTATAGATAAAGACGACATAAATCCGGTAAACAGCACAAGCAGAATAAAAGCGACCGTTTGGCTAAACAGCCCGTAATAATGATAGGCGATCGCCACCGTTACATAGAAGATCGCGAAAGCGCCTCCCGCCAGCAAAGAGCTAAAGGTACGATAGGAATCCTTCAAACGCCAAGCCACGAATAGAAGTAATCCGCCCATCCCAAAGCCAAGGATCGTACGCAAGGTCTCGTTTATCCATTCCTTATCTATCGCATACTTCACGAAAAGCCCCATACCCAAGACGAGTATCAGGATACCAATTTTACCGAATAAGTTCTCACCGATATATTTCTCATAATTGACAGGCTTCCGCACCTTCTGGGGTTGAGGATTTTTAGCAGGTTCGACAATCGCCCTTACCGGTTCAGGTTGTACGAAAACTTCCGGCTCTTTCAAGATCTCAGGCTCCGGTTCCTTTATCTCGTCCACAACTTCCGGACTATTCTCCAAACGTTTACGCAAGGCAGCGATCTCTTTCAACAATTCCTCCGTTTTCTCTTGTGATTTGGATATCTTATTACGCAAGTTTATCCAAATCATGATCAGTAATAGAAGTATCAGTAAGGTATATTCCATAAACTCTAAAATTATAAGCTTGCCGCAATATACGCATTTATTTATGTAAAAGCTTTCCGAACCATAAAAAAGTCCCGACGATACGAATATCGCCGGGAGCAATTTTTTATCCGGTTTCCTTCCTCACGGAAATACTATCGGAAGAACTTTTTTACTTTAGTATTAACCACACGTTCCCCCATCACGGGATACTTTGTTGCGTGGAAATTATTTAATTAAATATATTTAGATAGAGACGGGACGTGCCCGCCTCTACTGTATCATTTCGAATAAAATAATTATTTAACAACCACCTTAACAGCAGCCTCACCCTCTACAGCTACAGCTACGATACCGGCAGGTACAGCGATTGTAGCGTTATCAGATGAAAGAACTGTCTCAGCAACCACCTTACCTAAGATGTTAGAGATAACAACAGACTTGCCAGCGGCACCTTGGATTGTTACAGTACCATCGTTAGCGATAACAGAGATAGCAGACTCAGCAGCGATCTTGTCATTAGATGTAGGAGTGCTAGTTGTCATTACCTTGAATACTTCTGCTTGCTCAGGATCAGTTGTCCAATAAACAACATTGTTCAAATGAGCCAAATAAGCATTACGAGGTAAATATTTCTCTACATCATACTCTTCACCTTGCTCTTCAGCTGCTTCCTCATCATAAGCCGGATTCAAATATTCTTGAACAGAAAGGATCTTGTAAGCCTCATCGCTATACTCAGCTGCGACCTCAAATGCGACAGCAGCCGGATTCAAGTTCATCGCATTGATTGTATCACCCTTGATTGCGATAGAATCTATACCGCATACAGAACCAGCGATAAATGCAGCACGAACAGCCTCAGCGCCAGCAGCCTCATAAGCATAACCCTTAACCTCTGCAGAATCCAATGTATTCATCAAATAGTTTCTAGTTTTCACACCTTCTTCCGCAAATGCATTAGTAGAAAGATAATACAAAGGCATAGTCTCTTCGAAAGTCAAGCAAGCAGTATCCAACCACAAAGTCAAAGAATCATGCGTATATACATCGCTCTTCAAGATAGACTGTCCTTCTGCCTTCAATACAGCGAAACCATCTTTCTGGCTAGCGATCATCTTGTTATCATCCTCTGTATAAGAAGTGATCTGTACGTGACCGATATTCAAAGTAGCATATGTAGGAGCATCCTTCTTTGCGAACTCGAATGTAGTATTCTCAGTGTTGCACCAGCTAGCTGTATATAGCATTCCAGATCCAGCTAAAGCAGAGATTGCAGAACCATAATAACCATATTCTTCAGTATATTCAGAATAAGAAACCAACTTATATTCATTCTCTACACCAGTAGATAAGAAAGATAATGTAACAGGATAAACACCATTCTCTACATCAGGCTCACCCATTAAATAATAATCAGTTCCATTTTCCTTTTTAGAGCATAAAGTAGCCTTACCTAAACGATCTGTTACATTATACTTGTAAACTTTCACTCCATTTGACTCAGCTACAGTTGAATTTGCCTCATCTAATTCAACCTCTTCTACCTTAAATCTATAAGCAGAAGCCAACTCACCGGCAGCTACATACAATTTGCCATCTTTAACAGTTACATACAAGTTCTCCAATAAATCAGATTTCAAACGGAATGACAATGCACCATTAACCAAATCTTCTTTAGAAACTTTCTTATAAGCTAACTCTTGAGCATCCTCCACTTTCGGGCCTTTTACCAATTGAACTGTATCTGTTCCAAAAGAATAAATAGCCTTCGCATCATCTATTACGCGGATAATAGCACCACCTCTAGTACTATTAGTATTCCACATATTAGCCAAATTATTAGTCTCAGTCAAATACCATAAAGCAGTAGGAACTTCTGTTACAGCACCAGCATGAACTGTACCGTTCTCACAGAAAGAGAATACATAGTATTTTCCTTTGTTCTTATTTGCGGAATGATCCTCATCAGACTTCGCATTGTTCATATCCTTAACAAAGTAAGTATACTCTGGATCCAATGTAGTCGGAAGCTTAACCTCAGCGAAAGTACATTTAGCAGCATCCTTAGTCCAGATTGTCAATTTCTCTGTACCTGCGAAGTTACCAAAAGCGATCATCTCACCATTAGCGGCAACCTCCATGTCATAACACATTTTTGACTTCTTCTCCGTATCATTTGCGCCTTTATATACAGGAGTAGCATACGGATAAAGGATCATCTTGCTATTATCGGAAGGATCTAAAACTACCTTGAAAGCATACAACTCTTTCGCACGACCATTCTCTAGGATCGTACCAGCTGTTACACCGGTAGCCTTATCAGCAGCAGCAGCCTCATCTTTAGGTTGTGCGTCTACAGTAAGTTTCCAGAATTTCTCAGAAGACAAATTAGAAGACCAAGAAGTAGAGTCCACAACTAAATACTTACCGGTAGTTCTATCCTGCAAAGTAACATAACCATCTAAACCGTCAATGTCTGTAGCGAACAACTCTTTGCCTGCCAAAGGATTTCCATCCAGATTTTTGTCGAAAGTCAAAGCGAAAGGAGAACCATACTTGTTATTTAACAAGTCAGCAGTCATGTTTATCTTTGCTGGAGCTGCTACTGTAAAGTTAATCGCAGATGCAGATACAGCCGTTCCCTTTTCCAAAGTAACAATATCTGTTCTTTCAGCTTCCACATCATCTTTAGCGATGATAGAAACAACTGTCTTATTATCCAACTGAGCAGATAAAGTAACGTCAGTCACATTCTCCGGAGCGATAAACACACCCCCATTTTTGAAGTTCCACTCAGCTTGCTTATCCAATGTCAACACTCTGCCTGTAGCGCTATTCGTCAATGTGTACGCCCAAGTATTCGCCAAAGAGACAAAACGATAAGTTACTTTCCATAAGGATTTTTGATAATCAGTGTTCTTGATATCCGCAGTAGGAGCATCAGCCAAGATCAAACTATCAGTCTTTGTATAAGACTCTGTGACAGACAAATATTTACCATCCTCATTGGTCAATTGGTAAACTTTGCCATTTTCAACCTTCGCATTAGCGGTAAAGGCAGTACATAAAGCCAAGCCCGCTACAAGAGTAGAAAACTTTTTGTTCATAATTCTAAAATTAATATTAATACTAGTGTTAATTAAAAGCTCTTTATATATGCATCCCACCTAAATGGGTACAAAACGACTAGTCTAAACGATCGTCTAAATCTTGCGTTTTTCAAGGGATAAAGAAGAAGGTTTGTTTATGGAATCGGTTGTTTCGTGATGGATAGCCTATTTGATTGATAAGAAAGCGGATAAGGGGTGATTTTTTTAACCTTGAAGGGTTGCAAGTGTCGAAGAAACGCGTACCTTTGCAAATGACTAGAAAAATCGATCGTTTAAACTAGTCGTTTTATAAACCTATCTTCATACGATCAATAGCATATACTATATTTTCAATAGAATTTACCCTTTTATCATATATTATATATGTACGAGCGTACATATATAATATAATTATCAAGCAATCAACAAATATTCCTTATTCCTTCAAGTCTTATAATAATGAAACTTTTGTTCACCTATGAAGTAACTTTAGTTCCATAAGCTTAAAACTATAGCTTGATGCCGATGCAACTAAAGTCACAAGGGCAAAACGCCTCTTTCATGCTTTTATTGGTCAAAAAAGAGAGTAATCTATGTATTTGAAAGCTTTTTTCATAAATTTGTCGCTTTATAATAAACTGAGTAAAAAATGAATACACACGAACTTTGCTGCGTAGGACACATCACCTTGGATAAGGTAGTAACACCTAAGAACACCGTCCATATGCCGGGAGGAACCTCCTTTTATTTCTCGCATGCGATAAAACATTTCGATGATATCGACTATACTCTAGTGACAGCCTTGGCTGAATCTGAGATGAAAACGGTGGAGGAACTACGAGCTGAAGGTATCGACGTTGCCGTGATGCCAAGTAAGCACACCGTTTATTTCGAGAATATTTATGGAGAGAACCAAGATAACCGTACGCAACGTGTATTGGCGAAAGCAGATCCTTTCACCGTGGAATATCTGGAGAACATCAACTCTAAAATCTTCCACCTTGGTAGTTTGCTTGCCGATGATTTCTCTTTGGAAGTGGTAAAGTATTTAGCGGGGAAAGGCTTAGTATCGATTGACTCGCAAGGGTATCTACGGGAAGTAAGAGACAAGGATGTATTTGCCGTGGATTGGCCAGAGAAAAAAGAAGTACTTAAATACGTGCACTTCCTCAAGGCTAACGAACATGAGATGGAGGTGTTAACCGGATATACCGATGCCGTGAACGCAGGAAAAGTTATCTACGATTGGGGCGTGAAAGAGGTATTGCTGACTTTCGGAAGCATGGGATCTATCATTTACGACGGTTCCACTTTCCATAAAATCCCCGCTTACATACCGAAAGAAGTAGTAAACGCTACCGGAGCGGGTGATACTTATATGACAGGATATCTCTATAAACGTGCCAAAGGCGCAAGCATAGAAGAAGCCGGACGTTTCGCGGCAGCTATGACAACATTGAAAATCGAAGGAATAGGCCCATTCAACGGCACTAAGGAAGATGTGTTGCGATGTTTAGAGACAGCGGAACAACGAATGCCTGAGTAGTTGAAAATTGAGAATTGAAAATTATTCGCTCTCTCCTAATTTTCAATTCTCAAGTCTCTATCTTTAATTATTCTTGAATGCTTTGCAGAATGTAGTCATTAGCAAGATACAAAGCCCTAACAAGCCGACCACGATATAAGCGTATTTCATATTGAAAGCCTGCGAGATCGCTCCGATCAACAAAGGTGCGATCAACGAGCCGATAAAGCTGATACTGGAAAGGATCGTCAAGGCAATTCCCACCGGAGTTCTCGATTTAGCGCCCACTAAGCTATAAATAGTAGGCACCATACACGAGATGCCCAAGCCTACCAACATAAAGCCTAAGGAATTCACGATCACCTTTACCGTCATCGATTCGAACATTCCACCCAACATGGCTGAGATAAAAAAACCTGCTAAAATAAAGAAACCCGCTAATTGCAACACCTTCTGCTTTCCTAAAACACTATAGGCGGAGTTCGTAAGAAAACGGCCTACCGTCATCATCACCATGAACACCAAGAAACCAATCTGTAAGGACTTAGGAACCTGCAATACCGATTCGAAGTAAAGTCCACTCCAATCAAACATCGCGCTTTCCACCACCAAGGCAAACAGCCCGACGATACCTAACTGGATCAACAGCATTTCCGGCTTACGGATAAAGCTCAACAATGCCGGAGCTTCTTTCTTCTCCGCTTCCTTCTCTTCCTCCGGTGACTCAACCGCCACGTCTTCCTGCAAATACTTCCGGCTTACCAAAACAGTCACTCCAATCAATAATGCAATCAACGTAAAATGCCAGAACGGAGTAACACCGGATACGATCATGATAAACCCGATCAAAGCCCCTAAACAAGCCGCCAGACTCCAACCTCCATGAAATGAGGCCATAATCGTACGCCCATAGAGTCGCTCGATACCAATTCCTTGCGTATTCAAGGATATATCGCAAAGATTCCAGAACACCCCAAAACAGAACAAATAAACACCCAGCAGATAAATATTATGTGCCGTACCTATCGCGAATAAGGCCAAGGCATACCCCAACACACTGACCTGCGCCATAATACGACTCCCCAACTTCGACACCAAATAACCCGCTAACGGTATCGCCACAAACTTACCTACCGGGATCAGGAACAAGACCAAGCCCCAATAGAAAGCGTAATTCACCTCAAAAATATCCTTCACGTCCGGAATACGGCTAGCCCAACTAGAGAAACAAAGACCTTGCGCTAAAAAAAAAGAAAGCATCGCATAACGAATCCGTTCCTTGGGAAAAGCGTTGCCCAATGTAGCATTCATTTTTTCATTCATTATCATTTACTTTTATTGTTATCATTTATTCGAGAAAGGGGCACGCCCCCCATTTCTTCGCAAAGCTATCAAATATATCCTAATATCCTAATCCCCTAAGTCTTAAATGTAGAATTTAAGAGATGGCTTCCCTAATGAAAAATATATTTTACACTTTGGCTGAAACACTTAATTATAACTTAAACCTTCGCTCAATTGAACAATTTGACGATATTCTCCAGCAACCCATACGTTGTCGTTTTCCTTGAATACGGTTTGGGATGGAGGATTCATCATTGACTTTCCGTCTCGTTCAATACCCAAGATCAGACAAGCGTTCTTATCCCGAATGTCAGACTGTTGAATAGATCGCCCGATCAACGGAGAGTCTGGTTCAATATTAAATTGCTCTATTTTGATATTATTATTAAAGCTTTGCGCCAACTGATCTCTATATTCTTTGTCCTGTTTTTGTATTATCTCCTGGAAAAGATCCAATTCCTCATCCGTACCAACAATTATAATCTTATCAAAAGGATAAAGGCGTTCCTCTCCTCTAGGTATATTGATTTGTCGTTCACCTCGAATGATGGAAACGATATTTATTCCATATTTTTGACGGAAGTTGATCTCTTTCAAACTCCGGCCGACAATGGAGGATTCTTGGCCAACAACGAAATCCATCAAGTGCAAATCATTGAAAGGCAAAGATTTCAAGATATTATCAGTCAAAGGACTTCCAATGTTTGAGTCCGTTGTTTTCCCGTTGAAGTTGTCAATAAATCTTTTCTCGATCGAGAGAGAACGCTTTTTCAGTTTTTTGGATAAAATAATCATTAGCAATATCAACAGGGTGATAATAAATCCAACACCAGATGCTACATTAAATATATGGACTATGACTGGCATTAGAATACTTGCGCAAAGGAGCAGCTTTATCGCTATCAAAGAAACCAATGGTCCCCGGTTGAATTTACTATCATTCCATAATTTCAGGAATTCAGGAGAATGATTCTTCTTCATAATGATAGCCCAAAGAAAAGGTAATATAATGGCCAAAATAATAGATAAGCTCAATAGAGCCCCTTTGAAGCCTAATATGTTCTCGCGAATAATTGGATTTACATAAGTGAAAAATATGATAATACTGAATATTGTCAATACTGTATATAGTATTACATCTAGTAACATAGATTTCAACAGCTTATTCCATGTACTTTTATGTTTGACCGTGTTGGATCCGGAAGAATAACGGTTCAACATTAGTTTTATAGATGAAGGCAAATAATTGTCAATCAATTGATAGACCGGGGTCGCCATGCGAATCATATAAGGAGTAAGAAATGTTGTAACGACTGATACAGCGACAATAACAGGATACAGATAATCGTCTGTTACCTTTAAGCTAACTCCCAATGAAGCGATAATAAACGCAAATTCACCTATTTGGGTCAGAGAGAATCCTGATTGTAGAGCTATCTTTAATGGCTGTCCGGACAAGAGGACACCAAGACTCCCAAAAAAGATTTGCCCAATGATAACCAATATGGTTAAGATGCAGATTGGGACAAGGTATTCAATCAATAAATCCGGTTGTATCATCATGCCTACAGAAACAAAAAATATGGCCGCAAACAGGTCTTTTACCGGTTTTACCAATTTTTCTATCTTCTCGGCCTCAATGGTTTCAGCCAATAACGATCCCATAACAAAAGCTCCTAACGCAGAGGAGAATCCCGCTTTAGCCGCAATCATAACCATACCTAAACAGAAGCCTAATGCTATGATTAATAAGGTTTCGTCGTTAAGAAATGGCTTAATCTTTTTAAGAAAACTTGGAATCAGATAGATTCCGAGTAATGACCAAAATATAAGAAACGCTCCTAACTTTAGAATACTTTCCAGCATTTCCATTCCTTCGACTTGCTTGCTGACTGCTAAGGTTGAAAGCAAGACCATCAAAACTACGGCCACTAAATCTTCGACCACCAAGACGCCTAATACTACTCCTGTAAATTTTTGCCCTCTGAGTCCCATGTCATCGAACGCCTTGAATACGATAGCGGTGGATGACATAGAAAGCATACCGCCTAAAAATATACTGCTTAGATGCGAGAAGCCAAGCGCGTTTCCTGCAGTATAGCCTAGAAACATCATTCCGGAGACTATGGTTATAGAGGCGATAACAGCTGTACCTCCTACGGTCATCAACTTCTTGAAAGAGAATTCTAATCCCATAGCAAACAAAAGAAAGATGACGCCTATATCTGCCCATATTTTTATATTGGTAGGATCGGATACCGTTGGTATATAAGGTACGGCGGGCCCGGCAAGAATGCCAGCGACAATATACCCCAAAACGACAGGTTGTTTCAAGCATTTAAAAATCAATGTAATTATTCCCGCCGCAATCAATATAACCGCCAAGTCGGAAATAAGAGGTGCAATTTCAGACATGTTATTCATTATTTTGTGCTCGCAAATTTACATATTAACTTAGAACCATGTTGGGATAAAACAAAAGTACTCTTGTCCTAAAAACATATATGGGAAATATTCCAGGACAACCGCAGCAAATTCCTCCTCCCCCCAAGAGCTTTATCTTAACAGCATGAATACACCAATATCTATAAGCGGCAGTTTACGAGATATAAAAAAAGGGTCTTCATTGCTGAATACCCTTTCTTGGTGATCCGCCTGGGATCCGAATCTTACTTGTAAATCACTGATTATCAGTCTAATTTAAGGCATTATCTTTTTAATCCTCCGATTCCACCTTGTGACAGTTTCCGCATTATACTTGGGTCTAACCAATAATTTCGTTATTTTCAAGTGCAAAGATACTATAAAAATTGGGAATATTAAAGATTAATGTCACAAAGATATCAGAAAGAACTGATAATTTTTCTTTCGGCAGTCTTGTTGTCTGTCGGTTTGTATTGGTTAAAGAACTTTGATGAGAATGTTTTCCGATCTAAAAGGAAAAGAAGATTTATTCAGAAAACAACCTCAGGAGATTCAAGATTCATTGAACAACTGATACCTTATTGAAAATCGGCATTTATCTATTGGTTATTCAGTGGTCAGGCCGTTCATGTGACAATCCGTCTTTTTCAAACGGAATGAGAATACCAATTTTGACATTTCGGTTACCTCTAACAATGAACCCCAAATAAAGAGGACAAAAGTCAAAACTCAATTTTAGCCCAGATGGGCTTTTGATTTGAAACTTGAGTATCCTTACAGGCTAAAAGAAGAGTCATATCATTACTCAAAACAGAGCTTGATACGACTCTTTTAGGTCTTGTAGTTACAATCTGTAACTTTTCGGAGAGGTCATTTTAGTTTTGTACACCCTCATCCACTTCTTTTGTCTACCGGAACTATCGGTACGACCGCAGCGCACATTCACCATACGTGTCACAGACGGCACGAAAAGTGAGGCACGGACATTGCCGGTTGTTATTATGCCATTTGTTCAGTCTGCCAAGCTTCTTTGTACCCATTTTGTAACATCCTTTCTATGTCGCTCTCTTTGTACAACACTTTACCGCCAAGTTGGATGTAGGGCAACTTACCCTCATTCCGATATTCCTGCAAGGTTCTGCGGCTGATTTTCAACCTTTCGGAAAGTTCCCGGTCGGAAAGAAAACGCTCTCCATTTAACATCGGACGGTAGCTTCGGGATAAACTGCCCAGTCTTTCCACCATGTGATCAAGCGTTCGGAAGAAAGAGAGGATGTCTTCATCTTCTTTCATAATCAGTTTATTCATACTTGCTTCTCCTTTCTTTTTTGAATAAGGGGAAGTATCCCCTGTATGTCTTCTACCCTATAATAAATCTTGTGACCGATCCGGCTGTATGCCAAGGTCCCATTGTCACGGAATGTTTGCAGGGTACGGGTACTTACGCCAAGCCGAAGGCAGGCATCCTGGCTGTCCATCCACTCCCCTATTTTTCGTTCACCGTGCATTTTGCAGATCTCATCCGTAATCCGTGCCATATCCTTCAGGCGCTGTAACATCCGGTCAAATGTTTGGGCTTCGATAGCGACGATTTCCATAAGCGTATTCAATTGATTTGGAGCAAATATAAGGAGAACGCAAATCCTGTTCCAAGCGATTGTCTTCAGATTTCATTAAATGTCATCAGATGTCAAAGCAAGAGAACGAAAGGATATATCACGAATGTATTTATCACATAAAAGAGGATAAATATAAAACACACGAATTGGACACCGGTACTAATGGAAAGACGCACACACTCAAAAGGGGAACACGATCCGAAAACAAGGAAAACGAAAACAATGCAGATTGGAGGGAACTGAAGTCCTATACATCTCATGAAGTCCGGATATTCTTGACAGTAGATTTATCTGGCCCGTTTTATCATTATCCGTTTCTATGCAGAAATAGTCCCGCAAAAAACAAGGGGAACATATATATCGTTTATGCGTCATGTCGGTCACAGTTAGTCCTATAATCTATCATCAAATCAAAGCCGTTTGTCCGGGCGTTTATTTCCATGAATATTTTCCCCGACTTTAGTCGCAAGGAAAATATTCATGGAAAGCGAAGCCGGAATGCCCGTGACAATAAGGCTTTGATTTATTTTTGATTATAGGAATAACTTCTTGAGAAAAACATTATGTTACAAGACGCATAAAAATGTATTTTCGATGGATTTCCATACATCTCTTACCTAATCCTCACTACGTCTGGCAAACTTTGATTAACTGGTTTATATCCCGTTTTTTCTAAAATTATTCTGTTGATTTTCTTATATTATCCCTTTGGTGTATTTGCACAAAAAAAGATTTTTCCATAACAGGAAAAACTTTTGTAGAAGAATATACAATACCAAGTCATATAGCAAAATCCTCTCTAGGAGAAATCGAATTATTTAATCGCCTTGATAGAAAGAAACATCAGTGTCCACTAAAAAACATAGAAGTTCTTTGAAATTATTGAAATTCAATTTGTTATAAGTAATTTTGGATTCCCGAGACTTGAATTTGACTTTGCGGTCAAAATCAGATCGTTATGTTTAAAGACGAGTACGTTTTCTCTCAATTAGTGAAATTCCTTGATTACGAGAAATTCAAATACATTGTGAAGAAATTCAATGGCAACAAGTATATCAAAAGCTATACCTGTTGGAATCAACTGCTGACGATGATGTTCGGTCAGTTATCCAATCGAGAGAGCCTCCGAGATCCGGTTGTGGCTATGGAGGCTCATGTCGGGAAACTCAACCATCTCGGAATTGGGAAGTCTGTAATGCGAAGCAATCTTAGCAAGGCTAATGAACAACGTAACTACCGCATCTTCGAGGAGTATGCGACATTCATGATAGCCGAGGCCCGCAAGCGTAGAATCAATAAAATATTCGAACTTGACGGTCATGTTTACGCATTTGACTCTACAACGATTGAGCTGTGCCTGTCGGTGTTTGAATGGGCTAAATTTCGCAAACAGAAAGGCGGAATAAAGTTGCATACGCTCTACGATATTGAAGCGGAAGTACCTGCATTTGTGTATATTACACCTGCCAACATTCACGATTCAAAGGCTATGCCTGAGATACCATACGAATCAGGAGCGCATTACATATTCGACCGCGGGTATAACGATTTCAGCAACCTTAATACGATAAATCACATAGGTGCTTTTTTCGTTGTACGAACCAAAACAAACGTACGGATCAAGCCTAAAATCTGGAAACGAAGATTGCCGGAAGGTGTAGTTTCGGATGTAATTGGATGTAATCGGATGCTTTACGGTTTATAAAAGTTCTAAGGATTACCCCGAGGAACTTAGAAAACTCATCGTTGAGAATCCTGAAGACGGTACACGATACATCTTCCTGACGAACAATCTTGACGCATCTGCGGAGTTAATATCATCGCTTTATCGAAACAGATGGAGTGTTGAACTGTTCTTCAAATGGATAAAACAACACCTGAGGATCAAGAAGTTTTGGGGAACATCAGAAAACGCAGTACGCATACAAATCTATTGTGCGATAATCACTTACTGCTTAGTGGCAATAGTACAACACGATATGAAATTAGAACGCAGCGTCTATAAAGTTCTCCAAATTCTCGGAATCTCTCTAACTGACAAAACACATCTTACTGACTTGTTCGACAAATCGAATTTCAAAAATGCCAAAAACCGATATGATTCAAGTGAACCGAATTTATTTAATTTTTAACCTTGTCCATTTTTAGTGGACAGTAGTGGCTTATGTCCTTTTATGATAAAATGATGCTCAGAAAGAGGTATATTATTGAGACAATCAACGACCTGCTCAAAAACAAAGCACAGCTAGTACATTCCAGACATCGTTCGATAACGAATTTTCTAGTAAATCTGGTGGCGGTGCTGGGAGCTTATTGTTTCTTTGAAAACAAACCGGAAGCATTACGAGGATACTATATTGAGGACTCCAAGCAACTGACATTATTCTAATAACTTATCCCGAACTCAGGTATGTATTGAAAAAAGGTGAGTTGATTACCGTTGAAGGCTACTTCAAGCCGGAAGAATGGACGGATTCAAAAAGTGGTGAGAAGCGTAACCGCATCATTATGGTAGCCACCAAGTTTTAGAAAAAACTGACTATCAATATTAATATATATATATATTGATAATCAGCTTTTATTCTAAAAAATCCTTTGCGTGGTCTGTGTTAAGTAAATACAGACTTTGAGCTTCCTTAATATATAATCACCTTCTCGCTCTTTTCCGAACGGTCGGTCCGGGCATGGATCACATAAAGCCCCTCCGGAAGTTCGATTACCTCACTCATGCTACTGAGGTTCGTCAGCAGGCGCACCGGCTTGCCGTCGATACCGAACAGGCTGACCGCACGAAGCGGAACGGATGAAGAGGTTACGACCACCTTGCCACGAGCCGCACTAAAGATACGGATACCTCCATCAACATCCTCCAACGGCTCATTGGCGGTAGCTTCGCCTACCCGTAGGAAGTAGCGGCCATGGCTGTCACTGTCCACTACCACCATACTACCCTCATGGAGCGGTCTCTCCTGCCGGTCGCGGGCATCGTATAGCGATACCTCCGCAAAATTGTCCAGTCCCTCGAAGGTGAGGCTCAGCTTGCCTTTCGAACGGCTGAAGATGCCCAACGGAAGGTCACTCATGTCGCTCGTGCGGTTGATCGACACGGCCTGCGTACCGGCTACGGTATAAACCATCGGCACTTGGTCTAGATTGGAGTCGAGGAACAACTCGGCATCCTCGCTATCGACAAAAGAGGATAAGGCCTCCCCGTCGTAAACAATTACCGCATGGCTCTCCCGGCCACCTTCGGTTGCCGTGATCCGTATTTGCGGGATTGCACGGGTGAAGGGATTCTCCTCCGCTTTGGTTAAGACTGTTTCACCTAAGGTTTGCATATCAGAGGTGAAGGTGACAGTTGTTGCAAGATAATCTCCTCGCGCTTTCACGAAGAATGATTGCAACGGGGCAATCTTTGCAGAAGTACCTTCTACTAATGTCCACCCCTCTTCTTTGGCATTCTCTATCGCTACATCTTGGTTGTCTGCCGTAACCAGCCAGTATTTAGACTCTAATCCTGCATTATTCTCTTTAAAGAATTTTATCATATCCAAGTGTGCCATAAAGGGATTACTGATCAGGTGGTATCTGGCAAAACCTGATCCTCTCAAATCAATTGTTTTTTTATCCACTTCAGCCACCTCACCTACTTTTAGTTTGGTTGCTTCAGCTCGTGACACTCCTACACTCTTGCCAGTAGATACAAGAGTTCCATCTTTATTATATGTATAGTAGGTGAAGTTCTTATCTGCTTTAGGGAAGCGGAACAGCGCCCTATTCCCTTCATTATTTGTAAAGTCGAGCACCTTCACCGAGAAGCCGAACCAAGAGTTCTTTGTCATATTCGCTTCAACCCATTGCGTTGTGTCATAGGATACGGTCACATCATTATACAGACTACTCCATTGCCCTGAGATAAAGGCGGTTTGTTGCTTGTCCTCTCCATCGAGATAAATGGTATTGTCCATGCTTCGGTTTCGTTGGTAAACCGTAGGATTGATACGACTGTTCGCATTCTCATTGAAAACAGGGAACAATCCACTCTTGAAGGTATCATAGAAATAGATCTCTCCCTCACGAGCGGTATTCCTATCGGTGTACCAGTCACCGGCATACATTGTCCCCTCTAAGAATGGAGAGGCAAGCGTGTACCAGCGTCCTTTCTCCAGCTCGTAGTCCACCCATACTTTTTCATAGTTCAAACGCTCGGCATGAAGCATCTCTGCCGACGGCTCGAAATGCACCTGATTCACCTCATGGATGTAATAGGTACGACAGTCGTATTGATAATCTTGATGACTCCCCGGTGCGGTTCTAACCGCCAAGTCGAACTCCATGTCCCGATAGCCGTTTGTCGAGGCATCACTTCTCAACTTCAGTATCTTATGCTCGCTTTTAGGGTCAATCAGTAGATTATCATCATACTCAGGTTCAAGCAAGCTGATTGCCTTTCCTCTCGGCAGGATGATGTTGGTGAAATCCATCGGGGCATAACCATTTGTCGAAGAGTTGTAGGTCTCATATTCAACATCCGTCGCATTATTCAGGTTCATCTCATTCCGACTGGCACGAGCCCAGTTGCCCCGGTTCGACCAATCGCCTTTAAGCGTTTCCGCTTGGCCATTTCCTGTCCAGCGCATATACTCCGGCACGACCTTTAGCCACAATACCTCACGACCGGAACAAAACTGAGTGTCTTGATCCTTCTCCATAAAGTGGAATGCCACGACATAGTGGAAACCCTCATGAGGCGTGAATCGGAAATCAGACCGCTCGCCTTGGAGCAACTTTCCCTTCAGGTCGAAACTGATGTACATATAGGATTCATAGTTCTTATCTTTCTCCTGCGATGCCTCCAGTTGCTCAACAGTACCGATCGGATAGCTGTATTCGTCATTGCTGGTTCCGTCGAATAACTTGCGATAGGCAGGGTCGTTCGTGTCGATCAGGTAGAGATGATTATCCGGTCTGCCCTCTTTGCCATCGGTCGCTATTAGCATAGTACCATTTCCTGTAATAGGCTTCGTCTGCCGCAATGGAATCTTGATCCTTTGTGGCTGGTTATCAGTCGCCTTGATCTGTTTCAAACCGAGGCGAACCACCTGCTTGTAATATTCCGGATACTTCACGTCGCCAAAACCAACAAAGACGGAAGGAGCCTTGCCTACCGGTACGATGGTACGAGGGAAATAATTCCAGCAAAGAGAGCCTGACGGGAACTTACTGTCTATCTTGTCGTCCTTGATCGGCACCACTACCAAGTTCAACGGATTGCTGATAGGCAAATCCATACTGAACTGATAGAGGATCAGCTTGGGACCCTCTTTTGTTTGGCCATTACCCGAACTGTTCATCAGATATGACTTTATCAATTTAAGCATGTCATCCGTAAAACTTCCTGTTGCCTTTACCTCTTCCATCTTATTATCCACCGTCGGATATTCAGCACGGAGCTTTTCCAAAGCCACCTTTAATGATACGTTACCATAATTGCTATTCTCTTTCAGGAACTCCTCTTCCGGTCCAAGGAACCAGTCGTAGAAGACCACGTCCTCATCGCCAACCTGACCGATAAAGGCACCGGTCTTGTCGTTATAGGCACGCATGCGCACCTTGAAGTTGTAGGTCTGGTTCTCGCATAGATCCGCGTTGCCATACAGCTCGGCGTTCAGCTCGATCTGGTTCTGGCTCTCAAGGGCGAACTCTCCAATAATATTACATTCCGAATTGTCAGGATCCGGGAAACTATTTGCTGAAATATCACCTACCCCTCCACTTTGCGTAACCAAGATCTTATAGCCTCGGTTCGCGACAAACTTGCCTCGCAGGTTGATCGCCATACCCTTTTGGGGAGACTCCATCCGATGCAAGGAAATCTTACCGTCAGTTCCCTCTATAGCGTTGGAATTATCTTTATCATACACATCATTCGAAGAGAATTCCTTGTTATATGTCAATTTACAAATCTTCTTACCGTTGTTGTTTGGATAGAGATCCACCCATGACTCCTCTAAAGCTTCTACATGTTCCTTCCCTTCAATTCTTGCTTTCCGATAGGTCAAGGAGTCGATCACACAAAGCGCCAAGTCGTGTATTCCTTCTGTACCTTCTGTTTCATTATTAACTAATGAACCCCAAGGGAAGAACAACTGTACACGTCTATCGCTCTGAGGGTCACAAATAGGTCGCAGCGTATTGGCATCCACACGGGGACGGCTGCTATACACCCGGATCTCGTCCAGGCACATGTCGCCACCGGCGGTACTGGCACTATTGTTCTCGATCTGCAAGACATAACTTTTATAACCCAAATTATGGTTGATGAACGAGAAGAAGACCTGCTTCCATTCCCTGTCGGCACCCGGCAGGTTCTGAGTGGAAATGCGGCTGTAGATCTGCCCGGTCTGGTATCGGTGGATCGGGGTATAACCTCCATTAGCATCAACGCCCATCACGGTAAACAACATGGCGCCATCATTACTCGCACCTGTGGCTACCGACAGGACCATCGCGCTCACCAAGATCTCGCTACCCGGACATAGATCAGCAACGAACGGCAAGCGGGCTATTACTCCCGGATGGTCGGAAGCATCGATATACATGTGATGCGTGTTTTCGTCCCTGCCATAATTGGCGATATCCCCGGAAGGAGCACGACTATTCTCCACATAGGAGTTGGTAATGGCAAAGTATCCCCACTGTGGTCTGTTATCCACGGATACTCTTCCGTCTGTTCCATCAAAAAAGCCGTATGATGAGTTTTCCCAAGAACCGCTGGGCTTATCAATATACGTTTTAGTATCACCCGGTGTATCGAAGCTGATCCTGTTCTGCAACTCGTAATGCTCATCCAGGTATTTAGGCGTGCGGAAGCCCAACTCTTTCCATCCGCTCCAATCGATGCCGGTGTTCGGCAACTGTTTTTCGTCAAGAATTTTAAGCTGGCTCTGGGTCAACTGGATAGTGCTTTTCTCGAAGGTCAGGTTGTAACGCGCCAAGTTGTAAGTCTTGCTGTTTACAGTCTTAGTCACCAAGAGGGTTGCTGTGCAACCATCCTTTCCGGCACTTCTGATCCATGATGTCGAGGAGCCCATATCCTTCTCTCCATAGTAATATAGATGGAAGATACGGGAGCTTCCACTGACCGTTGTAGTGGTCTTACTCTCATCGTTCTCTGCCAGGGAGATTTTTGAATCCGTTCCATTAATCAAGGTAACAGTTAAAGGTGTCTCATCATTATCTGCCCCGTTTGGTACGGCGTATGCATTGGCTGCCTTGGTCAAGGCGACCAACTCATGCGTATTTCCTGAAAAATGATACAGTGGATAGGTGATGTCATACTCTTCCCAGTACTTCTTGGTATCGAGGTTATCCGCGTTTCCACCTTGGAACGTTTCACTGCTCATCGTCTTTTCATATTCGGACGGATCTGTTTGATTATCATCAACACCGAAAATAGTGAATATCACCCTGTGTGAAAGGGTAGGTTCTGTAAACTCAGATAAACCATTCAGATTGCTATTTACACTACCATCCGTATAGTTGGATACATCGACCGCTACCAGATAGAGGTTATTGTTGTTGATGGATTGACCATTCAAGTCCCATTTTTTATATTCCTCATCTGTAGGATAATAGAAATCCATCTCGAAGATAGTTCTTTCCACATTATTCCAGCCATTACCCTTTCCCGTAAAGGGAGAGCCGAGATAGCCGTTTTGTAAGAGGTAAGGCTGTCTGGCTTGTTGATTAACATAGGATGAATTATTGGGTGTTCGGGTCAACAGGTGAGGGCGACCTTCTTTCTTTGTCGCGAACGTCCCGTCCGTATAATAATTGTACCAACGCTGATAGGTGGTAGCGTTGATATGCATCTGGGTTTTCTCCCCCTTTTTCTCCGGTAAGATATCCGGCAAGGTCAACGTTATGCTCTTACCCTTCTTCATGTAAATGGTATCGGCATACACAAAAGTCGCTTGGAGTTTATTGTTCAATTTTCCATTCGGGTGATTCTCTACCCATTCTTTCTTTTCGTCATTCTCGTCAGCCCACTTGGATGGATTATGTACGATTTTTACACTCTTCTTCGTTTCATTGAAGGAATTGTTGGTGGAGGAAGACTGCCCCCACACCTGAGCCCTGCCACACGTGCCTACCCAAAGGGCGACAAGTAGCGTGCGTAGGATTCCTTTTTGTATTGCCTGTTTCATTATTTAACTCCTCCCTCTTTAGAAATGAATAGATTGACCCGTTCGGGCACTCGCTCCGCCATCGACCAAGTTGATCCCTTTCCTGCTACCGCACGTGTGGAGGTAAGATCTTCCAAGAGAACAGCAGGAGTTATGATTAAGTAGGTCAAGTTGATTAGTGTAGTATTATCATTATTATCAAAACCTACTATGTTTAATTCTAAGACCGCATCACTTCCGGTAAAAGCGGTTAAATGACCACAAATTTTCTCACCCGAATAGGATTCATCTTTAATTGTAGGATTGTCTATGACTAAACCACTTCCCGAAATTTTCCATGTAAAAATGTCCATCAACGGTGTCGAATTCAGCTCTATCTTATTCCCTTCATTATCATAAAGTGACGCCTCCATAGTAAACATACACCCTTCCGGCAGTTTTATAATGAACCGGTTGACCAATCCTTGATTTCCGGAGTCATATACCGTGATCGGCAAGACCCCGATAGGGGCGATCTGTGCCGTCACCTTCAAGTGCAATTCATATTGTGAGTAAACCAATGAGATGGGATAGATTGAGTTTCGATCCAATGAGTTTCGGTTAAGTGTTACTATTTCTCTTTTTTCCTTACCTTGAGCAGCAATAGTCACATCAATGATAAAAGAATCATCTCCAGTAGTCTCGTTTACGTAGAACGAAAAACCTTTCTTTGGTTGGTTTTGATCAAGTTTTTCATTCTCATTTTTAGCAATCAGCACCTTTATTATGTTATTTGTCGCTGTAACCGTTTCACTCCTAAACAGCGACACCTTGTCTGCGAAGTTGCCGATTGTCATATTGGATAGCGAAATTTCATAACTTTCCCTATTCTCGAAGGAGATCTCTACCCGGCTGGCCAAACGGACCAATTCCACCGTATAGCTTTGGGTTCCTCCGGTGGCATGCATCTTCGCTTTTGCCTTTCCGCTCATCGGGATGTATTTTCCCTTCTCGATATCTATATGGCTTGCCGCATCCACCGAGAAATTCAAATCATTTTCCGCCAGTGTATCTCCAACTCTCTTACCGATGATATCATTCCACTCCTGGCTGTTTACCGTTTCCCAGTTGGCAAAGGCGTAGATTCTCTTCTCACCGACAGTTATATCGAAAGTCCCGCTGGTCCATGAGCTGAGGTCGCCTTTTTTTGCATCTTCATTATCTGTCAGGTTGGGGAGCAGCTTTTGCTCAATCTCTCCTTCTTGGTTGACAATCAAGATACAAAGGGAGTGGATAAACTCTCCCTCTTTGGCATTGGGGTCATCGCCGACCTTGGTCAGTAGTCCGGCACCCGTATCGATGATTAAGGATACATGCGCCATTTCATCCCCATCCTCCGGCAGCCATTCATCTTCAGACGAACAGGCGGCAAGGAACAACAATCCCAGCAGCCAGCCGATCGGCATGAATGTATATAGATTTTTCCTTTTTCTCATTTCTTGTCGTTTCTAAATTTATTATGGACGGATGGTATGCGACTCCTCCTCCAGTTTGTTCCACTTCTTAACCGTTACCGATGCGTGCAACGAGCTTTTACCCGGCACGTCGTTTCCTAATGTAGAGATACTATTCACCACGATCTGATAGACATTGTTCCTGACAATAGCATATTCCATAGGGCCGTTTGCCTCATCCCATCCATCATCGTTATGCTTGATCCACCAAACATAATAACAGAAGCCATGCATATAAGTACGGGTATATCCCTCCTTCGCTAACTTAAGCCGATCTTCCATCTTGAAGTCAGTAAGTATGGGCTTACCATTGTCTTCCTTATAGTGATAACTTGTCTCCATGAAGTTCGTCCATTTCAAACTCTTCACTTCATCAGCTGTCAGGTCATAATTTCCATCCGCTGCATATTGATCCAGTTTATAGATCAAGAACTTATAGTAAGCGGTTGGGCCATACGTCTTGGTTAATGTTTCATTCGCGTAATTTTTCCAAGCCGATATGGAATTCTCAGTAGGATAGCTATCCCAATTTTCTCCATATTCGCCCTTCATCAATTGGGATAAAGAGCAATATAGTTTATCACCATACTTGAAGAATGTACTGTCATCATCCGGTCCATACGTCCAACCCTTCGGTTCAAAGCGAGCCTTAAACACTAAACCGGTAGTGTATAATTCATGCTGGTCTGCGCTTACGTCGTTCACATTCTCCAGAGCGTATCCGGCCAAGTGCCAATGTTCACCATTCTGATCTTCTCGATGACCTACACAGGTGTTGACAATCTCCTCCAGCCGATCGTTGGCAGCCAACTTCGTAAAATAAGTTTCCGGTTCATAATAAGTCTCCTTTTTATCTGAGGTTGAGTAGGCATCTATTACCCAGTTTGAGACATGGGTGGTATTGGGATTTTCTGTCTCCTTCCCAAGATAGGTGATGGATGATGGATTATCCCTGCTATCTGCCACCCGTTTCAGATAGCAACTCCCTTCTGTCAGGCGATTGACGATTGCGATACCTTGGATGGTCGCCTTCCCGGAGCCATCCGTTACCTGATATCCTTTTTCCCACTCATGCTGCATCTCGATACGTGCGGCAATGTGCTCCATCAACACCGGACCGATTGTTACCGGCTTATCTTCACGCGGGTTTTCCGGAAGGGTTACCTTATCCCTCCGGTCGCTCCGTCCGGCGGAGACCATCCGGAAGTTGCTAAATACCTTATTCCCATCACTGTCAACCCCTTCATCCCAAGCTGTTGTGATAATCATGTCGCGCAACCGGCTTACAGGTCGTCCCAATTGTCCTTCCCACTCTTTTATCTGAGTATCATCACCATTGGCAACAACCAGCACATCATAGGTCTCACCTAACAGCAACTGGTCGCTCCGGATCTCTATCGTAGCGGAAGAGGCTCCGTTCAGGGTTCCTCCCTGCTCAGTAGGCGTAATGTTATTCTCATCGATATGGAGCACATATTTGACAGTCGGGTTATGAGTGATGTAATTGATCCCGTTCTCTGTTCTATCAGGTGCTAAGTCGCTCCGGTAAAAGAAGAGCGTCAGGTTATGGATTTCATTCTCTACCCAAGAACCATCCTCATCACCGTCACCCTCCTCACCTCCGGCAGGTCCATAGCTCCGGGTATATGTCCGCGAAGCATCACCCGTGGAGACAGAGACCTGGATATAGACCGGTTTGTCGGCAGTGGAAAGCGCCGGCAGGTTCTCTTCCTGCAACTTGTCGCAAGCCACCAACAAGAGGAGAGCCGCCAGTACACCTATATAATAATGTATAGAACCTCTATTCATTCCTCCTCCGTTTTATTAGAATATGAAATCCTCATATTGGATACGCTTCGCCCAACTGAGCACACTGATCTCTATCTCCGCATATTGCCAGCCGCCCCCTTTCAGGAAGAAGACCAGCCGATAGTCGTAGCCCCGGTCAAGAAACTCTTGCGGCGTATAGCGGTAGATATTCGCAGACGAGCGCAGGCGGCTCAACATATCCGCCAGATTGATCCGTACCACCTCCTTGCCACTCTCCCTGTGGGTGATTGAAAGGATGGCATCCTCTTCGGCACGCTTATGATAAATGATGCGGGAGGTCATGAAATCGGCGTGTGCCATGCGGCCTACCGCAGTCGTGCCGTCGGTGGGCTTGTCGCTCGTGTTCCAAAGTGCGTAAGGAGTATAGCGAAGCGCCACAGACTCATCCACCCCATTGTCCCAGCAAATAGCAGCATTGCGGTCGTAGATATGGAAGTCATAATCCGCCACATCCATACGCTCCGGCCGGTCGAGGTCGCGCAAGACAACCTGTATCTGCTTCGTGTCGCGCACAAGCGATACGGTATCCACCGTCTCCCTATCCGCCTTCACCTCGACAAGATGCCGGGAGTGTCCCATCCAGAGTGTATCAAGCGGCTGGCAGAGATGCGGAACGGTATCTCGCTCCGGCAGTGCCACATGATCGAGAGCTACGCCAAGAGCCGATAGGCTGTCGCCTGCGGCCGGCTCGTTCACCCGGAAACGTGCGCCGGGCAGAGCTGCCTGGTCCTTCAAGGGACATTGCCCGGCTACGGCTACATATTGGTAACGCCCCGGCTCCAAGTCGAGCCTCATACGGTAGCTATGTTCGCGCAACGCCTCGCCACTCTCGGTCTTTGAGAGGAGAAAGCGGCCCTCCTCATCGAATAGGTAGGCTGTGACACTCCCCACATGGTCGTGAAACATATCGGCTCGTTGCAAGTTGTAGTCATACTTAAAGTCGATATACAGCCCGGTAGGACACGGCTCCAAATCCTCGTGGATAAAGTCGCACGCCATGTTTCCGACCAGCATGAGCAGGCCGGAAAACATGGCAGCAATCCGTTGGGTTATTAATCTATTGAGTTGTATATTCATTTTTGCCTATTATAAATCGACATTCTGTTTGCGCAAAGTCCAAGCGAGGATATTGATATCTACATGCACGAATCCATACTGTGAATCGTCCGGATTCTCCGGCTCAACCGGAATCTCCGGAATCTCCGGATAACCGGGGTTGGATACGCTGTTGATCACGATCTCATACCAGTTGTTGCGCACCACGCCGTAACGACCAAGATGATCAGCGTCAGTGTAATTATCCGCACTCTCCACTCCCTCACCATTAATCGGCGTATAATAATCGCCAAAGTGACGAATAGGTCTCGTGTAGTAGTAGGTACGGCCGCCTTTGTAGAAATTGATGGCTTTGACGTTGGAATCCTCCATTAACTTCTTTACTTGCTCGTCTGAAAGAGCAGAGTTGCCAATCTTGAAGGCTGCAGTGAATTCAGACATATCATCGATTGTTCCACCCTCTTGAATATCACGGTTAAATGTCAAAACTTGCCCATCTTGTAAATCCAATATCTTGCTCAATTGACTTAATAGAGCAGCCGTATTATAAACCGCCGTAGAATTGCCCATGGTGAAAAGGTCGCCGTTCGTATCATCTTCACTATCTGCTATTTTATAGGTAGCTTCCAATATTATACCGGTGGTCAACCCCTGGATCATCTGGTTGGCAGCCATCGTATTCTCCAAACAGTAATCCTTGACGGTAGTAGTGTTATCATCACTATAGAATTTATTCCAAGTGTTAGAGGCATTATTTGAAGAGGCAACATGAAAATGCTCGCTTTGATAAGTATCATCTCTACTCTCGTCATCATAATTCCCATCGATTGCCCAATAGACACGGAAAGGATTGCTTTTTGTTCCAAAGAAACGGTTTAATTTATCTGTAGCTTGTGAATTCCAATAGCCTGCCCAAGTGGAATAAGCCGGAGTGTCTTCAGATCCCCTTACGTCACGCACCAACTTGGTTGTCTTGTTGGTCACGTTCAGTTTCCAGCCTTTGAAGGTAACGGTATGGCCCTCTTTGTTATTTCCTGTCTCGTTTTTAACTTTATAGGTAATCGTTCCGTCATCTTCCTTCGTTGCTTCGTCAGTTGCTGACACCTCCACTTTCGCTACCGCACGCTCCACATAAATTTGCGCGATCCCGTCAGAGGTTGCGTTCTCAGCTGCCTCTTTTGTATCATAAACAGTAACAGACACCAAAGTGGTTACAGTTGGATTGAAGTTGGTAGCAGCTGAGGCTATATCAGAGATCGGGGCATTCGTCATAAAGAAGGAATTTTTGCTTGATCCGATCATCGCTTCAACGCTTTTATCTACGGCTGTTTGCAGAGAGGCAAGATTACTTACTTCTGTAGTACCCTGTTGTTTCAACTTACCATCAGTATCGACAGAAAGTAAATCATTAGGGTTCAATATCACCAGTGCATACATTTTCTGTCCCGACCCAGGATGTGGCGCCTCGTTGACGACACTTCTATGAACGGTAACGTTATTTGCCGTTTCATCATTCCAGTCTTCACTACCATTAAATAATAGATATGCCTTTACGAACTGTGCCTCCTTGTCCGGATCTGTGCTATTAGCACTTGCTTGGAAGAAGGCGATGATCCCATTGTTAACCTTATATTCATCGACAATACCTTCTTCGAAATTATCATTTCCTTCTGTCCCATCTGAAGCTGCCGACTTAAAGTTCCCACCTGTCGCCTCATTGGGCAGGTTGATCGACACATTCACAAAACCCTCCGTGATTTGGCCTCCATCACCGGCAGGAACATCCATATCATCATTACAACTCACAATACACAAAGCAGACAGAGCGACCGCTAAAAACTTGATTTGTCTCATATTCTATTCTATTGTTGGATTATTTCTATTTATCTGTTGATTATAATTCATTCAGCATCCCGTTTGGCACGGATCTGCTTAAGGTTTTCCTCCGCTTGGGCGGACAAGCTCACGTTGGTAATAAGTGGCATAAGCAATCGCTCCGCATCGTCGAGGCGATCCTCCAGCATGGCGATAGCGGCTAAGGCAAGTTGCCTCTCTGGCATATCGGAAGCCTTCGCCAAATAACGTTTGGCATCAGCCAGACGCCTGTCGCGGATCGCAGTTGTGGCAGCATTGAGGTTCGACACCGGATCCTCCGGATAGAGACGCACCGCTGTCTCGAATATCTCGCCAAACTCCCTGCTATCCGCACCATAGCTCTGCGCCGCAAGGAACATCTCGTTCAAGCTCAATTTCGAAGGGTCGGAAAAGACCAACTCACGCGCCTCATCTGCCGTAAAACGACGGATCTGATAGTCCACCTCATAATCGGAATGGCGCAAGGAGGGATAAATCTCCCTAAGCAGAATGCGATAAGAGTTTCCACCGTTCAAGTTCTTCAGTTTCCATTCACGGGCATCCCAATCTTTTGGCTCATCAGCTCGGACAATTGCTAACAGTTCCGCCCGGTCCGGCAGGTCGCTCTGCCCGATGGCACGTTCCAGCCCTTTCCAGTCCTCCGGCTCGAAATCAACCGACAAGCGTGCATCACCCAAGTCATAAAGACTCCGCACATAGGCGATCAACGCCTTGGCCCGCCCTTCCGCCAAGAAACGGTTCGCCTTGTAACTACCCTCAGGAGAGGCATACCCCTTGATGGAAATGCCGGTTATTGTGGCGTAAGGATCGTTGCGCACCGCATCTATCGTCTGGCGAATCTTGGCAAGCTCTGCCGGATTGTTGCGATAGTCCGGATGGATCTCCGTCCGGTTGACAGGGAAATCGAGAAAGGCGCTACCCTCTAACTTACGTGCTTTCACCTGTTCCGCTTGCGGCGTGACATAGGCCAACACAGGATTCAAGACAACCGGTTCAGCGAAATTGAGGGTGAGCAGGTCCGCACGGTTTGCACCCGACCGTTCCCACCCGCATCCGCAGGTGTCAATCATCAAGGAGACTTCAGCCCGCTTCATCCAGTCCGCATACAAGGTCTCTACCTGATATTCTATGCATTGCTCCTTTCCATTGAAACGGCGATAGGCAAATTCCTTGACCGGCCGGAAAGCAGCACGTTCGGTCCGTTCATACAAGATATGCCGCGTCCGTCCGTTCAACAGGATCGGAGGCAAGGCGCGCGTACTGTCACCTGCTTCGATCATAGGCGTATAGAGCACCGACCGGCCGGATGCCAGTTTCATACCACTTACGTCTATAGTAAGACGCAAACAAAGATTCTCACCAACCCGCTCAGCGCTCTTTTCTTTCACATGGAAAGCCGGCTCTTGCGCAGATGAGGGGATATAAGATAGCAAGGCAGCCAAGTACAGGCCGCCCGTACATGTCAGTTCATTAATACTCTTCATCAATATCCGGAGTTTAGAATAGATAAATCAGATTGACGGCCGCTTGTGTGGGCCCGAAGTAATGCTTCTTGATGTTCTCTTCTTTACGCCCGCAGTTGGCGCATGGATATTTTTCTGATTCAAGATAGAGATAACCGATACCGAGAGTCGCTTCCAAACTCCAGTGTTTTGAGAGCGCCCAGTCGTAGCCATAACTCAGGCCTACACCGGTTCCCCATCCCTGATGGCGTTCATTCTCAGTACCAAGAAACTTGACATCCGATACATTATATATAAGGTAAGGCACATGCAGACCGATGAAGTGCCCGTAAAAGGATTCACAAAACCAGTAGCGTATTTCAGGATGCAGACGAAAGTGCTTGATCGATTTGCCATAGCTTCCGTCATCATTTTTGCCGGAAAAGGGGTTCAAGCCGGCTTCAATGTCTAATGTCCATTTTCTGTCCAACCGGACTTCCGTTCCCAAATTAAATGTGGCGGTTCCCCAATAAGGAACATTTGTCTTCAAACCGATCGTGCTCCCTTTATATTCGGGCAGGACCTTGTTCTGGGCGAACGCAGGCAGGATGGATACAAGGAGAATTGTGGAAGAAAATAACAATTTGATACCCCCCCCCCGAAAAACAACAATTTGAAATACTGGAGATTTATATTCTGTTATTTTGTCAGTTGATTAATAGCGCGTCCTATTTCCTAAGATCTTATTTATATCTAACCAAAAGGCAACTTGGGATCGAATTTCAAAACTTGCTGAATCATCCAACCATTTATCCCCATTCAAAGACCCTATACTTTTAATACTCAAAGCACGGCTCTTTTATTTGATAGGTCATTGGAACGCAAGGCATTCTGGCGATGCCCATTCTTATGGCCTGACGATGGGCGTTATAGCTGCCAAATGTTGGTTACATATACTTTATTCGTGCTTTAAATGAAAAATTCACGCTGCAAAAGTAGTGAAAAATAAAAAAACTACAATGTTTTCAGATCCGGATTCAATAGTTCGTTGAGTTTTGAGTTAATAAGTGGGATGAGAAATTTATGTTTGAAGCACAGCTTGCATACCTGATTATCCACGATAGGATGAATTCCCTTCAACTGGGACGATATGGCGACCTTGGCCGAATCTCGGGTAAGTAGTCATGTTACTATCTCTTTCGGTCCAAGTTATATCAGTAAGTCCAGGAAATATGTTCCCTATTTAAGCGGCATTTGCTCTGGTTGTGCGAAAAAGGCCAAGCATGGTCCTGAGATTTCCGGTATTGTTATTATTGATAGGGATCTTTATGCCTGCTTCCATCTGGAGGCTGTTCAAACACCACCTGTGAAAACCGCGTCCGGATATGTCAGCGAAAATGCCAGGTACAGAGCCGTCAGATGTGAAGGCTGTCCCCTAAGATGCCGCTGTTTTAAAGCAAAAGGAAACAGGACGATAGAACTGACACAGGCTTAGAAAATACAAGCAAAAAGCCAGAGAGCTGCTCTGCTTCGAGGAAGGGATGAAACATAGAGGACAGAGATGTATAGAACCGGAAGCCGTGTTCGGACAAATTAAAAACAATATGAACTATAAACGCTTCCGCCATTTTGGGAAGGATAAGGTCTTTATGGACTTTGCCTTCTTTGCCATTGCCTTCAATATAAAGAAGATGGGTGCAAAAATGACTAAAGAAGGTATGGGTTGGCCGATTAGACTGTTTTATGAGCTTACAACTGCTGTTTTTAGATGCCGGGAACACATAAATCAAAGAAATCTTCAAAAGATCGCAGCTTAAAGAAAATGAACCGATTTGTGTAGTGATGAACAAAAAAGAAGGTGCATCGCGCATTACGACACACCCTCTTTGAGATTTGTTTTAGGTAATTGAAGTGTGGTTTATCGTACGATTACTTTCTCCGTGCGCTCCCGCTCGCCATCGCTCGCGTAGATCATGTAGATGCCGGCGGGGAGGTCGAAGCCATACTGGGTGCTGTTGACCGAGAAGCCGCGTACTTGCGAGCCGCTTAGGCTGAACGCCTTGATCTCCTTCACCGGGCGAATGGCGGAGACGATCACCCGGCCTCGCTGCGTGGATTGTATTGAGATGGCGTTGTCAAGCTCCGAGCCGGGTTCGCTGTCGCGCAGGTAGTAGCGTCCATGGCTGTCACCACCTATTGTCATGTTGTGGCTGTCGCCCTCCATCTTGACGCTCTTTCCTGTATGGGCATCATACAGGTAGAGCGGGTTGGCCGAGCGGCTCAAGCCGTTTATGGTGATTGTCACCTCCTCCCTTGAGTCATTGTACAGACCCAATCCGATGTTGTCGATGCTCTTCACGGCGTTCACCTGTGCCGCCAAGCTGCCCGCGACGGTGTAGATCATGGGCGCGTCCAGCTCGGAGTCGAGCAGAACCACAGCGTCCTCATCCGCCTTATAGCCGTTGTCGGCCCGGTCGGAGGTCGATAGTGTCGCTACGCTCTTTATCTCGCCTCTCTCCGCGGTGATGGTGATGACCGGGTTGGTGGCTGTCGCTCCCTTTGTTGTCGCTCCACCTTCCGCTATCTCTGTTGCCGACATCATGGTGGGGCTGAAGGTTATCTTTGAATTTTCATCCACTGTTGCGTTATCCGCTAGTTCCACAAAGAATGCCTCCATGGGTTCTACGGTGCCGGTTGTGGCTCCATTTTCAAAGTCTACATCCGGTGTGCCTACCACCGCACGTGCTGTTCCATTCTCTAATCTCCAGTATTTATTAGCCAAGAAGTCGTTTTCCTTGAAGAACTCAGTCATATTCAAGTAGGTCATATATGGATTACCCACCAAGAAGTGACGCTTCGTTGAGGTGCTGCCCTCGCCGACTACATCGTCTTCGGACTCTCCGAACAGGTCGTCCAACTTCACGGTTACGGTGCCGTTCGATAAGGATCCGTCCGTATTCTTATACGCCGCCAACTGTCCGGAGTTTGCTTTGGAATAAGTCTCATCCGCTCTTAGAACCGAAGCTCTCGTTGCCGCCTCATATTGGTAGTCTGTAACAGCGTCCGCTTTCGGAAGGCGAACCAAGGCTGTGCCGTTACCACCACCATTAGAGGTTGGAACCTCCTCTACGCTCAGATAGAAGCCCTTGCCGATCGGGTAAGAAACGGTCACATCGTTGTACTCGATACTCCAGTTGGATTTGACGGCCGCTACTTTCTTCATTTCCCCATCTGCATCAAGCTTATAATTAATCGCTTTGTTCCAAGCCTTTTGGTAGAAGGCGGGTGCCCAGCGGCTGTTAGTGCCATTATAAGTTATATCATTAAAGGCTCCCGTTTCCTGTCTACCGGTAATTGTAGGGGCATAGAAGTCACCCGCGTAGACATCTTGTAGCGGAGAGGCGAACCAACGCTTATCGTTATTCGACATCTCAAACTCCACCCAGGCTTTCTCGTAATCCAGGTAGTGCTGGTTAACCAACTTGGCCTTCGGCTTGAAGTAGATCTGGCTTACCTTGTTTCCATAGTAGGGGACAACCTCTATCGCATTGTTCGTTCCGGTATTGTTGACGGCCATATCATCCCCTATACCTGAAGTTGCATCGGTGACAGATGAAAGATTCAAAGCGGTGTTTTCCTTATCCTCCTCTTTCGTTAATGACAATATCCCGTTTTGAGGAATAGTGATTTTGCTGAAATACAACGGAGAAAATGATGTAACAGACTCTGTTGTGTTTGATACTTTACCATATAATTCATCCTTTGTTGATATTGTCCAGTATCCTTCATCATTGTACCATGTATTATCCTGATTACCAGCCCATGTCAAATATTCAGGTACAACCTTTACCGGGAGTAGCGCCAAGCCATCACATTCCGATCCTAACAAACCATTGGCATCATATTGTGAAAAGGGAACTTGAAGATTATACTGTTTGCCCTCCTCCATAGAAGTTGCCGCATATTGGTTCCATGTGATGCTTAAATGCCCTGCCAAATTTCCTTCAGCAACCTCTTCTGCATTTAAAGAAACAGTTCCCACTTCGATTGCGTTGCCAGAATTTTCATCATATAGATAAAGTGGAGCATTTTCAGACTTTAATGCTGTTGCGCCAACAGCCTTTTTGATATTTGAACGTATAGGTATATTGTCCAACGTTGTTCCTTGTGTCAAGTTCTCAATTCCCAATCGCAAAGCAGCAGAAGTCTCTTTTTCACTTGCTCCCTCATATCCGGGATACAAAGCAGGTGCCTCATTAGTCGTAATGTCAAAATTGACCTTGGTGACATTGGTACAATAAAGTATGCCGGATGCAGGATCATCAATCATATAGGGCATGGCTACAATCTCCGGAGAATTTACAATCATCACAAATGGTTCTTCTGCTTTTGTGCCTGTACGAAGCTTATCTTCGTTGATAAGTTCTATTAGTTTATTTCTGATAGCTATCTGTTCTACTGAACTTCCCCATTTTTCCAGTGCTTCAACCGTAATACATCCTTGTTCAGTTTCTAGGTCTGTACTAAAGGATTTCCGATATGTTTGTATTGCCTCCTTCAATGAGATATTATTATTAATTGTAATCTTATTATATTCATCAATAGGTCCCATGTACCAATCGAATATATAAGTGCCTTTGTCAAGGTCAACCTGTTCTCCGTTACCCTCATTCCATGCATCCAGTTTTGCGGTGATTTTACGCTGGGCACCTACGCACAGCGCGGTTTCAGCATTGGTAACGGCTTCTACCTTTATAGTGGCAGCTCCGCGAACTGTAAACTCAGAAACGAGCGCACAATTGCCAAACAGACTTGATCTAATATCGTCTCCCTCAACTTGTCTGGATGTCATCAATACAACATGGTATTTACCTGAGGCTGTTTGATTTTCCCCTATAGGTTCTCCCACATACTTCAAATCCGTATTATTTACATCAATGGCATTCATTGTCAGCAACCTTTTATCTCCTGGGCTTATCCATGGGCATTTTATGGGCGGAATCCTTAATTGGCCATATAGATTTACAACAGCTGTCGCATAGGCAATCTGTTGATCTTGGCTCAAACCTTCCAACCCGTTTGCATTTCTTACTTCTTCAAGCGTAGGAAGTCCGGTAACATTAATTTTCTTCAACTCTTCAGCTCTATTGGGATCAATAATAAACATTCTGACTTCACTGTCCGGAACTATCAGATTTCCCTCATCATCATATTGTGGGTTGTTCTGCTGTGCATTTTCTATAAGATCACAATCTTCGTTGAAGTCTGTTATGGCTTGGATATTCATCAAAGCTTCATACTTCGCGGCAGTTGCCTGGTCGGTTGCAATTCTATCATCTACCTTAGTAGATATCACCACACGAGTAGAATAAGAGGCTGACTGCAACATTTCCGGATAGTTCTTATTGATGTTAACCCAACGATATCCACTCCCGGTGGGGTTATCTATGAACGTTTCATCCTGCTGATCCGGATTATCAGGATTTAAATTGTCGATAAACGCATAATAGAAGTTACCTGCGTATGTATCCCCGTCAACCAACGAGTTGTCAGGGTTCAATGCGTCGATACCATAACGGTATATTCTTGTATTAAACCGGCTCAATACGCTTTGCGGATATGGAATCGGTTTGTCCTGTACCCATCCCATATTGGCAAACAACGTCAGGATATCTGTCTCTACATTCAAAGTAGAAGCCTCACAAGCGTTCTCTCTCTCCACGCTGATATTAGGCAAAGAGCGGTAGATCTGTATATCATCAATCGCATAGTCAGCTCCTTGCGAATGACGACAATTATTAGATAGCTCCAGTACATAGCTATCGAATTCTATCTGCGATGAGAAATTGAAGTAAAAGAATACTTGCTGCCATTTCGCTGTAGTGTAAAAACCTGAACCTGTCTGTGGGTTATTCTTGATCTCTCCCGTATAGAATTTATTTAGCATTGTCTCTTCTCCATTGAGCACACCTTTAAAGGTTAACCCGATATCAGCATTCAATGCTCCAGGCACATTAACATCCGTTGTTTGCAAATTACATACCCAAGCAGATACTACTACACGTGTATTGGGGCATAGGGCATCTTTCTCCAAATTCACTTTCGTTATCACGCCCGGCTCATCAGAAGCATCCACATAGAGGAAATAACCATATTTGCTGGCATCCTTTTCATGTGTACGGTCATAGACTTGCACCTGATAAGATTCCATAGCCCAATTTGAATAATAATTGTTTACCCACGTGTTATTTTGTGGAGAGACATTTTCCATACCCAATGACTTATACAATCCATACTCACCCCGTCCGACAAAGCGATTACCTTGACGTCTGTTCTCATAATCCGCAGCTCTTGCGTAGGCATAATATGAATTCACGTCCAAGATATTGGAGGCATCTTGCACGTTTGCTGGATAGTTAGTTGATGCATTTGGAGCTCCTAACTCCGCAGGGTCAAAACTCACCTCTTTTAGCAATCGGTAATGAGGCTCTGATAAGTATTCTTCTGTTCGCTGATAATAGGCATTAGTTTCATCTAAAGCCTCCAGTTCTGTTTGCGTTTTGACCTCTGCGTAGGGCTCTAGATAGACTGTGATAAAGGAAATGGGATACCATTCTCCATTATCTCCGTAACGGACTTCGGCCGTCAGATAAAAATGGTGCTGTTCTCCCTCAGATAAACCATTTATCGGATAGTAGTAACTGAAAATATTAATCGAATTGAGAGCATACTCTCCCACGAACTCGCTGTTTTTGAGTACTACATATCCTTTTTCTACTTGCTGTTTTTCGGTTACAATCTTATTAGTATTCTGCTCACTATACTGCCGAGTTTTATTATAATGTCCTTGCTTCTGTAAAGTCCCGTCGCTGCTGTAAATTCTCCAACGTACCTGATTGATATACTCTACGCCGTTATGTCCTGGGACACAATAACTTTTCAAGAGATCTGCCAGTCGATAGCTCGTACCAGATAAAAGAGGTGTATGTATATCATATACCTCTTTAAACAGATTCTTTATCGAATTTATATTCTCTGGACTTAGTAGATATTCAGGATTAGAAAGCCAAGCTTCTGCCTCAGTATTTGCAATGAAGTTGTTCCTAATACCAGCTAATTCGGTGCTCTTTTTTTGGGCATTCTGTACAATATAGCGCCGTTCCACAGTAGGGGTACTGTAATTACCATTCCTTGTTTGGTATGACGAACTGGCTTCATAAACAATGACATGATAATTATCATTGTTTATATTACTATTTGTATAGGTTACTTGTGCTGCTGGAGCTATAGCATTGGAAGATCTATTCCATGTATAATATGAACTACCCCTTTCTTTGGTTAGATCACTGGAAGATAAATAATTAGAATCTTCTATTATATTTCCATTCTTATCTTCCAAATGACAGCGAATAAAACCATTTAGGTTATCCCGTACATTAGCATCTTGAAGTTGAAGGGTATATGCTTCCCCAGGAATTACGTATATGGTGTCCGTACTCATTCCTTTATAAAAGCTACCCTCTTGTCCCACAACACTCCCTGTCCCGGCTGCGAGGAGCAGGCAGGTTAGGACTATTCTGTATATGTATAATGTATAGTGTCTCATAAGTTACCTCCTTAATTTGTTGTTGTTTCATTCTTGTAGTTCTGAATGATGATGGTGTAGGGGATCTCTATCCTTCTCTTTGGAGTTTCCGTACCATATTCTGCCACAATCGTTAACTTGATGGTCGCTATTGATTTCTCGCCCAGTTCTTGCGCCCATACCCGGAAATAGCACTTGTTCTTAGCTGTCTTATCCGAGGGGGATGCGGTCACCTTGAAAGTCACCTTCTCTGTACCGTTGGTGGCCAAGGGAGAACCAGTTGTCTCATCTATAAGAAGGCCGTTAGTATTATTTTCCAAAACGGCTGTACTTCTGTCAGTACCTTCTGTCTGTTCTACAGTATAAAGTATGTCAGGAGTATCTTGAGCATTGTTTATTGATTTTAGTGTTACCTCGATATCAATAGGTCCCGCATAGGTAGGATCTATAGCATTTACCGCATCTACCAGAATCTGTGTTCCATCACCTTCTCCGAATACAACTACAGGAGGAAGAGCGCCGATAGGCATCCGGTTATTCAGGAACTTTATCCTGGATTCGATATTGGATAAGATAATCGGTATCTTCAGCCAATCGTTTCTGCGCATGAAGCTGAAATCTGTCTTTTTCGTGGATTCAGGACGATTGCCTATTTGTATGGAGAGGCTTATGTCCCCAGCAGGCGAGTTAGTTTCTGTACCCGTTTCGAACGCATAAAATGTTACTGAGTATTGTTGATTTGCATTAATATCGGTATCGTTGTTTTCTTCTATTTTAACTATTTCATTATTTGTCGTAGCATCATTAGGGAATATAGGCTGTAATTGCTCAGCCGCGTCTGTGTCAAACAAGCCATCTAGTGTTATATTTCCTTTACTATATGGTAGCAAGTAGATGGGGCCATTACGGAATGAGCCTATTGATAGATTCTTCAAATATTTTGATTCTCCAGTCTGGTTATCTATCGTGATTGTAACTTTGCCCAGCATGCGGAACAGGGTAAGCTTGACTTCGTTTGTGCCATTCTCCTCTACAGTGGCTGTTGTGGCGTAGCTGCTCATTGGGATGGGTAATCCTGTCTCAGTAGCAGTTTCACCAGTAGGGAGGACGAAATTATTACGACTCTTTAACGATACCGCTTTGTTATTCAGATATTTTTCGGTCAAATCTGTGTTTTTATCGGATAGTTTCCCGCTTTCCAGCTCTTTTATAATGCCGGTGTCATTATCCAACAGACTGTTTAAGTTGGCGAAAGCATAGAACGTGTAGGTGCCTATCGGTAGCTTTACGGTAGCCGAAGATTCAGATTCGTCATGATTGTTGTTGATCGTAAAATCCTTGGTGGAGACCGTTGCTTTCCAGTTGCCTTCTGCATCGAATATGGCCACCCAACACTCCTTTATCCGGTGTTCGTACGTTCTTTCCTCTTCCACGAAAGAGGGAGCTCCTTCCGCCTTCGTTACAGGAGCATAGCTGGATGATGGTTGGAGGTTGATTGTCAAGGTATAAAGCTTGTCGTCTGGCAGGTCGGGGCTATTGCTGTCGTCATTCGAGCATGAGGGCAACAGCGAAGTGAGCAGTAGCGCAATGACTACTGCCACCATCTGTAATCGGTTATATCGTTTCTCTTTCATCTTCAGCAATATCTTTTAAAGTTCGCCACTATTTATGCGTATAATCCAGTCCTTCACCTGTATCTTATAGCAGGCATAGCCAACAATTGGCACATCAGGTTCGGGGATCTCTGGGTCTGGATCAGGTTTCGGATCAGGATCCGGTTCGGGTTCCGGTTCGGGATCCGGTTCGGGATCGGGGCAGTCGGGGCATACGATCGGCGTGAGGAAGAATACGATGGAGTACTCGTCCTGCCGGTCGAGGTATTCCTGGGCCGATATATTGTGTCCCTCCATCTGGGTGAGCAGGAGGTATTGGTTGAGGTTGACGTTGAGCACGTCGTCCTCCCAGTCCTTGTGTCGCACGATGAGGCGGTAGTTCTCTCCGGCCATGAGCCGCATGGTGTTCAGCTCGGCCACGGCCACGTACTGGTTGGCGGGCTTGCCGTTGATGAGGTCGTCGTCGTCAGCCCCGGCGGCGATGTCCACGCTCTCCGTATGGTAGGGGAGGTAGGTGATGGCGGGGTCGTCGAGGAGGGCGTTGTCGTAATCCATGTAGCCGTTGTCGGCCACGATCCGGAAGGAGAAGTCCCTCACGTCCATGCTGTATCCCTCGGTGTCTTGCAGGACGACGCGCAGTTTGTTGGTGTTCTTGGCCAACGATATTTCTTTCTCCTCGTGGCGGTCGCCGGTGACGACGAGCGTGTCGAGCGCGTGCCAGAGGGGTGTGAGTTCATTGGGTTGGGTAGCGTCGGCCTCGCGTAGCGTCTTGACGCGTATCTCCTCGATGGTGGAGGATCCGGGCGTCAGCTCGGGCCATTGGTAGGAGCTGTCGTCCAGTCCCGCCCAGGTAAGCACTTGGTAGGTGCCGGGCTTCAGGTCCATCGCGATGTCGTTCGCTTTCAACTCCGCTCCCTCGATATCTTGCCGCCGGATAAAGTTACCCTTGTTGTCGCAGATAAACAAAGCGGCTTTCGTCACCTCGTGCCCGAAGGCGTCGGCGAATTTCATGTTGTAATCGTAGACGAGGCGCAGGCGGTACTCGCACGGCTCCAGCGAGTCGTCGTGTATATAGTCGCAAGCGGCGAGTCCCGTCAGCGCCAGCGCACCGATCGATTTGATTAATGAATTGTAGATTCTGTTCATATTACTTTAAACGTTGTTTGTTTACTGCCAAAGATCATAAAATATCCACCGGGGTGCCGCCCTCCCGTCAACCACTGATGGGAAGGGCGACATCCCAACTGTGCAATAGGGTCATATGTATGTAGAAAAGCGGGGGATTCCCCGGTGGTATATGTTTCACCCTCGCCCCTCCCGCGGGCGGGAAGGCAGGGAGGATAGGAGCGTTACAGGATGATGTCGCTGTTGGAGCGAACTACCCAGTTCTTGACGTTGATATCCACGATAAAGCGCAATTCCTTGCTTTCACCTGGTTCAGTTGGGTCAGGCACATCTGTTCCGGAAAGACCAAGCTTAGTGATCTTTGATACCGCCAAGTCGTATATGTTGTTACGCACGATGCCAAACTCCATCACACCCATATCAGTCGTTTTGTTGTTATCGGCATGTTTGATCCAGTACGGATAGTAGCATATACAATCTTCATATAGCGTAATGGCTGCCAACTTCTTCTTAATATCTTCACTTTCTGATGTCGCAGACACAATTTGATCAAAGGCATCATCGGCTGTAAGATTATTGTCAGAAGTTGTTTGATCTTTATACTTCGTCTTCAAAGCCTGCAAATATCCAAACGGATCGTTGGCAGCCCCCTGCATCAGGGTACTACCCATCAAATCTTTTATTTTAATTTTAGTCACGTTAGTAGCGTTAAAGTCTGAATATGCATATACCTTTACACCACTTGCCATATTTTTCTGCTCATTCCAAACATACTCGTTGAAGATCGCCTCATGATCCTTGTACACGTTACCGTTGTAGACATAGAAGTTGATATCGGAAGCGTCCGTGTTTTTATCGATATTATCAAAGCCTTCCCCGTCAGCGTTTCCGTTATAATCTACAGGTATAGGTTTCACTACCTGTTGGCCATTTTCTTGTGTTACTGCCATATACTCTTTCGGGAAGTATGTAGCCTTGAAGAGGGCTCCTGTCATATAACAGGCTTGCGAAGCCTCGGCTGAGACGGTATTCTCCAATGTATAGGAGATTGTCTTCTTCTCGCTGTTTGTAAAGTCGGTTTCATTGCTTGCCAAGGTGATAGCACCATTACTGATAGTTGTCCATAAAGTAGAGAAGCTAGTACTGTTATAGGCATTTTCATAATTCAAGGTTATTATTTGATCAGTAGTTGAAGTGATGTCTACGCCAGTAATATTTGTGATAGTTGATTTGTTATCAGCTGTGAGTTTAACCTTCTTGCGAGACCATGGATCAATCACGTAGTTGAAAGCGGTTTGCCCGGCGGCGCTGTTCCATACCTCATTAGCCAAGTATTTATCGCCATTTGTACCCTGAGTTGGAATTTCCTTTGTTGTTTCATCCGTTACGTTTTCGGAAACACGCTTTAACAGATAAGTACCTCTATTCTGCTTATTCACTAACTGTACCTGATCCAGTCGCACTTTGGCAATCACATCGTTTGCGTTTTCTCCTTCTACACTATAAATAAATTGGGAAGCATTAGTATGCGCTCCGATACGTACTTTCGCGGCCAAACGTTCTACATGCACGTCTGCTCTCGGAGCATTCTCGCTGGTGGCATTGGCGTGCAGCGTGACGCAGTCAAAAAGCTTAGTGTCAGTGCCGTACTGATCGTTATGAGTGGACATGATGAAATCCGTTTCATTGCCATTTGTTTCACTCCAAGCTTGTTCCTGCAACAGGTTGGCAAGCTCACTTCCAGTATTGATATCATCAGACTTGATACGGTTTTTCAGTTTCTCTGCGCTACCCAAGTTGGTGACTGCTATGATACCGTAGGTCTTTCCGTCAAAGTCCTCAGAAGCATCGGTTATATCAATCTCAACGGTTGCTACTCGGTTATGCCAATTTTCAGTTCCTGTAGAAGTTCCTGGAGTTTGGACATAACCGGCCGCTACCAACTTGCTGTCGTAATTAAATGCAGTTGGAGCAGCAGTACCGGAAGCGTTCTTAAAAAGAACAACAGTTACATCCTTTACCTCATATTCATTGGATTTACCCGTTTCTCCTTTGTCGGAGCTACTGTCACCCTCTTCTCCACCGGTCGCTCTTGTCACTACTCCGGTATTGATGGAAACCTGCATAAAGGTCTTCGTCCCATTCATTTCCTGTCCGTTGTTCCCGTTGTTCGGTCCCTCATCCAGATCGTCCGAACAAGACACCGCCGCGCAAGCGAAGGCGAGTGCCCATAATGTACTTTTCAGTTTCATTGTGTTGTTAATTAAATGTTAGAATTATAGTTGATTGTATGTAGCGTTGTTTTTCGCTGTCCGTCACTCCTCCACCTGTTCGAGATTAGCTCGGGCCTGCGCGCCCACCCGTGCGTTGTCGGCCAAGGCGCGGAAGATCGTAGCCGCCCGCTCGGTGTCCTCCTCCAGCCAGCAGGCCACGCCCTCGGCCAGCCTGTGCTCCGGTCCCTCTTGCGCCTTCGCCAAGTAGCGGCGGGCGGCGGCGGCGTCGCCGTTCAGCAGGGCGGAGTTGGCGGCGTTGAGGTTCGATACGGGGTCGTCCGGATACATGCGGACGGCGATCTCGAACACCTCCTTGAACTCGGGGCTACCCGTCTCGTAGGTCTGCGCCACACGGAACATCTCCTCCAGGCTCAGCTGCTTCGGGTCCTTGTATATTAACTCCTTGGCCTCCTCCACGTCGATCGGGCGTATGGTGTAGCTCACGCGGTAGTCCGAGTGTCGCAGGGCGGGGTAGATCTCATTCAAGAGGTAGCGGTAAGGCTCGCCGCCCGCCACGGTCTTCAGCCGCTGCTCGCGGCGGTCCGGGTCGATGATGGACGCGTCGCGGATGACGGAGAGCAGCTCCTCCTTGCCGGGCAACGCGGAACGCTCCACGCGGTCCTCCAGCCCGGCCCAGTCCTCCGGCTCGTAGCTCGCCTCGGTGGCCACGCCGGCCAGGTCGTACCGCCCCTTCACGTAGGCGAGCAATGCCTCGGAGCGGCCCTTGGCCAGACGTTCGTTATTGGCGTATGAGCCTTCGGGAGAGGCGTATCCTTTTATGCTGATCGCGGTGATGGTGGCGTACTTATCGTCGCGTACGGACTCCACGGTCTCGCGTATGGCGGCCAGCTCGCGGGAGTTCTGCCGGTAGTCCGGGTGGATCTCCGTGCGGTTCACGGGGAAGTCGAGGAAGGCGCTACCCTCCTTGGCGCGGTTCTTCACCTCGGCCGGCGGGGCTATGTAGGCCATGACGGGGCGGGGTGTCCGGTCGAGGCGGATGGGGAAGAGCGTGCCGCGCTCGCTGCCGAGGGCGTCCCAGCCGCAGCCGCACTCGTCGGTCACCATCGCCATCTCCGACTTGCCCATCCAGCGTGCGTAGGGCACGCGGGTGCGGTAGTCGAAGCGCTGCTCGGCGCCGTTCTTGCGGCGGATGGCGAACTCGCCGTCGTCGATGGGGTTGCGGCCCGTGCGCTCGTACAGGATCTGCCGGTTGCGTCCGTTCACGATCAGCGGGGGAAGCCTCGTGAGGCTGTCGCCCCGCTGGATGACGGGCGTGAAGGTCACCGCCCGGTTCGACTTGATATCAAGGTCGCTCAGGTTAAGCGTCAAGTCCACCAAGAGGTAGTCGCCCGAACGCTCGATGAGCTTTTTCTCCACGCGCAACGTGTTGTTCACCTGCGCGCGGACGTTCGCCGCCGCCAGTGATCCTGCCAGCAGCAAGGCTATGGATATGAATCGTTTTTTCATCATCGCATGTGTTTTAGAATAAATAGATCAAGCTGACGGCGGCCTGCGTGGGGCCGAAGTAGTGCTTCTTGTTGTCTTCCGACTTGTTGCCGCAATTCTTACAAGGGAACTTGTCGTAATCGAGGTAGAGGTATCCTACGCCGAGCGTGGCCTCCAGGTTCCAGTGCTCGGAGAGGAGCCATTGGTATCCGTAGCTGACGCCTACACCTGTTCCCCAGCCTTGGCGACGCTCGTTCTCGAGGTCGAGAACCTTCAGGTCGGCGAGGTTATAGGCGATAAAGGGTACGTGAAGCCCCAGGAAATGCCCTTGGAATGACTCGCAGAACCAATAGCGCAACTCGGGGTGTGCCCGGAAGTGTTTCATCGTACGGTCGTAAGATCCGTCGTCGTTCTTCCCGTCGAAGGGGTTGAGCCCCGCCTCCAGGTCCAGCGTCCAGTGCCGTGCCAGCCGGAACTCGGCGCCAAGGTTGAAGGTACCACCCACGCCCCAATAAGGAAGATTGGTCTTGATGGCCGCCACGGCACCCCTGTCGTCGCCCGGCGAGGTCTGCGCCCGCAAGTGGAACACGGCGCAAAGCAGTACCATTAACGTGAAAAGCCTTTTCGTTTTCATTGTATTCATTGAATTAAGTAATTAATCTTGTCGTATCGTCTCGTAATGGAACGCTTTGGCGTTTCCATTGTTTTTTTCGGTCTCTCTCTTCGCAAGGGCTTGATTTATGGTTCTTCTTCTAATAGGAACGACAGACCTTATTTACGAAATAAGGTGATCGACCGGTAGATGGCCGGCAGTCCCGGTCTTTTGGGGTGAGAAAAGTGATAAGCTACCGCGGTTTTCTTGCGTATTCTCGTGCGTATGGCCCTTTGGATGGATGTAGGGTATAAAAAAGGGTCTGTTAATAGAATATAAGGGCACAGTGGTAAGGACGATCTTTGCCCTATCTTTGATAAAAGCATCTAAAAGACTTATCTCTGGAGAAAAAACGTAAATATTCCTTTAGGCTGGAGCTTCTCTTTTGACAGGAAAAAGATCATTCGATAAAAAATTATTAGAAAAAATCTTGTTTTTCTAATATTTATAAATTTCCTTTGTCAGACCATTCTATAATAAAGTCGCTTTCAGCTTCTGATAGAACCGTAAACGACTCATTATAGTGCTATTGAATCGGTCTTGACTTATTTCGTAAATAAGGCTTTTGCCCGATCACCTTATTTCGTAAATAAGTGCCTCGTTCCCTTGGCCAACAGGCTATCCAGGAATTTCGTTACCAGTTTATTCGCCCTGTCCAGTTCCGACTGGTCGAGTTGGCTGAGATAGCACCGTGTGGTCTTCTCGGACGAATGCCCCAGCGCCTGGCTGATCACGGCGACCGGCACGTGATGCGCCAAGGCCTCCGATGCCCATGTATGTCGGGTGACGTAAGAGGTGAGCTTTGTCTTCAGCCCCAGGTGCCTCTCCCCGATCTCCCTCAAGGCCCGGTTCTGTCGGCTCAATAGTCGCTTGTACCCCCCGTTGTCGGTCCGGCCTAGGGCCTCCTGCCCCAGGTCGAAGACGAAAGGCGTGTCGTTCTCGTATTTCCGGACCAAGACCTCGATCCCCGCGGTGATAGAGATCCGGATTTGCGTGCCCGTCTTGTGGCGGTTATAGACGATCTCGCCGTCTCGGATATTCTCCTTTCTCAGGTTTACGATATCCACGAAAGGCATCCCGAACGCCATGAAACTGAAAAGGGACAGATCCGCGGCCCGCTCCAGTTCCGGGCGTTTCCGCAAGTCCAGTGTCGCCATCTTGCGGATGGCCTCGGCGGATATGGCCCGTTTGACGGTCTCCTCCCTTTTGAGCCGCAGCCTCGCGAAAGGATTCTCCCGCGCGGCGACAAGCCCCTCGGAGAGGGCGGCGTTATAGACCGCCCGCAGGCTGCTCAGGTAACTGTTGATGGAATTGGTCCTCAACCTCTGTCTCTGCAAAAAGCAGTGGAAATCGGCGATCAAGGTCGCCGTCACCTCCTTGATACGGCAAGTCCTGCCCTTCAGGAACCGCTCGAAATGCCGTCCCGCCACCTCATATAGCTCTGCGGTACTGAGCTTTCCCTGCTCCCTCTTGCCGCAGGCACGCACCTTGACATACTCGGTGAATAGAAGAACCGGGGTTCCTCTCTTTTTCTTGGATTGTCTCATAGCTTCTCTCCTTATTAATACTTGAAAACATATTGACCCTATATTGTGTTTTAAAGCCATTCGCGATTTACCAGGGGAAAGCTAAAATATGAAAAAAACACGGTACGTCAAATATCTGTATTTATAGGACTCGGAGGGGTTCCAAGGCTGTTCAAGTTTCAAGCATGCTATCAGCTCTGGCTATGTCCGCTACAATCCAAGCTCATGACACAGAGAAATTTGCTTACTATGCCAGTACAGAAAGATACTAAAATATGGTCTGAATTCGTTTACGGCTATGATCTCTTGTCATTCGTAAGGCGGCAAATGCCATTGGAGAATGTTTTGCAGAAGCGGGAGCTACCAGCTGTGTAAATGGAAGTCCGTAGCCCGTGGAAATCCACTTTCCGTAAGAGATAGAAAGCAGGTAGAGTGACATCTCGTCCATCAAGTTATATCAGGGAAGCCCGCAAGCATATTTCACGCTTTTAAATTTGCTTATTACAATTTCACACCTTTTTTATCGTATTTGTGTGCCATATCCATCAGATCCGTCACCCCTTAAAAGGCACAAATATGGAAAGTCGCTTCTTCCCACCGGTGCAGAACACCGTCTTATATGTTCCCCTGCCGTATGATCAATTTCTCCTTTTTGGAAAGAAAGCCACCATGAGTAATCTTTTCGTTCGATTTTCCAAGTTCACATCAGGACCCCCTTTGATTGGATTTTTCGACTTTGGAGAAAAATCCCCGGCTAAAGCCGGCAAGTTGGTTTTTGTCGGACAAAAGACTTTTTGTCGGACAAGGACACAACTTGCTCTGTTCGCTTGAACAGAGAATCCTCATAAATTCGGATTGCCACGCAACGTTTACACAAAAAGAGTTTTTTCTGATCAAATTTTGTTTCAATACCCGCTTTTAAAGAGAAGTATAACCGCTTGGTTCTCTGTTAGTATCCGGACATCTGGTGACATTTGATGACATCTGATGTCACCAATGCCGGATTTGGCGGCATCTGCCATACTTTTGCAACGGGATATAAAAACGGTGTCATGCCCGGTCACCGGAATATCCCCATGCCGGCGCTCCGACAGTTCCTGCTATTGACATTCCATCATGATGTTATGTCAATATGTCAAGAGGAAAATGGAAGATCGTATTGCAAGTATGGGAGTTTCTCATGACAAGCTCCGGAAATGTCGGGACCCCGTGAAAATGGTACGGTACCGGCAGACAGCCTTCCTGCATTCTTCCGGCACGGCTTTGGACCGGCGGGGGGCGGGAATGTTTTCGAGATGACATGACAGTTTCATGATATGGGAAACCATCGGTACAAGGAGCCGGCGTGATTTAAAAAGGACGGGACAACAAAACGATTATTAACCAATCATTCGGAAGCCTATGAGCAAACGATGTGTCTTTGTCGCCATGAGCAGTCAGAAAGGCGGCGTGGGCAAGTCCACCATGACGGTGCTTCTTGCCGGTTATTTTCATTACGTAATGGGATATAATGTCGCGGTCGTGGACTGTGACTATCCCCAGTTCAGTATCAAGGCGCTGCGCAGTCGGGATACCCAAAATGTGGAAAAGAACGTGAATCTCCAGCGTATGTTGTGCGGACAGTTCGACCGGACGGGCAAAAAGGCGTATCCTGTCCTTACCAGCGTTCCGGGCAAGGAACTGGAGACGGCACTTCCCTTGACAGGTGGGTGTGACATTCTCTTTTTTGATCTTCCGGGAACGGTGAACTCGCCTGGAGTCATTAAGACGATTGTCAATATGGACTATGTGTTCACCCCGATCATACAGGACCGTATGGTGATGCAAAGCAGCCTTTCCTTCTTATTGGCCCTGAAAGACTTCATACAGCAGAATCCGGACATGCCCTTGAAGGAAATCCGTATGTTCTGGAACCGGATGGACGGGCGTGTATCCAAAAGGCTGTCCCATCAGTACGGACTTCTTTTCAAGGAACTGGGATTGAAGGCTCTCGATACGGTCATACCGGATAAGGAGCGCTATGGCAGGGAAACCTCCCCCGAGGAGCGGATCCTTTTCAGAAGTACGCTTTTCCCTCCTTCCGGGAAATTGCTGAAAGGCAGCGGTCTTGATACGCTGGCCGGAGAGATAGAATGCATTATCCATCCTGACAGGCAAAAGGCATGAGAAGAAAGGAATTTATGAACGTGAATGAGGAACGCCTGAAAGAGATCATGGCGCACGAGACCGATGCCGACGGATGTCCGAAGACGCATCCGGACGGGATAGAGAAAGAGGAAGACAGGGGAAAGGAAGGGAAGGAGTCTGTATCCATACCCGATGGCAGGACAGAAAAGCCGACCGTTTTCCACAAGCCCGCTGTCCGGTCAGGGACCTCCCTTGCGGAAAGGATGAAGACATACCGTGCCGACTATCTCAGCCGCAGGGAGTACGTCCACCGCAAGCAGACCTATATCAGTTATGAGACCTACCGCAGGCTGGCACGCATACTCCCCCTGCTCAGCGAGGGCATGACCGTACCGGCATTCCTTGACAATGTGCTCAACCGTCATCTGGACGAACATGGGGATGTGCTTGACGAGATGGTCCGTACCGGTACACGGAACTCACGCTGACACGTGGAACGATGGGAATGACAGACGAAAAGACATGGGAACCTGTTCATCCCGCCAATGGAGTGTGACAAAAAGAAAGGAGTGTCCGGCGGGTCCATACCCGGTCAGACACTCCTTTGTGTATATTTATTTTATGTACAGCCTATCTTAAAATCGGATTCGAGAGCAGTATCTTGTAATAGACCGTCCCGTTCACCTCCATGGGTGTCTTCGCCATCATGAACTGTACGCTTTTCCGCTCCACCTTCGCTTGCCGCATGAGCCTGTGCACGATAAACCCCGCGGAGAATCTCGCGCACCTTTTGTCCTTCCATACGATGAACCCGTCATCATCGGTGGTACGGCAGATGTACCAGTCCCCCGTCTCGTCATCATGCGCAAAGCTTACCCGGCCTCCGCCAAGAACACCCAGTTCAATTGACATCATCTTTGATAGATAGACAGTTCCCCTGCTGTCCAGATTGATGGTCCGCTTGCCCTTGTATGTGACTTCCTGCGGACGGGAATTCTCCTTGTTATATACGATAAGTGCCATAGTCCTTTCCTTTTATAATGGTGATAAATGATTTCCGTTCAGGATATCGCTCCTTCAATTACCAGCATCTGGCTCCTCCACGCAAAACTCCTATGCGAGCGCACCGCTTCCACTATGGCGCATACTTTCTGTGATATGGCCGTGGCCGAGATACCCATACATTCCGCCAGTGCCTTGAAAGAGAAACTGGCCTCGTAGAACCGGAGCATGAACATCCGGTATTCGTCATAAGAGAATTTCTGCCGGATAAAGCGGAGTATGTCCCTTACCAGCCTCTCACATCCGTTCAGGTCGTCCGTGGAAAGAAACTCCGCCTCCTCACCGCATCTGAGGAAAAAATCGTCTTCAGGATGGGCATACCGGTTCTCTCTTTTTATCTTTACCAGAGCCGCTTTTTTGTAGCATCCGACAAAATACGCGTCATAATCCGTTATGTCCTTTCCGGGGACTAGCACCTGCTTCCTTACGAAAAGGTAGGTGTCATGGAAATTGTCCTCGTCCAACATTCCGTACCGGCGTAACGTCCCTCTCAGTCTGTCATAGGATTTAGTGAACCACTCGTTGAACAGTCTTTCTTTTTCTGTGCTCTTGTCTGCCATAGCCTTATATTTTTTTGAGTTATACATGGCCTACACGGGTAGGCATTCTTATTTCTTGTGCTTCCTCCAGTTTGTTTTTCGGCGGTCTCCGGCAAGGCTTGCCGTGAAAAAATACGCTCACGCGAAGCG
>CDYY01010432.1_pt1 | contig 124995 bp, 155 predicted proteins | sample 480691 | NCBI WGS metagenome assembly CDYY01 (sample SAMEA3182107, study PRJEB8094) | gut metagenome | biome: human; feature: gut; material: Stool; isolation source: human stools | place: Canada | collected 2013-02-25
GCGGGGTGTTCCCTGCCGATACTTAATAGAGGGGAGTGAACTTTTGCTACTCCACACACGCACCACCTCTCTCAAAAATTTTTTATAAAATTTTTATATTTTATTTTTAAAATATGTTTAATTTATGTTAAATATCTGTAATTATTCTTAATATTTGCGTTATAGATAATATGAAACATAGCATAGATTATTATATAGAACATATTGAGCCTATGATAGATAATCTAAATAGGCAACAAGAAATACAGATTGATAATACTAAGTTTTTAGTATTAAAAGTGCGTACTAAAGGTGTTACGTATATATTAATAGCTAGTCAATATAACTGGAATGGAGTTCACTACTGGGTATATAATACTAATACAAAACAAGTAGAAAATATAATTCATAGTACTTACCACTTCATGTTTAGATTTAAACAGCGTCACTTATCTATTACTAGACTATCAGAAAATAAACAAATAACAGTATGCATGGTTAATATGTTTAAGTATTCATATAACTTGTTAAACTGTACATCTTCAGTTTATGTTACATATAAGAAGCTATCTAAACTAGGAGTCCCACATATAAGATTTATTACATATATAAGAAAAACTACTAAAAAGAAATAGTATGAATATAGAATACGAAATAATAGGTGATACTATTCCGTTTGATAAATCTGCAGAGATGTATAATAGATCTACATATATAGGTCCTGCAGATGACGGATGGTCTGAGATAGTAAAGATAGACGATAAGTACTATATGGTTCAGCAAGGACTACAAGAATACGAAGGACATGTGTACATGAGTCAAGTAAAAATAATATCCATAGAAATTTTAAACTAATATGAAACTAATAGAATCCAGCGTACAGATTATTGAGGAAAAAGACCCTTATAAGATGATAGAGTTAGCAGGTAGAACTTGCTATAAGTCTGAAGATAAGATAACAGAGAATAGTGCTAAAGAGTTTGTAGATCGTATGATTAAGCTTGGTCATGGAGCTATGTTAGAGCATGGTACTATTTATCTTACTATAGATGGAGAAGACCCGAATCTCAGTAAGATACAAAGTAACCCACATACTAAGGTAAACCTAGTACCTTATGAAGTATTAACAGAGAGTAATTATACAATTAGTTACAAAGCGTATATTACTACTAATCTTAGAGTACTAGTAGAAAATAACTTAAAAGAATTATTATGCTATCAAGTAGAACCTACAGAGCATCATGAGAAGCGTATTACAGTAAAATGGATATTAGATAGAGTAACCGGTGAAAGCTTTTTAAGACATCGTGTATTTAGTTTTGCTAGGGAGAGTACTAGGTATTGTGATTATAGTAAGGATAAGTTTGGAAATGATATTACTTATATTATACCTAGTTGGTTAGACTTACCTGAAGGAAAATACTCAAATTGGGATAATGATTGGTGTGATGTATCCGAACTTAAACTACTTTATCCTGAAGTAGATAATCTAAGTGACCCTGCTAACTGCTTCCTACAGTCTATAAAAAATGCTGAATATTACTATTTTATGCTTATAAATAGAGGTTGGAAACCGCAACAAGCTAGACAAGTACTACCATTTGCTGTATGTTCTCCTTTAGTTATGACAGGCTTTGAAAGTGATTGGGAGCATTTCTTTGAATTACGTTGTAGTGGTGCAGCTCACCCAGATGCTAGAAAGTTAGCTGATGAGTTAAAATCGTTAATGAATGTTAAAAACATTGAACTTAATAGCGTTAAATAACTATAAATAATGTTAATAAATGTTAAAGAAATAGTAACTAAGACAGTATATTAAACGTTATATGGGGAGTAAGAGGGGTAAAGTAATAACAGTGTCTAGTTAAGTAAAGTGATATAATATTAATTACTCCTACTTTAGATAATCACAAACATAATTACTATGAAACAGAAACAAGTTAGAGAAGTAGCTTACTTAGGTAAAAGAGTTTATTTTGGTAATAAACCTTATACTTTAGTAGAGAATGAAGTAAATGGTATGTGTCAAGGGTGTGATTTATATAATTGTTATTGCCCTTCTAGGATTACGTCATTGTGTACTCAAGGATTTATACTTAAAAGAGATAAGCAATGAAAGAAGGAAAGAAGAATGATTACCAAGACGGCAAGCTACGTTGGGATTTACTACCATTAGAAGAGATTGAAGATATAGTAAAGCTGTATACTGCCGGTTCTATTAAGTATGGTGATAATAATTGGCAGAACTTAGAAAATGGTTACCACCGTTATAAAGCAGCTATGTTAAGGCACTTACTTGAGTATGAGAAAGGTAATAAGGTTGATGATGAGACTAAAGTAAACCACTTAGCTGCTGTAGCTTGGAATGCAATAGCTATGCTTTACTTAGATAAACACGGAAAAGGAAAGGACTATGACATTAAATGATTAGGAATTAGCAAAGATAGTAAGAGATAGAATACCAGTAACAATAGACAACAAATAGTTTATAATAGAGTCTAATCCAATAGGTAGTTGCGATGGCTGTTATTTCTTAAATAGAAACTGCCCTACTTTGGCTAGACGTTATTGTTGTTCTAATGGCGGAAATATATTAATATTAGAGAAACAAAATAAGAAATAATACGTTATTTGAGTATTAAATATAGAATATTATGGAAGATAAAGTACTAGAAACAGTAGTAAATGGAATTAAGTATACTATGTTGAAGGATGTGTTAGTTAAGCCTTTGGAACCAGTTATGGTTACTAAAGAGATAACAGAGCAGATTCCTACAGGTGAAGTTGATGAAGATGGTTTCAATAAGTATGATACACAAACTGAAACTAAGGAGGTAGAGTCTGAATATTCAACAGGTATAGTACTGAAAGTTCCTACATGCTTAACAGAATGTGAATATAAAGTAGGAGATACTATTGTTTATAATAAAAAGTTTGCTAAAGACTTCGATTTGTTTAAAGATAGTCAATTAGTCAAACCATACGATATAATTGCTATATCAAATACAATTTAAATTTGCTTAACTCATTGTTAGAATGAACCCTGGCGTTAGTCAGGGTTTTTTATTATCTATATAATAAGTGTTAATAAATGTTAACAGATTTTAACATTTATTTAATATACCGTTTATAGATACATAAACATTAAAAATAAATATTATGAGCTATAAAGTAATTAAAGAATTTGGTTCTGCTAAGAAAGGTGATGTGTTAGCAGAAGATGAAACAGGTTTAGTGTCATTTAACATTAGTGAAGATAATTATACTAGAATGATGTCTTTAGATTATGATACTGCGGATTACTTATGTGAAGAAGGTTATCTTTTAAGTATTGATGATGAAAGTAAGTATAATGTAGATGCTACTTTAGAGCTCATTGATGACTTACTTGAGAAATACGAAAGTAACTTAAAAGAAACTAATGAAAAAGCAAATAAAGGCGAAATACAGCCTTGCGTTAAGTTAGAAGCTGAGACAGTATATTATAACTTAAATAAGGTTTTAAATAAAATTAAGGATACGTTGACAAATGAATAAATTGGTAAAAAGCGTAAGCAAAGCCGATTTAAATACAGAATTCTTAAAAAGTCTTAATGGTATACTTGATCTTACTGATAGGGAGCTAGAGTTACTAGCTACATTTATAGCAATAGATATTAATACTCCTAAGCTCCCTAACATAAGTAAGAATGTGATATCTACTGAAAATAGAAAGTATATTAGAAAAGTATTAGGCATTACTCCTGATAATTTAAGTAGATATATAACTAAATTTAAGAATCAAGGTATACTAGTGAAAGGTAAGATTGAAGACGAAGTTGTAGTAAATAAGGCACTTATACCTGAAATAATCGGCGATAGAGTACAAATTACTATAATATTAAGAGTAAATAAAGATGAAGATTAAAACAACAATAGTAAGACCTGGCACTATATTATGTTGGAAGGAATATAACATATTTACTAAGTTGTGGAATAAGTTAAAGAAGAGAGACTTACCATATAATAAGTTTGAGATTATTCCTACTAGTATAGAGTTACTTACAATAGATAAATATAATTTTGTTGCATATGCTCCTATACGTAAATATAGTAAACAGGAGATACACAAACTACAATCTGTTTATAACAATTGCATTCCCAATAGTTACTGGGAGGATGTTAAGACTATAATTAATATAGTAAGGCCTAATACATTCAGTGATTCTTCTACTTTAGAAGAATGTAAATATTACAAAAAGATAGATTTAAATGAGGAATCAAGTGAGTATATATACTAAATTAAGTAACAAGTATAACATACCATACCCTATCATAGAAGTAATATGTAATAGTCCATTTAGATTTACTAACAGCGTTATGTCTGATTTAGATCCAAAGCCTGTCAGATTCTCTTACTTGGGTAAATTCAAATTAAAGAAAAGATATGAAAAAGAAACCGTACGATGTTTATAGTCCTGAAATATATCCTAGACTATTATTTGTAAGTACTAATATTGAGGATTTGGATAAATATTTTATATTTCTTGATGTATACGGTAATAATGACGGAAGTGAATACAATAAGTTATTACAAGAAATAGATAAATATGATGGAGGAATGGTTACTTGTAAAGTAATACGTAAGAGTGATAATAAATACGGAGTAATAGTGATAGCTGTTACTAATATAGAAGATATTACTCCAGATATGATTCCCCATGAAGCAGTACATGTTGCAGATTACTTTTGTGAACAATTAGGTTTATATACACAAGACTTTAAAGACGGTAATGAAGCATATGCTTACTTAGTAGGATGGGCTGCAGGAAATATAAGTAATACTATCTGTAATGAGTTAAAAAACAAAGAATATGACAATTGAAGAAAGTAAAATGATGTGGAAATTAGAAGTGGAAAGTAATAGACCACTCTATGATTCATTTAGTAAGGAAATGAAACGCCTGTATAACAAAGTAGATGAATTAATTAATGAAGGCGTAATTACTTATGAAGATTTCACTAATGATGTAATTGACAGTATTACTACTACTATAGTAGATAATGGGAAGAATAATGCAGAACCTAGTAGAGCTGATCAGGTAAATGCAATGTGTGACATGCTATTTAAGAAGTATGAAGAATATAAAAAAGTAGAGCATACAGGAGGAGATAGAGAAGTTTTAGCAGATAATACAGAATTATCAAATAAAACCAGATTATGTGAATCCGAATGTACCGATAGGACGTGCTAAGGAAATTATAGCGAGATTATAGAAAGAATATTATTTAGGTTATTTAATTGATTGATTATTATGGTTATGTATATTTGTTCAGTAGATAGAGGCACCGTTATTAGTTACGATAAAGAAGTAGAAAATGTTAGCTTACTAAATCATTTTTATGTAGACTATACGTGGTATATTCCTGAAGATGGAGAGTGGACCTATACAAAGAAAGATGGTTCTAAAGAGAGAAGGAGTGTTACTAAAGGTACTATGGTAATAAAATTGTATCCTATAGATAAAGAAAGTGATGCAGAGTACATCTTTATTGAGAATGATAAAGTAAAGAATCACTATAACAGATTGCTAGAAAAGGGGCAAGAAGAAAAAAAGAAAGCTACTTCTTGTGATATTGATTGTGATTGTGGTTGTGATTGTGAAACTGTAAAGTGTGATTGCTGATATGGATAAATTATTGATAGATCAATACGGTAATGCTATTTTATATAAAGTAGATACCAATAGCATTAAAAATATATCTGATAACTTTGAATGTAGAACTATATATATAGCATAGTAGGATGGTCAAATAATAACAGAAGAAGAAGTAATAGACTATAAACTAGGAGACATTGTACTTATATTAAGTAAATATGATACTATAAGTAGTAAGTGGAATCTAAAGCCGATAGTCTGTTCTGATGCTTTTGCTAAAGACGATCTTATAAGATGGAACAAAGAAGATAACAAACAAGTTCTTACAAATGAAACTATTTGATCTTATTGGAGGTAAAGTAAAAATACACCCAGATGCTATAGGCATCCCATGCTTTAGAAGAGTGTGGGATGCAGATAAACCTGATAAGGAGCATGCTACTAAAGTAATAAGTTACATTGTACTTATGAATAAATGGGATAGTCCTTATGTACAAAGTATGGATGAAGACAGTAGGGAACTTAAACTGAAAAAGGAAATATTCGATGATGAGAATTACAAATTGACTACAGAAGAATTGATTTGTGAAGATGAATATAAAACCTTACTTAATACTAGAGCTCTACAAATGTTAAACAATATGCGTCTAAAGTTAGATAGTGTAAGTAAATACTATAAAGAATCATTAGACGATACTTTAGATGAAAAGAAGATTAAGGACTTATTAGCTGGCATGACTTCCGTTGGTGGAGTACTTAAGAGTATTGATTCACTAGAAACAATGGTTAAAGCTGAAGAATTAGCTATAGGTAAAGTTAAAGGAGATGCTAAAGTAAATCCGTATGAGTTGGCGAAATAATACATTAAAATATAACTAAATATTAACAACACGTTATAGTGTATAAATAAAAATATTATGAATAAGAAATTTACGATTACTATAGATTTGACTAAGGATACAGAAGAAGTGTTTAGACAGATTGAAGAAGCTTCGGAATATTTGAACAAACCTGTAAAGAAGTCATTATGGCAAAGAATTAAATCTTGGTTCTAAACCATCAGAACCCTTACGTGGAGGGTAAGAATATCCACGTGATATTGCCCTATGGTGTAATGGTTAGCACAGGAGGCTCTAACCCTCTTAGTCTGCGTTCGAGTCGTAGTGGGGCTACCAATAACGGTAAGTTTGCAGTAGCTGTGGGTAGTATCCGAACTTCTGAAATATGATAAGAATGACCCTCTACTTACCGTTAAAAAAATACTAGTCCTTTGAAACTATAATAGCAGAAGGAAACTTGTTGGATAGGTAGTTATCGTGAACAGGTAGTCTGGGGTAATGTTAGCCCAGGTGGGGAGTACTAAATATACGGCGTATAAATCCCTAGATTAAGAAACTAGGTTGCAGTCATTGGAAATCTCCCCAATATTTTTCATATTAAGAAAATTTTAAGTTAATAAATATTATCTGAATGGAAGGGGTTCGTTGTGAAACGCGCCCCTTTTATGTAAGAGGAAATACAGATGGTAGACTTCAATAAGAAAATAATTAATTCAAACAAATTTCGTTAGGCTGCGTTAAATTTTATTAATACTGGTAGTTATTGTAATTTTCCTGAATCTACTTCAGAATATTTTAAGTTCTGGGATGAGGAAAGTAAAAGATGTGTAGATGGTTATACAGCTGATGATGGGGATTTCATTAGTGGGTATAACTATTTTTATTTAAACTACTGTCCTATATCTCGTATAGTCAATCATATTACTACAGATGAATTAGGTAATACTAAAGTAAAACGTGTTAATGAAGTAACTTTCCCCGACTTCTGGGACTATGACTATTACTATTTTAATGCAGTACAGGAAGCCCAAGAGTAGGGTAAGCATCTGTGTTTACTTAAGTCTAGACGTAAAGGTTTTTCATACAAAGGTGGTTCTATGGCATGCCGTAATTTCTATCTAATACCGTACTCTAAAACCTTCATATATGCATCAAATAAATAGTATTTGACGGATGATGGTATTCTTACTAAAGCTTGGGATTATATGGACTTTATAGATAAGAATACTGCATGGGGTAAGAAGAGATCAGTTAATACTTAGATGCGTAGACGTGCTGGATTCTATACTAAGGATGACTATGGTAATATCATAGAATTAGGTTATAAGTCAGAAATTATAGGTGTTACTTTGAAAGATAATCCTGATGTAGTACGTGGTAAGAAAGCTAACCTTATTATGTTTGAGGAAGGTGGTTCTTTCTCTGAATTAGGAGCAGCATGGCAAATCGCTAGACCTTCTGTAGAGGTAGATGGTATAGCCTTTGGTACTATGATAGTATGGGGTACTGGTGGTGATGAAGGTTGTATTACAGAGGATAACTTAGTATATACAAGTAACGGTAAATAGGCGTCTATAAAAGATATTACTAAAGAGGATAAGTTAATAGGATATGATGTCACTAATAAGACAGTTACTGAGGAACCCATTAAATTTATAAATATACCTAGTAAGAAAGAATGTATAAAGTTAATTACTAATTCAGGAAGAACAATTGAATGTAGCATAGATCATCCGATTCTTAGTAGCAATGAAAAAGATTATAACGATTGTTTAAAGTTTGATTGGCATCAGGCATAGGAATTAGCAATAGGTGATTATGTAGCAATAGCAAAAAATATACCATATTTTGGACAGAATACCATTGATAACGCTAGAGCAATAGGCATATTTATTGGAGACGGTTCTTATTTGAATAATTCTTCTGTTAATTTAACGTCCTGCGATATTGAAATACAGCAGTTTATTGAGAATCTATACCCTTGTATTACAACCGATAGTTCTCTTACTAAAGATGGTAAAATTCTAAAAAAAATAAGAGTTCGTAAAGCAAAATACGATATAAACAAATTAGGTATATCTGGACAAACAAAAGCAAACAAACGATTGCCAGAAATCATCAATACTTGTGATAAGAATAGTATTACTGAGCTTTTAGGAGGACTATATGATACTGATGGTTGTGTTTCCACTACCTATAATAAAAAACGTAATAAATATTCTACTATAATAAATCTTACTCAAAGTAGTAAAGAGTTATTAGAGCAAGTACTATATCTTTTATAGAAATTAGGAATACGAGGTTATATTTATAGAGTGAATAAAAAACCGTCTAAAAACAGTGTCTGTAAAAATCAGAATAGTGTTTATTATTCTTTAGATATTCACGATCGAGATAGTATTATCAATTTCTATAAAAACATAACCCTTTTAATCAAACATAAGCAAGAAAAATTAGAACAAGCCGCTAAATATTATGAGAATCAAAAATCTTTACAAAAAGATAGAGGATTCTACTATGAGAAAATAGTGGGTGTCGAAAATGTAGGAGTAAAAACTATCTATAATATAACCGCTGGCAATACTCACACGTATCTTGTAAATGGAATTATTACTCATAATTCTGCATTTGAAACCATGAAGGATATGTTCTATAATCCTGATGGATACAACTGTTTAGGATTTGATAACATATGGGATGAATCCGCTACTACTAACAAATGTGGTTTCTTTGTACCTCAGTATACTAATCTAGATATACGTGATGAGAATGGTAAACGTATATATATGGATGAAGATGGTAATACATATCGTAAGAAATCTTTAGAACATATATTAGCAGAGAGACAAGTAGTAATAACTAGTGCAACTAATAATGCAGCTATTGATAGATATGTTGCAGAAAGACCTATTACTCCAGCAGAAGCTATGCTAGAGTTTAATGGTAACATATTTCCTAAGAAGGAATTACAGGAGTAGTTATCATTACTCAGAACTAATAAAAAATTATAGAGTCATAAGTAGGTAGGTGATCTAGTATGGCAACCTGACGGTAGCCTTAAATGGGTTATTAAGAAGACAGGAGATATAACACATTATCCATTAAGAACTAAAAGGGATGAAGTTACTGGAGCGTTAATAGGCGATGATCCTACTGGATCTATAGTGATATGGGAACATCCTAATAAGGATGCTAGTGCTGGTTTATATATTGCTGGTATAGACTCATATGACTATGATGAATCAAGCACTACATCATTAGGTTCTTGTTTTATATATAAGAGAGTATAGTCTATAGAGTAGTACTCAGATATCATAGTAGCAGAGTATACTGGTAGACCTAAATCAGCAGAAGATTTCTACGAAAATGTGCGTAAATTGCTTATATACTATAATGCTAGAGCAATGTATGAGAATCAAAATAAAGGTATATTTGTTTACTTTACTAATAAGCATTGTGACTACTTACTTGCTGATCAACCAGATATAATTAATGATATAGTAAGTAATTCTAAAGTAAATAGAAAAAAGGGTTGCCACATGAATAAATAGATTAAGCAGTGGGGATGGGGACTAATAAAAGACTGGCTTAATGATATTAATGCAGATGGCAAGAAGAACTTATACAATATTATGTCGGAACCGCTATTAGAGGAACTTATAGCTGCAAACGATGTAGTTAACGTAGACCGTGTAATGGCGTTGACCCAAGTAATGATATATAGAGAATAGCTATATAATGTTAAAGTAAAAGAGATTAAAAAAGAGAATAGAAATAGGGTGCTGTTTGAAGGCCCTATATTCACTCAAGAATGGTTTCGTGACGACGAAGCTATAGATAATATCGAAGCATATATGTTTTAATTATGAATAATATTAATCAAATGCCAATATAGAAACTTCCTATGTCTAAGAAGACAAAAGACTGGCAAGAAAGTTGTATAGACTATGTTATAGGTCGTAGTTTAGGAGGTTCTAGAAATGGCAATAACAGAACTCGCAGAGAGGAGATGCAAACATACTATGATCTTTATAATAGTATATACAATGAAAAAGATCTAAAGTATGTTACTAATCCTTTTAAACAGCAGGACGGCTTTCCTGCAATGGCTTAGGATTATAATATAATTAAGCCTAAGATAGATTTACTGTTGGGAGAAGAAACCAAAAGACCATTCAACTTCAGAGTAGTACGTACAAGTGATATAGCTGCTAGTGAGATGTAGGACAGAGCTAAATAGCTTTTAATAGATTATATTCAGGCTACTATAATGAGTAAATTAGGTCCTGAAGAACAAGCTAGATACTAGGAAGCTTTGCAAAATGGTGAAATAATGACTCCTTAGTAGATACAAAAATACATGAGTAAAGACTATAAAGATATCGCAGAAATAACTGCATATCACAGTCTTAATTACTTAAAGAATAAGTTAAATATTACTCATGAATTCTTTAAAGGTTGGAAGGATGCTTTAGTTGGTGGTGAAGAGATATACTATGTAGGTATACTAAATGGAGAACCGTGCCTCGAACGTGTTAATCCTATCTACTTTGATTATGATACTGAAACGTCCGACTTAGAATTCATTCATGACGCAGAATGGTGCTGTTATGAAATGAATATGTCTGTAACTGAACTATATGATAGATTATACGATAAGATGTCTGAGAAACAGCTAAATTAGTTGTTAGATATGATGGATCAAGCTTCTAAAGGGGGTATAAATCCTGAAGTAAGAAAGACGTCTTTAGATTATACTCATATTAAGACTCATGCTATTAACGGGTTCAGCAGTAATCCATTTGATAGTACTAATAGTGTGAAAGTATGGCATTGTTGCTGGAAATCATTTAAGAAAATAGGTTTTGTTACCATAATTGATCCTGAATTAGGCGAGCCTAAGGAATATCAAGTAGATGAGAGTTATAAAGAGACAGGGATGGAACTCAATGTAGAATGGAAATGGATTACTGAAGTATGGGAAGGATATAGAGCCGGTGAAGACTTATATATAGGAATACAACCATTAGAATATCAATATACTTCATCTGATAATCCTAACTCTCAGAGATTGCCTTATACTGGAGTAGTATATAATAATACAAACAGTAGACCTCGTAGTTTAGTAAGTATGATGAAACCATTACAGTATATGTATATTGTACTATGGTATAGACTTGAGCTTGCTATGGCTAGAGATAAAGGTAAAGTAGTAAATATGGACATTACTTAGATACCAAAATCTATGAATATAGATGTATCTAAATGGATGCATTACTTATCTGCTCTTGGTGTAAACTTTATTAATCCGTATGAGGAAGGATGGGACATACCTGGTAGAGAAGGGGGTAAACCTAGTTAGTTTAATCAGATTACAGCTCTTGATCTTACTATGGCCAATACCATAGACCAGTATATTAATCTTATGGATAAGATTGAAAGTATGCTGTCTGAGATATCTGGAGTTAGTAAGCAAAGAGAAGGGTCTATTTCATCTAATGAATTAGTAGGTAATGTAGAACGTTCTGTGGTACAATCAGCTCACATTACTGAACCTTGGTTCTGGACACACAATTAGGTAAAGAGAGAATGCTTAACTATGTTGCTTAATACTGCTAGATGGGCTTGGAAGGATGGTAGTAAAACGCATCTACAATATATATTAGATGATGCCACTAGAGCATTCTTAACACTATCAGATGATATGCTTTATGAGGATTTTGATATCTTTATAGAAGATACTACTAAGAATCAACAGTATATAGAAACACTTAAGCAGTTAATGCAACCCGCTATGCAGAACGGAGCTAGCTTACTCGATATAGCTGAAATCATTACTATGGATAATATTAGTATGATTAAGTCTAGATTAGAGGAGATTGAGCAGAAACGTATGGAACAGCAACAGGCTATGGAGTAGGCTCAAGCAGAACGCGAACAGCAAGCTATTCAAATGCAAAATGAGATTAAGGAAGAGGAGCTTATGATTAAAGAAGCAGAAATGGATCTTGAGAAATATAAGATAGATCAAGATAATGCTACTAAGATTACTGTAGCTCAACTTAATGCTTATAGAGGTGCCGAGAATATGGATCAAGATGGTAATGGAATTCCAGATCCAGTAGAGATAGCCCAGCAAGCTTTAGCTGAACGTAAGCAAGCATCTGATGAAGCTTCTAAACAATTTGAATTCAATGCTAAGATTAGAGAGCAGAAGATGAAGAAAGAAATAGAAGATAAGAAGAATCAGCTTGAGAGAGAAAGAATGGATCATGAAATGAAGTTGCAGGCAGCTAAAGACAAAGCGGCAATGGAAAGAGAAAGACTAAAAGCTAAAACTGCAATTAAGAATAAAGTAACAGGAGAGAAATAAAACATGGAACCGCAAGAAAAAGAATGGAATAGGATTACAAATAAATATCCAAGAGATCTAACCTGTGATATATAGTGTTGGTTATGGTGCGTTGGGAAAAATAACAATACTAAGTATTTCGTAGATATTTTTAATCAAATTACTAAGACTAGTTTATTTCGATATAGTTCTCACAATATATTTGATATAGACGGCGTAATATTAAACAAACTAAAGGAATATGAATTGGTTTAAAGAAACATGGTGGATAATTAAATAGCTATTCACTAAAGTAAAAGCAGATAAAGTAGAGTATAAGCATATGGATCACTATCCATTTAGTGGTTATTCTGCAATGAGCTGGTGTGGTTACTTGTTAAGTAGAAAACCTGAATCTCAGATTAAGCCTACTACTTGGAATCACGAAAATATTCATCTTTATGAAGCTAAAGATAAGAAGAGATGGATAAGTTATTATTGGTCTTATGTATGGGAATGGATTAAAGGTAACCCTATAATCTATCCCGCATCTAGTGCTTACTATACTATTCCTTATGAGATGGAAGCTTATGCTAATGATGATAACTTTGATTATCTGAAAACACGTAAGCCTGAAGATCTTGATAAATATAAGATTAAGGATAGAAAGAAAACTTATAAGGCTAATAAAAAGAATTGGAAACAATATCTTAAAACAATTAAATAATAGGAGGAATTAATTATGGCATGTGGAGGTAAGAAATCCGGTAGCTCTAAGAAGAGTAAAGGCGGAAAGAAATAATAGTTATGGAACGAGAACCTACTGTTAAAGAAAGAATTGAATTGTTTATATAGAGACTATTAGATAACGGATTCGTAGAGTAGGATGAAGATGAAGTACAATAGTATATAATGTTCTTTATAGGTACTCCTTTGGATACTAGAATATTTAAAAAAGATATAATTACTATTTGCATATCTGAATCTTCTCAAGAAGCTGAGATTTACATGAATGGACAACAATTCTTAGGTAAAAGAAATTTTACAGATTTTACATATGGATAAACAAGCATTTAAATAGAGAATGCAGAACCTAAAGTCTTACCGGGAGAATAATCCCGGTAAAGGCTATTGGGATTGGAAAGTAGAAGTATTTCAGGATGGTGGTCAGACAGGTGATCCTGAGAAGGAAAGATTCTATCAAGCTACAGGTAGAAGTAGTAGTGGTAGACCTTTAGAAGAAGGTTTAAAACCTGTATTTAGTCTTGAAGATGCTGCTAATATGACTCCTATTGGAGATGCTATATCAGCTAGAGATACTTATAATGCTGTAAAGAATAGAGATTGGTTAGGTGCTGGACTAGCCGCTCTTACAGTATTACCTTTTGTTCCTAGTGGTTTAAGAAATGTAAAAGCTGCTGCTAGGTACATTCCTACTGTAAATAGAACTGAACAAAGTTTAATAAATCAGGCTCTAGGTAATATTAGTAAGAAAAGAGATTATTTATCAGATATAGCTAATTCTAGAAATAGAGTTCTAGAAGACATTAATACAATACCTTATCGTAATAGAGCTGAATAGGCAGATAAAATATTCGGTACTAATTATAGTGAAACTTATGATCTGCTTGATGATTTGTATCAGCATAGGTACTTTGATTTACCTGAAGTTCAACCCAAAGATATGGTAGCTTCTGGAAGATTATAGGCTAAACCATTTGCAGAAGAACGATTTAATAAGACTGGAGTAGGAGCAGAACCTAATGAGTTTGATTTATGGGTAAATACAGGAATGTATAGAGATCCTATGCAATTAGCTAATCACGAAATGAATCATTATACTGATTATATAATTAGTAGAAATATAGATACATCTGTCAATAATAATATGTTAAAGTAGTTAGAGAATTCACTAAAATAGACAGACGCTACTGACTATTACAGAAAAGGTACAGAATAGAAAGCTTATATGAATTAGCTAAGAACTATGCTCAAATAGAATGGAGATATATAGAATTTAGATGAACCAGTATCGTCTACTCTACTTAAGAAGTATCTAGATAAAATGTCTGATAGTGATCCTATAAAGAAGATGTTTAAACAGCATAAGAATATTAATGCATATACTAAATGGTTTAACGCTATTCCGTTGCTTGGTACTACTGCATTAGGAGCTAATGCTTACTTTAATAATAATAAAAATGAGTGATCTGATAGATTATACAGGTATCATGCCGGAATATCCCATACCTTCATATAAGTATGGTGGTATTCATATAAAGAAAAAGAATAGAGGTAAGTTCAATGCTTTAAAGAAAAGAACTGGTAAAACTACAGAAGAACTTACTCATAGTAAAAATCCATTGACACGTAAGAGGGCTATCTTTGCTCAGAATGCGAAAAAATGGAAACATAAAGGAAGAAAGAAAAAATAATAAATCTAATTATATATAATTATGGATAATATAACATTGAACGGTTTTGAGGTGTTTGAAGAACTCATGCCAGGAGCAAGTGTAAAGAATAAACCTATTGTTTCTCCTACTAATGAGGAAGAGGAAGAAACAAAAATTGATCTTGAAGGAGTAGGAGAAGAACTCAGTGAAGAAGAGTTAAATAATATTCGTAAGAATACTAAAACTGAAACTGAGGAAGAGAAAGAGGAAGAGCTTGAAGAAGAAGATAAAGAAGTAAAATCTAAATCTAAAGCTAAACCTAAAACTACTACAAAGGAAGAAACAGAGGAACCTGAAGTTGAGGAAGAAGAACCAGAAGAGTCTACTGATGAAACTACCATAGTAACAGGTTTCTTTGATTCTTTGTCTGAAAAGTTAGGTTGGGATGACATTGAGGATGATGATAAACCCAAGACCGTTGAAGATCTTATTGATTACTTTAACGATGTAATTGAAGAAAACTCAGTACCACAATACGCTAGTGAAGAAGTTGAGCAACTTGATAAGTTTGTTAAGAATGGTGGTAATTTGAGAGATTACTTCTCAATTGACAATGAAATTGATCTTGATGATATCGATCTCGAAGATGAAAGTAATCAGAAGTTAGTATTGAAAGAATTCCTTAAAGAAAAGGGTTTTAATGCTAAATAGATTGAAAAGAAACTTACTAAATATGAGGAAGCCGGTATTCTTGAAGATGAGTCTCAAGATGCTGCTGAAGCCCTTAAGGACATAAGAGAGAATAAGAAACAACAGCTATTGAAAGACCAAGAAAATGCCGCTAAGCTCGCAGCCCAACGTCAACAGGAGTACTTTGATACCGTTGTCAACGAAATAAAGGGCATGGATAATATCCGCGGTGTTAAAATTCCAGAAAAGGATAAACAAATACTGTTGGAATATATATTCAAACCTACCCCTGATGGTATGACCAAATTTCAAAAAGATTGGTCTAAGAGCGTAAAAAATTTAATTGAGTCTGCCTACTTTACTATGAAAGGAGATACACTTGTAAAAGCCGCCGAAGTAAAAGGTCAAAATGCAGCTATTAACAAGTTTAAGAATAGTCTTAATAGAACAGGAGTAAGTAGAAAGACTAAGAAACAGGATAACACTAGCACCGAGTCTATGTGGAATTCTTTTGCGCGAAGATTACGTGCAGATTAATATTAACTAATAAAAATTAAAATTACTAGTATTTTATGGATAATAATATTCTAAATAACTTAGTTTTATACAAAGGTAAATGGTTCAGTGATTTGATTGATACCGCTAAGATTTCTGCGGCTTCTCAATAGAATCCATATCAGGTTGCTACCGTGTTGTCTTATGTATTTGGAACTAAGGATAATGGTTACAACACTTCTTTGGATATGCTTACTGGTGGTCTTGGTAATGTAATGACTATCGACCAACCGAGCTGGGAGTGGAATGTAATGATTGATGCCGATAGAGCAGTTACAATTAGAGATGCAAAATGGAATGGCGCAGCTATTACAGATGATTCAACTGCAGGTCTTGGCAATACACCGATTATGCTGTGGTTAGAAGATAACTGGTTTGGTCCTACTGCTGTATTGGAATTTGACGATAAGGAATTCCAAGTACGTGTAGCAGGTGCTCCGTACCAAGATGGTAACTTGTGGGTATATACTTGTTTTGTAGCTGATGGTCAGCCTACTTCTTATATTCCTGCAGAACTCTTGAAACCGGGTTGCCAAGTATCTCGTCTGGCTTCTGCTGTTGAAGAGTACAGTGAAGAGGGTGATATCCTGAACTATAATACTCACTTCAAGATGCGTAATTATCTTACTACAATTCGTATCAACTATGATATTACTGGTTCAGCTTATTCTACAGTAATGGCTATTGCTTTGCAAGATCCTAAGACTGGTAAGAAGTCTTATTTGTGGGCTGATTATCAGGAATGGGTAGCTCTGCGTGAATGGTATAAGAGATGTGAACGTTTCTTGGTTTACATGAAATCTAATGTAAACAAAGATGGTTCTTGTAATCTGAAAGGTACTAACGGCCGTCCGGTATTTATTGGCGCCGGTCTGTTGGAACAGATTGCTCCGTCTAATAGACGTTACTATACTCATCTTACTGCAGAACTGTTGGAAGACTTCCTGTTTGACCTGTCTTATAATGTACTTGGTACTAACGAACGTAAGTTTGTTGCATTGACTGGTGAAATGGGTATCCGTGAATTCGATAGAATTTTGAAGGAAAAGGTAGTTAACATGAACCTGATTGATACTGTATTTGTAACTGGTTCTGGTGACAGCCTTACTTTTGGTGGTCAGTTCAAGACTTATAAGATGACTAATGGTATCGAGTTGACTCTGAAGTATTTCCCGCTGTATGACGATATTACTTACAATCGTAAGTTGCATCCGGTTACTTTGAAACCGCTGGAATCATACCGTATGACGTTCCTGGATCTGGGTAGACGTGATGGTGAAGCTAACATTGTTAAGGTAGTTCGTAAGGATCGTGAATTCGTAACTTGGACTACTGGTGGTGCAGTTCTTCCGTCTGGCTATGGTAAGTCTATTAATACTCTGAGATCTAATGGTAAGGACGGGTACACCGTATTCTTCCTTGGAGAAATGGGCATAATGTTAAGGGATCCACGTGCGTGTGGGGAACTAATCATGGAAGCAGAGTGATAAACTAACTTTTTTATACAATTATTAGGAACCTTGCGGTATGGTTAACGTTATATAATATATAACAAAAAATATTATATATTATGATGCGTTCATATGATGTTTATAAAATAACAAACAAGGTTAATAATAAAGTATATATAGGTATCACAAGTAAAGGTATAAGTGCTCGGTGGAAAGAACACATCTATAGTGCCGAGCACGGATGCCCCTTCAAGTTACATAATGCCATAAGAAAATATGGAAAAGAGAACTTCTCAATAGAACTTATAGATTTCTGCAATAGTTGGGAAGAACTCACAGAGAAAGAACAATATTATATTTCCGAATATAAATCATTGCAAGATGAGTATGGTTATAATATGACAGAAGGCGGAGACGGAACTTTTGGTAGATGTCATACTGAAGAAACTAAAGAAAAGATCCGTCAAAAAGCTATCGGCAGAGAAGTTACTGAAGCTACTAGACTTAAGCTATCTGAAGCTGGAAAAATAATTACAGAAGCAAGAGAAGCTTATCGTAATTCTGGAAATATTGGTTCTTCTAGAAGAAAACCAGTGCTACAATACACTAAAGACGGTAAATTTATATCAGAGTATCGTGGTGTAAACGAAGCGTCTAGATTAACAGGAATACATGTCACAACTCTATCTAACGCGTTAAAGGGTAGAAATGTGATAGGTTCTAAAGTAAACCCTTACATTTGGGTTTATAAAGAAGATTACTCCGATGTACCTGAAACAGTTCCGGCTAGTTTATTTGCTAAAGACCCTGACTGGAGGCCTACTATATCAGAAGCTTGCAGAAAGGCTGATTTAGAGTCTAGAAAAAATAGAAAAGTAACTAAAAAACAAAAGCACATTGCTATTGAAAATGGCTTAAAAGTAGCTAAAGCTATAAATCAGTACGATAAGGATGGTAATATGATCAGAGAGTATGTTTCTATTATTGAAGCATCTAGAGAATCTGGTTGTGATAGAAGAGGAATACAGCGACAGTTACAAAACCCAATAGATCCAAATAATAAACGAGCCTGGAATAACGCTAAATATATCTGGAAATATAAAGAACAACTAACTGAACAATCTAATTAATAATTATGGAAGTAATCGTTAGAATAATTAAAACCAATCCCTGGACTGGGATTACTAAATGGCCTACATGTTTTGACTATGTAAGCTCTTACTGGACTAGATCTGGTAATTTATATACTGGTTTATCTGTAGAAGATGCAGCTAGATTAGAAAAAGAAATTGGTTATCCTGAGGGATAGTTATCTCCTAATAGTGCGTTTTGGGATACTTTTGCTATTAAGATTGGCAAAAAGGATTTAATACTAGATACTAATAGACCTGAGGATGAATTAAAATATTTGTTCCTTAAAAAGCATAAAAGAGTTGCTAATGGTCTTAAGGATATTAAGCCCAGCACAGATTATGTTATGATTAATAAGGATAGTGAAGCAGAGGAACAGAATAAGTTCAATAAAGTTAAGCGTGAAGCATATAGAGAAATGGATAAGATGTCTACTGAAGAAATGCGTAAGTGTTTACGTCTCTATGGTATGAAATCAGACTCTATGTCTAATGAAGTTGCTGAAGCCAAATTGTCAGAATTTATTGAAGCTGATCCTTCTAAGTTCTTGATGAAATGGGTAAATAACCCTAATAAAGAAATTAACTTCGTAATTGAAGAAGCTATTGCTAAAAACATTATTAGAAAGAATCGTGCTCAATATTACTTTGGTACTGATTTAATTGGTAATGGTCTTGAAGATGTAATTGCTTATCTTAAGGATAAGAAGAATCAAGATATTAAATTAGCAATACTTAATGAAATTAAATCTAAGTAATGACTAATAAAGATTCTCATATAATTTTCAAGGTAGTTCTGGATAAGAATGCAGAAGGTATTGCTTATGGTGGATGCCCAGCATTCTTAGATGAAGAAGTAGACTTATTTCTTAATCAAGCATAGTTAGAAATCTTAAGTAATAAGATTACTGGTAACAATGCATTAAGAGTAGGTTTAGAAGGTTCTGTATCTAACTTATCTGAAATAGAGAAGTTAATAGCTACAGATGTTAACCTTCATGCTGTACATACAGACTATAATGAGTATGCATTAGAAGATATTCACGATGAAGATAATAGAATGACTATACTTAGTGTATTACTTAAGTATGGACAATTCTAGACTAACTGTGTACTTACTAGTCATGAGTTAGTAAAGCCTTTTAAGTAGACTTACAATAATATACCTTGGGTAGAGAATCCAGTAGCTACTTTAGAAAATGATAAATTATTAGTATACGTAGATCCTGTTTTAATGCAGGATCCTATGTATGCTCCAAGAGTAGAAGATAATACAGAGTTCTACAGAGTAGATCTTACTTATGTTAAGAAACCAACTAAGTTTGATTATACTAAACCTGAACAAGAATTAGATTTTCCTGAAGATGTCATGTATGAAATTATTAATAGAGCAGTAGTAATTGCTTTAGAGAATATAGAATCTCAAAGACAATCTTCTAAGTTTTAGTTAAACCAAGTATCTGAATAATTATGTGTGAGAGAGATTTTCAAATAAATATAGAGAGGTAGCTTAACAATATCATACCTAATTATAATGAAACTATCAAGTTTCCTTCAGATACTTTGTTTCATTTTATAAATAAAGCTAAAGACGAATATGTTAAATAGAACTTTAGAGTATTCTAGAGAAACCAAGAGATTACTGATAACATACGTACTTTAGTGAATACTAAGAGCTATACTACTTATAGCTTTAGTAAATTAGGTAATAAATGGGAAGCCAATTATCCTGAAGATTATATGTTTGCACTTGGTGAAAATGTATATATAAGTATAAAGGATAATAAATGCAATAACTTAATTACCCGTGAATCTGATGTAATAGAGGCTACAATAGAGACAGTAAGCTCTAGACTAAGTAATAGCCTATCAGATCATAAATTGCGTTATAATCAAGCAAAACCTATTAGAGTATATACTGACAATAAAATTGTATTATATACTGATGGTAATTATGATATAAGTTCTTATGAACTTACTTACTTAAGAAAAGCTAAGGACTTAGGTACTCTCTAGGATTTAACTAAAGAGTATACAGATTTACCAGAAAATACACATTAGGATATAGTTGATCTAGCAGTTCAAATGATAGTACAGACTATACCTAATACTAGTTCTAAGAAATCTTAGGATAACAATTAATATGAGAAAGAAGAACAAAATACAAACTGAAAATGGGTATTTATATAGATGCTCATCTTGTAATTTGTATTTACCTGCTAACAAATTTTGCAATAATAAGAGTTTAACATACAGAGATGGAGTTAATAGTATTTGCAAAGAATGTTAGAGAGTAAAAGAAAATAGCTACCGCAAAAACTTAAATCCCGAAGATAGTCTACGTTTAAAATTAAAGCATTGTTTATCTAGTGCTAAAAGTAGAGCTAAATATTCCAAACTTGATTTTAATTTAACAGAGGATTATATAAAATATTTATGGGATACTCAAAAGGGTTTGTGTGCTATCTCTGGAATACCAATGACAAGTAATTACGGAACTGGAGTAATTGAGACCAATGCCAGTATTGACAGAATTGATTCTAGTAGAGGTTATGTCATTGGAAACGTATAGCTCACCTGTTGGGCTATTAACAGAATGAAGGGCCCTATGAATTTAGAATAGTTGCTTTATTTCTGTAAAAATGTGATAAATAATAATTTTACAAGCGCTTCTAACGTGGAAATTCTTAATAAAGAAAAGTAGAAGGAAGCGAATAGACTAAGCGCTTAAATGTCTAAATAATAAAAAATTAATTTTATGCAAACTTCAGTACACTCAGTTCTGATTGGAAAACAAGCTCCGGCTTCTTACACTACAGTGGATGCTTTAGCTGTTGGTGATGTTGCTTTGTTCGATGAGAATAAGGCTCTTATTAAGACTGCTGCTGATGCAGTAAATGCTAACTCTCTGTATGTAGGTGTAGCAGGTGAAAAGATGAATGTTACTATGCCTGATGGTACGGTAGCACAGAAAGCTAATATTGATTTCTCTAATGAAATCCAGAAAGCTTCTAAACCATCTGCAGTAATTGGCGAATATGTAGCTCCTGTTGAAGAAAAGATTGTAATCACTTTAACTAACGCTACTATTATTGCTGGTAATCGTTACGTTTTGCGTATCGTTTATAAGGATATGTATGAAGCTGCTTGGCAGTTTACTCATACCTATGAAGTATATGCTGAAACTACTACAGCTAAAGATTTAGTAGACGCTTTCTTGAAGAAGATTAACGCTCACAAGAATCGTAGAGTACAGGCTACTGCTTCTGCTGCAGTTCTGACTTTGACTGCTATGCCGAAGGATGATAATGAAGGCGTTTATTCTTTAAATGAATACAGCGTTGTATCTATGGAAGCATCTCTGTATGAGACTATTCCTGGTGCATTGCTTGCTAATCAGCCTAAGGCAGTTGTAGGTGCTACGATTGTTAAGACTGCTGGTAATCCTGGTAAGGGTTATTGGAAGCAAGTACGTGATGCAGAAGTACGTAATATGGGTTATAAAGGTCATGTATTTACTGGTGCATATCCTATTGTTGAACAGGTTCGTAAAGTAGTAGAAGATGCAGAATATGACTATGCTATCATCGAAAACGATAACCTGTACTTGAGCAATGATAATCAGTATATCAAGACTACTCCGTTGACTACGGAAGTTTATTGTCCTAGTTTAGTTGATTCTATTGTAGATAAAGGTATTCAGTCATTTATTGCTGGTAAGACAATTGCCTAATCCACGTTAGAGAGATTGAATTTGGGATAAGATTCCTTTTACAAACTACAGAAGTGGAGTTGTGGAATATTCCACTCTCCACTTTTTTTATTGTTGATATATGGACAAATTAACAAATATACAAATAGATGGTAATAAACTGACCTTTAAGATAGAGACTGAAGTAGATCTTAGTAACTATAGTAAGGAAGTTTATATAGATGAAGTATGGAATTTAAAGAACATACTTGAAGACAGTCCTATACATAACATTAGCTTTTCTGAGAATATTACAGTAGATTCCGAAAATAATGTAACTGTAACTAATGACGATATTCTAGAACTAGATTGGAATATGAAATACGTTACTTTGAGATGTTTTACGGAATAGGAAGAAATACATTTTCATGGCATATACTACAATCCTTCAATTGTATATATGGCAGAGATTAGGAAATTACATACTCACTGTTCAACTTGTTTAGATGATTAGACTATGCAGAATATAATGCTAGTAGTCTTTAAGAGATAGTTGCTTGAGTATGCTTTAGCATCCGATTACTATCGTGATGCTTTACAATTATATGTAGATATCTGTAGATTACTTGAGATATCTATCAAACCAAAATGTGCAGCTAGTACTTGCTGTAACAACGCTATTCTTACTCAGAAAGGTGATTGTTTCAATACAGAAAACGATAAGTGTCTTCATTTAGAGAAAGAGCGTAACTCTGCTACTTTATTTAGTGGTATTTGTTACTCTTGTTCTAACAATACTTGCAGTACAGGAAATTGCAGTAATAGTTATTGTAAATTATAAAATAAATAGATATGATACAAAAATGTGATGGTGTAAAGATATTGGACTTAGAAGAGAAGCTTGAAGCTACAGGTAGTGAATACATTGTTACTGCAGAAAAAGGCAATAACTATAAATTACCGCTTGAATCTGTAGCTGATATAGTTATAGGTAATTATAAGTTTAAAGCTGCAATTAAGGATGTATATGAATCAAGTACACCTACTGCATCTGTATCTTTGGATAAAGACCAATTCCTATTCTCATTTGGTATACCTGCAGGTAGAACAGGAGATGCAGGTAAGGACGGTAAAGATGGTAAAGATGGTAAAGATGGTAAAGATGGTAAAGATGGTATTGACGGTGTACCAGGTATAGATGGAGATACTACTAGAGTAGTAATAGCATACAAGTCTACTAAGAGTATAGAAAGACCTGATACTCCTGTAGGTGGTAGTTGGGATTATGAAACTAATACCATTACTTATCCTGAAGGTTGGTCTGGTAGTGATAGTAATCCTAATGGTTATGTGTGGATGTCTACTGCTACATTCTCTAGTAAAGGCACTATTGTAGTTCCTTGGAGTACACCTGTAAGACTTACAGGAGCAGATGGACATGATGGTGCAGATGGTAGTAATATTGAGTTTGTATATAAACTCACTGTAACTAGTTTAGTTACTCCTACTAAACCTACAGGTAATAGCCAAACCGAAGCCATTAGACAAGGTTGGACTGATCATCCTACAGGTATTAGTGAATAGTATCAATGTGAATGGGTTTGTTCACATAACTTACAAACTGATGGTAGCTGGAGTGAGTGGAGTGATCCTACTATTTGGTCCAAATGGGGAGTAAATAGTAAAGATGGTGATGGAGTAGAGTATATATATCAGCGTACCAAGTTACCTGCTTCTCCTAAAGAGATTACAGATAATAATCCAGATCAGGATGAATATATACCTCAATCAGCTCCTGGTGAACAACCTTGGACAGATGATCCTAAGGGAGTAAGTGAAGAGTTTAAATATGAATGGGTTAGTAAAAGAAAGTATAAAGGTGATACTCACAAATGGGGTAACTTTAGTTCTCCGTCATTATGGGCTAAATGGGGAGATGATGGTCAAGATGGTCAACACCTTAGAGTAATGTATACTAAGACATCTGGTAGTGATGTTAAGCCTAGAGATCCAGATAGATTGAATATTAACCCTGGTAGTATTTGGGGTGTAGGTATGCCCTCTGTGACTGGTAAAGAAGCCATATGGGGTATTCAAGCTTTAGTTACTTTTGATAATAAGTTAGTAATTGATGAATCTCTGCCTGAAGACGAAAGAGGTTGGCAAGGGCCTTATTTAATTACAGGTGTACCTGGTCTTGATGGTAATAACTTTAATTATCAAGTAGAAGCATTCAAATAGAGTTCTACTCAACCTGAAAAGCCTACTAGCAATGACCCATATAATCCTGGTGATGGTTGGGTACTTACTCCTGATATGTCTACTGGTATATGGTGGAAGTGTATAGCTACAGTTCAAGGTGAAACAGGTACAGTAATAGAATGGGGTGCTGTAATTAGAGTATCAGGTCAAGGAGTTGTTATTAAAGGTACTTTAGATTCTACAGACGATCTTCCGACGGAAGGTAACCAGATAGGAGATGGTTGGGTTATCGATGGTTTCTTGTGGGTATGGAATGGTAGTGAATGGGTAAATGTAGGTAAGGTTCAAGGCATGGATGGTAACTACTATGAATACAGATTTGCTAGAAACAATAGTTGGGAAATCGCTCCTCAGTTAAATGCAGCTGAACGTTATCCGGCAGGTTGGAGTTCTACTGCACCAGCGTTAAGTAGTGGTAAAGTATTATGGGCTACATTTGCTCTTATTAATGGTGGAGACAATACACTAATGGAACAATGGTGTGATCCATACTATATGACTGGTATGACTGGTGATAATGGTGGTTCAGGTATTCCTGGGGTAGGTTATGAAGTTAGATACTGTAAAGGTACTGAAACTACTTATACTGGTGAGGCTTGGAGTGATTCTATGAAATGGAAGAGAAATCCTACAGGTTGGTCTATGGATGTTCCTGAGCTTACTAATGGAGATGAGTATAATTATATATGGTTTATTCAGTGTAGAGTTATTAATGATAATATGGAAACTGCATGGTCTAAACCTAATCCTATGGGTGGTATAATTACTCCAGATCCAGTAGGTTCACAACCTATAGCATATCCTGCTGGTATATATAGTACTAGCACTCCTTATATTAATGATGGGGAGAAAGCTCCTTATGTATATGATACTAGTGATGGTAACTACTATTTCTTAAAATCAGTAATGACGTGGCTTGGTACTCAGTAGAATAATGAATCTCCTGCTACAGATACATCTGGTGCATGGACTGTATTAGAGAATTATGAGGCAATCTATACTGATTTACTTATTGCACCTAATTCATTAGTAGGTGGAGCTGTATTTAATAACAACTTGATGTTCTCACAAAGAGGTAAGAATGCTAGTGGTGGTGATAGTTCTGAGTATCATTTGATTAATACTTCAGATCCTATGAATACCTCTAACTCATTTAGACCTAACTTCTTACTAGACTTTGAAAATGGTGAAGCTTACTTTGGAGCTGGAGGTATACATTTAGCAGCTGATTCTGCAAACTCTTTAATTCAATTAATAAGTGGTAATCCGGCTGCTGGTTTTGGCTCTGCGGCTAGTATAGATCTAGAAGGCATTGGGTTTGATAAAGTCGTAGCTACTAGTAATCCTACTGCTAACAGAAGTGCTGAATTGAGTATAAACGGACTGAGTGTCAATATGGGTATTCCAAGGTTCTCTGTTAATGAAGATGGTATGACCTTTGGTAACTACATTGGAACTAGTTAGCAAAATGCATTTAGCGTACTTTCTGACGGTAGTATGTATCTTAATGATAGTTTAACAATAGGTGATACAAGTAATGAACATATTGCTATTGATAGTGGTAGTATGAAGTTAAAAAACAGTTCATTACAGAATATAGTTATCACTTATGATAATACTACCTCTTCTATTACACTTAACAATCCTACAGGTATTGATTCATCTAGGGTAGTTATAAAAGCCTTAGATGACGATGCAGAAGATTCCATTTCTGTAAGAACTTATGATTCTCAAGGAAATTATAGCAGTATTACTCCTACTGGAATAAGTTCTTCTAATGGAGTTGATAAATGGATAATTATAAATAACGGTTATATCGCAGTACATACTCCAGAAGGATCAGATACTGGATGGACTGGAACTAAAAATGGTTTAAGATTCCAATGTGGTATTTGTGTTGGAGAAGCTTAATTAATTTACTATGGATAAAGCAAAAGAATATATAAACAGTAAAACAAACTCTATACTTAAGACTAATATACTTAGGAATAATAGAGATGTAGTTGCAACCATAGTATACAATGAATTAACAGATTTATTGGAGTTTAGTAATACATCTGATATTACTACTCCAATAGATTCTGAAATACTAAAGAGATACTTACATTAGGTTAAACCACAATTATATAGTGGTATACCTATGAAACTCAAACCATATTGTATTAAGTGTGGTTGTGGTAATGGATACTTTAGAGGATTGTATGATCCTTATGTATTAGCATTGTTAACAGAGGATGCAGATCCTTGGTTATGGGAAGATAACGGTGTAGTACTGTTAGAATAGTAGAAAGAAAATAATTTGATTGACAATGATAGCAAGAATTAAAGGTTTAAAGATTAGTCAAGCTTCAGAACGTACTGCTGTCACAGGATAGGAGATGATTCCATTCCAAGATGGTGAAAGAAATGGTAAGATCCGAATGATAGAGTTTAAAGATATGACTATGTATATCTTTGATCCTACTATCGTTGATGGTAAAGTAAGTCAAGAAGATTATGACGCATTAAAGCAAGCTATAGAGGAAGGCAAGCTTATCTATACCATTAACTCTAATAGAAATGGATTAGACTTGGCAACTGAAGTAGCTATAGTTGGTGGTACTATATATATTGAATCTCCTGATTTTATTAAAGAAGAAGGCACAGATAATATATCTCAAGTAGTGTTTGATACTATTACTGTAGATGGTTCATTAAACTATAGTAAAGAACAATATACTACTACAGTTATTAAGACTACTGGAGATGGTACTAAAGTACTTACAGATAATGGTCAGTATGTATATATAGGTAATTTAGCATTAACTAATATTAAGTTTAAAGATGGTACTAATACATCTACTTATGATTTAGTAACTAACGGCATTACCTTTAGGCAGAATAGTACTCCTTGTGTATCTTGGAATACTGTTAAGAGTGGTAACAATATCTATATGGATATACGTATAGCTAATGCTACTGCATCTATGGATGGTCTAATGAGTAAGGAAGACTATGTAGAACTTAATACTACTATTCCTGGGCAGATTGAAGATCTAAAGGAAGCTGACTCCAATATAAATAATAGAATAGACGATCTTGATGATAAGATTGATAAGGAGATTGCTGATAGAGAAGCAGAGATAGACCGTATAGAGAATAAGTTTGATGGAGTTACCGATAAACTAGAGGACGCTCTACAGAAAGAGATTGAAGATAGAAAAGCAGGCGACACTACTATTACTAATAGTTTAAATGCATTCATTAGTACTAAAGGTCAACCTAGTGGTTTAGCTGAATTAGACTCAACTGGTAAAGTTCCTGCAGCTCAATTACCGTCTTATGTAGATGATGTATTAGAGTTCTCTACTAAAGCTCAATTCCCTTAGACAGGTGAAACTGGTAAGATATATGTAGCTAAAGATACTAACTTAACATATAGATGGACTGGTACTCAATACTTAGAGATTAGTTAGAGTTTGGCATTAGGTGAAACTCCTAGTACGGCGTATTCTGGAGATAAAGGTAAAGCTAATAGAGATGCTTTAAATAGTATGCCTACTAAGATTACTTCATATCTTACTCCTACTACTAGTACTGGTGAATTAGTTAAGATTAACTATAAGTATGCAGCTAAAGATGGTTTAAATTATGGTCCATTACAGGATGATAATATAGATATACCATCAGCTACAACTACTAATGCAGGTGCTATGTCTGCAATAGATAAAGGCAGATTAGATGACTTATATAATGAATTTGGTAGTATACAGAATCCTGGTGATAAGCTTGATTCACTACCTAATAACCTAGTTACTGGTGTAGATGCAACGTCTAGAAATGCAACTAGTGTAACTATTAATTATAAGCAATCTGATTTATCTGCAGCTAGTAATTCATATACTAATCCTATTACTAAGTCATAGACTATACCTGCTGCTACACAATCTGCAGCTGGTGTAATGACTGCTACTGATAAATAGAACTTAGACGTCAATATACCTAATAGAATTACTAATCTAGATAATAGAGTAACTACTGAAGTAGATAGATTGGAAGAGCTTATTGAGAGCAGTTCATCCGAGATTACTAACGATTTGAATGTAGAGATTCAAGCTAGAAAGGATGGTGATAATTAGTTACAGACTAACATCAATAATCTGTAGTCTACTATGAATACAGAATTAGCTAAGAAGGTTGGTAAAGTAACTGTAGCTGGTTCTGGTAATGCTGTTACTACTGCATCTATTAGTGGTGATACTCTTACTTTAACTAAAGGAGCTACATATAATAACTATGTACATCCTGCTGGTTCTGCACCTAGTAAAGCATCTGGATTCTATAAGTTCTCTACTGATTCTACTAGTCATGTAGCTAGTGTTACTGCTGTAACTAAAGCTGATATAACTGCATTAGGTATACCTGCATAGAATACTAATACTACTTATACATTTGCTAATGGTTCTGCTGGTAATTTCACAGTAACTCCATCTGGAGGTAGTGCATAGACTGTAAGCGTTGGTAAACCAGCTAATGCAGGTAATGCTGACACAGTTGGTGGTATCAGTCCATCTGCTTTCGTAAAGAAAGCTGGTGATACTATGACTGGTAACTTGAATTTTGATAACAATAGCGGAATCATTACAACTATCACTGCAGATGGTAGTCATGTTGTTAAAATAGGCTCTGCAGTTACAGGAGGATGGGCAAGAGGGTACAACTTCCTCAATAATAACTCAGGAGCAGCCTTAGCTGCAATAGGGTGTATTGGAGGAGGACAGACACTCAGTTATGCTTATATTGGCAATACCTATGAAAATACTTGGCAAAGATGGAATTCGTCAGGGTCTGTTATAACTGTGCCATTAACTACAGAAAAACTCAACGTTGCAGGTAATATTACATCTACTGGCAAAGTATCCGCAGCTAATGGTTTCTTCAAAGAATCTGATGCCCGTTTAAAATCAGATATCAAACCTTTAGATTATACTTTAGACTAGATATGTTCTATACCAACTGTATCATTTATAATGAATGATTAGAAGCAAATAGGTACTATAGCATAGGATTTAGAGGAATTAGGTTTTGAATGTATAGTAACTGAAAGTGATGCTCTTAAATCTGAAGTAAAGAACCCTGAACAGTTTGAATCATTCACTAAGGATGGTGAAGAGTATGTTAAGGTTAAGAAGGTAGAGTATGAAATGTTAGGTGTATTAGCTATTGAAGGAGTTAAGATGCTTAAGGATGAGATTGAAAAGCTTAAAGCTGAAATAGAAACTTTAAAGAATAAGCAGCATGAGTAATGAAATAGCAACATATTCTATGATATTAAGTAAGCTTAGTCTAGGTAAGAGTGGGACAGAATGTCCTACTAAGACCTAGATTTTAGCTATTAATTCATTGATAGTCATTGAGAATGCTTCTACTTATGGAGCTAATGAATGTGTAAAGATAGATGATATACGTAAGAAGGCAGAGACTTGGAATTACTATTTAACAGTATCTCCTACTAGTATGTCATTTGGAGCTGGTGGTGGTAGTAAATAGTTTACTTATAGTTCCTACAAAAGAAAGGTATTAGATGGAGTAGAATAGAGTGGTGATATAAGTGTATCATTAAAAACTAGTAGCGCATCTGGTACTGGATTTTCTATAAGTGGAACTACAGTAAGTGCTTCTGTTAATTAGACTACTTCAAGTAGAACGGGTAAAGTTACTTTAACTCAGAATGAATCTAATAAAACAGCTACTATTAGTCTATCACAAAGTGGAGATACTATTAGTTCATATGGAGAATGGACTATATCTGTATCAGCTAATCCTACTAGTGTATCTAGTAGTGGAGGTACTTCTACTATTACAGCTAGTGCTAAGAGAACTATATATTGGGAGAGTGGTTATGTTTCTGAAGAAACAGGTTATCCTACATTGTCTACTAACTTAGGTAGTCTTAGTAGTAGCTCTTCACCTAGTACTTTAACATTAGGAGAGAATACATCTACATCTAGTAGAACTGCAACTATTAGCGCAACTTACGATGGTAAGTCAGCTACTTGCACAGTTACACAAAGTGGTGCTACACCTTCTACTACTTATACCTTCTCTGTTAATCCGTATAAGGTTAGCGTAGATTCTAGCGGTGGTTCAGGTAGTGTAACTATTACTTCACATAAGACAGTAGGTAGTAGTACTTATGATGTAGATTATAGTATAGATAGTAGTACATTACCTTCATGGGCTTCATTTAACAAGAGTACTTCTACGTTTACTATACAATCAACTACTAGTACTGTTGGTAGAACTGCTAAAGTATATTTTGATTAGGATGAATCTGGTAAACGAGATTATGCCAAATTAACTCAAACAGGGTATACTCCACCTGCAGATAATTATGTGTTTACTTGGGAAGGTGGTAGTACATCAGACGTTAGCGCAAACTTCCCGTGGGATTTCTCTGCTAATGGAACTGCTGCCAATATACCTGTAATATCTACTAAGAATGGTAGTAGTCAATCTTGGAGTGTATCTAGTAAACCTAGTTGGATAACTACTTCTACTACTAGTAGTAACGTGACTATCAGTGCATCTGATAATAGCGGATCTGCAAGAAGTGGAGAAGTAGTATTAACTCAGAGTGGTTCTGGTAAGACACTTACCGTTAATGTTAGTCAAGATGCATACGTAGCAGATACGTATGTATTTACAATAACACCAAATACATATGATGCTCCATATAGTAGTGCCACTTTCATACCAAGAACAGTATCTACTAAGAATGGTAGTAAAATAGGCTATAGTTTAACTTCTGGTGGTACTGATTGGGTGATTGTATCTACAACTGGAAAAATAACTGTAGAGATACGGAAAAACACTACTTCTAGTACTAGAAGTACTACTCTAGTATTTACATAGAATGAATCTGGTAAGACTCAATCTATAGAGATAACTCAAAGCGGTTATACTCCTACATATACGTTTAACGTAACTCCAACGAATTTAAGTGTAACTGCAGCAGAAACTAATGAGACTCTTACAGTGCAATCTTATAAGACTGTACTTAAAAGCGACGGTAGTGAAACTACAGAATCTCTAGATTATGAATTCTCGTCAAATAATTCTTGGGTTGCTGCTGCGAGAACTACAACCAACACTAAGTATATAACTGTAGCAGAGAATGAAACAACAACCTAGAGAACTGCTAAGATTACTTTAACTCAAGCAGAGAGTGGTGCTCAAGCATTTGTAAATGTTATTCAAGATGGGAAAGCAGAGGAAGTAGTTAATAAATTAACTTTGAATAGTCTTACGTATGGTAATTGTTATTTATTCCTTTCAGGTACGACACCAGTAAAACCTAATGCTTATAACTACTTCATGTTCATGGCAGGTGCTTCTATTAATTGGTATGCAAGTCGTGGTATAACAGTTAATGGAGGAACTGCATACGCCGGTAATCTAGTAAATATATATGTATATTCGAGCGGTAGCTATAAGTTAGTAAAGTCATTTTAGTTGCAATTAGGAGAACAGACAGTTACCTACTAATGAACCCATACTTAGCACATATGACAGATAGAGAATTGTTGGAGCAGATATATCTTCTGCTCCTTCAGATCAACGTAAAGGTAAGTGAGATAGATAATGATACTAAACAATTTGGTATGAACGTAGCAGCCAATCTAGTTGGTGATGCTCTAATGATGAATAACAATGATGCCGAGAGAAGAAATAATTAAACAGCTTAAACTTTACTTTGATGTAAAAGAGTTAGTATGTAATCACATATATAGTAGGTTTGGAGAACAATCATGGATGTTCTTAAGTACATAGTTACTACACGTATTATTATGTCTACGTACTGATATTTTACGAATGCCAATGCATATCAATATTGGTAATATGCATCAAAGGGGTATGCGTTGTAATATGTGTCCTATAGTCAAGAGTAAAAAGAGCGTGTATGTTAGCGGGCACATTACAGGAAACGCTGTAGACTTTACTTGCGATGATAAGACTGCAGAAGAAGTAAGAGAAATAATAAAGTCTAAACCTTTGTTATTACCATGTAAAGTACGTTTAGAGGAACAGTGCAACTGGATTCACATAGATTGCTATGATGATGGCACAGAAAATAAAATAACAACATTTAAAGCATAATATATGTTACAGAGAGAGATAGTTAGATTTAGAGCATCAGATACGTAGCCTAATCCTCTAAAAGTAGATTATTGGATTGACGTTACTTCTAATTACTATGGCGGTTGTATTAGGTATTATCGTAATGATACTAACACGTGGGAGATGCTAGATCTGAATGATAAGCAAGTAGATGCTATCATTGATTATATTAATAGAGCTCTTGATTAGATAGAACAGTTTATTAATGAAGCTATAACTGAAATCAGAAATGAATTAGCTGAGTTTAAAGATGAACTTAAAGAGGAAGTTAATAAACTGTGGTAGTATATTAATTAGAAAGTAGAAGAGTTAACTACTCAAATTAGTAATATTAGAAATGAGATTAATGATATCAAAGGCGATGTTAATAATGTCAAGTAGGATATTACAAATATTAATAACAATATTGATGATATAAATCAAAATATTACTAATATCAATTCTAATATTGAAGAGATACGTCAAGATATAACTAATATAGTAGGTAGTGATTTAAGTTCTATTCAATAGAAGATTACTGAATTAACTCAGAATATACAAGAGTTAGATAGTAAGATTGACCAATAGATTAGTGATTTAAGAAGCTATATAAATAGTGAAATCACTAAAGCTAAGAATGAACTTAAGACTTACGTAGATGGTAAAGTTACTGATCTTACTGAGTTAATTAACCAAGAGATTACTAATAGAACTAATGCAGATAATAATTTGCAATCTCAGATTAATGAGCTTAAGCAATTGATTACTAATGCATAGAATGCTATTGATACTCATGCTGCTAGAAGAGATAATCCTCATGTAGTTACTAGAGCTCAATTGTCATTAGCTACTACTGATAGTGTTGTATTTAATAAAGTGAGTGCTCCTAGTGGGTTCTTTAAAGAGTAATAGTTATGAATAAATGTGACGGCATAAAGATATTGGAGCTGGATCCTAAGCGTATACTAGAAGGAAACGAATACATGGTAATAGCAGAGAAGGATTAGAACTTTAAAGCTCCTATTAACTAGATTGTTGATTTAGTAGTTAGTGATGATAGACTTAAGAACTACATAGATACTACTATAGAATCTTCAATAGGTGATTTCAAAAATGAAGTTAATCAAAGTATATCTGAACTCACTAGTAAGATAAATAACCTGGATAGTAAGATAACTACTGTTAACAACAGAATTACTAATCTGGAGTCTAGTATAGATGATATTGAACAGAGTATAACTAGTATCAATAATAAGATTACTAATATTGAGAATAATCTTGGTAATGTTGGTGAATTACTTGATGAAGAGTATATCACTTAGCTAATAAATAAACTTATTAGTGAGAATAAGATATCTGTATTAGATCCAGTACAACAGGCAATGAACAAAGGTACTGGCGTTGTTTTAGCGTTACCTAGTGCTAATAATGGTAAGATATCATTACCTATATGGACTGGTACTGAAGCTAAATATAATTAGCTTACTAAAGTAGCAGGTATGACTTATAATATTATTGATGAGGAGAGTGAGTAATGTTAGAGTTAGGTATAGCAGGGGGACGAGCAGTTCCCCTACAAAAGAGAACTGTAGGCAATACTAATATATCTGATGTATTTGATGGAGTAAATCATATATGGCCTACTAGGGATGATGTAGCTTACTTCTATGATTTCAATAGTATATAGTTGAGATTCATATGGACTGATTCTAACGGTAGAGATTTTGATACCGGTACTAACATCACTAACGCTCCTAGTATCCCTAGTGAAATAGTAGGATGGAGTTGGGGTTCGTCTGAAAATAGAACTCAACCGTTTTTATACTGGGGAGGCGATAACACTCTATCTGGAGCAGAGTGTGTAATGGTAGACATTAAATCCATACAAGATGTATATACTAATGATCCTAGTTTAACTATGCCGGAATAGTTAATTGTATAGCTTAGAGGAAACTGGTTTGGAAATAAAAATGACGGTATTGTGACTGTTGAATGTACTGCTTATAAAGGAGGAGTTATAGTAAAAGCATATCAAATGAAGGGTAGTGATATGGGAGTAACAGGTCAATCATATGTATTCGCTGATAAAGATGGTTGGGTGTCTGAAGAAGGTATGCCTAATAAAATATGGGTTGGAGAAGCTGTTAAATACGTTGATAGATGGTATAAAATTAATCCTGTAGATGATAGCGTAGAAGGTATGCCCAATTTAACGATATAGAGAGACTTTACACATAAAGGTACTTTAAGTACTTCCGTTAATGGTTATGTTACATTTAATGGTAAATAGTATAAGACATGGAATGATTAGACTAATGTAGACGGAGATATAATAATAGGATCTGTTAGATGTCTGAATACTGATACTATGACTGAGGAAGGATAGATTAAAGTAATCGCTATGAATGAGAATGGCACTATATACAACGATAGTATAAGTACTGCATTCAGATATGGATATGTAGCAGGTAATAGTGAAAAGAGAGGTCAGCAGTTTATTAGGAGTTATGTAAGCAGTAGAGACGGTTAGGCAGCAGATGAGGAATTTGCTGTAGTTAATTACTTTGATAAGACTGAAGCTGGTCAAGTTGTAGCATTAAATCCAATAACATAATGAAAACAATATTGTATATTTCAATGATGAATATACGAGATAGAAAGAATACGATACTCCAGAACAGGAGATTATTTAATTATTAAATATTTGCAAATATGGTTAAACAAGAAAATCCTAATTTCATAGCATCTAAGTATGCTCCAAATCCTAAAGAGGTTTCTTACTGGATTGACTTAGCAACAGACAGTACTGGTAATGTTATTAAGTCATATAGTCCTGATCTTAAGAAATGGATACCACTAAATAGAGATGCTAATGTAGACCAATGGACTCATATTAAAGAGATTGTACAATCTGTTGGTTTAAACTATGATAAGAATAGTGATGTTATATCTTTGCCTGATAATAGTAGTAATAACTATTTTAAAGGCAGTAGTATAGTAGATGCTATTAATAAAGGTGATGCTGCTGTAAAAGCTCAAGTAGATAGACTAGATACTAAGATTGATGATGTGAATGAAGACTTACAAGACTTCAAGGCATTAAAGGGTCAACCTAATGGTCTTGCTGAACTTGATAGTAATGGTAAAGTACCTGCTAGTCAATTGCCTTCATATGTTGATGATGTAATGGATGCATATGCTACTTATACTGTATCTCCTACTGGAGTACTTTAGAATATACAGTTATATGCAGATGCTGAACATGAAACTCCTATAGTAGGTGAAAGAGATAAAATATATGTTAATGTAACTCCTGGTGAAGTAAGTTACCAGTTTAGATGGTCCGGTTCACAATGGGTACACATCGATTCTAATGCCATTATTATTGGTGATATTACTGGTACTGCTTATGATGGTGGTAAGGGTAAAGCTATGGAGAATGTAGTTAACTCTATGCCTGATAACTTGCTGAGTACATTCCAATTAGACTAGACTGATGTTAATAATATCACTATTAGTCTTACTGGAGTAGAAAAGAGCGGTGGTAAGTATATAGAGTCTACTTTATCTAATATTACTATTACTCCTGCTACTAATACTGTTGCTGGTTTAATGACTGGTGCTGAAAAGTTAGCCATTAATGAAACTCTTCCTGATGCAATTAATGATGAAAAGGTTGCAAGAGAGAATGCAGTGAAAGAACTCAAAGCTAAGGATACAGAACTTCAAGGCAATATTGACAGTTTAGAGACAGCTTTAAATCAAGATATTACAGAGCTTAGAAGTACTATACTTAAAGTAAATGATAAAGTAGGTTTAACTGAAGCTAATGAAATGCCTGACTTATCAAGTACTAATTACTTAGCAGATAGTCCTAGCGCTATAAGTGCAGCTGTTACTCTTGATGAAGAGATTGGTAAGCTTAGTAGAAATGAGAATGAACTGTGGTATGGTGTTAAGTTTGACTTAGCTAATAGTTCTAGTCCTGATGGTGTACGTACTGGTAATATGGAAATGCATAAAACACTTCCTATCCAGAGTAAGATGAGAGGTTGTACTATTAATAATGATGACAATACTAAGAGGTATTTAAAAGCAGATGACTGGAATAAGTGGGAAGATGGCGTTACTATAACTGATGACAGTAAAGGTATGGCTCCTGAAATTATGGTAGAAATACCAGAACATTATAGATTATTAGTGGCTACTCCAGACAATACGGTTGAAATTCGTATGAGTGAATACAATCTCCCTGGTTATACCAAAGTAGAGAAGAAATATATCGGTGCATACGAGGGAAGTGTAAATCTAGATAGTTCAAGTCATAATAATTTATTAAGAACTCAAGTTCGTAATACTGCTCCTATAATAAGCAAAACTAGAACAGAATTCCAGACTATGGCTAGAAATAACAATAGAACTAACAACTGGAATATCTATACTTATGATGCTCACAGAGATCTCACTTGGTTATTCGTAGTAGAATATGCTACATTGAATAGTCAGAAAGCATTTAATGCTAGCTTGACTGCAGAAGGTTATCATCAAGGTGGTTTAGGTGAAGGTGTAACCACAGGATCTGTAAAGATAAATGGAGCTGATGCATGGTCATTTGTACCTTGTGGTACTACTAACTCATTAGGTAACGGTACTGGTATAATTGAATATACTCATACTAATACTAATGCAGAAGGCGCATCTACTGGTACTAAGGTAGTTAATGTTCCTAGATACCGTGGTATTGAGAATCCATTTGGTCATGTGTGGAAGAATGTAATTGATGTAGTAGTTGCTGGTACTGATAATAGTGTATACATCTGCAAAGATTATACTAAGTTTGGTACATTTGAAGGAGGAACTAATCCTACTGCAGAGCAATTAATTGCAGCAGGTTATGAATTACAAGACTTTAAAGAAAGTACAATTACTAGTCAATATGTAAAAAAACTCGTTAATAATAATTAGGCAGATCTATTCCCAACTGTAGTAGGAAATGGAGCTAGTGCTACAACTTATTATTGTGATTATCACTGGACTAGTGCTACAGCTACACCTAGAACTCTTCTAATCGGCGGTGGCTCAGTCAATGGGTCTTTTGCGGGTTTGTTCTATTTGCTTTCTGGCAATGGGTTGGACTCTTCCGCTGCGTATGTCGGGACTCGAATTACCTTCTATGGTGAACCGGCATTGCCAGCTGCTCCAGCTACACTGGAATTAAATGATGAAGATTACGAACAAATAGATTCTATAGAATCTGAAGAAAACTGGTTTTAATTAACCAATAAAAGGTTGCAGTCGTGAGTAAATCAGCAGTAACTCAGACAATGAGTCTAATGCAGGTTTGTTCAATTTGAATTCTAACAATGAGTTAGACAATTCCAATGCGAATGTCAGGACACTGAAATACATTAAAAAAATTATAACTGACAAAAAATCAAGGGCTGAACCTTACCTCTTGGTAAAATATGACATGCTTCTTAAGTGCATTGGTAGCGAAAGTGAAGATGCACGAAGGTATTTCAGAAAATATTATTTATGAAGAGATATAATAATTTATTCGATAAGATTGTTAGCTTAGACAATTTATATTTAGCAGATAAGAAAGCTAGAAGAAATAAATCTAATAGAAAAGATATCAAAGAGTTTGACTAGAATAAAGAAGAATCACTTAAAAAATTATAGCAGGATTTAATTAACGGTACATATAAAACTTCTGAATATAATACATTTATAATTAGAGAACCTAAAGAAAGATTAATATTCAGATTACCTTATTATCCAGATAGAATAGTACATCATGCTGTAATGAATATAATGGAACCTATATGAGTATCTATATTTATTAAAGACACTTATAGCTGCATTAAACACAGAGGTATTCATGAAGCATTACATAATGTTAAAGAAGCTTTAAAAGATGTAGATAATACTACTTATTGTCTTAAGCTAGATATCAGAAAGTTCTATCCTAGTATAGACCACGAAGTATTAAAAGGTATAATAAGAAAGAAGATAAAGGATTAGAAGTTATTATAGCTATTAGATGAGATAATAGACTCAGCAGAAGGTGTGCCTATTGGTAATTACTTATCTTAGTTCTTCGCTAATCTATATCTTACTTACTTTGACCATTGGCTTAAAGAAGATAAATAGGTTAAATATTATTTCAGATATGCAGATGATATAGTAATATTGCATAATAATAAAGAATACCTATGGAGTTTATTTGAAGAGATGAAGTAGTATATAGCTACTTTAAAATTATCTTTTAAAGATAACTATCAGGTATTTAAAGTGGAAGATAGAGGAATATCATTTGTAGGTTATGTAATAAGGCATGACTATACTTTAGTAAGAAAGAATATTAAGCGTAGTATGTGTAGGAAAGCTGCTAGATTAGGTAGAAAGAAAAACATTACAGTAGAAGATTACAAACAAGAAATGTGTAGTCATATAGGTTGGCTTAAACATTGTAATGGTATTAACTTACTAAAGAAGATATTACGCTATAAAGAGCTATTAGTTTATGCAAGAAGATTTTCAAAACGGAAACCTTAAATAAACCTTATCGTTATATAATTATAATCTCAAACGGAATTTCGAGCCCTATCAGATTTTACTCCCCTTTTAATCTGTTAGGGCTTTATTTGATTTTTATTATCAGCTACTATCTATGAATTACCAACAATTAGGAGAACATACTATGTCAATATTTAAGAACATGTTCAGTAGTGCGGATAAATGCGTAGCTTCTGTTATAACTGGGCTACTTTCTATATTCGCACCTGTATGGGTTCCTATCACTACTGTCGGTATATTGATACTACTTGATGCTATCTATGGTTATAAAGTCTCTAAAAAATATGGGCATCCTAAGATTGAATCGCATAAAGCATGGAAAACTATATGGAAGACTAGAGATGCAGCAGTAGCAATAACTAGTGCGTCAATAATAGATTAGCTGGTAGTAACCTCTATTAGCCTGCATGCTGTAGAAATAGTAGCAGGAATGATAGCCTTAGTTGAGTTTTGGTCGTTACTAGAATCGTTTAGCGACTTATATCCTCAATGGAAAATATGGAAAATCCTCAAGAAGGTTATAAAAGCAAAAGGAGAGAAATATTTAGATATATCATTAGATAAAGAATTACCAGATGATTCCAATACTGAATTAGATAGTTAATTGGTTTACAAGGAATTTCAGAGCAGTCGCAGTAGGTTTAGTTAGTTTACTTATTGCGACTGTTTTTGTTTAGAACCATTAGCTACAGAAAAAGAATAAAGAGATTGACAGAATAACTAACAATGTTAGAGCTTATGAACAACTAGCATCCTAGAAAGAATAGTTAAACAGAGTACTATAGCTTACTATAGAAGAACTAAATACTAGTAATGATAGTTTATTGAAAGAAACCAAGGATGCCTAGAAAAAGCTTAAAATCAAAGACAAGAACCTAGCTAATATAAATGTAATCAATACCGAGATTAAAGATTCGGTTAGAACTATTATAAAACATAAGCTAATAGATTTCGACGAAGAACTTAAAATTAATCCATTAACAACTATCATAGTTAGTAGAAAGGATTCAATCCTTAAAGCCACATTAGATATTAAGAATCAATAGATTCTGTTTGTAGAAGAGAAGAAAGAATACAAGAATAAGTACCGTAACGGCTTTATTAGGTTCTTGCACTTTGATTGGAAACGTATACGTACCAAAAAATATCAGATAGTTAACAGTAATCCAATAATCAAGGTAACTGATACTCGTGTAATTGAGTTACCAAAATGATAATCAATATATTCAATAATATTAATCAATAATAATATGCATAGAATATTTCGTGTAAAGGCTTACGAAGCAGAACACGGTCCTCACTTCAATGAGGAACATGCTCGTAAAGCTGTAAGTAAAATGGAAAATGAGGATGGTACTCGTGGACCACATTGGTCTATAGAGGAAACCACTACCTTAGCTAATCAGTATGGTATAAGTCTGGGCAACAGATTTAACCGTTATGATTGGTTCGTAGCACTTAACATGGTTTATTCTGATTACTATAAAGTAATTATAAGTATGACCAACTCTAATAGCACTAAGCATTTTGTTGAATTGGCAAAGGCTTGGATCAATGATAAAGACATTGATGAAGGTAAGATGTGGTACTACTATATTTACGTTATGTGTGATAAGATCAGACAAGCTGAAATGGAATGCTATGAGGAAGAAGTTGAAAAGCGTGACAAATACGAAGATGACGATGATGACGAGTTTGAACGCATAGGCTTATTCCGTAGAGGTGGTAGAAGAGGTGGCATGATGCGTGGTGGTCGTAGAGTATATTCTACTAGCAGAGCTAGAGATTATGAAGATGACTATGAACGTATGCTCGAAAGAGAAAAAGAGTACGAACCTTATTCAGAATATGGACGTGGCAAAGCTGTTCGCTACGTTAGATATTAATAAAAATCAATTTTTAAATTAAATCAATTATGTTAGAAGATAGAATTATTGTGCAGGATCGTGGTATTGATGCTGGTCTTGCTGCTTTAATGCAAAACGCTAATAAAGGTATGGATCCGGCTGCTTTGATGGCTATGATGAACAACGGTGGTTTCGGTGGAAACGGCGGTTGGTGGTGGATTTGGATTATTTTGATCTTCTTCTGCTGGGGTGGTTTTGGTGGTAACGGTTTCGGTCGTGGAGGTAATGACGCAAGTCGTTTAGCTTCTCAGCTGAATAATGACGCTAACACCAACCTGTTAATGCAAGCTATTAATGGCAATAAGGAAGCTATAAGCTCACTGTCTAATACTTTGAATTGTGATATTAATGCTGTTCAGACAGCTCTTAATACTATCAATTCTGGTGTAAGTCAGATTTCTTGTGATACTAAATTGTCTAGCTGTGAAGTAATCAATGCTATTACTTCAGGTAATGCATCTCTTGCTTCTGAGTTAGCTAATTGCTGTTGCACTACTCAGAGATCTATTGATGCTGTAAATAACAATATTACTAAGATGGGTTATGAAAACCAGTTGTCTGTATGTAATCAGACTAACAACTTAGTTAATACTATGAACAGTAATACTTTAGCTCTTCGTGATAGTGGCACAGCTAATACTCAATCTATAATCGCTAAGTTGGATGCTATGCAGAATCAGGCTTTGCTTGATAAGATTGATAGTTTACGTGAGAGAAACTCTACACTGCTTACTCAGTTAAGTCAGGAACACCAAACGGCTACTTTCGGTAATATGATTAGCTCTGCTACTGCTCCGATTGTAACTAAGTTGAATTCTTTACAATCAGATGTAGATGGTATTAAATGTAAATTACCTAATACAGTAAGCGTTCCTTACCCGCAATTGTCATGCTATAATCCTGAGATATTTAGAGCTGCTGCTATGGGAGCTTATGCTGGTGACGCAGCTTTTAATGGCGTAGGTTATAACAGTGGTTGTGGTTGTGGTTGCTAATAAAGAAAGGAGGTAATTATGTATCCTTTCTATAATGTACAACCGTTATTCCCATTTTGGGGTCCATTTTTATTTGGAAGGCGTCGTAGAAGATTAAATACTATATCTGGAATTCCAGTACTTAAAACTACTGGTGTAGTAGCTACTTCTACTGAAGTAAGATATGACGTTAATTATCAAGAGTATAGAAGTTTACCAAACGAAGGATTATTCTTTCTGGATGTAAGGCAGTCTTCTGCTGAAGCTAGCGCTTCATTACCAGTAGGTTTATCAGATGGTAACAGTGAAAATAATAATCAATCTATGCTTCGCAACGCTCTACAAGAAGATGTACAAGCAGGTGACCTACAACTAAACTTTAGATATTTAATATATTATAATAAATGTAATAATGTCTATTAGTTAGTGAATGCTTATCCTGCAAATATAACCGCACCAGGTGCGTAATAATAAACAAAAGGGCTCTTAATTGAGCCCTTATAAAACTAACTTATTATGTTATTCAATCAATTAAATATAGGTGATAAAGTATATATAATAGAAGTGGTTGGGACATTCAAAAAGACTACTGAGTATAATGAAGGTTCTGTTACTCAAGTAAGTGCAGTATATGATGAACCGCTACCACCTGGGCAATTCCCAATGCCAAATTAGCCTAGGAAAAGAATAGTAGATATAACTATATAGTGCAATGGAGAAACTAAAAAGTTTACTATACCTGAGAATAAATCAGTTATAACAGATAATTCTATAGGTCTTACTATATCTACTGATAAACAAGAAATTATAAATATAGTACGTAATCAATACGATACATATAAACAAAGAAAAGAAGCCATAGCTAAATGCGATGAAGAGATGGCTAAGTGTTAGGCTCTCCTAAATAGGTTAGGAATAAATGATAAGCCTGCAAAAGAGAATGATGAGATAATTGCTTTACAAAAAGAAGTTAACGAATTAAAAAATATAATAAGGAAAGCTAATTAGATGGTACCACCACCTATGAAGGAAATGCTCCCTTAGGATATGAAGAATGCAATGGATAAGGTTGGTCAATAAGATCAACCTTTTTTATTTTAAGCCCTTTTAAGACCGCTATTACTTAAATTAAAGGATTGTATTACTAATAATAGAAAGTGCCTATAACAGCCTTAAAATGCGTTATATGGCTTATAACGTTATTAAAATAAATAGACATGTCATTAAAAGAAGAATGGAAAGATATTCCTGGTTACGAAGGTTTATATCAAGCTAGTACATTAGGAAGAATAAAAAGTCTTGGTAGAGTAACTTGGGAGGAGTGGTATGATGGGACTCATGGAAGATGGCACAGTTTTCCTGAGAAAATATTAATTCCTAAAGTAGATAGGAATGATTACTTATCTGTAGGTTTATACAATATTAACAAGAATAGAAAAAGATATCGAGTGCACAGATTAGTAGCAATTACTTTTTTAAGTAATGAAAATAATTTGCCACATATAAACCATAAAGACGAAAATCCACACAACAATAATGTAAACAATCTAGAATGGTGTGATGCAAAGTATAATTTGAACTATGGCACTCGAATGGAAAAATATAGAAAAAGTAGGGGAACCAAAGTACATAGGTTTGATTTGAGTGATAATTATATTGATACATGGGATTCTATGAGTTATGCTGCAAAGGTGGTATATGGCAATATTAATAGAGAAGTAGATATAAGAAAAAATTGTTTAGGGAAGATTAACAGAGTGTTAAATTATAAATGGAGATTTGATAATGACGCTTAATGAAATAATTGATAATATACTGCTCATAGCTCGTAATAACAACGTAGCTGAGTCTGAACATTTAAACAGAGCTCAAATAGAGAAATGGGTCATTGGATATAGATCTATGTTGATAAAATAGTAGATCGATAAAGGGCACGATGTAAGCGAAGCTTATCTTACTACTATAGAACCTATCCATTTAGACCGTGAAGAAACTGTACCGGGTTATTTTACATATGTAGGAGATAAAGAACTCCCTAAGTTAATAGACTTTAACTATAGACCTGGAGTAATAAATGTACGTGATATGTTTGGTAATGTAATTTAGATAGGTAGTCGTACTAAAGCTAAATTATAGAAGTATAGAAAAGCTACATGTAAGGACTATATTGCATGGGTTAAGAATAATAGAATATATGTAGATGGTGATTCTAATCAGCTAGAGTATATCAGTGTAGATGTAATAGCTGAAGATCCTACAGAACTTAATGCTTGCTTTGATCCAGACAACGAGTTTCCTATACCGTCTGCAATGATACCAACTATTACATAGATGATATTAGAGAGAGAATTACGTTTTATGATTACTATGCCTAGTGATGATACCAATGATGCGCATGATGATACATAGAACAGAGTTAGTAATAAATAATTGATATATGAAATATTAGAGAAAGAGTTATACTACTACTGATTTCTATGAAAGCTATAAATAGTACATAGAACCTAATACTCCATACGATATTGACTTATAGACATATAAAAATATCATTAATGACTATTTTTAGTACATTAGAGATGAGGTGATGTACAGTTGTAAAGAGTTCAAGTTTCCATGTAGATTAGGTACTTTACAAATCATTAAACATTAGCCAAAAGAATTCACAGGCAAGAGTCTTAGATGGGACTGGAAAGCTACAAAAGAAACCGGTAAGCCTGTATACCTACTTAATGACCATAGTAATTATTATAAGTATAGATTCTTTTGGTCAAAGAAAGACAGTTTGCTTACTAATAAAACTAAGTATTAGTTTATAGCTTCAAGAGATAACAAGAGAAATTTAGCTCAAATAATATTCAACAAAACAAAAGATTACCCAGAATTATGATAAATAATCGTATGATTAGTTCAGCTTCTGTAGTAGCTAAAGTAATAGCAGATCTCGATTTAAGAGAAGATGAGATACGTATTACAGATATTCGGGAGTGGATTATGGAATCCATACTCAAGATTGGAGCTATATAGTAGTTTGAGCATAAAGTAGAAATACTTCCAATAGAATGTCACCAAGTATCATTGCCTTGTGATTTGTATAAATTAGATTAGGTAGCATACTCATACTGCTGTAATGGTGGTTGGTTACCTATGAGAAAAGCAACATCCAGTTTTGGTGTATCTCACGATAATCAATGCTGTAGTAAAGCTTGTATGTTGATACAGGATGCAGCTATGTTTCCATTGGTTAAGAATATGTTTAATCTTACTAATGATAGAGAAGCATTAGACAAGTTAAATGAAGATAATAATATCAGAGAAACATTAAGTGCATTAATAAACTAGAATACTGTGCCTACAGCAAACGGTAGATATCTAGGTAATAGAATAGGTCACAAAGATGGTACTATGTATAGTTACGATTTATAGTATATGACTAAACCTGGTTATATAATGACTAATGTACCTAGAGGATATATTAAGGTATCTTATTATGCTATATATACTGATGAAGATAGTATGCCCATGATACCAGATCTAGAGTCTTATAAGGAAGCAATATACTGGTATGTTACTATGAAGTTAATGTATCCTAAAAAGTTAAAAGGTCAAATAAGTCAGGGAGATTATTATGATATACGTAACTCTTATAACTTCTATCGTAAGCAAGCATATGCTGAAGCTATGATGCCTACTGTAGATGATTTAGAGAATGTAAAGAATACCTGGCACAAACTATACCCAGAGATGAATGATCACGATACTTTCTTCAGTACTAGTGGCGAAGAACAGATATTATATAACCAAGATAGCGCATTAAGATTGATATGATAAGTAATACTGCACAAGTTAATACATTTACGCAAGGTCTTAATATGGACTAGGACGTAAATTTGATACCGGATACTCAGTATAGATATGCTGAGGATGTTCGTGTTATCACTAATGATGGAGGAACTACAGGAGTATTACAAAGTATAGAGAACCCTAGAAGATACGATACTATTATACCTAAAGATGAGACTATAATAGGTACTACTACGATAAATGATATTGCAGTAGTAATAACTAAAACATCTGATAATATTAATAAGATATACAGATTAATGGGGTTTGATACTAATATGCCTCAAATCAAATTAGTATGTAAAGGAGCTTTAGGATTATGTGAAGATTTATCTAAAAATCCCACACTAAGTATTGTAGGTAACCATGAATCAGATACTAACATAAAGATATACTTTACTGATGGAAATAGTCCTATTAAGATTGTTAACATAATGAGTAATAAGTATATAGATAATTCTAATCTTATAGATGAGAATGGAAATATAATTAATCCTGGTTCACTAGAAATAACTCCGGTAGTAAGTTTATTACCATTTAAATTCCGTTGGTTATCTGAAGGTAACCTTAAAGCTGGAATGGTAACATATTGCTATCAATTATTCAATGTGCATGGTACTGAAACAGTTACTTCTCCAATGAGTGAGTTGATTCACTTAACAGACAGTGTAACTAGCCAAGGTAGTTCTGAATATAAAGGTACTGGTTTAAATAAGTCATCAAATAAATCAGTAATGTTATCTACTGAACTATCTCTCTAGGACTTTAATAAGTTGAGAGTAATCCGTATATTCTATGAACAGAATAACTCTACTCCTGTTATTAGTATAGTAGATGAAATAGATATTCCAGATGGTCAAACGGATATACAATATGTAGATTACGGCTCTACTCTGAGTGATATATCTGTAGATGAGTTCAATGCTATGACCGGTTATCAGTTTATAGCACAGACTCTTGCTAAGATGCAGAATAGGTTATTTGCTGCTAATATAACAGAGAATACTTGGATACCAGAAGATGAAGATGGTAATGACTATGATGCTAGAGCATATAGAGCTAATTCAGAAGGAAGCGTATAGTTATTATCTAGTTTAGATAGTAATAACATTCGCCTATCTATAACAGATGATGAAGCTATAAAACGCATTCCTATTACTCATGACTGTATAAATCCTTTTAATAACACAAAGTATACAAAGGATGCATCTAATTCCTAGAATGTATATATATACAATAAGGAAGGTGAATTAGGTGGTTATGGTATTAATATAGAATATTCATTCATAACTACAGATATAAATTTAAGCAATAAACAAGATAAGTTTAGATTAGATCAATCTTGTAGTATGGATGTATCTACTGTTAGAAACAATACTAGATATATCAATAGAGGTACAGACAAGATGCCTGAGATAGTACAACCTACTAAAGAACAGTAGAACAATTCATATATACCTAACTATGCTGATCCTTATATAGCTGCTAATTATAGAGGTTACCAAAGAGATGAGATATATAGATTTGGTATAATATTCTACAATGATAAATCGGTAGCTTCTCCCGTACTTTGGATAGGTGATATTAGAATGCCTCATGCTTCTCAAATGCCTCCGTTTAGATATGAAAATAATACTCTTATAGGTAATGCTTTAGGTGTAGAATTTAAAGTAAAGAAAATGCCTATAGGTGCAGTAAGTTATGAGATAGTTCGTTGTGATAGAACTGAACGTGATAGAACTGTAGTTATGCAAACAGTAGGTAGTTACGTATATGAGTATAGAATTCAAGAACAGGATAAATATGTAGGATAGGGATCTGAATTAGATAGTAGTTTGGAGATGAGACCTACTCCTTTCTTCTGTAGTTTGATTGGTGAACAATTAGCAATATCAACAGGTACAGCGGAAGATATCGGTCACTTCTCTCTTACTATGAAAGTAAATGATTATATACGTTTAGTATCTCCAGAAATATGTGTACAGGGTGATGATGCAACTAAACTGTTTGAAGGAAGTGTATACTTAGATGGTATAGGTTCATACTATTCTCCATTTGTAGGTGGTAAGGTAAACGACAGTAAGTTTGATGATTTTAAAGATAACTATGTAAATGGTAATACTATTGGTAATAGTGTAAGCCGTAGTATATTTGCTGCAGCGGATTACGTTACTCAGATAGATGGTAGAGTATTACAGCAAGATACTGTGCCATATGTAGGTTATGGTAGTAGATGGGGTCTTAACGTACTGGCTGTGGGATTCCCTTATCAAGATAGCAGAGGTAATAAGGTATACCGTGGAGCATCAATAGCTAAGTATTTCGTTCCAACATTTGGGCAATCTCAATCTACATCATATATTGAAGATGCTAAATATCCGCCTAACATAGACTATAACATGTATGGGGCTCCAGATGTAGTAGCTAAAAGAATAAATGTAGGTAATAGAACTTATACTAACTACTCTATGTCCGATTTTATTCATAATGATAATCAATCATTACAAGGCCCAGCTGGTCCGTGTATTATAGCCCATGTACCAGAATTATAGAATGTATTCTCTGGATTTAATAGCGTACCTACTAGTAAATATCCAGAACTTCATCCTTTTGATTCTACTAATGCTATTCCTGTATTTAATGTTAAACGTGATGGTAATTCTATATATGGTGGTAACACATTCTCATCTAGACAGAATTCTGTATACATAAGTATAGCAGCGCACGACAGCAAGTATGTATTTGGAGGAGATACTTATCTAAGCTTATTAGATTATCCTAATACTATGCTATTCCAATTACCTGACGCTAAAGAATGGGACGGAATGAAGAATTATATAGGAGCTTATATACCATTTGAAAGTTCTATTAATATGAATTTATTCCACGGAGATCAGATTCATAGAACAGTAACTAGTTCAAATTTTGCAGATTCTTGGTTGCAGTTAGAGCCTACTTAGATGTAGGACATACATGTACAAGATCTTCCTTACTTTGTATATAATTCTGTTTATTCTGCATAGAATACTGGTAAATTGTATGTACCTAATTCTATGTATGCCGATAAAGATGTAAGATATACTAATAGAATATTAACTTCATAGGCTAAGACTAATAATGAAGTAATAGATTAGTGGTCTAAATTCAAAGTAGCTGATTACTTAGATGTAGATAATCAGTGGGGAGACATAACCAATCTAAAAGTATTCAAAGATAGACTATTCTATTTCCAAGATACTGGAGTAGGAGTAGCTTCTGTCAATGAAAGGTCACTTATTACTGATGATAATGTAAATCAGTTAGTATTAGGTACTGGTGGTATATTAAGTAGATTCGACTATGTAACTACTACTAATGGTTCGTCTATTAAGAATGATAAGAGTATAATTAATTCAGATAATGTGCTTTATTGGTACGATTATGATAAGAACGAAATATGTTCTTATACAGGTCAAGTAAGTTAGTTATCTAAAGAAAAGCAGGTACAATCTTACTTTAATAAAAACATTAAAGAAGATAGGGCTAAAGCTATGTCCTTATTTGATAAGAAGTATAATGAGGTATGGTTTAATGTACTAAATAAACCACTAGTATTTAATGAGTAGTTAGGTAGATTTACATCTTTCTATACATTTAACCCTAAATGGTCGTTACCTATTTCTGATAGAGTAGTAGCAATAAAAGACAATGAATTGCATACTATACATGATACTGGAGTAATAGGGTTAACTCCTTTAGATAGAAAAGCTAAATTAGAAATAGTTATTAATAAGAATGCTCCTTATACTAAAGTATTTGATAATGTTAGATTACAAGGAGAGTTTAGAGATGGTAATCAAGAGTCTATTAAGGATGATATCATAGATTATATGAAATTCAGTACTAAACATCAAGAAGCTATTAGAGAACACACTGAAGAAGAACTTGATGAAGAAGGTAATGTTATTACTCCTGAACAACATATAATAACCGATTATAGAGAAGATACATTTAGATTCCCTATACCTAGAGCAGATAAGAATGAAGATGCGTTATCGTTACCTGCTAGGTTAAGAGGTAAGTATATGATATGCGATTATGAGTTAGATTCTGATATAGATCATACTTTTGAAATACCATAGATTACAACAACATACAGAAATTCATTAATTTAATATGAAAAGTAAAAAGAAAACAAAAGTACCAGCATATGCATTTGGAACTCAATTCAAAGAAATTGGGGGCAATATGCTTGAAAATGCTCCTGATATATTAAATACTTTAACTACTCCTTTTTAGAAATCTAACGCTACTACAGGGGGGCAAGCTGCTGCACAATCTGTAAGTGACATAGCCAGTGGTGCAGCTACTGGTTTCCAAGTTGCTGGTCCAATTGGTGCTGCAGTAGGAGCAGGTATAGGGCTAATAGGTAGATCCGGTGAAGAGGCTAGAGTGACTTCTTTTACTGATTATGATGAAGGTAGTCTTGGTAGTGGTCTAATTGGAGCATTCGGTAATAGAAAACTTCGTAGGAAAAGAGCAGCAATTAAGAAGAATGCTTATAGCAATAGAGCTGCTGTGCAAGGTACTAATTACCTGCAAAGTGAAGTGTATGATGATATGATTGGTATGAATACAGATACTATGGCTAATGGAGGTATATCCTCTTCTCTAGCATATGTAGATGATGGTGAATTGATATAGACTCCAGATGGAAGTATAAGCAAAGTACCAGAGAATAATAAACCTACTGATAGTAATTTAGTTAGTTTACCTGAAGGCAGTAGAGTACTAAGTGATAAACTTAAAGTACCTGGTAGAAAAGAAACATTTGCACAACTTGGTGAGAAAATGATGGCAAAGAAAAAAAGTAAATATAATGACAGATTTGCAGAGAATGCAGCAAAACTAAATGAAATGAATAACAATATGATTCATGATTAGTTATTTGCTATGCAGGAATCTGTTAAACAAAGTAAAGGTATTAAACCTAAGACTAAGTAGATACAAGCAGCTGCTTTAGGTGATGAGATTAAACCTGGTTTAGGAGATAGAATAGTAGATGCTATCTATAATCCTAATCGTAAAGGGGGGGCTGGAGTACAGTGGGGAACTGGTAATAATCAATGGTATCATGTACCAGTTAATCCTAATAATACACAACCTACATCGACTACAGCTACTGTAAGTACTAGTACTCCAACACGTAGACGTAAAGCAACTTCTACTTCTACGAATACAGGATTAATTGATGAAGGTAAACCAGAGTTACCGTTTACTTGGTATGGTACAGTTAACCCGTTAAAACCAAAACATCCAGAACTATTAACTGCTACTAATGATGAAATGGCAGGTTTAGGAGATGCTCTTACTTCTCAAGCAGATAAGGTTACCACTTTACCTAAAAGCAATGCTTATAACAAACCTGAGCCTGAAAATAATAAATTTGATTGGGGTTCTGCTTTGTCAGGGATAGCTTCTTTAACTCCTATTATGTCTAATCTATTTACTGGTAGACCTGAAACAGTTGATACAGTATATAATCCTTATGCTACTAGTATTAGTAATACGATGCGTAGACGTAGATATGATATTAGTCCTGCTATTGAAGATTTAAACCGTAATAGAGCTACTAGTAATTATAATGCTAGTCAGATTAATACTAATACAGGAGCTAACTTAGCTTATAGATTACAGTCAGCTGTTAATACTGACAGAGCTATAGCTAGTTTAAGATCTCAAGAAAGTAATGCCAATAACCAATACTTAGGCGATTATGCTAATACTATGAATAGTTTAGGACAGCAATGGGTTAATGCTACAAATATAGCTAACGAGGCCAATGCTCAAAACAGAGCTACTACTAGAAACATACGTAGAGCTGGTTTAAGTCAGTTAAGTCAATGGGCTCAGAATAGAGAATTGATGCGTAATCAGAAAGCTAGAGATATGGAAATGTGGCCTCTATATCAAAGATTCTTACAAGCTGGTTTTACTGAGGATGATCTCAGAGCTATGATGAATTCTAACCGTAATACAATAAGTAGAAAAGGAGGTAAATAATGCAAGCTAATAGATATGATAGAGCTGCAGAAGCTCCTATAATGAATACCTATGTACCAATTAATTTTGGTGAATTGTATAGAATAGGTTAGGCACAAAGACAAGCTGTTGAACAAGCTGCTAATGAATTTACTAATACCGTTAGTAAGTTTGGAGAATTTCAATCTCCTTCTGCTGTAGATACTTAGAGATACTATGAGAACTCTTTAGGAAAGATAAGAGATTTAATAGATGAAGCTGCTACTAATCCAGATGCTATGAAAGATGCTAACTTTAGAGCTAGATTAAATTCTCGTATTGCTAATCTTGATTATGCTACTCTTAGTAATTTAAAGCAAAGTAGAGAAGGAATGCTAGCAAGACAAAAGGCTAATTAGGAATTAATGATAAAAGGAATGTATAATCCTCTTTGGCATGATGTGGATTTCACTAACTATAACACAGTAGATAGTGGAATATTTAATGACGTAGCTCCTTTAGCTTATAAATCTGAAGTAGACTTAGTGAGACCATATGTAGATAATCTGAAAGCTAGTTTCATGGGAGTTAAAGATGGATGGATTCATCAAGGAGTTTCTACTGATAGAACAGATTATGAAATACAAAGAAACTTATCTAGTATATAGAATACTCCAGAATATCAAAAGCATTTAGAAGTATTACAAAGACAAGGTTTTAGTAGACAGGATGCTGAAGAGCAACTTAATAGAACACTTATTACAGCAGGTAGAGAATTTGCTTATGACCAAGCAGAACGTGATCCAATGGCTGTAGCATTAGCTAGAAGAGCAGGCGCAGGAAGTCAACAGAATCGTTTACTTAATCTAACTGACCAATTAGAGTTAACAGCAAGAGATACTTTTGCTTCAGCTTTAAAAGATGCACCTACAGTTCAAGATGCTAGAAAGAAACTCAATGATATGTTTACTCTTAGTGCTAAAACTAATAACAGTTTAAATAGTGCAATTAACGATGTTATTGGAACTTTAAGTAGTGGTATAGGTGCTGAGGCAAACGAAGTATTAACTGCTCAAGGAACTCAGACGGGTAAGATGACTTCTCAAGGTTGGAGAGTAGGTAATTCTTCTTCTGAGTTCTTACTTAGAAAACGTCTTGCTGAGAATTTAATGGATAGAAAGATTGGTAGTAGTAGTAAGTTACAAGATGATTTTGAAAAGGGGCAGTTTAAGAATTTCTTAGTAGCTGGAACTCCGAATATTACTACAGATGGTTCAAACATATTCCATAATAAATACATTTTTATTCCTAAATCAGAAATAGATAAAGGTAAATATACAGCTAGAGATCTAGCAGAAGTACAAGGAGATTGGGTAAATCTCGACGAAGATCAGGTAAGAGTAACTGAATCTACAAATGATTATGGTGAAACTAGAACTTCGATTAATACCGCTCTTAAACAAGGCACTTATTTAAGAATTCCAGTAAGTACAGTTGTACCCAGACGCGGTTTAGAAGCAGTTGAGAATGATGCGTTACATGCTAAGAGTAGAAACATAGGACAAGACATTAGAGATGTAATGCAAGCTCAATCTGAAAGTAACAGACTATTTTAATATAATATTATGAGTAGACAATAGAACTATACTCTAGGTAAAAATACAGATAATAATATCGCTAGTGAATACCCTAATTATACCTTACAAGGTGATTATGGGTATTCATACGATTCTAGATCAGATTATTACCAAAGAAGATTAGAAGATAGAGAGAACGATATAAACTACGATAATAAAACTACTAATGAAGATTCTACAAAAGATAGTAAAAGTAGAATATCTAATTGGTGGACATCTAGAAGTATGCCTGAATTACTTCAGTCTAGTGAAGACGCAGATGATAAGGATAAGAATATCACTGTCCTAGACTATATGTACGATGAAGCTGAGAAGTCTGGAGACATAAAAGCTTTAGATGTATATCGTAGTTTTATGGAAAAGAAGGATCAATCTAAATTAAGTAGATTATAGAATGAAGTTAGAGAGGGTGAAGCTAACTATTTAAATTCTATTAATCTAGCTAAAGATTATCTTACAAGTAAACAAGAATTAATTGATTTACAAAGATAGATTGATTCTGCAACAGATTGGACACCTACGCAAATTCAATCAGCTCAGAATAGAATAATTGAACTAGAAGATAATATTAAGAATATAGAAAATGGTGTAAACCAATTAGATTAGAACGGTAACATCATATATCATCAACCTGGTTTAAAAGAGCTAGCTAGAACTAACCCGTATTTACAGGATATATTCTATGAGACTAGACCTGGTAAATTATTCAGTACTGATAAATTTGGTTCTGTAACAGACTTATGGAAATACTATAGTTTCGACTGGCTAGCAGAAGATTATATTGGTGATCTTAATCCTGGTAATAACTTTAAGCATTTACTAGCTAATGACGGTATAAACGATGCAATCTTTGGGAGAACTCATCAACTATCTCCAGATCAAATAGAATATATGTGGAGTAGTAAAAACCAAGGCAGCAATTTAGCAAAGCAGATTGAACAGCTTAATAATGCTGAAAAGGTTGTAAGTTCTCGTTTAGCTGATAAAAATCAGCAAATACAAAGTATGATACATACTTTAAAGCATGGTAATTGGTTATACAATCCAAGTAAGATATCTACTGAATTCAGAGAAAGACAAGAGAATAATCAAATATCTGCATTTAATCCAGAATCTTGGATTTATGCATTACCAGAGTTAGGTACTAGTTATTCTGAATTTGGGGCTATGTTAGGACAATTTGGTACTAGTATGGCCGCTAAATGGGCATCTAAAGCTGCTATGGCAGCAGGTTCTGGTGGTACCGCTCCTTTGTTAATAGGCGCAGCAGAATTAGCCACACAAGCTGCGATTACTAATTATACTCGTAATTCAGAAACTCAAGCTGAAGTATTTGATTCATTTAAGTAGAGAGTATTAGAAGGCGCAGATTAGATGAGAATTAATTTGCCTAGTGTAATACAATCTGCCGATGAGTAGCTAAAAGCCAGAGGATTTGATACTTCTGAAATGACAGATTATGAAGTATTAGAAAACGCTTTATCACAGAATATAATTACTCCCGACGCTAATTTTAATTAGCTAGTAAATGATTCTCAAAAAGGTCTAGATGTAGTTAGATAGACTAATCAAGCTTTAATGTTATCTGACTTAGCTCAAGGTATGTTTATGTTTGGTGGTTCATATATGAAGAACTACTTTGGTTTACAGAAAGCTGCTAAAAGAGCTGTAGGCAATCGTGGTATAACATCTAGATTAGAGACTGCTGTAACTGACAGATTACGTAAAGATAATTTATATGTAGCAGCTGATGGTATTATAGATCGTACTATTGCTAGAGCTGTAGATAAAGCGTGGAAAACTCCTGGAGGTAAAACTAGAGCATACAATGCTATAAGTAATCTTACCAATATTGGTAAGAAACTAGGTGTTTCTTACTTCATGGAAAAGACTGAAGAAGGCCAACAGGGAGTAGTAAGTAATTACTATAGAACTGGTAAGTATGATAATGCTGGAGATTATAGTCTATTGTAGGGAGCTGCTAATGCATTAAAATTAGCAGGAGAAGCTCATATGGCATACTATGGTATTCACCCTGATGAGAATCTAAATGGTGATGCTGATTTACGTAAATCTATGGATATAGGTGGATTTACTGGATTATTTATGTCTGGAGTATTTAGTTCACCGGATGTATATAGTGCTACTGCTCAATACCTTACAGATAGTAATCTGAGAGGTTATATTGCTGACGGATATGGTAATGCTGAAAAGCAGAATAAGGTAGAGCAGTTCATGAATGCCGCTAGTTCTGATGGAAGAAAAGGTTATTCTAGAATAATCAATAATTTAGAAACTCTTAAGGATAAATTTAAACCTGAAGGTGTTACTAATGAAATGATTGATGAAGACATAAGATTAGTAAATAACATAGAAAGATTATCTAATAATAAGTCTTTACGTAATATAACTGATGAACTAGGGATAAACAATGACGACTTTATATCTGTAGTAAAAAATGCTGTATATATTCAAGATAGGTTAAAGGATGCTAGTGAAGCATCTGAAGCTTCTACTAGAGAAATAGAAAGTGTTATTCAGAAAATAAGAGAAGATGCTGATTTAAAAGAAGAAATAAAGCAGCATTATTCTGATTATTTAGCTCGCTATGATAAAAAACGTAGTGATAGAAGAAGACAGATAGTTAATGATTTACCTGCATCTGATATTACTTCTAGAAGTAAAAAGGAATTATCCGAATACGTAGACCAATTACTGGGTGAAAGAAATGTACTGTCTGAAGAAGAGTATGCTAATGAATTCATGGGCAGAATGGTTGCTGTTCAAGATTACAATGACTTACTTACTCTTAGAGATGAACTTAATTCAAGAAAACAGGATTTACAAAGACTAAAAGAGGATAAGAATTTAGATGTAAATGTAGATGGTATATCTGGTATTATAAAGTATGTAGAATCTCAAATAGAAGAACGTAAACCAGTTATACAGCGATTCTTAGGAGAAGAAGTAGGAGAACAGGTAATGGATCTTGGATTATCTGTTCCTTTTGCAGATCAATTATCTGTAGCTACCATAAGTAAGTATGTTAATGATGGGGCAAGAGCTGATTTATTCGCTCATGCTTTAGCATATACTACTGGAAAATATGTAGGTGATACTAGATTGTATAAACCTACTTATAATAATCTTACCGAAGAACAGCAGAAGCAAATACTTACTAATGAGATGTAGGCAGACAAGATAAACGGTAAGACTAGAACTTCTGATTAGATTATATAGGATTATGATAACTCTGTAAATGAAGAATGGAATAAAGATGATAAACTTGCTGACTAGGATTTAGTACAGCGTAAAAGAGCTATGTCTGTTATTCAGAAAGATTTACAGCGTAAAAAAGATCAAGAGCAAGTAAGTAGAGAGGAGATAGCTGAAGATACTGGTAATTTAGCAGATATAGAACAAGGAACTCCCAATACTGAAACAAAAGCTCCAGAGGTTGCTCCTATGGATGAAGTAGAGGAGGTTACTATACCAGATGTATAGATAGCTGAATAGGAAATAAGTAGTCTAGAAGATCAACTAAATATGTTAGAGGAAGCTATAGAAGGCTCTCCTTTACAAGATAGAGTAAGTGTAGATGAGGTGGAAGCTGATGTGGAAATGGATGGTGTTACTAATACTAATCAAGATATAGAAGATGAAGTATAGATGCAGAATCCAGCTGAAGAAGTTACATCAGTAGAACCTACAGATATTGCTGAAGAGGCAGAAGAATAGCAAACAGATGATTCTACTGCTGAAGAGTCTTAGGGACAACAGGAGGAAATAGACGATGCTCAATTTGCTCCTGCTGAGGAATCACTACAGGACGAGGAAGAAGGATCTGCAGAATAGCCTACAGTAACAGAAGTAGAAGATACTCCTGCAGCTTCAGATATTGCTCCTCAAGTAGAGAATCCGGTAAATATTACAGAAGTAGAAGACACTCCAAAATCTGATGAAATTTTTTATGATGCTTAGAACGATTAGCTAGTGTACATGCCTGATGGTAATCCTGAAAACGGAATACCTGTAAATGACCAAGATATATTAGAACAATCTGCATTTGAAGAATCATACGATTTTGATTCCAGATTGTAGGGCCCTTCTTCATATTATAATAGGTCTACTAATGGTTGGGTAGCTGCTAGAAAGAAATTCAGAAGATTACATATAGCTAATACTTTCTTCTTCCAGCCTAATACAGATGAAGTTATGCCTATTACTGTAGCTGGTAAATCTGTAAAGTTTGTAGGTAAAGATGGTGGTAAAGTTGATAGAAGACCAGGTAGAGAATTAGCTGATAATTTAGCTATTCCGGGATGGTTATCAACAGCTGATGATATATACTTTGTAGTTACATCCTTTAAACATGACATGTCATTTGATAGTGCTATAGATAATTTAGCTATTCACGTGATGATAGAGAAGGATGGTAAACTGTATAATGCATCTGTTAGAGCAATCAATTAGAGTCTGTATGACCGTATGAGAGATACGGAAATGACTTAGGGTGAAATAGATGAGTAGATATAGAAGTTAAGAGAATTGAGAGCTAAGATAATTAAGGCTTACGCTCCAGAATATTCTACTACTAAAACATTACCATTAACTGCTAGGAAGCATGTTAAACCTGTAGGAATAAGAATAAGTAACGGTCAGCTTGATAATCAAGTAGATGAGGCAGGATTACCAAAGTTTAGAAAGCTAACTGAAGTAAGTGATTTTGGTATAACAGAAGATGCTATTGCTATGTCTGAACAAATAACTAGTGGAGATATCCAGTTTGGATATGGTACGGGCCCATTTGGTGTTGATCCTTTCTCTATAGATGATATGTTTACTAGAGATAAGACTGAAACACAAGGTATAGGTTATGCTGGTAAAATATACTTTATACCTAAACCTGAGAATACTCCTTCTGGTACTGCTACATTGCCTATTATGTTATCTGAGGAATTGCATAGAATATCTGGAGTAAACAATCCAGAGCAGGTTAAATTAGCCTTCAATGCAGACGGCACTCAAAATGTAGATGAGCAAGGAAAGCCTGTCGCTCCTTCTACTGCTGAGTTAATATTTAATATTATTACTGGTCAAACATCAGTAAGAGGTTCTAATGCTAAGATAATTGATTCTTTCTTATTGTCTCTGTTAGCTAATAGCGGTTCCAATACATTTACTAATGGTTTAGAAGGAGTAGAAAGAATTAAATATAATTTCTTAGTAAGAAAGCAATTAGGTATATATACTGATGATAAAGGCAATAGATTCTTTGTTAACGGGTATTATAGTGAAGATGCTACTGTATATACTCAAGATGGTCCTAGAACTGAAAAGAGATTCAGTACGCAATTTACTAATTTAGCTACTTTAACAGATTTTGAAAAGAGGAGAATAGTATTCTAGATTTCATAGAATATACACTGGAATACTGATAAGGACGTATTAATGTCTGAATTCCCTCAAGAATTTATAGACTTATTGGTATCTATAGCTAATAGTTCTCCTAATCTAGTAAAAGACGAAAACAGTAGAATACCTATATTCTCTAAAGACTTAACATTTTCTTTAAAAGAAATAGGTTATACTTTTAAAGACGGTAAGGCTGTAAAGGTGTCTGATTCTCCTCTAGTAATTACATGGGCCATTAATAATGGAATATTAAAGACAGATTTAGGTGAACATGCATTTTATGCTCCATTTATATATGCAGATGATGCTACAATAAATAGAGAAGAATTATAGAAACAACAAGATAAACCTAAACCTACTGTTAATACTCAAGATAAAGTAATAGAAGATGTAAGCAAACCTTCTCAAGCTAAGACAGCTAGTGGTAAGAAAGTTGTAATTGCAGAAAGAGCTACTCCTGAGAATCTTGAGAAATATGGATTAAGTATACCAGATAATGGAATGAAAGAAAGTCAATACCTTAAATGGGGTATTGTTCTCAATCCTAAGACTGGTAAAAGAGAAGTTACTCTTACTCCAATTAAGTTCTTAGGTGGTCTTAAATCAACTATTAAAGGTAGAGGTAAGTTTAATGAAGATTCTGCTAAGAAATGGTTATTTGATAAATTAGATATAGATAGCGATCAGATATTAGTAACAGACCAAATGATTAAGTTTGGAGCTAATGAAGAGGCGTACGGTTTGTTCAGTGTAGTAATGGATGCACTTTCTAACGAATTAATACCTCGTATATCTTTATCTAGACAATCTGGTGCAGGTGTAGAATATCACGAAGCATTCCACTATGTAACTCAAATGCTATTGAGTGAACAATAGAGAACTAAGTTATATCAAGAATATTCTAAATCTAAAAGAAGTGCTAGAAATCTTACTCAAGATGAAGCAGAGGAAGCGCTTGCTGAAGAATTCCGTAATTACGCTAAGGATCAAAACGGTAAAGGTTTATTATATAATGTCATTAGAATCTTTAAGAAGATATATAATACCTTGTACTTCTGGAATTCTCACAGAAATATAATCAGAGCTTTTTTCAAGAGTATAAACGATGGTTAGTTTAAGGATTATAAAGCCTCTAAGCAAGCATTAGAAGATTTCTATAGCCGTAAACCAGAGGGTTTGTCTTACTATATACCAGGTTTATCAAAAGAGGAAGAAGCTAAATTACCTCATATAACTGATCCAGATGTATTCTATCATGCTATTAATTCTCTTACTAGTGGGGCATTATCTATATTTAATATTAGAACTATAGAGGATGTTCATAATCTTAATACTTCTTTGTTATTTGACAGATTACAGTAGAATATAGACTTTGGTTGGATATCTGACGAATATGTAGATATTGCTCAGGATATAGTAAATAACAAAGATATATTTACTAGATATGTTCGTAAGAAGATAGAACAATTAGGAATTAGAGAAGTAGAAAAAGTAGATAATGAGGAAGAGTCTAGATTAAAAGTAGAGACTGGTGAGCAATCTGAAAACAATTGGGATAAGAATCAAGGTGAAGTAAGTAAGAAAGATAACGTTAGCTTTAGAGCTAAACTGTTCTTCTACTCTATACCTAAGTATGAATACCAATTTGTTGAAGATGAAGAAACCGGCGCTATTACTAAAGAATTATTTCCTGTACATGATGATATGTTCCAACTTCCTGTAACTGAAGATTTCAATTTTGTATGGAATCAGATTATGGAGAACTTATGGGATATAGATAAGTATCAGGATATAATAGATAGAAGTGCTAATTTAGGTAATACTATTCCTTTCTTTAAATCTTTATATGATATTCTTACTTCGGAAGAAGCACCTATATCTGACAATACTAAAACTTAGTTAGAGATAACTATAAAGAGTTCTAAAGTACAGTTAGACACTATTACTACTAAACATCCTAAAGTAAATACAAGAGGTAAGTCTGAAGATGAAATAGCTAGTGAAATACAATCTAGCTTAAGTAAATTTAATTGGGTTGTAGAAGATAGTGATAATTTACGTAAAGTAGGTAGACTTCCTGCTAGATGGTCAGGTATGTTCTTCGCATCTGATGCTATAGACAGAACAGATAGTGGTAGACCCTTCATTAAACCAGAGTTTGCTAAATTCTTAAAAGACAGAAGAGGTAAATTAAGTTCTACTTTTAAAATAGTAAGTGATAGAATAAAGAAAGGTAAACCAGTAGATGATACTAAGATATAGGAAATAAAGGACACTTTATTGGATGTATTTAATGCTTTATCTATTCCTATGGATAACTTAGCATTAGATTATATGCTTAATAACTTCTATATTGGAGCTACTGAATTTGATAAATTATATAATTTCTGGAAAGGCACTGGAGCTGGTAAAACAGAGAGATTTAATGAAGGTACTTTAGCTACTTTGATTAAATTAGCTGAAACTAAAGATATAGGTGTAAAATCTACATCAGGTGGTGGATACTCTAGAACTTTAGATAGAATGTTTACATTTGGTAGAAATTCTAATAGCTAGATAGCTGTGATGGCAATATCTTATGGTAAAGTACATCCTTCTCCTCAAGAATTTAGTGTTGTTGGAGCAGATGGTGCACTGATTTATCCTATTAGTGAGAATAACTACATGACAGATCAAATACGTAATATTAATCAAGATGCTAATGGTAAGAAACAATAGATATTAAGTACTCCATTCTCTGCACACAGTCTGATAGCTAATGCTAAGAATACCAAATTTAAATTGCATACTTTCTTAGCACTGAATATAGATGAATCTAGTAGAGATTATTTCGGCATTACTCCTGTTGAGGATTATATTGCTAAGCTTACTCTTACTTTTAACGATAGAATGATATTACCTACTATGTCTGACAAAAAGACTTGGTATAGCATATCAGGTATCAAAATGGTAAAAGATATTCTTACTAGTAAATATATCGATATAGGAGACGCTAATTATGCAGCTATTATTGGAGAAGATTTAACAGCTGAAAATTCTACTTATGTAGGAGAAAGAAGATTTAGTCAAGGTACTCTTAATATATTCGCTAATTACTGGTTAGATGAGTTTAATGCTGTATGGGATTATTTCTAGAAAAAAGACTATATCGCGCAACATCCTACTTTAAGAGTAGACAATTACCACGGTAAGATTAAAAATGGTAAGATGGATCATACTGGAAATGGAGGTAGATTCAGATACTTTACTAGACTGAGACTTGGTGAAGATGTTTTAAATGTCAATCAAGAATTAGCAAGATTAGAACAATATGGTACTACAGAAGAGGTTCAGAAGTATTTAACAGATTTAAAAGTATTGTTGTTAGGTACATCTAAACCTAATTCTAAGGAAGTTATAGAACCTTCTGCTCCTATATTCTCTGCAATAAATCATTTGTTACTGCATGCTACTCAAAGAGAAATGCGAGCTCTTGTAAAGAGAGGTATACTTGGGTATTCAAATGGCGAATACGTTAATAAGTTAATACCTAGTAATATATTCGATTACTATAAATCAGAACTAGATAGTTCAATGTATACATCTGAAGAATCTGGTCTTAAGAATCAAGATATATTATTCTCTGTAATTGGTTCTCATGTAGCTAATTAGGCTATTTCTATCATGGAAGTAGAGAAGTGTTTTACAGGAGATCCTGCTTATTATAAGTGGAAGAAGTCTAAATTTAAGACCGAACAAGGAGATTCTATTGATGTTATAACTGGTAAAGATGTTGATAAGATTAAACGTTTGTCTTCTGTATTATCTACTGGTACTAATCTTAGAACTATCTGGGATAATCCGGCTGAGAATGATGCTAAAGTAACAGTAATGCATCTTGCTGATAATATGCTTGGTTCTGATTATTATGACGAATTAAAAAGTATATTCAGAAACTCTATTCTACGTGATTTATACAGCGAAGCTCATCCTAATTTAAGCGACAATGAAATTATAGAGGCTTTATCTACTAAACAGAAAGAAGATGCCTTCTATAATTCTCTTACTAAAAATTAGAAAGAGTTTGTAGATAGCTATACTAATGCTAGTGCTAGACCGTACGATTTCAGAAGAGACGATAAAGGAGATATCAAAGGTGGTAATATTAATCAATCTGATGCTGCTGTATATATTCGTCCTGCTATGTATAGACGTATTATGAAAGCGTTAGGACAATGGAGTGATGCTATCGAAGAAGCTTATCAAATAATGGAAGGAGAAGATGAGTCATGGATGAATAATCCGGAATTATATCAGAAGACTTTAGCTCTTGTAGTTAAACCTTTAAAGATGGTATATTTTGGAGACCATAGAGAGAACGATATAAATCTGAATGTTCCTGTATTCGATAAGATGGCTATGTTCCCATTATTCAAAGTAATAGCTAAGGCTGATAATAAGGTTTTATATGACCGTATGAATAATGAGGAATTAGGAGTAATCGATATGGTTACTTTTGAATCTGCGGTTAAGGTTGGCGGTAGAACTAAATTTGAAGCTTACGAAGGTCCTAAAAACGAACACTTTAATGTTGAAGGTTTGAATAAAAAATCCTTCAATCTTACTAAGAAAGAAGGAGATTTACCTGTATTTGTTCAAGATATTCGTAATTTACGTTTACAGTTGAACACAGATCCACACGAACATATTGACCGTTCATTTGGTACTTAGGCTGTTAAAATATGTTTGGGTAATCTTATAGACGATCGAGTGTACGGTACTAATAAAGCCACTACTAAGACTGGTCAACAGATTAAGACTCAAACAATGGACGCCATTAATCAGTTATCTGATATAGGTTATAAGAGAATAATTAAGAGATTCTTCCGTAAAGGTAAACTGAATAATAAGGCTTTATCAGACTATTTGGTTAGTTAGGCAGTTAGCTCTGGCATGTCTGATGAGTTTGTTAAAGGTCTTACTCTTGATTAGGATGGTAATATACTTGTTCCGTTAGCAGCTCAGAGTAGTAGACAATGGATTGAAAGTAGAATTATATCATTTATAAATAAAGAAGTAGTAGATATTAATACTCCTGGTGGTTCTGCTATTCAGATGTCTTCATTTGGTTTAAAAGCAACTGATGCTAGAATGAAAGAATCATAGTTAAATGGTGCATTTAATGGCGGTAATAAACTTAGATTCTTGAATAAAGACGGAAGTATGGATGTTATCTTGAGTACTAACTTCTTTAGACACATAGTACCAAAAGAATATCAGACTTCTTATGGAGCTATGAAGAAATGGTTAATTGATCATAATGTAATTGGTGCTAATTCCACTCCACAAGGTATTGGTTATCGTATCCCTACTCAGGGTTTGTCTTCTACTTTCTCATTTAAAGTAGTAGATGTACTCCCTGATAGATTTAGTGATACTATTGTAGTTCCTGATGAATTTACAGCTATGACTGGTTCTGACTTCGACGTTGATAAATTGTATATTGCTATGCTGAATTACGATATAGATGGAAATATAGTTCAATATACTAGTGACAAAGTAAGCGAGCAAAGCCCTGAAGCGTTGCAGAATATGATAATACAGAATTATCAATTAGTAGTATCTGACACTAAGAATATGGCTGAGACTAGAGCGTCTATTGATACTCTTACTGGTATGCTACAAGATGATGTACTACCGTTAATATCAAGTTCTAGTAAACAAGAAGCAGATCCTTTCTATGAATTGTTGCCTTCGTTCTAGGAATCTAGAAAAGAGGAGTATACTAGTGGTAAAGCAGGTATTGCTCCTTTTGCTCTTAACTCTACTAACCATGTATTAACATAGTTAATGCATCTTAACATGATATATAGTCATAGTAACGTATATCAGTTAGGAGATTTAGATGCTATTAAAGGTCAAGATGGATTTAGAATTCTTGACTGGTTATCTGCTATGATTAATGCTCACGTAGACGTTGCTAAAGATCCTTACATTATTGCTTTAAATGTTAATTAGGTTACTTATAATATGACTAACCTATTACTTAGAGGTGGTAAAGGTAAGAATACTTTCTATTTCTTAGCTCAACCTATATTAAAAGAGTTATCCAATAGAGTTATCAATAGTAAGGGAGTATATGGAGCTGAGAATATATAGGAAAACTAGATAATAACCGGATTATACAATGTATATGGTAGGTTGCTTAAGGAAGCTATAGACGCTATGCCAGAAGGTGAAAGTAAACAAAATTGGAAAGCTAAATATAATGGCTTAGCTGAAGAAATTGGGTACTCTGCATATCCTGGAATAAAGAGTGAAGTAATAGATAAGACACAGGTATTTGATGAATCTAGTCTTATATACGCTTTAAAGAATAGAAAATAGGACAATTTGCCATTCTTATATCAATAGATTATTGTATTACATGCTTATAAAGAATTAAGTATGGATGCTAAAACACTTAGTGAATTAGTACATAGATCTCAGATTGATACTAAGAAGTTTGGTAACAATCTTGCACTATAGTTAAACTTTGTGAATTCATATCAAACGTTCATATATGATAATTCTGGAGTATTTGAAATAAAAGGTAAGGAAGTAGATGATGCTTTAAAGTATTACTTTAGTAATACATTCTTAAGTAAGAAGTTATATAATGCTACTACTATAGCTAGAAAGATTCTTAAGAGTCAAACATTCCCTGCAACTTGGACTTACTAGAATATATTTAATTCAGTAATGAGTAATATTGTAGGAGGAGATATCATCAAAGGTACAGACGGCAATGATTTAATATCCTATAAACACTAGGGTGATAAGAAGTTTGTTCAGAATATAAATAGAATGATCGATAGTATAATTAGAGCTAGAGCTACTTCTAATACTGATTTCCTTAAAATGACGGATGATCAATTTAGAGGTATGTTTGTAGGTAAGAATACTATGTGTTCTAGATTAACTAAACTTAAAAGATATCTGTTACTTAATAAAGATGCTTTCCCACATCTTATTAATCAAGATGGTACTATAAAGAATGAATTATTAAATTATTTATAGGAATATCCAGCAGATGGCTTAGAAGGGTAGAATGTAGACAGAATTATTCTATCTGAATCATCAATGAACAATGACTATGATAGAGAGAATCAGTTAATATCTGCTTTCGCTCAATTACTTGAAGATACCGATGATATAGTTAGAGAATTTGCAGAAGATTTGGTTAAATATGCATATTATACTTCTTATGATGAAAGAGGAGTAAATGCGTTCTTCCATTTAGTTCCTATTCAATATAAGATTGATAATGGTTATGTATCTAATATTAAAGAAGTATTAGACCAATTTAAAAATGGAGGAGATATATCTGGATATAGTTCTATAGCTCAAACTGGGGATGATCCTCAATCTATGAGTTTTCCTTCTATTAGATTAACAATAGCTAGAAATATGTGGGATGATCCTAATATAGTTCCTAAATATAATATCAATCTTAAGCCTAATAGCAACGATCCTTTCCAACAACAATAGGAAGACCGTTCTAAGAGTAGTGATTATGATATTGTATTGTCTAAATCTAGAAGTAACATTGGAGGTAAAGCTATTACTATGTATGACAGTTTTGCTGTTCCTCACTATAGAACTAGAAGAGCGGAATTCATAACTGTAAATAATGGTTCTGGATATAATACTTCAATTCAATTATATCAATTAATTGGCGAAATAGCTTATGTAAATGATGAAGGTAAGAAGAGTAAAAGAGGAGCTAAACTAATCTATAAGAGAATACCTAAATTAGGTATTAAAGAAAATGGATTTAGAGTTAATGAATTTGCAAAAGGTGGTTTGGATATATCAGCTTTTGATTAGAATGCGTTTGATGAAAATGTATTAACTGATGATAGTGTTATAGCAGAAACTGCAATGTCTAGAGTTAAATTACCTAAATTAAAGGATGAAAGTAGATTTACTAAACAGTTTATACCTCTTAGTTCAGATAATATTTAGGTAAAAATAAACGGAACATAGAAGCAAATAGAAGGTGATGTATCTGATACGCAAGTAGTAGATACTACCTTTAATATAGATCCGTTATCTGAAGATAATGTAGTATATGATGAAACAGATGTATCAGACTTTGTCAATGTTAGTTTAGAAGAATCATTTGATGGATCTGAAGCTATGGACATCATAAATGAATAGTTAGATATATTCTCTGATATGCAAGAACAATTCTCACAAGAAACAGAAGATCCTTTTGCTAATGTAGATACTTCTTCTATTGCAAATGAAGCTTTCAACATGGATGTTACTGAAGATGTGGTAGATATGACTTATCTCGCTGAAATGGGTAAGAAACGTAAAAAAGAATGTGAATAATTATGCAGTGTTTAATTTTAGATAATAAAGAAGTAAAGGCAGCAGTAGATGAACTTACTACAGTATTAGGTAGTAAAGACGCTGCATATTACGTAGTGTCTGAAAATAACGGCTATGCTATAGATCAGGCTCCCAATGGGGAGCCTTCTAAGCTGTTTTCAGACCTTTTGGGCCATTATAATGGCAATCGTGAACAAGCTATTAAGGCTAAAGTAAAAGTGTTTACAGATGAATTTAAAAATTGGTTTGGTGATTGGATAAACAACGTTGAAGGTTCGTCAAAGATAGTAGATGAAAATGGAGAGCCGCTGATTGTATATCATGGTACTAATGAAGATAACATAAATATATTTGACAGAAGTCAACAAACTGGAAATACATTGAAAGGTACTGGTACTGCTACATTAGGAAATTTTTTTACAGACGATAAACAAAAAGCAAACGGATTCGCTAATGCTGTCACATTTAGAAGAAAAAATGGTACTCCTACTTCTTACAGTGTATTTTTAAATATAAAAAATCCTATTGACTTTTAGACATTGCATGAGTTCCGACAATGGTCTAAGGAAGAAGGATATTATGATGAAGATGGAGATTTTATTAGTACTAAAATTATCCCTCAAGAAAACGACGGAATTTTAATTGAAAGAACAAATCAATCCGATACTTCAAAAGAGTTTGTAGCCATTAATTCAAATCAAATAAAATCAGTAGATAACCAAGGTACTTTTTTTACTTAGGATAATAATATACACAGAAACGAAACTAACGCATCTGCTACATTCTTTTCAAATATAGGTGATATTACCGGTACTTGGTCAGATGGTTCTCCTCATATGAGTACTACATCAGGACAAGTAGTTGAACGCTTAAAACAGTATATACCAAAAGATTCTATAGCATACTAGATACTTGATTTATTCTCTGATACTGATATATATATTGGTATCACAGAAGAAAAAGATCAGTTAGCTGATGGAGATTATATGTGGTATAGCGATGGTACTCACACTATATGGATTAATAAAGAACTTTTTGAACAAACAGATATGGAGTACAATGCAAAAAGTATTGTACATGAAATGGTTCATGCATTTACTTCAAGATCTTTTGAAAATGTTAAAAATGGTGTAGGTACTGATTTAGAAATCAAAGTATATAATAAAGTAAAAGACTTATTAGAATTCAATAGAAAACTATACTAGGAAACACACGATGAAAAAGGTAAGTGGACTGGCGCATTATATGGTTTAAAAGATGAACATGAATTTATAGCTGAATTTCTTACTAATGAAGAATTTGTAAATAATATAATAGATGATGCTAGATAGAAAGGATTATTTGAAGAAGTGATAAGTAAGATAAGGGAAGTATGGTCTGCAATCATTGATTTACTTACCGGAAAATAGCATGTAAAAAATACAGAAAGTACTAGAGATATATTAATGAAATTATTATCTTTCAATTTAGAAGATAATAATGAATCTGCTAACGTTAGATTTGAAAAGTCATTAAACAATAAAGTTAAACAGCTTGAAACAAACATACATGAAGCAGAGAAGTATAACTTTGATACTAAAGAAGAGTTAGATAAGAGATTATCTGATATAAGATAGAACTTACTATCTGGTTTACAATCTAGATTACGTAGTATAGATATTACTGATATATCTAAAAGAACGGAAGTAATAGAGAACATTAAGTATCAAATTGCTAATCTATAGAATGCTGCTATAAGCGATTTTGATGTTATAGCTTCTTTTATTACAGATTTAAAATTAGATGTTAGAGATGTAGGTAACAGAGTAGTAGAAGCTTATAAAGGTTAGACTGATGCTCTAACAGACGAAGAACTCGTAGCATTAAATAAGAACTATTTTGCTTTTTACTGTGAATAGGCTAAAGATATATATAATTCTTTAGTAAATATGAATACTTATAAATAGATTGTAGGAGAAGCAAATTATAATAAATTAATGACAGAACTACAATTATGTAAGAGTATTTTAGATTAGAGCTATGATGCGGTTAAGCGTATGCAAGTAGTTAATGCTTAGAGAATCATGTTAAAGGAAGGTATAAAGGTAAATAGTCCTACTATATATAACTATATATCTGAAAATACTAGAAAAACAGATTTTGATATTAGTTACATTACTAGAGTATTAGGTTCTGGAGATAGAATCAATGATGAAGCTATTAAGAGTTTGTTTAATATACTATAGAATACTGAAAATAGTATAAATGAAGTAGTGTTCCAAAAAGCTAATGAACTAAATAAACTATTAAAGGTAGCAGGAAATAGAAATTAGAAGTTATTATTTGAAGTAGATGAGAATGGTAATACTACAGGTTATATAATTAGAGATTTGAACTATGGTAGATTCTATAAAGATTTAAAATAGTTTAAAGAATAGTTATAGAAAGAATTCGGTGTAGACCATCAGACTCTTCAATTACCTGAAAATATAGCCACTAGAACAGAATACAATAAAAGACTTAATAAATGGTTATCAGAGCACTGTGAACGTAAATATACTAATGAATTCTATGATTTAATGAATTCTCTTAGCCCTGAAGCTGCTTCAGCAAGAGAGATGATAATGTCTAAGATAAGAACTTTATCTAATAAGTATAGAGATAATAATGGAGTAATTCATTATGAATCCATGACGGATGAGGAATGGAATACTCTACAACAGTATGAATTAGATAAAAAGGAATTAGCTAGTATTTACGATATATACGGTAATGAAAAGCCAGAAGGTTCTGTAGAAAGAAGAATAGCCGATGAGCTTACTGAACTAAATAACAAACTATCTAAGAATCTTAACAAGAATTATAATCAATAGAAATTCCAAGATTTGATTGAAGAAAAAAGAAACAGTCTAAGTAAGCATGAATTTAAAAAATGGATGGATCGTAATACTAGAGTAGTATATACTGAAGAGTTTTACGAACAATTAGCTAACTTAGATAGAGCTGATTATGGCGAAGCATATGCTGAATATAATAGATAGAAGAGAGCTATCTTAAATATGTTTAGAGATAACCGCACTGGTGAAGTAAACCCTAAACTAATGCCTAATTCTACTAAGAGATTGCTAGATTAGTTAGAGATTAAGATGAATAATATAAGAAAGTCATCTAAAAAAAAGAGATCAAAGACTGAGTTTAGTAAGATAGCTAGAGTAGTAGCTACTGAAGCTTATAAGAGAGATGAAGTAGCAGCACTGGCAAAAGACCAAGAAGTTCCTGGTAGTTCAGAGGTATTCTATTTAACGAATACTTATAACACATCTACTGGAACTGCTCCTAAATCTTGGTATACAAAGATTGCTCCTAAAGATAGTAAGTATATACAGGTTATTCCTTCTTCTAATTTGTCTGAATTATCTTCAGAGTCTCCGTTTGTTAATAAGAACTACAAATAGGATAATGACGAGTATTATCAGCCTAAGAGATCAATATATGATAATAGCAAAGCATATAATAAAGTAATGTCTAATAAAGCATTATCTGAGCTTAGAAAAGCTTTAATAGACACAATGGAGGAATCTAATAGTAAATTAAATAATCTAGAGTATTTAAACAAGTATAGATTACCTCAAATATCAGGTAGTTTGTATAAACATCTTAAAGCATCAGGATTTAATCCATTTGCTGCTGTAGGTAACTATTTATTAGATGCTGCTACTGTAAAGAATGATGACGTTGGTATAAATAAAAAGGTTTTAACGTCTCCTGATGGTACTTCTTTAGCTCTTATTCCTCAATACTTTACTAAACAGCTAGACGATCCAGCTACTATATCAGCAGATATGGTAGGTTCTGTTATTCAGTATTTTAAAATGGCAGAAAACTTTAAACAGAAGAATGAAGTGAAAGGTAAAGTAGAAAATATAAAGTCATTTTTATCATAGAGAAAGTATACTGGTACTAGTACTATAGGTTCAATTAAGAGAGTATTTACCGGTAAACAAGAACCTAAACTTGGAACTGATACTAATATATATAAGTTTGCAGAAAAGTTTATTAACATGAATCTATATGATGTTAAGACTAATGCTTTATCTATATCTATTAAAGACAGAGAGATAAGTATAACCAAGCTATTAAAGACTATTACTGGTTATGGTACATTACGAAATCTTGGTTTAAACTTCGCTTGTGCATTTACTGGTTTCTTTACTGCTGCTCATGCTCATCTTGTTAATTCTTTAACTGGTAGATATTATACTTTTGGTAATGCAGTAAGCGCATTTAAAGATGTAGTGTTTGATTTATTTAAACATGGTTTAAGCGTTGGTAGTAGAACATATAAGAGCGAATAGATGGCTTACATGGATTACTTTGAGGTTGGTTCTACTATGGATAGTTTGTTTACTAATACTAATAGACCTAAATTTATAAATGTCATTTAGAAGTAGTGGGCTTTTGGATTATACTCAGTATCTGATTATTTTATAAAAGGTCAAATACTAAATAGTGTAATGTACGATTATAAATACATTGATGGACAATTCATGCATCACGAAATGTTTTATAATAAATATGGTAGAACAGATGAAACCTAGTAGAGATGGAAGAAAGCTAAATCATTTAAAGCTTTAACTAAGTTTAGTGCTGGCAAAATAGTTGCTATTTCTCCAGAATATCAACAAGCTGTAGATAAAGCTAAGTTTACTATCGGTAATGCTGCCAGATAGTTAGCCGGTTCTGCAGATGGTCAATTAAGTCCTTTACAGAAAGCCTAGATGAGCGCTAATGTATTTGGTGCAATGTGTATGATGCATAGACAATATATCCCTATTATTCTTCAATAGAGTTTTACTATGGATAGACAATGGGATTATCAAACTCAAAGAGAAGTAGAAGCTATACTTAAAACTCCACTTAGAGTATTTGCTCAAACTTGGAAAGACAAATCAGGAGCAGACCTTATTACTACTGTTTTAAAATAGACTTTTCTTAATAAAGGTTTTTCAAGTGAGTTAGATAGAACTAACATTAAGAAGTTGAAGATAGAAGCAGCATTGTGCATGTGTTTATATCCTTTAATAAGGAATATTCTAAAAGAAGAGGCAGATAAGGATAAGAGGAATATACTTCTTAACTTATTTGCTTATGTAATGGCTAGAACTGCTTTTGAAACTACTGCTCCGTATAACCTAGTAGATATATATAGCACTATTAAAACACCTACCCCGCTATACTCATTATTGGATAACGTTGGGTCTGTAATTTCTTATCCTTACGATTTGATATTATCAAATATAAGAGGAGAAAAAAGTAAATAGGGTAAAATGATAACTAGAGGTGCTTATAGAGGAAAAACTCAATTAGAAAGAAATATATGGAAAATAACTCCATTCAAAAATCTAATTGAATTAAATGATATTCCAAGTAAGCGTAGATATTATGATACTTAGATTACTGGTGATTAAAAAATTAAAGGCAAGCTTTTCACAAAGCCTGCCTTTTTTGTGTAGAGTAATTCTTAAAATATAGTATCATAAAATGAACTATCTAAATAATCTTTCCAAAGTATTGCCATACTTAATATAAATTCTTTAGTACAAAATTGTGTACCATTAGTTTGCATTATACTGAAATCAGCTTTTTGGTCATTAGTTTTTAACCTAAATCTATAGCAAACTATATCATCTTTTATTATATCATTATAGAAAAATTCATTCTCCTGAATTCTTCTTACTATATAATACTTAGGATATGTTTTATATTGAAGTATTAAAAACTCTTTATCTATAGTAATGTCTATAAATAAATCTGAAGTAAATACTATTGGATTTATTTTAAATAGGGCTGCATAATAACGCAACCCTTTGTTGTATTTATTAAAGTTCAACTTCTTCATTACAAACTATGTTTTCATCTACTTCAAATACTTCTTCGCATGAATCCATAGCTATTGCAATTAAAAAATCATTTAATGTCTTAGGTTCTAAGTTCTTCAATTCCATCATTTTCGTAATATTTACGAGTATGGTCCCAATTACCTGTCTGATAATGATATGATAGTTCTGTTAAAGCTTTGACAATGAGGTCCTTACGACTATCTAACTCTAATTCGTTAAACATATTAAATACTCTCACTTCATTATTACCATTCGTTTGAATAGCAATAATATATGCTTCACAATCATAATCTGAAATATCAATTTCTTGATCTTTCATGTACCAACTAATTGCAAGCAAGTAATAAGTTATCTGTCTATAATAATCAAACTCTTCTACAGAATGTTTAAAATTATAGACATCACTAGTTGTTTTTAAGTCAATTAAAGTAATCTTCTTATTTATATGATCGAATATACATCTATCAAGTAAAGACTTACAAGGTGCAATCCAATCATCAACAGGTAATTCCCAGTTAATATGAAACTCATTATGAGATTCTACTCCAGGAATATCTTCTAATAACTCTTTCGCTTTCTTATGATTATCAATATTATTCTTAATATTTTTAAGCATATTTAAATCAGCAAAAGATATTACTTTACGATTATCTTTTTTACTTTGTAATGCTTTAATATAATTAGCATAACGATTACATAGCTCTGTAGCTTCTTTTAAGACGATTTCAGAGCTTTTTGAATTACTGTATGCAGATTTGTATGCAGCAATCTTTTTATCGTCCTCTATGAGTTCTAATGAATTAGCATAAATCTCACAGAAATCTTTTTGTTGTTTTACTTTAGGTACTTCATAATCAAGAATTACATAATCATTCCAGAAATCCTCTGGTTGTAATATATATTCATGAATCATAGTACCCCTTTCGAGCTGAGGAAGTTTTAATCCTTCTTCCTTTCCATCTATCATATCTCGATAGAAACGTGGTCCTTTCTTCAAGAACCAACCAATAGCAGAATTTGATATTCTCGTATTGTCTTCATAATACGGTTTATCAATTATCATTCTTACTTAATTCTATAGTTACTATTTTAGGTCTTTCTCTTTCAAGATAACTGTCAGTTAGTATACTACAATTATATTGATTTAAATGACCGTATGATATACCATCGTGCCAATGCCCAAAGAAATGATGCTTATATTTACCAAAACAATAATGTTCAAGCTTTTCATTATAATTAGGATTTTCATGAGTAATTAGTATATCACAGTTTTGTATCTTTTCATATGGGCATATATATTCATCGTATTCATTCTGAATATCTTCAAATGCCCATGTTTGCCAATGTATAGGAGCTATCCAAGGAGTTCCATAAAAAGTTATTCCTTCATATTCATATAACTCATCAACAAGAAATACTACTTTATCATTAGTTAAAGTTGATATCTTAGTCTTAAAATCTTGCCAACTCAAATCCTTTACAATATCATTAATAAGATTTTCTATATAAATATCATGATTTCCTGGAACTACAATTACCTTTTTACACGGTAATTTGTCTACCCAATTGACAAAAGTAATAGACCAGAATTTATCTGATTCTTCGTTACTTCTCTGAGCAAGTAGATTTACTATATCTCCTGCTATACATAACACATCACATTCTGGTATATTAATTAAATGACCATGTATATCACTTATTGCGCATATTCTCATGGTATAAAGTTTTAGTTAGTTTATATATAATTATACTATAAAATAGTATCATTTTTTCAGTTTTTTTATTAACTCATCTACTTCCTTTTGATTATGGACTATATAGAAATCAACCTGTATATTGTTACTACATAAGTAATATCTAAATAGTTTCTCTCTTAAAGGCCAGGCTTCATTAGGATATCCTTTGCATTCAATAATAAAGTTATCTCCTACAAAGTCAGGTAGATAAGTCATTGCTCTATACTTTTTATTATCAAAAGTAAAAGCTGGAAGTAGTTCATATCGATGCATCTCATAATCTGCCATGATATTTGCCTCTTTCAGCTTTTTATATGTATAAGTTTCAAGTTTACTACGAAATTTAATTCCATCGTATTCATTTGGAGTTGCATTCCGTACCTTGCCTTCTTTTTTCTTTCTCTATCTCTTCATATATCCATAATTTTATAGATTCAAAAGAATTTGCTTTAATAGCATCTGAAATATCTTTTGCCTTCCATTTCTTATGTACTAAGAATGGTTTTAAGCCTGTTTTAAGGCTTATTTTACGAAGATATTTACAACCAGCTTCGTCTCTATCGAAACAAATTAAAATTGTCTTAAAACGCTTCTTAAGTTGGTCTAATGCTTTCTGGGGTATAAACGTTGATTCTGATGATGGGCTTATTGCTGGAATACCCATCTCATATAAACACATGACGTCTTTCATACTCTTTGTAATAATGAGTATATCTCCAGTTTTAGGTAACTGTTTAAACCCCTGAATGTCGTTCTCAGTCAGGTTATTACGCCACTTTGTATATTTATCTGCTAAAGGTCTATATATTTTAAAATTATTATAAACCTTATAAGCATACATAGGATTACTATCCTTGTAAATACCCTTTACAACTCCGTTACATAGATAATATTTTATACTACTTACTCCAAATTTCTTTAGAGTAGTGGTAGAAATATTAAACTGAGACCAGTAATTGATATCTGTTAGAGTAAAGTCTTGCCTTACAATACCAATTACTGTCTCGGTTGACGGTATATATTGCTTAGAGCTAACGAGTTTCGTATCATTAGTAATTTTAAGTTTATTAACTATATCATTGAGTATATCTGAATAGTTAGTTAGTCCTGTGAATAGTGATACAAACTTAATTATATTACCACATTCTCCAGTACCATGGTCTTTAAACATTAACTGTTTAGTTTTTTTACTATAATAACATCCAAAAGAAGGTGTCTTATCCTTTCTTAATGGTGAATTATATATCATGCCTACTTTAAAATTACCAATGTACGCTGCATATATATCATACTCAGTTACTTTAGATAATATCCAATCTAAAGTAATACTCACATTATCTTTTATTTTTGTTGTATCGTAAACCATATGATATATTTTTAGTGATAGCTAAGGAATCGAACCTTAATTAACCATTACTATCATGAAAACGTGAGTGCATGCTATCCCTATTCTATGAATTTTGATGCCTCCGTCACACCTCACATTCGGCGTATTACCGTCGATTGCTTCTTATCTCACATAGCGGCATGCTACTCACGTATCGCTATACTATGCCTAGCGTAGGCGGCTTATAGGATTATCTACAAAATTAGAAAGGCAGATCATCACTAGGCTGATCACTTACAGTAGTAGTAAGAGGGTTAACCTCTTTAATTTCCTTATCTGCAACAATTGGCTTAGTAAATTGATCGATACCTGTAATTTCTCTAATCATGCTTTCATTCTTACCTTCTTCATAGAAACCCATAGGAATATTCATAGGTTCAATAGAAGCAAACTTAACATAACTAGGAAGTGTAGTATAACCCTTATCATTATAAACTATTTTTACTTTAAGTAAAATATCTTTATTAGCACTATTAAGCATTGTTACTACCCAGTTAGCAAATTCTTTATAAGAACTGCCACTGAACGCTAATACATTCTTAGGATAGAAACACTTAAGTATACGCATAATACGAGTTACCTGGTTAGTAGCTTTACTTTGATTCTGTTCTTCAGTATCACTTTCACGAACAGCTGGTTCCCATTCAGTATGAACAAGACTCTTACCATCTTTTTCAAAAGTAAATTCAATGAATTTCTTCCCTGTAGGAGACTCTGCAAACTTTGCGGATACAAACTTAACGTTGTCATGAATACCCGCTTCTAGGTATTTAGTATTATTACCATTATCTGACAACTTTACTTCATTTGCTAATTCTGTACTAAATATCATAATATCTTATTTTTAATTATTCAGGTAAATAAACTTTATTCCAATAAGCAGTAATGTTGTTATTTTCATCACTCTCTGCTATTACTATATTCTTTCCTCTTAAATGAGGTGCTCTAGCTTCAATAACGGAATTATCCCCTCCTTCAAATGAGATATGTGTCTCATTTTTCTTTCTATATACGTAGCCAACAGCATCTGCTTCACCACATATAATATTTGCTAATGCACCTACTAAATCAAGAGACATTTCTGCCATTTCTTCGCCATTCTTATTAATCAACTTATCTTTAGTATGACCAATAAGTATAAAGTTATCACATAATCCACGGAACATGTCAATAACTTTTCTTACAGCCTGTCTTATATATAAATAACCAGACCCATTAGGTAATGTTCTCAAATCTGTACCTTCGTACTTCTTACCCATTGGAGTATTTTTGTAAAGTTGAATTGCAAAACTCATACACATCTCTTCTAGACGTGTAGCATTATCTATAGTAATATATTTATAAGGATATTTACCAGTTTCCTTTTTAATCTCTCTTATTGCATTAGCTATATCACCTAAATCTTTTACAGATCTAGCTTGAACAGCTAATGCCTCTAAGAACTCTGAACCACCTTCTAAATCAATAATTAGATTGTTATCCAGTGCTGCAACTAAAGTAGTTTTCCCAGCTTTTGGTTTACCAAATAAAATCAAAAATCTAGGATTTTCTACTTTAGCTTTTACTTTCTCTTTTGGTAATACAATCATAAAAGCTTTTATTTTTTTGTATTCCTCTGATAAAGTTCTGATAATTTCTGATAATATGGAATAAGATATTTTAATTAAAACAAACCACGTTTCTTAATATTAATCGTGATATCGATAATAGTTTTCTTTGTCTTCGGTTTTAAATAGTTCAAAGAACCAAATGCAATAGGAATTACTTCATAACCAATCTGTACGAAGTTATCAAAGATTTTAACTGGAGTACCAAACTCATCTTTAAAGTCATAGTCAACATCAAACGGACAATGTTCCTTTGCATAAATATCAAGTGCATTAATAGCCTTGAAGAATTCTGTTTCTAAGTCGAAATTAATTACATTATCTCCCCAACACTTAAACGGACAATTAGCGCATTCCTTCGGCAACCATCCAATATTATGAGTCTTACTTAAACCTAAAGTAATAATATCACCTGCACCAGCATATTCGATGCCATAACTGCAAGAAGGATAATCACTCTTACTTTCTACAGTCATCCAAGGATAAGCGTTAATTACTCGGTCCATTAAAGACTCCTTATATGTTTTTGCACTCTTAGTATTTTTCGGTAATGTAAATGTATATGATTTCATAATTTTCAGCCTTTTTAATTGTTATTACTAAACGAAATCTTCCTTACTGGTTCTTCTTCTCGTATAGTTTCAATTAAATTATTGTACTTAAGGTCATTATCAAACTCAAGTATAGAACATTCACCTGCATCTCTATTCTTTAGAATATGCAAATAAACTTTATCTCTTACTGGTAGACGATTTGGTCCATAACTCTGTATATTGAGTAGCTCTGGCCTATGAATACATATAACGTAATCTGATGCATGAAAAATAGTATCAGCGGAAGATATATCGCTACGCATTGGATAATGCATAGATGGATTATTAATTCTTTCAGGATTTTCGATATTACGATTCATCTGTGATAACTGTATTATTGTAGTATCTGGAAACTTTTTTACTCTAATAAACAGTTTCTGTAAATCGGAAATCACTTGTAGTGCACTTTCACGATTTTGACCTTCAACAAGTAAAGTATGATCAAGTATGATCACAAATTTTTTGCCTTTAGCTTTATTTTCGTAAAAGTAATCAATGGTAGATGCTATATCTGCAACAGTACCCGGTGTATCTACATAATATATCGGATATGATTTTATCTGTTGAGAAGTTTCTTCTACTTCTTTTAATAGTGTATTATCTAATACAATACTAGAACTATATAGCTGAGCAGTAGTTTGCCTTAACTTACTACTTAATTTTCTACCTACTTGTCTAGAACTTAACATTTCAAATGAAAAATTAAGTACTACTACATCCTGATTAGAATTTAAGTCTATTAAATCACTTTCAAGTGTATTTACAAATGAACTTTTACCACTACCAGATATACCTACAATGGTATATATAGTATTAGGTTCAATACCACCCATACAGGATTTATTGAACTTATTCCATCTAGTACGTAAAGAAACAATCTCATGATTCTTTCTCTTACGGATATATTCTACTGCTTCATTAGTAGCAGAGGATATATGTCTAAATGTTAGTACTTTAGTAGATATCTGCTCCATAATTATAATAATCTTGGTTAGGAGTTTCTACTTTCATTTGTTCCTCAATAGTTTCCCACTCATGTTGAGTGAGCCATTTCCACATAGTTTTCATATAACCTATTTTACCTGTACGCATTTTATCTTCTATTTCGTACTGTAAACATTTAAGTAAGTGTTCATGCATTGCTTTAGACTTACCTATAATGCGATTATATTCTTTTCTACATTTATTTATGTTAGCTCTGAGAAATCCCTTAGTTCCATCAGGTCTCATAACATAAACTGGAAATTGGTCATAAAACATATCAAACATAGCTTTATCTTCTTTAAGAAGTTTCTCTAGTTTCTCTGTTTTACTTATGACTTGGGTATCTCTATCATACTGGATAGAGATTAAACCTTGAGTCTCTAACTCTTGTATCTCTTCTTCATTAACTAGGCTGAGAAGTCTCTGAATGTCTTGATTGATTGTTTTGATATCATTCAATACAAGTGTTAGGAATACTAATTGATTAATAGATAAAGTTGGTATTCTATCTAAGATAGAAGTGTCTATTTCTAAAATCATAGTCTTATATATTATATAAGCTTATGGTTTATCTGAAATATATCTGATAAGCCTCTGTTAATCCCATAGGCTCAATTGTAACGGTTTTAAATCTCTGATTATCTTATAGGCTTCCATAATATAATACCTATAATTAATCTTTCTTTCTTCAATTGGTTTATCATCAAATTTATTTAGAAGAGTAACACCAGATGCAGTAAGCATATTCTGATACTGTCTTGCAGAAGCCTTATATCTACGTTCTCCTACGTATGGCTCAGTATATGTTATAATTTCACCTTCTTTATGACCAGTATCTTTCCATTTCCACAAGTATCCACCATTAGTAGATGCGTAGAAACGATTAGTTCTTTGTTGCTCTTCGTTCATATATTCAACATGCCATTGTTTACCAGTTTTCTCAGACATTAGAAAATCTCTTATATCTGTACAATTCTTAATTGTATCTTCGACCGGTATTCCGTCTTTAAAGAAACTTATTACTGCTTTAGGTATAATCTTTGGAGTTAATCCTTTACCTAATTTTACAGCAGTAATAAACATTCCTTTTTCTTTTACTTTGTTATCTTCGGTAATAGTAAAATAATCATTAATAGCATATTGATACATTGCTTTAAAACGATCTTCTTCTAAGGTAAGTTTAGTAAGCTGTTCCCATTCTCTACAAATACTGTTTACTTTAGAATATACATCTTTCTTTAGTAAGACGAACAAACCGTCAGTATTTGCTTGGACGATTCGGCATCCAATTTGAGTTAATTTCTCAGCTAACATAAGTAATAGTAACTGTCCATTAATTCTAATCTGCATTACTGCAAACGGACTATAACAGAAATTATGTTCATTCTGTAAGTTACCTGATAAACCATTTAAAGCTAACTTTAAAGTTTCGTTCTTTACTTTATCACCATTGTGTTTAGCTTCAATTCGCTCATCTTTAATTTGCTTATATACTTCTAAGAATTCTTTACCTAAATGTTTAGGATAGAATTCATATTCTATAAGCATACTTGGATATAGAGAAGCTACATCTATATCTATGAGCATTTCATCATCTCTAGGAATAATAATCTCAGGACTATTTACAGAGTGAATACCTCCTACTCCTACAGAATAGCGTAAATTATTAAATACAAATTTATTTTCATATCCTTTTCTACCTGGAGATACTATCTGATTTTTCATATCATCTAATACTCTTTGTAAAATAGGACTATCATATTTAATAAATGGTAATATTACATCTTTCAATGGTATTACGCTCATTGGAGATCTTAAATCTTTAATATCCTGCCAAGTTAAACCTGTCTTTTCTAGATATTTCTGAGTTAAAATCTTCATTCCAATGTTTACACCGTCTTTACTGAGTACTCTTACTCCATATTCATCTTCAATAGCGATTCGTAAATCAACGTCTTTCTTACATCTATTTAGTAATTCTGAAGTAGATTCAATATCATTGATATTATAATCTATCATAGAGTCAAAATCTTCTAAAGGAAGTGGTTTAGTCCAATCACATACAAATTCCTGTACATTAGGATATTGCATTGTTACTTGTATTTCCTTTAAACCTACTCTAAGTTTATTAGAATATAACATAGTAAGAATATCAAAAGTATCAAACCATATTTGATACTTCCAATGTTTCCATGCATCTATGTTATCTTCGCTTGAAGTAGTTATGGTCTTACTTAGATTAAATATAGAACTACATATAGTAGGTATATTATATTGCATTAATTTATCCTCATACTCAATTATATAATTAATTATAGGATTATCATAATGCAAATTATTATAGCCACAAAATATAACATTAGCTGGAATGTTAATATTTGTAGTATAATAATCTCCCCAAGTAATGTATTTATCTACTTGTTTAAAGAACTTAACTAATTCTCTTAGTTGATTTTTTCTTTCTGATATCTCAAACTTATAGATGTTGTTTGTTTCTGTATTTTTTACCGAACAATGAAAGATATTTTGAAATACCTCAATATCATATACGTAGACTATTTTTCCTCGTATAATCATATTATAAGTATTTAAAGTTAGATCCCATGGTTGGACTCGAACCAACGCAATCACACTACATAGTAGCGGCTCTACCACTGAGCTACATGAGAAACCAGTTTAAGTTATGGAAACAGAAATATTATGTTTTTATGCTGCTAATAACTTATTACGACTATAATAAGTTATACTATTATCTCCTTCAATATCCTTTACAGTTACTCCTGTAAATGATGTATCTTTCTTATACTTTTTAGCTAACTTGGCAGCTTTATTCTTTGCTTCATCTCTAGTAGATGCTTCAAAGTTTCCAGTAGCAAAATCATATACTTTCATATCATTATCAGAGCATTTTCTCTGTATAGCATATTGAAAGTTTCTTTTGTTAGGCTTTTCTTTAACAGATAGTTCTGCGGCACTAGGAGCCATCTGTTTACCTTTTTTAGGAGTTAAAGGATTATTACGTACTGATTCATCAAATTTAGCTTGCATAGATTTCTTTGCAAGTTTATCAGCTTTTATTTTCTCTTTGATTTGTTCAGTTGTTAACGTAACTCCCTTAGGTTTAGTGAACATATTGTTCTTAACTATACGCGTAAAATGTTTCTTCTCTTTACGGGTATATCGTATTGTAGGATCATATCCTGCTTTCATAAGAATATTCTTGATTAATTCTTTTTTAGATTGTTTTATAGATTTGTTTTCATTCATAGCATCTTTTGCTACTTTAGTAGTGTATTCAGATCCTATTACTTTCCCATTCTCATCATATTTAATGACTCCAGATGGTCCCGGTTTCTTGCTTACCGTCATTATTTGATAAGCCTTATAGCTTCTACGAAACTTATTTTTATTACTTCTATGATTCTTTATACCGGTTCTCTTATTTTTCTTTGCTAATATCTTTTTCATAATTTTGATAATTAAAATGTTAATACTAATTTAAAGGGGATTTACCCCTTTAAATATTATTTATGCAGCTAATGATAAAGCAGGAGCTTCAATATTGAGTTCTGCTTTCTCATTAAAATCTGTAATATCTTTATTGATTTTGTTAATTTCTAATTGTAATTTATTTTTTAGACCTGCAATATAAGCTGAAGTAAGTTCTTCAGTTTTATCTAGGTTCTTCTTTCCTTTAGAACGTTTAAGTTTCGGATCAAGAGTCTTAATCTTACTTAAGTGAAACAACTGTTCAGTCTTTTCACATAAAGTAAAGATGTTAAGATAGTTATTATCTTTAGGTAATTCGGTAAACTTCTTATAACCCATATTAATACACTGCATATACAGTTTTAATAATATGCGTTCTTCAGATAGAGTTTTAATCTTCTGAAGTAACTCTTTTAAGTCATAATTACGTTTAGCTTCTTTTGGAATAACATTTTCTTCTTTAATCTTATTCCAATAGAAAGTAATTTCATTAGAAATTTCCTTAATACGACCGATTTTACCTTTATTCTTATCTCCGAGCAAATATATTGATGTAATTGATTTCATATTGATTAATGTTTTTAAATGTTAAATACTCGACCAAACTACATCTACCAGTAGTAGTTCCTATGGGATTCAAACCCATAACTTACACATTAGAAGTGTGTTACTCTATTCAATTGAGTTAAGGAACTGTGTAGCAATAACTGCCCAATTCAGCAGTAATTACTATAAATAGTACCCAGTTCAGTACTATGAAATTATGTTGTTTTAAGATAATATCCAAATCAATATTTTCTAAATTTTCTTAACTGGCCGAGTACTATAGGAATAACCCGTCCACCAGTCTTAATTCCAACTATTCCATTAAGCCCTTCAAGGTTAACGTCTTCAATGTTGGTTATACCATTTTCTCTTGCATATTTTTTGATATTCTCTTGATTAATCCATTTAGAATGTAGTTCCCCATCTGAACAATTCCTCATACAATCAAACAAAATATCAACTATACAATCGAAATCTTTACGTTTCTTTGCCTCATCAATTATACTTTTAGTAATCTCGTCAAAGGCATATTCATTTCGAGTCGAATTTGACCCAGTAATTGCATCTGCTATACTAATAGAAGCATCTATAATACTTACCGATTCATAAGTATTAAATAATCTTTGCCACCATAATGGCCCACTTCCGTAAAATAGAAAGACCCGTCCATCTTCTCTAATACTTACTTTTTTAGGTGTTTCGGTACGTCCTCCATTCCAAATCTGAATTTTAGACAATATGGCTGGCTCAGAACATATTAGAATTCGCAGAAGTTCTACACGCAATGAAGAAAGTCTGCCGTTCATAAGCTTCTACTATTTTTCTTCAGTAATCGTAGCAGTTACGTGAATTTCAGTTTCCTGATTATCTAAACCACACTGCCGTAAATACTCAACCTGCATACGCTGATTCATATCCATATAACTACGGACAGTTTCAGCTAACTGCATACACTTACGTGTCATCTCTTCATAGAAGTTCAACACACTCTGGTTGGATAACTTAGTTAAGTCATTCAACATAGGAAGTTCTTCAACTGTAAAGAACATAGGCTTAGAGCCTGGTTTACTCAACCGTTCAATACATTCAATTACGTTCTGCCGTGTTGCTTTGGTAAATTCAGGATCAGCAAGCTCAAAGACTAATGACGGATCATTCTTCTTCTCATTCAAGATGATTTTCGGACGTCCGTCAACATCCTTCTCAAGTAAACTAACTGACTCAACATCAATAGCCTTGAGAATATAAGCTTTTACTTCCTGACGGAAAGTATTCTTACCTGTAGCTACATCTTCTTTCCACTTAAGGTCAGGAGTCTGTGCTACGATTGTAAATATCTGCTGTCCAAAGAAAGGCCCAAACTTCTGGGCTGTTTGCCGATAGCGAGCTAAAATTTGAGCTGCTAAACTCGGAGTGTTAGCTCCATTAATATTATTTTCCATAAAAATGTTCCTTTTTGAGTCCGTACTTGATATACCAATACGAACATAGTTATACAAAAAATTGATAAAATCTCTCCACCGTTCGATTATTTAATAGCTATTCAAAATTGGAATAGGTGAACTCAATCACATAATCTACTAAGCATAAAAAATAATAAATTGAAAATTTATGAGAAATACTCTGTGAGTTACTTCTGATAATTTCTGATATTTTTTGTTTTAACGTCCCGTTTCGACGGTTAAGATTCAATTCCTTCGATGCTTAACGCACCCCTCACCGTAAGCGTATAACGCAATTAGATGCGATATAAGCCACTTTATCATCAGTTCCTTAGAACCTACTGAGTATGTCCGGTATTATCGAAATTCGTCAGAATTACGGTTGTTTAATCTAACATTACTAAAATCATAGACTCATTGCTTATAGCATGACCCATCTATACCATTTCCAGGATTTGTTTGTTTATACTGCACGAACATTAGGATTTCCACCTATCATCGTCTCCTTGTTTGCTTATGGAATACTTTCATCATAAGTGTACTATTGCCCTTACAGAGACAGTGTAAGAAACAACACAGGTAACTAACGACTCAGCGTTCTCTCACATACAATGTTGCGCATTGTACTTTACAAGTGTCTTAACAGTCAGCAATGTCGGTTGGCAGTCGGGGTGACTCGTACTCCTTAACTCCTACTTTACAATAGTAGTTTGAAATCTCTGTACTATCATTGGACTTCCCAATTAATTAAAAAGTTAAACAATTAGAGTTCATTTTGTCATAGCTGACTCTATTCAGCGTAAGTAAAATTGATTCATTAAGCATATCATCATATACTATAATTATTACTAAACTGGTTTTAGGATTCTAACCCTAAAGCATCTTTAATAACTCTATTTACTTCCTTAATCCATAACGATGTTTATTATCCAAAATTCTGGTATGAACTAGTATAATAAACCAAAGGCATTTACATATCTTGAAATGCTTAAGCTCTGCCGTTTTTTACAAGGAGTTTTCTCTGCGTCTCCTAATCTTATTTATTACCACGTAATAACACTTGCTAAAGGTGCCCGCTTCTAAGTTCAGGGTTATAGCGCCCTCATACTCGCATTTTAGACTATTATGTTTTAGTCTCGTCATTTCTCATATATTATACTCATCTACACGACAAAACTCATGAGTCACCTTAGACTTGAAAGACGGTATCAATCTCATATACCTCATCCCTTATACGCAAGTTCTTTTACAGCACACTATTTACGATAATGTACAGGATTGGCTCCTGCTCCACGATAATCAGTCAAGCTTTAACGTTTGCATGTTTAATTCTTGGATCATTGCGTTTCCAGCTTTCATATCCTTACTTTGTATAAGCATGTACCATAACACGGTTATCCTTACATTAGTATTAGTAATTTACTCCCTTCATAAGTATAAGTTCCAATATCCACAATTGCATATTGCATCACAGCTGATGTATACTGAACACTAGAGTTAGCCTGTTTTCCTTTCTGGACGCACAGTAGCGCTTTTGTTAACCGATTTTGGAGACCGGTAATGCGTTATCTGCAATCTCTTTTTTTCCACGAGCTGGCTGCTTCTTAAGGTGAAACTAACCTTTGCCTCTCGGCTTTACTTATTCTTTCCAAAGGAATAAGTCAGGAACCGTATTGTCCCTGTTTCGTTATCGTGTTTATATCCCTTTTTGATTCTGCTTTTGATAAACTAATACGGATATAGGGATTTCGTTCCCTTTGCACTGTTTAGTACTCAGTGTGTCTTCTCTTTAGTACTGCGTCTTTAGAAGTCTCCAAACGGTTCTCACTTCCTAATGAGGATTGTACACGCTCATCCCCTCTTATGTAGTTTTCAATTACATAAGCTAACACCCTACCTTTTGAGTAATCTCACAGTTTTAGCTGCTAACATATTCTCGGGTCATGTAACTTTTCGGGCCATGGAGAAATGATTCCAAGCTCCCTGACAGGTGCGACCAGTATTATTGTATACTTTACCGCATGACTTCCTCGGAGTGATTTACGCTACAGTTTTACTCCTCTCGAACTGTGATATAATTAAAGTATTTATTATACGGTTATTATCACTAACTTTTTACCGTAGGGCTGTTATCTTTAGCCTTTATTTCTTGTTTTGGTGTATTGATGCTTATTATTTTACCAGTGGTAAGATTAATAGAAGCTACTACTTTCTTACCTAGACATATGTCGACAAACTTATTTTTTACATCACTACTACTGATGTAGTCTATCGGTTCCATTTTTGAAGCATCAAAACCATCCAAACATTTGCAAGCATTACTTACAGACGAACGTAAGTACTGTTCTACATATAAACAATTAGTTATACTACTGTTAGCTTGGTCTCTGATGAAAGTAGACTGATTACCTTCTACTATAAAGTATTCAGTTTGAGCTTGAATAGAATTCAATTTAGCTCTTGCTTCTCTTGAGTCCTTAATAATACGTGATAAACGTATCATTTGTTGAAGTATAATTTTATTGTTCATATTTATCTACTATTGTTAATGGAGTTGTCGGTGATTCGTCATCAGATACCTTACTTATAGCTTTTACTTTCGGATATCCTGTTGAATTCGTCTTCTCTATTACTTTAGTTTTCCACTTAACTACTGGTTTTGGTTCGCCAGTAGTTTTTACATTCACTTTTGCGTCTGTTGTTCCTTTCACGGATACTTCTAATGTAGATAAGTCTACCTCGACATCTATCTCATCTACAGACTTTTTCTCCTCTTTTATTACTTTAGGGAAGTTAGGTAACTCCACTATAGAGGGTATAACAGGCTGCGCCTGTATAACTTCTGTAGTTGCGAACATTTGCCTACCAATGAATACACTGACAACAAACATTCCAACTACAGTTAACATTCTATTATTCATTTGATATGATATTTATTAGAATGGCTATTCTTCTAGGATATGAATTTTTAAAAGAAACTTTTTAAACCAGTTTAGTTTTTTTTTTCAGTCCCTTCAGATTTCTCTTCATTCTTAGGATATTCGTCTTCCTTTGGAGCTATTAAATCTCCTTGACAATACTCTGTAAGACGATCAGCCGGGTCTCGATACAAATTAATAATCTGACCTACAACCATACGCATCTTATCAAGCGTAGGAGTCTCCTTCTGTTTGTCAAAGTAATTGGTACGAATACTCCCTAGAACTTTACGGGCAACTTCACGCGCAGCTTCAAGTTCAGTCTTCTTACTGTCTTCTACACCATCAGTAGTAATAGTATAGTCAGCAAATAACTTATCAATGTAGTCATTGCCCAGTAAGCCAGTAATAGCATTAATTGCTTTATCTTCTTTCGGCTTTGCTTCAGGATCATTCTTCAGTTTATAGCGGAAGTTTTCTCCAATTAAAGCACGTAATGCTTCTGCTACTTGTTCTTCACTCCAACCGGCTTTAGACATGTGCGTATGCATGATAGAGTGAGCCATACACGGTGAACCTGTCTGTGAAGTATATAAGTATACAGCGCGACCTAAACCACGCAAGATAGCTGTAGGCTGGATAATAGAGAATATCTCATTGATCCAATCTGTAACTGTCTTCTCGTCTAATGCAAGCTTCTTATCTGCATCAGTTTCTTTCAGGCCACGATATACACGATACCATTCTACAGTGTTAACTATATTTTCTGCCACATTTTTCTCTTTAGAGATGAGGTAATTAAGGGCAGTTTTCAATTCCTCATCATTAGCAATCTTGTTAGGATCAAGCTCTGGAATTTCTACTTTTGGCTTGCTGTTTGCAAGTTCTGTAGGTACTTCACTTTCTGAGAAGTTAATAGACATTTGTCCATCGTTCCCAGGCAGAGCTTTAGCAGGAGCTAATTTAATACCTAGCATTTCTGCCATACTTTGCAGCGGTAATACTTGGTCTGCAGCTATCTGTAACTGCAATTCGCCACGTTCACCACGGTCGAACAAGTCTTGACGTACATCGACAAGAGCTAACAAAGTAACTACATCAATGCTACGATTGATGTCTGCATATAACTCAGGATATTGCTTCTTGAGTTCTTCATTGTTAGCATAACGCTGTTGCATTACAAATGCTAACATAGCCTTACCATCAACAGATGATTCTCTTGAACCAATAGGTATACCGGCCGTAGGAATTCCTGTGATAAGGTTTGCAGCACGTTCTACAGCTTTCTTTTCAGGGCTGTTCTTACCTGTTGCATCTTCAGGAATGATTGTAGGAATTTTCTCTTCCTTCTTTTTAGGCTTATCCGGACTTTTAGGGGCATCCTTCTTCGCCTGAACCTTAGTTTCCTTAGCTGTAGTAGGAGCTTTCTTTGCATCCTCTACTTTAGCATCTTTCGGCTTGTTATCTACCTGAGGATTAGTTTCCTCTTTCTTGTTCTCAGTGTTGTTTACTTTAGCTTCAGCTTTTGCTGCTGCTTTTGCTGCTTTCAAGGCTGCCTTTCTTTCAGCCTTACTCATTTCTTTTGCCATTTTTGATAATGTTTTAAAGTGTTAAAATAAAAGTTATTATTAAGTACAATTAAAAAGATAGATTAGTTTAAGAGTTAACTATCATCCTCTATTTCTGGTGAGTCACGTCCATTAGTAAAAGTATTATTTTTAGTTAGTGCATCGAATAATTCTTCATCTTTAACAATGTAACCTGCAACCCCAGTAAGGCGAACGGTAGTACCTTCTGTCACTGTAGCTACTAAGCTTTGCATGCATGTTAAAGCATCATCATTACTCATGGTGCTAACTAAACTAGTAAGAGAAGTAGTTTTATCATTATCTGACTTAACTACTTCCTTACTCAAAATACCTACTAATAGACCAGCCATAATGGCGAAAACAAGTTTCCACCACATTCCTGTACTACGAAATAATCGCGCAAGGATAAATGCTACAGTTAGTAGACCAATAATTGCTGGTGTCATAATTAGTAAATGTTTTTAGTTTAACAATTGTTTTAATTTCTCTCTCGCTTTGTTAAGGCGAGATTTCACTTGAGACTCAGAGAGTTCAAGATGCTCAGCAATCTCTTTGTAAGAGAGATTCTGAACTGTGCGTAGTTCAAGTATATACCTATACTTATAGCGAAGTCTGTTTAATGCATCTGATAATTTACTATCTGTCTCATGATATATGTACAAATCCTCTGGTGAGTTGTCGGCCGAACTGCTTACCTGTAGACAGTTATTATCATTATCTAACTCATAATCATACTTCTCTTTTTTGGTACGTCGTATATAATCAATACTACTATTTATAGCGATAGTTTTTAACCACATCTCAAATGAAATATGATTAACATAACTAGCTATCTTAAAGAAAGCTTTAGTAAACGTTACAGATACTAAATCATCTGTTACATCCTTATTATGTACAATATTATATATAGTATTGTATATAATTCTGTGATAACGATTATAAAGCTGTGTGAAGGCATGTTGTTTACCTTCTTTAGCCTGCTTGATCAGATCTAAAAGCTGTTGTCTTTCTTCATCTGTCATAATTACGGGCTTTAGTGTGCCTATAGAGTCAATCAAGACTCTATAGACTTAGAATGGCAATTCTAGTACATTCCTACAATAGTATTCATACCAATCTTTGTAGAATTTATTATAAGTATCCCATATACATTCCATGAATTCTATTTTCATAGGTCTAGTAAGTACACTAGCAGGAGTATTGTTGATTAATCCACATAATATCCTTATGCGTACTCTTAGAGTTAAATCTTTATCTACTCCTATCTTTTGTATTATCATATTATCAAACCAAAATATTAAATATTTTACAGTTTTAATCCTATATGATTCATGAAATTCTATTTCGTTTAATTCCCTTTTTTGTATTCTTAAAAAGGTATACCACTCAGGACGCCAGTTAAATGAACTATACTTAACTCCCCAAGTGGTATATATATGGTTTGTTAAACTATAAACTACCATATTGCTGCTTTACTCTTTTAGCTATTTTCATTAGTACTACATTAATTTGTGCTAATGACCAGCCTGTAGTTTCTAATATATAAGCTTTAGTTGCAGCTACACCTCGTCCATATATTCCAATATCTTCGAGGTATTTATTAGTAAATGTCTTTAACTGTTCATCAGTTATATTAGGCATTTTCGTACCATGAATCGATTGTCGATAAGATGGTAATGAACATATTTCTGAGTATTCATACTCTAGAAAAACAAATTTGTCAGGATTTGCTAATACGCTCTGAATTTCAATAGATTCTTCAGGTAGTATTGTGAATTCTCCTTTCTGTACTAAGTCATTAACTAATAGTGCAGAAGTAATTCTCATACAAGGAACTTCTCCAATTATATTGGCAAGAAGCTCAAAGTTTTCACCTACAATTCTGTAGATACCAGGATGATTGAGTCTCATGGTTGATTAATTTCTTTTTTAAAGTTATTTACTATTCCAGATACTTCTGATAAAGTTAACTCTGGATATTTTTGCATCACTTTATTAACTGCATCAATATCAGATTTAGCTGATCTGAGTAAGTTAATGAACTCTGTTCTTTCATGTTTAGAGTCAAACCAAGCAAAATATCTTACACGCATTGATATTCGTATTCTTTTATTTTACTACTTAATTCATTCCATTTAGTAATATCTATATCAGTAGCATCTACTAAATGTATTATATCACATTTAGTATTGAATACTCTTCTAATATAAGATATTCCTTCTTTGTAGTGATACTTATTCTTATAAGCACGAGGTACTACATTATGAAGACGAGTTATTAATTCAGTCTTCATTCTCATCTCTGTTGCAGCTTTCTCCCATGATTCTGGAAGATTCTGTCTAATAAAATTCATTAATCCCATTTCAAATTAATTTATTGATTAAACTAAAAATCCTTCATAAATAAATCAAATAGTGTCGTTAAATACATGTAGTCTACACTACTTTTGAATAATACAGTACTATTTAATCCGGTATAACGTATATATAAGAAATACATATACCTATCTTCTTTAGGTATATAAGAGTGCTCCCAAGTAACTATATAATTTTTAGTACTCTTATAATTTTCTCTTAAATAATTGATTTTACTTTCTATATTAATTAGTTTTTAATTGTAGCATTGAAGGGAATCGAACCCTTCACAGCCCTTACGTCTGATCTAGCCTGATATGCCCCAGCTTTCTACGACATTAGCTTAGCCGTTGGACTCTGTTATCACGCTGCGATACCAGTATAGTCCATTACATAACTTGTATTGCCAGTTATCTGCTTATTGACCTATTCTATTTCCTCCTTGCCGCTGTCAAATTCATTCAGCCCCATATGCATTTCCTATCATTTTACTTCGAGGGAAATGCTAGCAATAGAAGTCACCTTAGACGTCATAGTGAGTGGAGCTGGAGGGGATCAAACCCTCGTCCAAACGACGATTCAATAGACCTAACAGTCAATTCTTTTTACAGTTCGGTATTATACCTACTCTATTGTGAGTATATGACCGACCAAAGTCATATACTCTATGGTCTTGAGAATGGTTAGTTCTCTTATACTGATCTTGATGATATACTAATGATAGTTAAAGCATTTTATATACTTTAAACGATTCAAAGATTCATATCATTCAGTCTAACTTGATGTCACGACTAAGGCGTTTCTCTATCTCTAGAGGACAATCTTATTGTCGCGATCTCAGACTTATGATCAGTAGTTCACGGTAGTTCCTCATAACTGATTTAAAAATTCTGTATGAGACCTGTTAATTCAGGTCCTTGTATGCCTCAGGCCCTAGTTAGTTCAAAAGAACTGATTCCGACTCACATACACTAAGCTATTGATTCAAAGATTCTAAGCTTGGAACCTCTTTTATTTTGTTTGTTTTGAGTTAGCGACGATTTACACCGGGTACTAACTCATCGTATGTCCACTGCCAGGAATCCGGGAAGATATCGCGCAATTCTTTTTGAGATTCGTCAATACTCTTACCGATTTCAATAAGGTCTTTATCGTACTGCTTCTTCATCTCGCGAGCTTCTTTATCCCATGCGGACACAGGTTTATTTCCACTCTTGATATCTTCAGCAAGTGCAGACAATTCCTTCAGGTAGGTTTTAATACGTTGGTTTGTACGATTAGAACGACGAACCTGCAATACCGCAGAGGATACTGTAAATTCACATTTCTGTACAATAGCAACTAACTCATTTGTTAGCTTCTCTTTGCGACGTTCGGCAATCTTCTCAGCTGCCTTGGTAGCAATGTCTTCAGTTACTTTACTAGAGTTAGCGATTACATCTTGGATGTTTTCTCCATTTACTTCCTCTAAGAGGATGTTCATTTTCTTTTCTGCCATTTTGAATACAGTTTAATTGATTTAACAATAAAATTTATTTAACACTACAATATAATCTTAATGAAAGAACAATCATCAAAATATCTCTTTTTAGTCTCTATTATAGCTACTGCTATAGTGTTTAGCCTTAATTTAATATCTTTATATTTGTTCTTTTTGTGGATTCTTAGTGCTGCTTCTCTACTACATCTGCTAAAGTATGATATAGCTTCTAATCTTTTCTCCTCATATAAAGTAGGAGTAATAATTATATTGGTCATATAATATGACATTTTAAGCAGTTTTAAGTGCTTGCCTACGTTCTCGATTTAATCGAATTTTACGCTGACGGCAGCTTTCTCTATTACCTGCTTTTATCAGCTTACGATTTTCGTACGCTGTTTCTCGTTTCTTACGATTCATAGATGTAAGAATAAGGAAATTAGTTACTCTTTGACGCTCTTTTTTTAAGTATGTTTCAAGTTTAGCTATTTCCTCTTCAGCTCAGTCAATATATTCTTGTACTGGATTTTTGTTTAATTTTTCAAGCTCTATAAATTCTTTTAGAGCTTTTATGCGTTTTGTTTTTGTTCTACTCATATCTTTTTGATAAATTTAAGTAAAGTTAAAAGAACTATCCTATTTATTTGTATCTCTTATTCATAGGTAACCCGTTTCCTTCATCACTGACCAATAAATGGTTGACCGTTGTATAGTCCGTTGTACTCTTGAATAGCAGTCTAGCAACTGCTAAACTTCCATTAGGGATTTGGTTATAAATAGTTCTTTAGGTTGACTGAATCCACCATTTTACTAACAATTTAAATTAGTAATATATAGTATTGAGTAGAGGCTCTGGCGGAACCTCTACTTCTTTACTATTCTTTGGTTGCATTCTGAGTTTACACTCATGAGTACATTCACTACAGTTGATATGATTATCAAGTGTAGGACAATTATTATCTATTTCCATGCTTTCTTACGATTATAGGGCTCCATTTTTTTATGTTTTGGCTTCTTTTTAAATTCCTTTGGAGGTTCTTCATTATTCTTCCTTGCCATACTAGTAAAATTTAAATATAGGATTAACATCACGTAATAACTCAGGTAATGCGGATAAACCGTATTCCTTTAGTACCTTACGATGTTCGTAATATGCAGAAGTAGTATTTACTTTAGCAATAATACTTACTGGAACACTAATAACCTCACGATTCTGTTGTACTAAGAACTTACATAGTTCTGAATTCAATAGCTCTCGTGTCTTGAGAGCAGGTGAACCAATAGATGCAACAATCTTCTTACAGAAGTCTTCTATTACTGGTATTTGCGGATTAGATGGTTTATCTACTGCTATATCAGTTGGAGTTAAACATTTAGCTACCATAGCACTTATCACATCTTCATCTGATAAGATACTTACATCTACGTTCTTAGCATCTGTATTATTTGCTATATTTGATGCTAAAGATGTTACTAGTGCATGTTCATCTTTTATTTCTCCTTTAAATGTAATAATAATTGCTTTCATATTTTACTTTTGATAAGTTATTTACTAGGAATACTGATAGATACTTCTATTTCATATTCCTCTAATTCTTCAAATAGTTTATCAGTATTTAGTTTACTGATAATTTCAATAGGTGGATTAACTTCTACTCTTTTACCTGGTACTGTTCTACATAGCTTTTTAGCTCGTTCTAACGATATACCAAGTACTTTAGTAGTAGCTAATAGGTTAGCAAGATAATGGTCGTTACTGAATTTTATTTCAGTTAACTTACGACCTTCTTTTACTTTATTGACTACCATTCTTCTTCCTCTGATAAAATTAGGTTTTCAAACTCAGTAAAGAAATTCTCTGGATTTTTGCAGGTAATTTTTGTATTATCTGTTTATATCACTACAACTTTTCCAAGTCTACTAGTATTGACGCATGTTATATTGTCAATTGCATCAATGTGAATAATACAAGGCTTTGTTTCTTCAATATCTGCAAAGCATTGCTCTACAAATAAAAATTTTCCAATCTTTTTCATGTTTTTAAAAATTTAAATTATTAATAATGACGCCTGGGCACTCAGGATTTAATTAAGTTAGTGCCAACATAGTTTATAGCATTTGTTATAAGACAAAGATAAACGACTACAATCGTTACTTACTATGACTCTCACTATAGTTTTAACTCATAAGCAGAAATAGCTGTTAAACTAAATCTTATTGGAGTACATGATTTTAACGTCCGCACGATTATATATACCATCTATTCTATCAATCCCGTTTTTTACAGTTGCGCAATTAACCTGTATAAATGAGGATAAACGATAACCTGCTGTATATACTTACGCCCCACATGTTTGTCATTTTCTGAGGACGTATACTCTATCTTCACAGACTGAGTATACTAGACTCTAATATTCATTTAAAACAGAAAGAAGGTTTGGTTTTAATTTTGAATAGAGTCATTTACAACCGTTGATATAACATGAGTTTGTATAGAGTCATCAAGATATTTTTGAGCTCTTGCTCCAGATAGTACTATGTTATACGTTGATGTGTTTGATTCATATATGTAAATCATGTCTTTTATAGACAACGATGTACCATGTTGCATCAAAATATCAATTAATACTACCTTTGGCATAGCTAAAAAAACACTATCAACCCTTCTATCTTCCCTCATTTGTTCTCTCATGTTGAGAATATCCTGTATTGTTGTTACAGGTTCCTCAATAATAACTTGAGGATCTTCTTGTACTTCTTCTTGGTTTACACCATTTAAGAAATTAGCAATGTTTTCACGCTCTGCGTAAATTATTGCTCCCATCATGCCTATTAAGGCAAGAGTTATTAATACTACCCAAACTATTATTCTTGGCGGTTTAGGTCTCGCCATCATTTCATTTTCCATTTTGATAATGTTTTAAAATTAGTAATTAATCTCCCCAAAACCAATCTTGGAGTAGTTCTTTAAAGTTTTCTATTATGTAATTTCCATCCTCTCTTTTTTTTATCTTCAGAGATGTCCCGACAAGCGCAGAGGAATCGTCCAACCCAAGGTGAGAAAACAAAAGGAACAAACCCGCAGATTTATTATATCCACTTCTTCTATATAACCAAGAATAGATGTAATAATAATCAAACTTGGGTTCCCAAGGTTTGTTATTGTTACTAATAAAGTTAAGAGCAGCTGTAATTGTACTAAGCTGTTCATACAGATTTAAATGCTTATCCTTATAAGTTCTAGGCTTTCTACCTATTACTTTACAAGCATCTTTGTAAGTTTTAATTTCTTCTCTTTTCATACTTTTATTGATTAAAGTGTTACTTTATAGTATCTCCAACAAAATATACGTGATGATATAGATAGTACTTTACATATACAGTACTATTTTGGTTTGTAATAGGATTACGTAATGTGAACTTATATTCTTCATCATTGGTAATACTTCTCTCTTTATTGACTAATATATAATTCTTGTACTTCATTTGTAAATCTACAAAATTATATACAGTTTTGGACTCTTCGTATTCTCTTTTAATTAGAATGCCAATAATATATGTTATTATTGCTATTACTAATATTCTACTAATTCGATTTAATTCATAATATTTAATTACTTTTATCATAAATAGATTTTAATGTTAATTACTAATTGTACCCAGAGCGGGAGTCGAACCCGCACGACCAATGGTCACCACAGTTTAAGTGTGGATTGTCTACCAGTTTCAACATCTGGGCAAAGGTAGCTGTTAGTTTTCGTAGGTAAAACTGGAAGATTTTTTAGACCTACTACTTAACACACTCGCCACGTGAAGGCCAGCTTTTGAGTGCAATCAGTATATCTATATTCACATATAAATATACTGACAACAGTACGCTTACTGTTATGCTTAATTAATCAATCTGTACAATTAAGAATGAAACAATGATTAAATAAACAAATGGCTCATACTATAAATTTAAGGACGGGTATGGGTAGCGTGCCTCCATACCTAGTTTAGTCACTTCATTTCACTACGTTGGTACCGATATATCGTAGCTGTTCCTGATTTTAACGTCTGCACTAATACTTTATTCTCTTACACATCCAAGCATTCAGTAGACCATCCACCGTAGATAGTTCTTCTCTACTACCATGGCGATAAAGAACTCCTCAGAGATAAAGATATAAGCCCCACAGGATTGTTAAGGATTCTCACCTTAAAGATACCTAGCTACAGGTCAGCTAGGATTTTTTGTATTACGCTACCCAGTCTTATAATGACTTGACTTGTTCGTATCCCGCAATACTGCAAATACGAACTATCTTTGATTTCATCTGCACTAATATTAGATTATATAATAACATTTGCAACTATTATCATACATTGTCTAAATATAAGCCCCACAAAGTTGATACTGATTCTCACAGTATAGATGCAGTAATATTTACTGCATTAACTTATTAATAAAACCCTGCTGTAGATACAATTACATTGTAAGGTTCTAATTTTTTTATAATTTCATCTATTTCTGCTTGCGTAACATTTCTAGGTAATATATTATATTTTCCTATGCAACTATCTACATATTCTTTAATTTGTCTAAGACTAATTTAGGCATATCTGTACAAGGAATAGGTAGTTCAATAAGAATAGATAGTATGTTATTAAACTGTTCCTCTGAACATACTTTAGAAACTGCATTTAATAGACCATTTGTAGACAATTTCTCGTCTTCAATAAGCTTATCTATTACATAATTCTGAATACAAGTTATTTTCTTCATAATTTGATATTATTTATTTGTTAGTTAATGCAATAAAAATAATAGAGTAAGCGCATTATCCTATCTATATGCTAATTTTTTCTCTTACTCTATTAAAAAAATACTTTAGTTCTAACGCCTCTGCGCCTTCATACTACGTTTCTGGAACGTTGTAACGCCCTAATTAAGGAGATATACATCATACACGAGTTTTCATATATCATTGTGTTGATATAATAGTTAGATACTAAAGTATTAACACTTATTGTTCAGTTAGTGTTAGACTGTTAAGCACCTCATTAAGCCTATCGAGGTATAGCTAATCTTCGCTCTGCTTACTTCAAGCTTGGTTGCTGTCTCTAATAAGATGTGCACCAGTTGGAACCTACAACTGCATCTACCACGTGGATTACTATTCAATCTTTAACCTTTAATGTGCATATAAAGGCGGAATAGTTTACTTCTTGACTCACACTCATCCCATATACGACTTGTCACGTATCATTGGCGGTTTAAGAAGAGAAGTATAATAACATAGTCCTTAGCGCTACCTAAGTCTTTATAAGGGCATACCTAACTTATATTATTATACTTTAACGTGGTTAAATTATGTTTCACAACATATGAGGATAATTTGCATTTCATAGAATAATTACTTTGCGGAAATATACTTATGCTTTAATTACAATATATCCGTTACTATTACGAGTGAGTTTTTGATTATTGTCTATAGTTACTTCATCACCATTTAATAATATGAATTTAGTTGTTTTCTCTCCAAATTCGATTATTCTTATAGCTGTAATAATACTCTTATTCTTGTATTCTATGACTACAGTACTACCTGCTAATCTAAAAAATTCAGCTTTGCTGTTCATTTTCGTAATAATTTAGTTAAATAACCATATAGATAGATATAATACTATCATTGTGATTATTACTGATAACATACCTAATTCTGTGTCTCTATCCATATGATTATTTATTTAGTTAATGATTAAATTGCATTTTACACCTAAAACTTAGAATCTTGCATGCAACTGCAATCTATTACATCTGTCTGACAAGGACAGATAACTAAGAAACTGGTGCCCTCAATGTCTTGGGATTGTTACACAACTCCGTAGCTTACGCTACTCCGAAGTTATTGAGTTTTTTAAATTGCCTGTCTTTCCAGGCTGTCACTTTCTTTCAAGTTGTCACTAAACTTATAAATCGGAATTAGTTTCCTGTACGGTTTTATCCTTAAACTTTTAAGTGCGTTACTAGTAAACCGCCGAAAAGATACAGCACTACTGGTTTAAACTACCCTACCAGCAAGTAAAGCTCGTCTTTCCGAGCCGCCATGCTTACTCTTGTGCCACAGTACTCGCAACATACTATAACAGAACGTTCCTTTAGCCGATTACCCACACACCCCTACGTACAATGGTGGAACGCAGCTTTCGCTACGATAACAACGCTCATTTGCTTCCCTCTCTTAGGTCTCTGTCACTATGCAGTTCATAATTGCAAATAGGGCGGAATGGTCCCCACATTACTACTTAAAGCAATGTGGTTTCACCATTATTTACTCGCAAATACATTTTCTTTGTGAGTCTATTTTAATAAAAAATATAGAACAAGCGCATTATTTTTTGCTATGCTATTCTCTTATTCTACTTTGTTCTCTTACTCATCATCTAATTTTAAAGTAAGATATAGAATGTGAAACACATTAAAGATGAGATAAAAGATTAAACCATTAATCCCTCCTATAATGTAATAACAAAATAGGATAGATAGAATGTTCAATAGTCCGTGTATTAATGAATACATATGCAAAGTTGTTATGTTGATAATAAATGTTGATTTGCAAAGCAAGCAAAGTCTACATAATCTGTAGACCGTGCTTGTTGGATAGAACCGCCATATATTAAGCGATTACCTCGGTAATGTCGGCCGCGGTTTCGCATGGAATATAAGCACCTGATTCAAGTCCCCTTTCAAAAGTCCTTTTGCATAAGGCATCAGCGTTTCCACCGTTCTCAGCACATGTACCATCAGCATTTTCAAACAGTGTTAAATTAACACTTTTAAACACTTTCGGTATGTACTTCGTTTTAGTCACTTCAATGGTTTTGCCATTACGAACAACCTTCTCCGTTACTTCCTCCTCCGTTTCATAGACACCAGTAACAGAGCCCTCTTTACGAATGTAAAACTCCGTACCCGTTGCCCAAGATACCGACATTAACCGTATTGGCGCACCCTTAACTATTTTTCCGTCCTTGTCCACCTCATAGAGTTTTTCTAATTGCTCTACTTGCTTGTCCGTTGATGGAAATAGTGTTTTTGTAAAGTTAAAACGCCTTGACATCATAGCGAACGGATTAATACAACCGTCCTCATCTACTACATTTGCGCTCTCATCTCCTTCGACACCCGTTGCTTTAATAATAAAGTACGGCATTTCATTTTCTCTCTCAACTTTAACAAAGCTTGTTACATTACATTTCATAACTACACAATTTTTAAGAATTACACAATACACGATAAAAGGGAACGCCAATACCGAAACAGTGCGGGGTGTTCCCTGCCGATACTTAATAGAGGGGAGTGAACTTTTGCTACTCCACACACGCACCACCTCTCTCAAAAATTTTTTATAAAATTTTTATATTTTATTTTTAAAATATGTTTAATTTATGTTAAATATCTGTAATTATTCTTAATATTTGCGTTATAGATAATATGAAACATAGCATAGATTATTATATAGAACATATTGAGCCTATGATAGATAATCTAAATAGGCAACAAGAAATACAGATTGATAATACTAAGTTTTTAGTATTAAAAGTGCGTACTAAAGGTGTTACGTATATATTAATAGCTAGTCAATATAACTGGAATGGAGTTCACTACTGGGTATATAATACTAATACAAAACAAGTAGAAAATATAATTCATAGTACTTACCACTTCATGTTTAGATTTAAACAGCGTCACTTATCTATTACTAGACTATCAGAAAATAAACAAATAACAGTATGCATGGTTAATATGTTTAAGTATTCATATAACTTGTTAAACTGTACATCTTCAGTTTATGTTACATATAAGAAGCTATCTAAACTAGGAGTCCCACATATAAGATTTATTACATATATAAGAAAAACTACTAAAAAGAAATAGTATGAATATAGAATACGAAATAATAGGTGATACTATTCCGTTTGATAAATCTGCAGAGATGTATAATAGATCTACATATATAGGTCCTGCAGATGACGGATGGTCTGAGATAGTAAAGATAGACGATAAGTACTATATGGTTCAGCAAGGACTACAAGAATACGAAGGACATGTGTACATGAGTCAAGTAAAAATAATATCCATAGAAATTTTAAACTAATATGAAACTAATAGAATCCAGCGTACAGATTATTGAGGAAAAAGACCCTTATAAGATGATAGAGTTAGCAGGTAGAACTTGCTATAAGTCTGAAGATAAGATAACAGAGAATAGTGCTAAAGAGTTTGTAGATCGTATGATTAAGCTTGGTCATGGAGCTATGTTAGAGCATGGTACTATTTATCTTACTATAGATGGAGAAGACCCGAATCTCAGTAAGATACAAAGTAACCCACATACTAAGGTAAACCTAGTACCTTATGAAGTATTAACAGAGAGTAATTATACAATTAGTTACAAAGCGTATATTACTACTAATCTTAGAGTACTAGTAGAAAATAACTTAAAAGAATTATTATGCTATCAAGTAGAACCTACAGAGCATCATGAGAAGCGTATTACAGTAAAATGGATATTAGATAGAGTAACCGGTGAAAGCTTTTTAAGACATCGTGTATTTAGTTTTGCTAGGGAGAGTACTAGGTATTGTGATTATAGTAAGGATAAGTTTGGAAATGATATTACTTATATTATACCTAGTTGGTTAGACTTACCTGAAGGAAAATACTCAAATTGGGATAATGATTGGTGTGATGTATCCGAACTTAAACTACTTTATCCTGAAGTAGATAATCTAAGTGACCCTGCTAACTGCTTCCTACAGTCTATAAAAAATGCTGAATATTACTATTTTATGCTTATAAATAGAGGTTGGAAACCGCAACAAGCTAGACAAGTACTACCATTTGCTGTATGTTCTCCTTTAGTTATGACAGGCTTTGAAAGTGATTGGGAGCATTTCTTTGAATTACGTTGTAGTGGTGCAGCTCACCCAGATGCTAGAAAGTTAGCTGATGAGTTAAAATCGTTAATGAATGTTAAAAACATTGAACTTAATAGCGTTAAATAACTATAAATAATGTTAATAAATGTTAAAGAAATAGTAACTAAGACAGTATATTAAACGTTATATGGGGAGTAAGAGGGGTAAAGTAATAACAGTGTCTAGTTAAGTAAAGTGATATAATATTAATTACTCCTACTTTAGATAATCACAAACATAATTACTATGAAACAGAAACAAGTTAGAGAAGTAGCTTACTTAGGTAAAAGAGTTTATTTTGGTAATAAACCTTATACTTTAGTAGAGAATGAAGTAAATGGTATGTGTCAAGGGTGTGATTTATATAATTGTTATTGCCCTTCTAGGATTACGTCATTGTGTACTCAAGGATTTATACTTAAAAGAGATAAGCAATGAAAGAAGGAAAGAAGAATGATTACCAAGACGGCAAGCTACGTTGGGATTTACTACCATTAGAAGAGATTGAAGATATAGTAAAGCTGTATACTGCCGGTTCTATTAAGTATGGTGATAATAATTGGCAGAACTTAGAAAATGGTTACCACCGTTATAAAGCAGCTATGTTAAGGCACTTACTTGAGTATGAGAAAGGTAATAAGGTTGATGATGAGACTAAAGTAAACCACTTAGCTGCTGTAGCTTGGAATGCAATAGCTATGCTTTACTTAGATAAACACGGAAAAGGAAAGGACTATGACATTAAATGATTAGGAATTAGCAAAGATAGTAAGAGATAGAATACCAGTAACAATAGACAACAAATAGTTTATAATAGAGTCTAATCCAATAGGTAGTTGCGATGGCTGTTATTTCTTAAATAGAAACTGCCCTACTTTGGCTAGACGTTATTGTTGTTCTAATGGCGGAAATATATTAATATTAGAGAAACAAAATAAGAAATAATACGTTATTTGAGTATTAAATATAGAATATTATGGAAGATAAAGTACTAGAAACAGTAGTAAATGGAATTAAGTATACTATGTTGAAGGATGTGTTAGTTAAGCCTTTGGAACCAGTTATGGTTACTAAAGAGATAACAGAGCAGATTCCTACAGGTGAAGTTGATGAAGATGGTTTCAATAAGTATGATACACAAACTGAAACTAAGGAGGTAGAGTCTGAATATTCAACAGGTATAGTACTGAAAGTTCCTACATGCTTAACAGAATGTGAATATAAAGTAGGAGATACTATTGTTTATAATAAAAAGTTTGCTAAAGACTTCGATTTGTTTAAAGATAGTCAATTAGTCAAACCATACGATATAATTGCTATATCAAATACAATTTAAATTTGCTTAACTCATTGTTAGAATGAACCCTGGCGTTAGTCAGGGTTTTTTATTATCTATATAATAAGTGTTAATAAATGTTAACAGATTTTAACATTTATTTAATATACCGTTTATAGATACATAAACATTAAAAATAAATATTATGAGCTATAAAGTAATTAAAGAATTTGGTTCTGCTAAGAAAGGTGATGTGTTAGCAGAAGATGAAACAGGTTTAGTGTCATTTAACATTAGTGAAGATAATTATACTAGAATGATGTCTTTAGATTATGATACTGCGGATTACTTATGTGAAGAAGGTTATCTTTTAAGTATTGATGATGAAAGTAAGTATAATGTAGATGCTACTTTAGAGCTCATTGATGACTTACTTGAGAAATACGAAAGTAACTTAAAAGAAACTAATGAAAAAGCAAATAAAGGCGAAATACAGCCTTGCGTTAAGTTAGAAGCTGAGACAGTATATTATAACTTAAATAAGGTTTTAAATAAAATTAAGGATACGTTGACAAATGAATAAATTGGTAAAAAGCGTAAGCAAAGCCGATTTAAATACAGAATTCTTAAAAAGTCTTAATGGTATACTTGATCTTACTGATAGGGAGCTAGAGTTACTAGCTACATTTATAGCAATAGATATTAATACTCCTAAGCTCCCTAACATAAGTAAGAATGTGATATCTACTGAAAATAGAAAGTATATTAGAAAAGTATTAGGCATTACTCCTGATAATTTAAGTAGATATATAACTAAATTTAAGAATCAAGGTATACTAGTGAAAGGTAAGATTGAAGACGAAGTTGTAGTAAATAAGGCACTTATACCTGAAATAATCGGCGATAGAGTACAAATTACTATAATATTAAGAGTAAATAAAGATGAAGATTAAAACAACAATAGTAAGACCTGGCACTATATTATGTTGGAAGGAATATAACATATTTACTAAGTTGTGGAATAAGTTAAAGAAGAGAGACTTACCATATAATAAGTTTGAGATTATTCCTACTAGTATAGAGTTACTTACAATAGATAAATATAATTTTGTTGCATATGCTCCTATACGTAAATATAGTAAACAGGAGATACACAAACTACAATCTGTTTATAACAATTGCATTCCCAATAGTTACTGGGAGGATGTTAAGACTATAATTAATATAGTAAGGCCTAATACATTCAGTGATTCTTCTACTTTAGAAGAATGTAAATATTACAAAAAGATAGATTTAAATGAGGAATCAAGTGAGTATATATACTAAATTAAGTAACAAGTATAACATACCATACCCTATCATAGAAGTAATATGTAATAGTCCATTTAGATTTACTAACAGCGTTATGTCTGATTTAGATCCAAAGCCTGTCAGATTCTCTTACTTGGGTAAATTCAAATTAAAGAAAAGATATGAAAAAGAAACCGTACGATGTTTATAGTCCTGAAATATATCCTAGACTATTATTTGTAAGTACTAATATTGAGGATTTGGATAAATATTTTATATTTCTTGATGTATACGGTAATAATGACGGAAGTGAATACAATAAGTTATTACAAGAAATAGATAAATATGATGGAGGAATGGTTACTTGTAAAGTAATACGTAAGAGTGATAATAAATACGGAGTAATAGTGATAGCTGTTACTAATATAGAAGATATTACTCCAGATATGATTCCCCATGAAGCAGTACATGTTGCAGATTACTTTTGTGAACAATTAGGTTTATATACACAAGACTTTAAAGACGGTAATGAAGCATATGCTTACTTAGTAGGATGGGCTGCAGGAAATATAAGTAATACTATCTGTAATGAGTTAAAAAACAAAGAATATGACAATTGAAGAAAGTAAAATGATGTGGAAATTAGAAGTGGAAAGTAATAGACCACTCTATGATTCATTTAGTAAGGAAATGAAACGCCTGTATAACAAAGTAGATGAATTAATTAATGAAGGCGTAATTACTTATGAAGATTTCACTAATGATGTAATTGACAGTATTACTACTACTATAGTAGATAATGGGAAGAATAATGCAGAACCTAGTAGAGCTGATCAGGTAAATGCAATGTGTGACATGCTATTTAAGAAGTATGAAGAATATAAAAAAGTAGAGCATACAGGAGGAGATAGAGAAGTTTTAGCAGATAATACAGAATTATCAAATAAAACCAGATTATGTGAATCCGAATGTACCGATAGGACGTGCTAAGGAAATTATAGCGAGATTATAGAAAGAATATTATTTAGGTTATTTAATTGATTGATTATTATGGTTATGTATATTTGTTCAGTAGATAGAGGCACCGTTATTAGTTACGATAAAGAAGTAGAAAATGTTAGCTTACTAAATCATTTTTATGTAGACTATACGTGGTATATTCCTGAAGATGGAGAGTGGACCTATACAAAGAAAGATGGTTCTAAAGAGAGAAGGAGTGTTACTAAAGGTACTATGGTAATAAAATTGTATCCTATAGATAAAGAAAGTGATGCAGAGTACATCTTTATTGAGAATGATAAAGTAAAGAATCACTATAACAGATTGCTAGAAAAGGGGCAAGAAGAAAAAAAGAAAGCTACTTCTTGTGATATTGATTGTGATTGTGGTTGTGATTGTGAAACTGTAAAGTGTGATTGCTGATATGGATAAATTATTGATAGATCAATACGGTAATGCTATTTTATATAAAGTAGATACCAATAGCATTAAAAATATATCTGATAACTTTGAATGTAGAACTATATATATAGCATAGTAGGATGGTCAAATAATAACAGAAGAAGAAGTAATAGACTATAAACTAGGAGACATTGTACTTATATTAAGTAAATATGATACTATAAGTAGTAAGTGGAATCTAAAGCCGATAGTCTGTTCTGATGCTTTTGCTAAAGACGATCTTATAAGATGGAACAAAGAAGATAACAAACAAGTTCTTACAAATGAAACTATTTGATCTTATTGGAGGTAAAGTAAAAATACACCCAGATGCTATAGGCATCCCATGCTTTAGAAGAGTGTGGGATGCAGATAAACCTGATAAGGAGCATGCTACTAAAGTAATAAGTTACATTGTACTTATGAATAAATGGGATAGTCCTTATGTACAAAGTATGGATGAAGACAGTAGGGAACTTAAACTGAAAAAGGAAATATTCGATGATGAGAATTACAAATTGACTACAGAAGAATTGATTTGTGAAGATGAATATAAAACCTTACTTAATACTAGAGCTCTACAAATGTTAAACAATATGCGTCTAAAGTTAGATAGTGTAAGTAAATACTATAAAGAATCATTAGACGATACTTTAGATGAAAAGAAGATTAAGGACTTATTAGCTGGCATGACTTCCGTTGGTGGAGTACTTAAGAGTATTGATTCACTAGAAACAATGGTTAAAGCTGAAGAATTAGCTATAGGTAAAGTTAAAGGAGATGCTAAAGTAAATCCGTATGAGTTGGCGAAATAATACATTAAAATATAACTAAATATTAACAACACGTTATAGTGTATAAATAAAAATATTATGAATAAGAAATTTACGATTACTATAGATTTGACTAAGGATACAGAAGAAGTGTTTAGACAGATTGAAGAAGCTTCGGAATATTTGAACAAACCTGTAAAGAAGTCATTATGGCAAAGAATTAAATCTTGGTTCTAAACCATCAGAACCCTTACGTGGAGGGTAAGAATATCCACGTGATATTGCCCTATGGTGTAATGGTTAGCACAGGAGGCTCTAACCCTCTTAGTCTGCGTTCGAGTCGTAGTGGGGCTACCAATAACGGTAAGTTTGCAGTAGCTGTGGGTAGTATCCGAACTTCTGAAATATGATAAGAATGACCCTCTACTTACCGTTAAAAAAATACTAGTCCTTTGAAACTATAATAGCAGAAGGAAACTTGTTGGATAGGTAGTTATCGTGAACAGGTAGTCTGGGGTAATGTTAGCCCAGGTGGGGAGTACTAAATATACGGCGTATAAATCCCTAGATTAAGAAACTAGGTTGCAGTCATTGGAAATCTCCCCAATATTTTTCATATTAAGAAAATTTTAAGTTAATAAATATTATCTGAATGGAAGGGGTTCGTTGTGAAACGCGCCCCTTTTATGTAAGAGGAAATACAGATGGTAGACTTCAATAAGAAAATAATTAATTCAAACAAATTTCGTTAGGCTGCGTTAAATTTTATTAATACTGGTAGTTATTGTAATTTTCCTGAATCTACTTCAGAATATTTTAAGTTCTGGGATGAGGAAAGTAAAAGATGTGTAGATGGTTATACAGCTGATGATGGGGATTTCATTAGTGGGTATAACTATTTTTATTTAAACTACTGTCCTATATCTCGTATAGTCAATCATATTACTACAGATGAATTAGGTAATACTAAAGTAAAACGTGTTAATGAAGTAACTTTCCCCGACTTCTGGGACTATGACTATTACTATTTTAATGCAGTACAGGAAGCCCAAGAGTAGGGTAAGCATCTGTGTTTACTTAAGTCTAGACGTAAAGGTTTTTCATACAAAGGTGGTTCTATGGCATGCCGTAATTTCTATCTAATACCGTACTCTAAAACCTTCATATATGCATCAAATAAATAGTATTTGACGGATGATGGTATTCTTACTAAAGCTTGGGATTATATGGACTTTATAGATAAGAATACTGCATGGGGTAAGAAGAGATCAGTTAATACTTAGATGCGTAGACGTGCTGGATTCTATACTAAGGATGACTATGGTAATATCATAGAATTAGGTTATAAGTCAGAAATTATAGGTGTTACTTTGAAAGATAATCCTGATGTAGTACGTGGTAAGAAAGCTAACCTTATTATGTTTGAGGAAGGTGGTTCTTTCTCTGAATTAGGAGCAGCATGGCAAATCGCTAGACCTTCTGTAGAGGTAGATGGTATAGCCTTTGGTACTATGATAGTATGGGGTACTGGTGGTGATGAAGGTTGTATTACAGAGGATAACTTAGTATATACAAGTAACGGTAAATAGGCGTCTATAAAAGATATTACTAAAGAGGATAAGTTAATAGGATATGATGTCACTAATAAGACAGTTACTGAGGAACCCATTAAATTTATAAATATACCTAGTAAGAAAGAATGTATAAAGTTAATTACTAATTCAGGAAGAACAATTGAATGTAGCATAGATCATCCGATTCTTAGTAGCAATGAAAAAGATTATAACGATTGTTTAAAGTTTGATTGGCATCAGGCATAGGAATTAGCAATAGGTGATTATGTAGCAATAGCAAAAAATATACCATATTTTGGACAGAATACCATTGATAACGCTAGAGCAATAGGCATATTTATTGGAGACGGTTCTTATTTGAATAATTCTTCTGTTAATTTAACGTCCTGCGATATTGAAATACAGCAGTTTATTGAGAATCTATACCCTTGTATTACAACCGATAGTTCTCTTACTAAAGATGGTAAAATTCTAAAAAAAATAAGAGTTCGTAAAGCAAAATACGATATAAACAAATTAGGTATATCTGGACAAACAAAAGCAAACAAACGATTGCCAGAAATCATCAATACTTGTGATAAGAATAGTATTACTGAGCTTTTAGGAGGACTATATGATACTGATGGTTGTGTTTCCACTACCTATAATAAAAAACGTAATAAATATTCTACTATAATAAATCTTACTCAAAGTAGTAAAGAGTTATTAGAGCAAGTACTATATCTTTTATAGAAATTAGGAATACGAGGTTATATTTATAGAGTGAATAAAAAACCGTCTAAAAACAGTGTCTGTAAAAATCAGAATAGTGTTTATTATTCTTTAGATATTCACGATCGAGATAGTATTATCAATTTCTATAAAAACATAACCCTTTTAATCAAACATAAGCAAGAAAAATTAGAACAAGCCGCTAAATATTATGAGAATCAAAAATCTTTACAAAAAGATAGAGGATTCTACTATGAGAAAATAGTGGGTGTCGAAAATGTAGGAGTAAAAACTATCTATAATATAACCGCTGGCAATACTCACACGTATCTTGTAAATGGAATTATTACTCATAATTCTGCATTTGAAACCATGAAGGATATGTTCTATAATCCTGATGGATACAACTGTTTAGGATTTGATAACATATGGGATGAATCCGCTACTACTAACAAATGTGGTTTCTTTGTACCTCAGTATACTAATCTAGATATACGTGATGAGAATGGTAAACGTATATATATGGATGAAGATGGTAATACATATCGTAAGAAATCTTTAGAACATATATTAGCAGAGAGACAAGTAGTAATAACTAGTGCAACTAATAATGCAGCTATTGATAGATATGTTGCAGAAAGACCTATTACTCCAGCAGAAGCTATGCTAGAGTTTAATGGTAACATATTTCCTAAGAAGGAATTACAGGAGTAGTTATCATTACTCAGAACTAATAAAAAATTATAGAGTCATAAGTAGGTAGGTGATCTAGTATGGCAACCTGACGGTAGCCTTAAATGGGTTATTAAGAAGACAGGAGATATAACACATTATCCATTAAGAACTAAAAGGGATGAAGTTACTGGAGCGTTAATAGGCGATGATCCTACTGGATCTATAGTGATATGGGAACATCCTAATAAGGATGCTAGTGCTGGTTTATATATTGCTGGTATAGACTCATATGACTATGATGAATCAAGCACTACATCATTAGGTTCTTGTTTTATATATAAGAGAGTATAGTCTATAGAGTAGTACTCAGATATCATAGTAGCAGAGTATACTGGTAGACCTAAATCAGCAGAAGATTTCTACGAAAATGTGCGTAAATTGCTTATATACTATAATGCTAGAGCAATGTATGAGAATCAAAATAAAGGTATATTTGTTTACTTTACTAATAAGCATTGTGACTACTTACTTGCTGATCAACCAGATATAATTAATGATATAGTAAGTAATTCTAAAGTAAATAGAAAAAAGGGTTGCCACATGAATAAATAGATTAAGCAGTGGGGATGGGGACTAATAAAAGACTGGCTTAATGATATTAATGCAGATGGCAAGAAGAACTTATACAATATTATGTCGGAACCGCTATTAGAGGAACTTATAGCTGCAAACGATGTAGTTAACGTAGACCGTGTAATGGCGTTGACCCAAGTAATGATATATAGAGAATAGCTATATAATGTTAAAGTAAAAGAGATTAAAAAAGAGAATAGAAATAGGGTGCTGTTTGAAGGCCCTATATTCACTCAAGAATGGTTTCGTGACGACGAAGCTATAGATAATATCGAAGCATATATGTTTTAATTATGAATAATATTAATCAAATGCCAATATAGAAACTTCCTATGTCTAAGAAGACAAAAGACTGGCAAGAAAGTTGTATAGACTATGTTATAGGTCGTAGTTTAGGAGGTTCTAGAAATGGCAATAACAGAACTCGCAGAGAGGAGATGCAAACATACTATGATCTTTATAATAGTATATACAATGAAAAAGATCTAAAGTATGTTACTAATCCTTTTAAACAGCAGGACGGCTTTCCTGCAATGGCTTAGGATTATAATATAATTAAGCCTAAGATAGATTTACTGTTGGGAGAAGAAACCAAAAGACCATTCAACTTCAGAGTAGTACGTACAAGTGATATAGCTGCTAGTGAGATGTAGGACAGAGCTAAATAGCTTTTAATAGATTATATTCAGGCTACTATAATGAGTAAATTAGGTCCTGAAGAACAAGCTAGATACTAGGAAGCTTTGCAAAATGGTGAAATAATGACTCCTTAGTAGATACAAAAATACATGAGTAAAGACTATAAAGATATCGCAGAAATAACTGCATATCACAGTCTTAATTACTTAAAGAATAAGTTAAATATTACTCATGAATTCTTTAAAGGTTGGAAGGATGCTTTAGTTGGTGGTGAAGAGATATACTATGTAGGTATACTAAATGGAGAACCGTGCCTCGAACGTGTTAATCCTATCTACTTTGATTATGATACTGAAACGTCCGACTTAGAATTCATTCATGACGCAGAATGGTGCTGTTATGAAATGAATATGTCTGTAACTGAACTATATGATAGATTATACGATAAGATGTCTGAGAAACAGCTAAATTAGTTGTTAGATATGATGGATCAAGCTTCTAAAGGGGGTATAAATCCTGAAGTAAGAAAGACGTCTTTAGATTATACTCATATTAAGACTCATGCTATTAACGGGTTCAGCAGTAATCCATTTGATAGTACTAATAGTGTGAAAGTATGGCATTGTTGCTGGAAATCATTTAAGAAAATAGGTTTTGTTACCATAATTGATCCTGAATTAGGCGAGCCTAAGGAATATCAAGTAGATGAGAGTTATAAAGAGACAGGGATGGAACTCAATGTAGAATGGAAATGGATTACTGAAGTATGGGAAGGATATAGAGCCGGTGAAGACTTATATATAGGAATACAACCATTAGAATATCAATATACTTCATCTGATAATCCTAACTCTCAGAGATTGCCTTATACTGGAGTAGTATATAATAATACAAACAGTAGACCTCGTAGTTTAGTAAGTATGATGAAACCATTACAGTATATGTATATTGTACTATGGTATAGACTTGAGCTTGCTATGGCTAGAGATAAAGGTAAAGTAGTAAATATGGACATTACTTAGATACCAAAATCTATGAATATAGATGTATCTAAATGGATGCATTACTTATCTGCTCTTGGTGTAAACTTTATTAATCCGTATGAGGAAGGATGGGACATACCTGGTAGAGAAGGGGGTAAACCTAGTTAGTTTAATCAGATTACAGCTCTTGATCTTACTATGGCCAATACCATAGACCAGTATATTAATCTTATGGATAAGATTGAAAGTATGCTGTCTGAGATATCTGGAGTTAGTAAGCAAAGAGAAGGGTCTATTTCATCTAATGAATTAGTAGGTAATGTAGAACGTTCTGTGGTACAATCAGCTCACATTACTGAACCTTGGTTCTGGACACACAATTAGGTAAAGAGAGAATGCTTAACTATGTTGCTTAATACTGCTAGATGGGCTTGGAAGGATGGTAGTAAAACGCATCTACAATATATATTAGATGATGCCACTAGAGCATTCTTAACACTATCAGATGATATGCTTTATGAGGATTTTGATATCTTTATAGAAGATACTACTAAGAATCAACAGTATATAGAAACACTTAAGCAGTTAATGCAACCCGCTATGCAGAACGGAGCTAGCTTACTCGATATAGCTGAAATCATTACTATGGATAATATTAGTATGATTAAGTCTAGATTAGAGGAGATTGAGCAGAAACGTATGGAACAGCAACAGGCTATGGAGTAGGCTCAAGCAGAACGCGAACAGCAAGCTATTCAAATGCAAAATGAGATTAAGGAAGAGGAGCTTATGATTAAAGAAGCAGAAATGGATCTTGAGAAATATAAGATAGATCAAGATAATGCTACTAAGATTACTGTAGCTCAACTTAATGCTTATAGAGGTGCCGAGAATATGGATCAAGATGGTAATGGAATTCCAGATCCAGTAGAGATAGCCCAGCAAGCTTTAGCTGAACGTAAGCAAGCATCTGATGAAGCTTCTAAACAATTTGAATTCAATGCTAAGATTAGAGAGCAGAAGATGAAGAAAGAAATAGAAGATAAGAAGAATCAGCTTGAGAGAGAAAGAATGGATCATGAAATGAAGTTGCAGGCAGCTAAAGACAAAGCGGCAATGGAAAGAGAAAGACTAAAAGCTAAAACTGCAATTAAGAATAAAGTAACAGGAGAGAAATAAAACATGGAACCGCAAGAAAAAGAATGGAATAGGATTACAAATAAATATCCAAGAGATCTAACCTGTGATATATAGTGTTGGTTATGGTGCGTTGGGAAAAATAACAATACTAAGTATTTCGTAGATATTTTTAATCAAATTACTAAGACTAGTTTATTTCGATATAGTTCTCACAATATATTTGATATAGACGGCGTAATATTAAACAAACTAAAGGAATATGAATTGGTTTAAAGAAACATGGTGGATAATTAAATAGCTATTCACTAAAGTAAAAGCAGATAAAGTAGAGTATAAGCATATGGATCACTATCCATTTAGTGGTTATTCTGCAATGAGCTGGTGTGGTTACTTGTTAAGTAGAAAACCTGAATCTCAGATTAAGCCTACTACTTGGAATCACGAAAATATTCATCTTTATGAAGCTAAAGATAAGAAGAGATGGATAAGTTATTATTGGTCTTATGTATGGGAATGGATTAAAGGTAACCCTATAATCTATCCCGCATCTAGTGCTTACTATACTATTCCTTATGAGATGGAAGCTTATGCTAATGATGATAACTTTGATTATCTGAAAACACGTAAGCCTGAAGATCTTGATAAATATAAGATTAAGGATAGAAAGAAAACTTATAAGGCTAATAAAAAGAATTGGAAACAATATCTTAAAACAATTAAATAATAGGAGGAATTAATTATGGCATGTGGAGGTAAGAAATCCGGTAGCTCTAAGAAGAGTAAAGGCGGAAAGAAATAATAGTTATGGAACGAGAACCTACTGTTAAAGAAAGAATTGAATTGTTTATATAGAGACTATTAGATAACGGATTCGTAGAGTAGGATGAAGATGAAGTACAATAGTATATAATGTTCTTTATAGGTACTCCTTTGGATACTAGAATATTTAAAAAAGATATAATTACTATTTGCATATCTGAATCTTCTCAAGAAGCTGAGATTTACATGAATGGACAACAATTCTTAGGTAAAAGAAATTTTACAGATTTTACATATGGATAAACAAGCATTTAAATAGAGAATGCAGAACCTAAAGTCTTACCGGGAGAATAATCCCGGTAAAGGCTATTGGGATTGGAAAGTAGAAGTATTTCAGGATGGTGGTCAGACAGGTGATCCTGAGAAGGAAAGATTCTATCAAGCTACAGGTAGAAGTAGTAGTGGTAGACCTTTAGAAGAAGGTTTAAAACCTGTATTTAGTCTTGAAGATGCTGCTAATATGACTCCTATTGGAGATGCTATATCAGCTAGAGATACTTATAATGCTGTAAAGAATAGAGATTGGTTAGGTGCTGGACTAGCCGCTCTTACAGTATTACCTTTTGTTCCTAGTGGTTTAAGAAATGTAAAAGCTGCTGCTAGGTACATTCCTACTGTAAATAGAACTGAACAAAGTTTAATAAATCAGGCTCTAGGTAATATTAGTAAGAAAAGAGATTATTTATCAGATATAGCTAATTCTAGAAATAGAGTTCTAGAAGACATTAATACAATACCTTATCGTAATAGAGCTGAATAGGCAGATAAAATATTCGGTACTAATTATAGTGAAACTTATGATCTGCTTGATGATTTGTATCAGCATAGGTACTTTGATTTACCTGAAGTTCAACCCAAAGATATGGTAGCTTCTGGAAGATTATAGGCTAAACCATTTGCAGAAGAACGATTTAATAAGACTGGAGTAGGAGCAGAACCTAATGAGTTTGATTTATGGGTAAATACAGGAATGTATAGAGATCCTATGCAATTAGCTAATCACGAAATGAATCATTATACTGATTATATAATTAGTAGAAATATAGATACATCTGTCAATAATAATATGTTAAAGTAGTTAGAGAATTCACTAAAATAGACAGACGCTACTGACTATTACAGAAAAGGTACAGAATAGAAAGCTTATATGAATTAGCTAAGAACTATGCTCAAATAGAATGGAGATATATAGAATTTAGATGAACCAGTATCGTCTACTCTACTTAAGAAGTATCTAGATAAAATGTCTGATAGTGATCCTATAAAGAAGATGTTTAAACAGCATAAGAATATTAATGCATATACTAAATGGTTTAACGCTATTCCGTTGCTTGGTACTACTGCATTAGGAGCTAATGCTTACTTTAATAATAATAAAAATGAGTGATCTGATAGATTATACAGGTATCATGCCGGAATATCCCATACCTTCATATAAGTATGGTGGTATTCATATAAAGAAAAAGAATAGAGGTAAGTTCAATGCTTTAAAGAAAAGAACTGGTAAAACTACAGAAGAACTTACTCATAGTAAAAATCCATTGACACGTAAGAGGGCTATCTTTGCTCAGAATGCGAAAAAATGGAAACATAAAGGAAGAAAGAAAAAATAATAAATCTAATTATATATAATTATGGATAATATAACATTGAACGGTTTTGAGGTGTTTGAAGAACTCATGCCAGGAGCAAGTGTAAAGAATAAACCTATTGTTTCTCCTACTAATGAGGAAGAGGAAGAAACAAAAATTGATCTTGAAGGAGTAGGAGAAGAACTCAGTGAAGAAGAGTTAAATAATATTCGTAAGAATACTAAAACTGAAACTGAGGAAGAGAAAGAGGAAGAGCTTGAAGAAGAAGATAAAGAAGTAAAATCTAAATCTAAAGCTAAACCTAAAACTACTACAAAGGAAGAAACAGAGGAACCTGAAGTTGAGGAAGAAGAACCAGAAGAGTCTACTGATGAAACTACCATAGTAACAGGTTTCTTTGATTCTTTGTCTGAAAAGTTAGGTTGGGATGACATTGAGGATGATGATAAACCCAAGACCGTTGAAGATCTTATTGATTACTTTAACGATGTAATTGAAGAAAACTCAGTACCACAATACGCTAGTGAAGAAGTTGAGCAACTTGATAAGTTTGTTAAGAATGGTGGTAATTTGAGAGATTACTTCTCAATTGACAATGAAATTGATCTTGATGATATCGATCTCGAAGATGAAAGTAATCAGAAGTTAGTATTGAAAGAATTCCTTAAAGAAAAGGGTTTTAATGCTAAATAGATTGAAAAGAAACTTACTAAATATGAGGAAGCCGGTATTCTTGAAGATGAGTCTCAAGATGCTGCTGAAGCCCTTAAGGACATAAGAGAGAATAAGAAACAACAGCTATTGAAAGACCAAGAAAATGCCGCTAAGCTCGCAGCCCAACGTCAACAGGAGTACTTTGATACCGTTGTCAACGAAATAAAGGGCATGGATAATATCCGCGGTGTTAAAATTCCAGAAAAGGATAAACAAATACTGTTGGAATATATATTCAAACCTACCCCTGATGGTATGACCAAATTTCAAAAAGATTGGTCTAAGAGCGTAAAAAATTTAATTGAGTCTGCCTACTTTACTATGAAAGGAGATACACTTGTAAAAGCCGCCGAAGTAAAAGGTCAAAATGCAGCTATTAACAAGTTTAAGAATAGTCTTAATAGAACAGGAGTAAGTAGAAAGACTAAGAAACAGGATAACACTAGCACCGAGTCTATGTGGAATTCTTTTGCGCGAAGATTACGTGCAGATTAATATTAACTAATAAAAATTAAAATTACTAGTATTTTATGGATAATAATATTCTAAATAACTTAGTTTTATACAAAGGTAAATGGTTCAGTGATTTGATTGATACCGCTAAGATTTCTGCGGCTTCTCAATAGAATCCATATCAGGTTGCTACCGTGTTGTCTTATGTATTTGGAACTAAGGATAATGGTTACAACACTTCTTTGGATATGCTTACTGGTGGTCTTGGTAATGTAATGACTATCGACCAACCGAGCTGGGAGTGGAATGTAATGATTGATGCCGATAGAGCAGTTACAATTAGAGATGCAAAATGGAATGGCGCAGCTATTACAGATGATTCAACTGCAGGTCTTGGCAATACACCGATTATGCTGTGGTTAGAAGATAACTGGTTTGGTCCTACTGCTGTATTGGAATTTGACGATAAGGAATTCCAAGTACGTGTAGCAGGTGCTCCGTACCAAGATGGTAACTTGTGGGTATATACTTGTTTTGTAGCTGATGGTCAGCCTACTTCTTATATTCCTGCAGAACTCTTGAAACCGGGTTGCCAAGTATCTCGTCTGGCTTCTGCTGTTGAAGAGTACAGTGAAGAGGGTGATATCCTGAACTATAATACTCACTTCAAGATGCGTAATTATCTTACTACAATTCGTATCAACTATGATATTACTGGTTCAGCTTATTCTACAGTAATGGCTATTGCTTTGCAAGATCCTAAGACTGGTAAGAAGTCTTATTTGTGGGCTGATTATCAGGAATGGGTAGCTCTGCGTGAATGGTATAAGAGATGTGAACGTTTCTTGGTTTACATGAAATCTAATGTAAACAAAGATGGTTCTTGTAATCTGAAAGGTACTAACGGCCGTCCGGTATTTATTGGCGCCGGTCTGTTGGAACAGATTGCTCCGTCTAATAGACGTTACTATACTCATCTTACTGCAGAACTGTTGGAAGACTTCCTGTTTGACCTGTCTTATAATGTACTTGGTACTAACGAACGTAAGTTTGTTGCATTGACTGGTGAAATGGGTATCCGTGAATTCGATAGAATTTTGAAGGAAAAGGTAGTTAACATGAACCTGATTGATACTGTATTTGTAACTGGTTCTGGTGACAGCCTTACTTTTGGTGGTCAGTTCAAGACTTATAAGATGACTAATGGTATCGAGTTGACTCTGAAGTATTTCCCGCTGTATGACGATATTACTTACAATCGTAAGTTGCATCCGGTTACTTTGAAACCGCTGGAATCATACCGTATGACGTTCCTGGATCTGGGTAGACGTGATGGTGAAGCTAACATTGTTAAGGTAGTTCGTAAGGATCGTGAATTCGTAACTTGGACTACTGGTGGTGCAGTTCTTCCGTCTGGCTATGGTAAGTCTATTAATACTCTGAGATCTAATGGTAAGGACGGGTACACCGTATTCTTCCTTGGAGAAATGGGCATAATGTTAAGGGATCCACGTGCGTGTGGGGAACTAATCATGGAAGCAGAGTGATAAACTAACTTTTTTATACAATTATTAGGAACCTTGCGGTATGGTTAACGTTATATAATATATAACAAAAAATATTATATATTATGATGCGTTCATATGATGTTTATAAAATAACAAACAAGGTTAATAATAAAGTATATATAGGTATCACAAGTAAAGGTATAAGTGCTCGGTGGAAAGAACACATCTATAGTGCCGAGCACGGATGCCCCTTCAAGTTACATAATGCCATAAGAAAATATGGAAAAGAGAACTTCTCAATAGAACTTATAGATTTCTGCAATAGTTGGGAAGAACTCACAGAGAAAGAACAATATTATATTTCCGAATATAAATCATTGCAAGATGAGTATGGTTATAATATGACAGAAGGCGGAGACGGAACTTTTGGTAGATGTCATACTGAAGAAACTAAAGAAAAGATCCGTCAAAAAGCTATCGGCAGAGAAGTTACTGAAGCTACTAGACTTAAGCTATCTGAAGCTGGAAAAATAATTACAGAAGCAAGAGAAGCTTATCGTAATTCTGGAAATATTGGTTCTTCTAGAAGAAAACCAGTGCTACAATACACTAAAGACGGTAAATTTATATCAGAGTATCGTGGTGTAAACGAAGCGTCTAGATTAACAGGAATACATGTCACAACTCTATCTAACGCGTTAAAGGGTAGAAATGTGATAGGTTCTAAAGTAAACCCTTACATTTGGGTTTATAAAGAAGATTACTCCGATGTACCTGAAACAGTTCCGGCTAGTTTATTTGCTAAAGACCCTGACTGGAGGCCTACTATATCAGAAGCTTGCAGAAAGGCTGATTTAGAGTCTAGAAAAAATAGAAAAGTAACTAAAAAACAAAAGCACATTGCTATTGAAAATGGCTTAAAAGTAGCTAAAGCTATAAATCAGTACGATAAGGATGGTAATATGATCAGAGAGTATGTTTCTATTATTGAAGCATCTAGAGAATCTGGTTGTGATAGAAGAGGAATACAGCGACAGTTACAAAACCCAATAGATCCAAATAATAAACGAGCCTGGAATAACGCTAAATATATCTGGAAATATAAAGAACAACTAACTGAACAATCTAATTAATAATTATGGAAGTAATCGTTAGAATAATTAAAACCAATCCCTGGACTGGGATTACTAAATGGCCTACATGTTTTGACTATGTAAGCTCTTACTGGACTAGATCTGGTAATTTATATACTGGTTTATCTGTAGAAGATGCAGCTAGATTAGAAAAAGAAATTGGTTATCCTGAGGGATAGTTATCTCCTAATAGTGCGTTTTGGGATACTTTTGCTATTAAGATTGGCAAAAAGGATTTAATACTAGATACTAATAGACCTGAGGATGAATTAAAATATTTGTTCCTTAAAAAGCATAAAAGAGTTGCTAATGGTCTTAAGGATATTAAGCCCAGCACAGATTATGTTATGATTAATAAGGATAGTGAAGCAGAGGAACAGAATAAGTTCAATAAAGTTAAGCGTGAAGCATATAGAGAAATGGATAAGATGTCTACTGAAGAAATGCGTAAGTGTTTACGTCTCTATGGTATGAAATCAGACTCTATGTCTAATGAAGTTGCTGAAGCCAAATTGTCAGAATTTATTGAAGCTGATCCTTCTAAGTTCTTGATGAAATGGGTAAATAACCCTAATAAAGAAATTAACTTCGTAATTGAAGAAGCTATTGCTAAAAACATTATTAGAAAGAATCGTGCTCAATATTACTTTGGTACTGATTTAATTGGTAATGGTCTTGAAGATGTAATTGCTTATCTTAAGGATAAGAAGAATCAAGATATTAAATTAGCAATACTTAATGAAATTAAATCTAAGTAATGACTAATAAAGATTCTCATATAATTTTCAAGGTAGTTCTGGATAAGAATGCAGAAGGTATTGCTTATGGTGGATGCCCAGCATTCTTAGATGAAGAAGTAGACTTATTTCTTAATCAAGCATAGTTAGAAATCTTAAGTAATAAGATTACTGGTAACAATGCATTAAGAGTAGGTTTAGAAGGTTCTGTATCTAACTTATCTGAAATAGAGAAGTTAATAGCTACAGATGTTAACCTTCATGCTGTACATACAGACTATAATGAGTATGCATTAGAAGATATTCACGATGAAGATAATAGAATGACTATACTTAGTGTATTACTTAAGTATGGACAATTCTAGACTAACTGTGTACTTACTAGTCATGAGTTAGTAAAGCCTTTTAAGTAGACTTACAATAATATACCTTGGGTAGAGAATCCAGTAGCTACTTTAGAAAATGATAAATTATTAGTATACGTAGATCCTGTTTTAATGCAGGATCCTATGTATGCTCCAAGAGTAGAAGATAATACAGAGTTCTACAGAGTAGATCTTACTTATGTTAAGAAACCAACTAAGTTTGATTATACTAAACCTGAACAAGAATTAGATTTTCCTGAAGATGTCATGTATGAAATTATTAATAGAGCAGTAGTAATTGCTTTAGAGAATATAGAATCTCAAAGACAATCTTCTAAGTTTTAGTTAAACCAAGTATCTGAATAATTATGTGTGAGAGAGATTTTCAAATAAATATAGAGAGGTAGCTTAACAATATCATACCTAATTATAATGAAACTATCAAGTTTCCTTCAGATACTTTGTTTCATTTTATAAATAAAGCTAAAGACGAATATGTTAAATAGAACTTTAGAGTATTCTAGAGAAACCAAGAGATTACTGATAACATACGTACTTTAGTGAATACTAAGAGCTATACTACTTATAGCTTTAGTAAATTAGGTAATAAATGGGAAGCCAATTATCCTGAAGATTATATGTTTGCACTTGGTGAAAATGTATATATAAGTATAAAGGATAATAAATGCAATAACTTAATTACCCGTGAATCTGATGTAATAGAGGCTACAATAGAGACAGTAAGCTCTAGACTAAGTAATAGCCTATCAGATCATAAATTGCGTTATAATCAAGCAAAACCTATTAGAGTATATACTGACAATAAAATTGTATTATATACTGATGGTAATTATGATATAAGTTCTTATGAACTTACTTACTTAAGAAAAGCTAAGGACTTAGGTACTCTCTAGGATTTAACTAAAGAGTATACAGATTTACCAGAAAATACACATTAGGATATAGTTGATCTAGCAGTTCAAATGATAGTACAGACTATACCTAATACTAGTTCTAAGAAATCTTAGGATAACAATTAATATGAGAAAGAAGAACAAAATACAAACTGAAAATGGGTATTTATATAGATGCTCATCTTGTAATTTGTATTTACCTGCTAACAAATTTTGCAATAATAAGAGTTTAACATACAGAGATGGAGTTAATAGTATTTGCAAAGAATGTTAGAGAGTAAAAGAAAATAGCTACCGCAAAAACTTAAATCCCGAAGATAGTCTACGTTTAAAATTAAAGCATTGTTTATCTAGTGCTAAAAGTAGAGCTAAATATTCCAAACTTGATTTTAATTTAACAGAGGATTATATAAAATATTTATGGGATACTCAAAAGGGTTTGTGTGCTATCTCTGGAATACCAATGACAAGTAATTACGGAACTGGAGTAATTGAGACCAATGCCAGTATTGACAGAATTGATTCTAGTAGAGGTTATGTCATTGGAAACGTATAGCTCACCTGTTGGGCTATTAACAGAATGAAGGGCCCTATGAATTTAGAATAGTTGCTTTATTTCTGTAAAAATGTGATAAATAATAATTTTACAAGCGCTTCTAACGTGGAAATTCTTAATAAAGAAAAGTAGAAGGAAGCGAATAGACTAAGCGCTTAAATGTCTAAATAATAAAAAATTAATTTTATGCAAACTTCAGTACACTCAGTTCTGATTGGAAAACAAGCTCCGGCTTCTTACACTACAGTGGATGCTTTAGCTGTTGGTGATGTTGCTTTGTTCGATGAGAATAAGGCTCTTATTAAGACTGCTGCTGATGCAGTAAATGCTAACTCTCTGTATGTAGGTGTAGCAGGTGAAAAGATGAATGTTACTATGCCTGATGGTACGGTAGCACAGAAAGCTAATATTGATTTCTCTAATGAAATCCAGAAAGCTTCTAAACCATCTGCAGTAATTGGCGAATATGTAGCTCCTGTTGAAGAAAAGATTGTAATCACTTTAACTAACGCTACTATTATTGCTGGTAATCGTTACGTTTTGCGTATCGTTTATAAGGATATGTATGAAGCTGCTTGGCAGTTTACTCATACCTATGAAGTATATGCTGAAACTACTACAGCTAAAGATTTAGTAGACGCTTTCTTGAAGAAGATTAACGCTCACAAGAATCGTAGAGTACAGGCTACTGCTTCTGCTGCAGTTCTGACTTTGACTGCTATGCCGAAGGATGATAATGAAGGCGTTTATTCTTTAAATGAATACAGCGTTGTATCTATGGAAGCATCTCTGTATGAGACTATTCCTGGTGCATTGCTTGCTAATCAGCCTAAGGCAGTTGTAGGTGCTACGATTGTTAAGACTGCTGGTAATCCTGGTAAGGGTTATTGGAAGCAAGTACGTGATGCAGAAGTACGTAATATGGGTTATAAAGGTCATGTATTTACTGGTGCATATCCTATTGTTGAACAGGTTCGTAAAGTAGTAGAAGATGCAGAATATGACTATGCTATCATCGAAAACGATAACCTGTACTTGAGCAATGATAATCAGTATATCAAGACTACTCCGTTGACTACGGAAGTTTATTGTCCTAGTTTAGTTGATTCTATTGTAGATAAAGGTATTCAGTCATTTATTGCTGGTAAGACAATTGCCTAATCCACGTTAGAGAGATTGAATTTGGGATAAGATTCCTTTTACAAACTACAGAAGTGGAGTTGTGGAATATTCCACTCTCCACTTTTTTTATTGTTGATATATGGACAAATTAACAAATATACAAATAGATGGTAATAAACTGACCTTTAAGATAGAGACTGAAGTAGATCTTAGTAACTATAGTAAGGAAGTTTATATAGATGAAGTATGGAATTTAAAGAACATACTTGAAGACAGTCCTATACATAACATTAGCTTTTCTGAGAATATTACAGTAGATTCCGAAAATAATGTAACTGTAACTAATGACGATATTCTAGAACTAGATTGGAATATGAAATACGTTACTTTGAGATGTTTTACGGAATAGGAAGAAATACATTTTCATGGCATATACTACAATCCTTCAATTGTATATATGGCAGAGATTAGGAAATTACATACTCACTGTTCAACTTGTTTAGATGATTAGACTATGCAGAATATAATGCTAGTAGTCTTTAAGAGATAGTTGCTTGAGTATGCTTTAGCATCCGATTACTATCGTGATGCTTTACAATTATATGTAGATATCTGTAGATTACTTGAGATATCTATCAAACCAAAATGTGCAGCTAGTACTTGCTGTAACAACGCTATTCTTACTCAGAAAGGTGATTGTTTCAATACAGAAAACGATAAGTGTCTTCATTTAGAGAAAGAGCGTAACTCTGCTACTTTATTTAGTGGTATTTGTTACTCTTGTTCTAACAATACTTGCAGTACAGGAAATTGCAGTAATAGTTATTGTAAATTATAAAATAAATAGATATGATACAAAAATGTGATGGTGTAAAGATATTGGACTTAGAAGAGAAGCTTGAAGCTACAGGTAGTGAATACATTGTTACTGCAGAAAAAGGCAATAACTATAAATTACCGCTTGAATCTGTAGCTGATATAGTTATAGGTAATTATAAGTTTAAAGCTGCAATTAAGGATGTATATGAATCAAGTACACCTACTGCATCTGTATCTTTGGATAAAGACCAATTCCTATTCTCATTTGGTATACCTGCAGGTAGAACAGGAGATGCAGGTAAGGACGGTAAAGATGGTAAAGATGGTAAAGATGGTAAAGATGGTA
>CDYY01052066.1_pt1 | contig 119164 bp, 78 predicted proteins | sample 480691 | NCBI WGS metagenome assembly CDYY01 (sample SAMEA3182107, study PRJEB8094) | gut metagenome | biome: human; feature: gut; material: Stool; isolation source: human stools | place: Canada | collected 2013-02-25
TGCCCCTCGACTTGCATGTGTTAAGCCTGTCGCTAGCGTTCATCCTGAGCCAGGATCAAACTCTTCGTTGTTTAAATTGTTTCTTAATATCCTCGCTCCGGAATCCGTTTATCGTAGTCCAAAGTCATACTTCTATTGACGGTATCGATCCGGAAAATTTCTTTTCCTAATACTTGTACTACTTGTTGAATTATGTAAATCTCTCAAAGAACCCTCTCGCTATCGCTTCTCGATTGCGGCTGCAAAGGTAAGGACTTTTTCTTAACCTCCAAATTTTTCGGTGAAAAATTTTCAAGTTTTTTTTCTCAAGCCGATCTCCGGGCGGTTGGAAATTATCGCTTGGCCCAGCCAACCTCATCCCCTACCCAAGGATACCTCCACGTTTCCATCATTTCTGAAGCGCCGTTCTCTCTCGAAAGCGGGTGCAAAAGTATACGCTTTTATTATAACATCCAAATTTTATAACGACTTTTTTTGAACTTTTTTACGCCGATGGGGATCGGGTACATTATAGTATAGGATACCCTATTTAAAGTCTAAATTCATCTAAAATAATTAAGTTCGCATCCAAATAGAGATGGAAGAGAGAGTCGAATTTCGTTTTCGAGTTTGTTAGCCGAACCTTAAACCTACTTCTTCATCCCTCGTACGGGAGAACGAACCGGAATGCCACACAAAATTTTTAAAATTATGTCGAGACCAATCAAAAAGGGATTAAGCTATTTTCCGCTGGATACCGATATACTGTCCGATCGAAAAATACGTCGCTTATTTCAAAATTATGGATGCGAAGGTTTCTCCACCTACATGGCGATCCTGTGTGAAGCGTATGGAACCACGGGCTATTACGTCCGATACACGGACGATTTCTGTTTTGATATCGGATTTACGCTCAATCTGAAGGAAGAACAGATCCGTGAGATCATCGGATTTTGTGTTGAGATCCGATTATTTAATCAAGAACTATTCGCCCTGCAAGGAATCCTCACATCTTTCGGAATCCAATCCCGCTATCGGGTAATCAACAAGCGGAGCATATCCCGTATCTCCCCCGAATGGGAACTCCGGGAAGAGACCGCCCCTATTTCTACGGTAGAAATATCGGTTCCTGTTACAGAAACCCCGGTTTTAGCGACAGAAATAACCCCAAAAGGAAAAGGAAAAGAAAATAAAACAAACACGGTAACAAAAATTCAAGCTAGAAATGAACATTCGACCTCAAACGATAACGGAGAGGCAGGCCGCAGAGCCGAGCTACTCCAAATGGCAGCCAACGCCACAAGCGCTAGCCGACATGCGTAAACGATACGGAGACGCCCAAGGTTTCCTATCGATATTCACCCCCGATCTACAGATCGCCGCCGCCCGTCACCCGGAGCGGACCTATACGGGCACGGCCCCTACGTTGGCCACGATAGCCGTCGGCTACGGCGAACCGGTAGCTATCGTATGGATCTGCATCCAGCTGGAGAACGTAAACCTGTTCGCGGGGGTAAAAGAAAAAATGCCCGTCAGCCGCCAAAAAGAGCTATCGGTCTTGATTCTCACAGAGTACCCATTTTTAAAAGCTTCCGAGATGCTCTTGTTCTTCCACCGGCTGAAATGCGGGCGGTACGGACGCTTCTACGGATCGGTGGATGCCTTGACCATCACCACCTCGCTCCTGCAATTCATGGATGAGCGACGGAAGGAGAGCGTCCGCTACCGGCAACCGGACACGGCAGCTCCCGCCATTACCACCCCCTCCTCGAGTGGTATCACGTATGAAGAGTATTTAAGATTAAAAGAACAAAAACAGCAACATCATGAACACGAATAGAATCTATGGCCATCAAGAGTTGGCCCTTTTATATTTCCCGAACGTACTCCCCTCCTCGGCCTCCACGCAATTGACCCGTTTCATCCGCCGGGACCCGGAGCTACTGTCTGCCCTCGAAGCCATCGGCTATCGTAAAGGCCTCCGCCTCTACACGCCCTTGCAAGTGCGGACCATCGTCGATCATATGGGCGACCCTGAGAATTGGAACCTTTAATTTCCAAGCCTCAATTATTAACTTTCCAGTATTAACGGCATGACGGTGATTTCTCCCGTAATCCAACTCTTTTTCTCGAGCGAATCACGGCCGTAGATGTTCTCAAAAAAACACGTACATGTTTTGCGAAAAACACGTACGACTTTTTCCGAAAACACGTACGTCTTTTTTTCGGGTACAAATCCCGACATTGACCGACACTGGCCGACTGCCCTTTTTTCGGCCTCTTACCTTTGCGGAAAAAAGAAGCATATGAATAAACTCGCATGTATCGGGCTAATCACCCTATCCGTATTATCTTGCTCCGTTTCACGAGATAGTAAGCAAAGACTGTATAAACAAGAGAAAGACTCCATCTCGGCGATCCGTATCGACCATCTCTTTCATAAAGCCGGAAGCGACAGCCAGAATCACCTATCGGCAACCTTGCGCCAAGTGACCCTCTCCATCCCCAACAGCACCGGACGGCAATACCCACTATCCGTGACTACCGCCACCCTGCGGCAGCGATCCCGGCGATCGGCTACGGATACCTCTTCCCGGTCCAGCGCCCAACGATCCGTACAAACCGGCACCGCCACACACGTATCGCAAAAGAGCAAGGAGCGAAAAAGACAGGCGGTTCCTTGGTGGTTATGGCTAGCACCGGGCCTTGCCCTCATCGTGATTTTAAAAAAAACGACCTCAACAAAATAAAAACTCATCTATGAACCATAAAAGAAATAAGTATCAGAAAAGAATAAATATACAATTAACAGTAGCCGTGATGTTATGCCTAGCCGGCCTCTCGCTGCTGTTCATGGGATTCTGGTGTAGCCCCACGGGAGAGATCCATAATTCCGTATTAATCGGCTTCGGTGAAGTCTCCACTTTCGCCGGCGCCCTATTCGGGGTGGATTATAAATATAAGGAGAAAAGGAACTATTAAGAAAAAAATAGAATTTCGAAATGCTAAACAACACTATTACGAAAATACCGGAGATATTATTTGCTTATATACAGGAAGAAGTATATGTTTGTTGTGAGGACTCTGTAAATACAAATCATCATTCCATTATCATGGAATGATTCAACTTGTGTAATATTCATTGTTTAAATAATAAAACGCATGAATAAAATCATATATTACGTATCGATCACGTTACTAACGGTTGTTTCCTCATGCGGAAATAAAGAGACAAATGTATCCAGAAAGTTGACCTTGGATAATTGCCCGGTCATAGCACAGGTTATTAATCTGCAAGGAGATCCTGTGACTAATTTAGACTTTTCTTCCGTAAAGGATACATTCAATTTATCGCTAAGCACCTTGCTATCTTCCTTTCAAGTTATTCGCCTAGAAAACTCGGAAGACGCATTGACCGCCGCAGGACAAGATACCCATATAGCCGTGAGTGACCATTATATTTTAGTGAAATCTTTTAGGGCAGGCTCTTCATGTAAGCTCTATAACCGTAATGGGGATTTCATCAGAAAGATCTCCTCCCAAGGACAAGGGCCGGATGAATATAACCTATTTATTTATGATCAGTATTTAGATGAAAGTAATAATAAAATCTATCTAATGGAGATTCGTGCCTCTAAGATATTAGTGTTTGACTTCGACGGGCAGCCACAAAAACACATTCCTCTGGCCTATATAACCCATAAAGGACGGTTTGTCATCAATACCGAGAAAAAAACAGTAACCGTCATGTGCATACCTTTTCAGGGAACTCCCACCGCATTGATCTGGACGCAGGATTTCGAAGGCAATATCATCCAAGAATATCCGGTCTCCGACCAATTCATGTTGATCCCAAGCACTTACGATTATGAGGTACGGGAATCCTTGAATACCACCGCTTCCGACTTCTATCTTCATAATTGTATAGCCTCGCAAGACACACTTTATCATTATGACATAGACTCGAATACGCTACACCCTGTTTTTACGATGCATACGGGTCATGAGCCGATCTGCCATTATTTCACGGAGCTGCCCAATCACTTTCTAGTCACTTGGTATACACAGACCTCATGGAATAATGAGTTACCCCGTTTCCCGAAAATCCTAGTAGACAAACAAAGCCTTAAAGGTTGTTTCGTGAATTTGAAATGGAATATGCTAGGGAATATAGACGGACCTACCAATCCGTCCTTCAACCGAGGTTATTTCACTGCGATCATGGAACCTTACGCATTAAAAGAGCAATTGGAAAAGGTTTTGACTTCCACTCAAAAACTATCTCCGGAGGTATTGAGAAAAGTAAAAGAGTTGAATAATCGAATTACCGATGATGATAATTGTATCGTCTTTATAGGGAAGATCTCCAGAAATTGGCAGAAGAAGATAATCCCATCATAATATTAATGGAATAATTTTTGGTGGTACGAGCGAACTGTGTCAACTAAATATTTTTCATCCGTTGTCATATCCGGCTGAGCCAAATAGACATGAACCTATCATACACGATATACCCATCCGGTTGCCTCAATATAAACTCCTTATCTATTAATATCCTTAAGGAAGTATTCACGCTACTCACCGCCTTCAAATCATACTTTTTGATGAAGGCGGCAGCATTGACCTCCCGGACAATCCCTTCCTTGGCAATCGCTTTCAATAGCTGGATTTGATTAAATGTCAACAATTGGAAATAAGTCTGGTAGGTATATTCTTCTTCCCGTAAGATCTCCATCATGAGAGAATCAAGAAGCTCCGGAGAAAGTGTTTTTTCCGGTAAAGCGAAGAGACGGTTCAAAAGATATTGCACATACCAAGTATGCCCATCTACCCATGTGTACACCTTATCAAATATTTCTTCCGGAAGCTCCTTCCCTTCCTTCTCGAAGAAAGAATGGGCAAAGGAAAAATACACCTCCTTGCTGATCTTGTCTAAAAATAATTTCTGGGTGGATTGATAGAAGGGGCGCTTGATTGAGAAGAATATATATTCCATCAAGTGCTTTTTACTCCCCGAAAAGATAAAATGAACATTCGGCAAAAATTGAATATAAGAACGCAATAGGCCTTCCACCCCTTTCTCAGGATATTCCATGATTTGCTGGAACTCGTCAATAGCCAGATAACATTCTCTTCCAGACTGCCGCAAGTAGTCGAAAATCTCCTTCAGCGTAGATTGCGAGAGGTTATCCGGCTTACCAACGTGATATTTCTCCCATTATGAAGAGCGGATAAAATCACTTCTGTCTCTTTCTCCCGATCACAAAAATATTCTGGACCTTGATAACCAACTATTAAAAAAGGATTATTCATATTCAGCATCTTATTTGCATTACGCAATTCACGTAACGCAAATTACGTAATAAAAAACCAGAATAACAAGTAAACCGACTACTACTTACATATCCCGACACTCACCGACACTCGCCGATTCCCGTTTTTCAGAGGGTCTATCTTTGCATTGTCATTAGTAATTAACCTTTTAAAATTCAAAATTATGGCAGTGAAATTTAAAGTAGTAAAGCGTAAGGTATTGAACGGCGCAGAGAAAGACTCAGTAAAGAACTACGCGATCGCTAAAACATCGGGGACTTCGGACCTCAACAAATTATGTAAACTGATTTGCTCTCGCTCCACGCTTTCGTCGGCGGACGTGAAAGCGGTGCTCGATTCATTAAACTGGGCGATGGATCTGGAACTTTCCTCCGGCAACGTGGTGCAATTGGGAGAATTTGGAAACTTCCGTATGTCTATTAACTCCGAAGGAACGAATACGCCCGAGGACTTCGACGCCACCAAGATAAAGGGGGCACGTATTATCTTTTTCCCGGGCTCGGCCCTGCGGACTACCCGCAATGAGGTGAATTTCGAGCCTCTGGAGGTTACGAAAAAGAGCGCAGGTTCTGATAGCGAAAGCCCGGACGAGATATGAGAAAAATTGACCTGATCGTGATTCATTGCTCGGCAACCCGTGAGAATACGGATTATAGCCCGGAGCAACTGGAGAGTGACCACAAGGCACGGGGATTCCTCCGTGCCGGTTACAACTTCTACATCCGTAAATCGGGAGAAGTGGTGAACCTGCGCCCGCTAGAGCAAATTCCGGCTCATGCGAGAGGACACAACAAACACAGCATCGGGATTTGCTACGAGGGTGGACTGGACATCACCGGACAGTCACGGGATACCCGCACACAGGCTCAAAAGACCTCGTTGTTACGTTTGATCCGGCATCTCTTAATCTGCTTTCCCGGCTCATGGGTCTGTGGGCACCGGGATCTCTCGGAGGACTTAAACGGAGACGGGACGATCTCGCCGGATGAATGGATCAAACAATGCCCCTCATTCAACGCAATCTCCGAATACAAAGAACTCGTGTATGAGCTACGAAAAAAATAAGTAAAAAATCCATGCTCCCACTAAGGGTTTTCAAATTTGGTTGCGACTATTAGTATAGAAACAACTTAAAATGGAGAATAGCATAGATCATATTATCACAAGGATATTAAGTGGCAACAGCTCCTCGGAAGATTTTCTTTCGCTGAGCGAATGGCTGAACGCAGACGAAAAGAACAAAAAAGAATTTCGGTTGCTAAAGAGTTATTGGGATGCGGAAGTCTCGTTCAGCCATTCCTTAATGCCTAATGTGTCCCTCGATAATTTGAGAAAGAAGATCGACGATCAAAGCAGGCAAAAGAGATTGAGGCTGATCCGTTTCATCGCTACTCCCATTGCGGCGGCAATCGCCTTTCTTGTTCTGTTTTTCGCGACAATACACTTAAATACCCGGGAAGCTAAGGTTCAGCAATTCTATACCTATATAACCGATAAAAATAAATCTCATTTTACGCTAGATGATGGTACGAAGATCATTTTGAACCGGAATAGTCGCTTTACCTACTCTGACGCATACGGTACGGATCAGCGAAAGGTTAATTTGGAAGGAGAAGCCTATTTCGAGGTGGCGAAAAATCCGGAAAGACCTTTCATCGTCGATATGGGAAATGCCTCCATACGGGTATTAGGTACGACCTTTAGTGTAAAAGCCGATAAAGGGAAGGATCAGATCACGGCCGTCCTGCTGGAAGGGTCTATCCGTTTCGAAAGCCCGACACAACAAGTCTTACTCGCTCCCGACCAGCAACTTACATTCATCCGTTCAACGAACAAGATTGATATCCAATCCGTCAACGCAAAAGAAAATCTGGCATGGAAAGACGGCTTGCTAAAGTATAAATCAATAGCGCTTTGTACCTTGCTGAATGAGCTTGAGAAAAGATACGAGATTCCGATCCATATAGAAAACAAGAGATTGCTGGACCCGAATGTCACTGTATCCGGAACATTCAGCGAGGATCAATCTTTAAAGGAGATTTTACAAGTGATCTCTCGTAGTTTGCCGATCAAATGGTCACAAAGAGATGGAACTTACTATATTCAATAAAATAAAAATATCAACACATCTTAAAAAACAAGCAATGCCTATGAGATAACACGGATCCTATCTTTCAAAAAAACAAAACCGGCTGCAAAAATACAGCCGGCCCCATTAAAAAGAATTAATTCCTGCTTCTGCTACTCCACGACCAAATTTTGTGGCAGACGCATATTATCAACCTTTTATCAGTACAAAAATATGGAAAATGTTTCGTATTATAGGTCTTTTAGGTCCAAAGACTTAAAAAAAATGCTCTCGGTCCTAAAAATGTCCTTTATTTTACTTTTCTTGACACTGTTCCAAGCGGTAGCGACTAATTCCTATTCACAATCTGTAACGATTTCCGTGAAGACGGATCAAGCCCCGCTAACCGATCTATTCGCTATTATAGAAAAACAAAGCGATTTCTTATTCTTCTATGTGGATTCTGACGTAAAGAACGTAAAAGTGAGCGTGAACGCAACCGATAAGTCCATAGAAAATATCTTATCGCAAGCACTACGCAACACGAGTTTGAAATATTCGATCGAAGGACGAAATATCAATGTATTTAATAAAAACATTGTTGCCCAACAGACTAAGAAACGCATCACCGGTGTCGTTAAAGACCCGGAAGGAAACGCTATTATCGGTGCTAACGTAGTCGAGAAAGGCACGACCAACGGCACGATTACAGATCTGGATGGTAAATACGTTATGGAAGTATCCTCAAACGCAACTCTCGAGTTCTCTTATATCGGTTACATGACACAGTTGCAACCGGTAGGCGGCAAAAACGAGATCAATGTAAACTTGAAAGAGGACACTCAAAAACTGGATGAGGTAGTCGTAGTGGGTTACGGTACGCAGACGAAACGTGAGATTACCGGTTCTATCACCAACGTGACCGCTGAGGATTTCAACCAAGGTCTGACTCGTAACGCAGCGGATTTGTTGCAAGGTAAGGTGGCCGGTTTAACGATCAATACAGGTTCCGGCGACGTAACGGGCAACTCGACGATTCAATTAAGAGGTCTATCCACTTTGCAAAACGACCAAGGCCCGTTAATCGTTATCGATAACATGCCGGGCATGGACATGTCTACGGTTAATCCGCAGGACATCGAATCTATCTCTATCTTGAAAGATGCCTCTTCAGCCGCTATCTACGGTTCCCGTTCAGCGGGTGGTGTTATCCTTATCACGACTAAGAAAGGTTACGCCAGCAAACCGACCATCGCTTATAATGGAGCGTTCGGTGTATCTACCTTGGCTAACAAGCCGAATCTGCTAACAGCGGACCAATGGCGTAGCTATACTTCCTCTACCCCGGGTAAGGACGGTAAGGATTTTGACATGGGAGCGAACACGGATTGGTTCGACGAGATCACGAGAATCGGTTTCCAACAGGATCATGCCGTGTCTTTATCAGGAGGTGGTTCACACCATAACTATAGAGGTTCCCTTTCTTATATGCAACGTGAAGGTATCGCACGCGATAACTCCATGAACCGTTACAACGCCCGTTTCCAATTCTCCCAACGTGCTCTAGAGGATCGTTTGAAAGTAAGCATCACCGGCGTGGCTACCGTTACAGATAACGCGCCGACCAATGCGACCAATTTCTTACTTGCCTACAATATGATTCCCGTTCGCCCGGTTAAGCTAGAGGATGGATCTTGGTTCGACACACGTGAATACGACCAAGGAAACCCGGTACGTAACCAGAAAGAGAATACACATAAGAACCGCATCAATAATTTCTATGGAACCGCTGATGTCGGTTATACGATTATCGATGGCTTAGAGGCTAAAGTTCTTTTAGCTAAAAGCCGGAATACGGAAGATGAGAGCAAATACAACAGTATCGAGTCTCAAGCCGGTTACAACGATGGCGGTAAGGCCGAACGTTGGTCCAGACTACGTGATAAAGACTTGATGGAATGGACCGCCAATTATTCAGCTGAGTTCAATAAGCATAAGATCAATGCCTTGATCGGTTACTCTTGGGAAGAAGAGAATTATGAGGAGACTCACGTACAGACCCGTGGTTTCGTCACTGATTTATTAGGTGCTAACAATTTAGCCGCGGGACAAAATCTGAATCCGGGAGACGCAGAGTCTCAAAAATGGCAAAGTCGCCTGATCTCTTTATACGCAAGAGCCAATTATAGCTTCAATGAGAAATATATGTTGACAGCTACCGTACGCCGGGATGGTTCTTCTAAATTTGGAACGAATAACAAATGGGGTACCTTCCCTTCCGTTTCCGTGGGTTGGAATATCACCCAAGAGTCATTCATGGAAAAAGTAAACTGGCTTAACGACTTAAAGTTAAGTGTCGGTTATGGTATCACTGGTAATCAAACAGGATTGGACCCCTACAAAACCCTCGAGCTTTACGGCACAGATGGTGTATATTATGATACCGGTTCTTGGCTACCTTCTTATAAAATCAGCCAAAACGCAAACCCAGACTTAAAATGGGAACAGACAGCGATGTTGAACATCGGACTTGATTTCTCCGTATTGGATAGCCGCCTAGGTGGTCGTATCGAATGGTATAACAAAAAGACCTCTGACATGCTTTATACCTATCCGGTGCCAACCCCTCCTTACCTATATAGCGAGATCATGGCTAACGTGGGCGATATGCGTAATACGGGTATCGAGTTGAGTTTGAACGCAGACGCTATCCGCACGAAGGATTTCGATTGGAACATCTCCTTAAACTTGGCTCATAATGAGAATGAAGTGACTCGTCTATCCAACGACGTATTTACAATGGATAAGATCTTATTAGGTGACGTATTCATCCGGGGTGGAAGCTCCAGCGGTACACACGTATTGGAAGAGGGACGCCCTATCGGACAATTCTATGGCTTGGTTTGCAACGGTATCGATGAGAACGGCAGATATATCATGGTAGATAAAGACGGTGACGGCGAGATTTCCGATCCGGCGGATTATGACTACATCGGATCCGCTCAACCGAAACTGACATATGGTATCACCAATACTTTCCGCTACAAGAATTTTGATTTGTCATTCTTCTTGCGTGGAACGATCGGTAATGATATATTGAACGCGACCCGCATGGCATACGCTCAATCCGGATTCTTGCCGGGAACAAACGCATTGGATGATCCATTGACCTATACGTTAAGCGAAACTCCAAGATTCTCCAACTATTACTTAGAGAAAGGTTCTTTTATGCGTCTCGACAACTTGACTTTAGGTTATAAGATCAAAGCATTGAATGGTATCCGTGTTTATTTCACGGCGCAAAACCTATTCGTTATCACGAAATATAAAGGTCTTGATCCCGAAGTTCCTATGGATTCAGGAGACGGTTTGACCCCGGGTGTAGAACCTCGTGAATTTTATCCGAAGGCACGCACATTCTCTGTTGGATTAAACTTGAATTTCTAATACACAAACAGTAACGATCATGAAAAGATTATTCAAAAATATAATATGTGCCGTACTCGCTCCGGTAGCACTTGTCTCTTGCATGGATTTGGACGAGAACGTATACGACAAGCTTCCTACCGACGAATTCGGGACAACAGAAAAGCAGATTAATGCGATCATGGCTCCGGCATACCAATCCCTAAAGAACATGCTGGCTTATGACGGTCCTTGGGGAGCGGCCGATATGACAGCCGATATCTTGATAGCACCGACACGTGTAGGTGGCGACTGGTGGGACGGCGGACAATACATGGAACAATGTATGCACAGTTGGAAACCGAACTCTTACTCCGTAGAGAATTGCTGGACATATTGTACGGAAGGTTTAACCACAGTTAATTCCGTATATAATATTATAGAGAAAAGCGAGGCGATGAGCGATGAACTTAAGCTTCAATACTTGTCTGAGCTAAGAGGATTACGCGCTTTCTGGTATTATGTAATCGTAGATATTTTCGGTAACGCTCCATTAGTGACAGATTTTGAGGATACCTCCTTGCCCTCCATCACGAGCCGTGCGGATCTGTATAAATACGTGGTGAAGGAATTAACCGAGATCATCCCGAACCTGCGCTCCGATGTATCAGACGCCAGCTACGGTAAGTTCACGCAAGGGGCTGCCCGTATGGTATTGGCAAAGATGTACCTCAACGCCGAGGAATGGATCGGCGAGCCGAACTGGAAAGGTGTAGTGGAGCAGTGCGACGAGATCATGAAACTCGAATATATCATCGAGCCGAATTGGAAAACCAATTTCGAGGTTCATAACGAGGTATCACGAGAGATTATTTTCCCGATCTGCTACAAGGCATCTGATGCTTGGGGTAACTCCATTCATCTTTGGACATTGCATTATCTGGATCCCGATGTATTAGGTTTCACCGGCGGTATGTGGAATGGTATCAACGCCCAGCCGGATTTTGTCCGCACATTTGATACGGAAGATCCTCGTTACGAAGGTTCGTTCTTGATTGGCCCGATGATCGACCCTAGCACGGGAGAGATTTTGAAAACGACCCTAGGACATGACTTGATCCATACGATCGACTTAAATGTGGTACCGGGAACTGAGAAAACCGATGCGGATGGTAACTTAACCCCGTGGGGCGAGGTTCACCAAGAAGACGGCGCACGTATCAATAAGTGGGTATATGAGAAAGGCATGCAAAATACCAATATGGAGAACGATATCGCTATCTTCCGTCTGGCCGATGTATACCTGATGAAAGCGGAAGCCTTGGTTCGTATGGGCGGGGATCTCGGTGAAGCTACTCGTCTGGTAAACGCTATCCGGGAAAGGGCTTACGGCAATTCCGATCATAATTACACGAGCGTGACATTGGACGATATCTATAACGAGCGTGGTTATGAGTTGGCATTCGAATTTGTCCGCCGCCAAGATATGATCCGCTTCGGGACTTATCTGAAACCGAGATATATGAAGCCGAAACAGACTCCGGAATATCGTAAGATCTTCCCGATCCCGTTCAAGGCTTGGCAGAAGAATAATAATTTGGTTCAGAACCCGGGATATCCGGCATTCTAATCATATCAGTCTGTTTTTAATATCAATTCTTTAGACCCCAATTCAATTATTAATCATAATATGAACAAATTTATGAAAGAGGTAAATAAACAATCCTGTCCGACTGGAATCTCGAGAAGGGAATTCCTTGGGATGGCAGCCACAGGTGCTGCCGCCCTTACGATCCTGCCCAGTTTTACCGTAGCGGGATTAGGACACGTAGCTCCCAGCGATAAGCTTTATATCGCGAAAATAGGCTGTGGCGGTATGGGAGCCGCCGATTTGGGTAGCTTGATGAATACGCCGCACAAAAACGCAGCGATCACCTGTCTGTGCGACGTAGACGACCGTCAGTCTGCCGACGCTCGTAAGAAATACCCGAAGGCGAAGTATTTCAACGACTTCCGTGAGATGTACGACAAGGAAGGCAAGAACTTCGATGCCGTATGTATCTCCACCCCGGATCATAACCATGCGATCCAAGCTTTCGGCGCTATGCGGATGGGTAAGCACGTATATCTGCAAAAACCGATCGCGCACGATATTTACGAGGCACGTATCCTTACCGAGGCCGCCAAGAAATACAAGGTCGTGACCCAAATGGGCGACCAAGGTAACTCTTGCGACGGTATGCGTACCCTTCGTGAATGGTTCGAGGCAGATCTGTTAGGTGACATCCAGAAGGTATATTGCTGGACCAACCGTCCTGTATGGCCGCAAGGTATTCCTTGGCCGAGCCAGAAGCCTGAGGTTCCCAAGGGATTAAATTGGGACTTATGGGTAGGTACCGCCGAGTATGTGGATTATATCGATAATCTTGTTCCGTTCAACTGGCGTGGTTGGTGGCGTTTCGGTACAGGCGCTCTTGGAGATATGGGTTGCCACATCATCGGCCCTCCATTCAAATTGCTTCAATTAGGTTATCCGACTGAGGTTTCTTGCAGCACGACCAATGTCTACTCCGGTATCTTCGAGGAGGCTTATTATCCTGAGAGTTGCCCGGTAGCCAGCTCGATCCGTTATAAATTCAAGAAGAAAGACGGAAGCGACCTGAATCTCTATTGGATGGACGGTGGTATCATGCCGGAGCGTTTCGAGGAGATCGATCCGGATGCAGACATGACCTGCACGATGGGAGACTTGGATATGATGGACGTAGAAGGCGCAACCGTATTCGTAGGTACGAAAGGTATGGCTTCTTGCGGCTGGGGCGGTTCCGACCCGAGATTCTGGCCAAAGGGACAGAAGGCGAACAAGAAACCGCTGTTCGACAAGGACGTGAACATTCCTCATAAATACAAACGTATCGAAGGCGGCACGAACGGTCATTACTGGGCGTGGATCGACTCTTGTATCGCAGGATACGACAAGGCGGACGTAGAATCACCATTCGAAGGTTACGCCGGTCCGTTGACGGAGACCGTATTGATGGGTAACCTGATCTTACGCAGCTATAATATCCGGGAACAAGTGAAACATAACGACTCGATCTACGGAGAACGCGAGGGCTTTATCTATCCGGGAAGAAACAAAACTTTCCAGTGGGACGGAGCGAACATGCGTATCACCAACTTCGAGCAAGCGAACCAATTCATCAAGCGGAAATACCGCGATGGATGGGAAGATCTCAAGTTATAAAAGCGAACAACAATGGGATGAGACGGGGCACACCCCGTCTCTACAACTAGATAATTTACTTAAATAACTATACAAAGATGAAAAAGATTTATAGCAGTATTATGGCCGTAGCCTTATTCGCATCGGCTCTATCATGTACCTCTGGCAACAATAACAATACGAACAATGCCGGAACGCAAACCGCCCAAACCCAAGCCCTCGATAGCGATGGTATCCCTACGGGAGGCGAGTGGATCACCATGTTCGACGGGAAAACCTTGAACGGATGGCGCGGCTATTGCCGTCAGGATGTACCCCAAGGTTGGGTGGTTGAAGACGGATCGATCACCTATAAAGGTAGCGACAATAAGGCAGACACGGGCTTCGGCGACTTGATCTACGACAAGAAGTTCAAAAATTTCGTTTTCGAGATCGAATGGAAGATCGACAAGGCCGGTAATAGCGGTATCTTCTATACAGCGCAAGAAATTGAGGGTACACCTATTTATTACTCCAGCCCAGAATATCAGTTACTCGACAACGAGAATATGCCGGACGCATGGGAAGGTTGCGACGGTAACCGTCAGGCCGGTGCCGTATATGACATGATTATGCCGGATCCACAACCCGTAAAACCGTACGGAAACTGGAACAAGACGAGAATCGTTGTCTATAACCAACGCGTGATCCATTACATGAACGACGTGAAAGTGCTGGAATTCCAGTTCGGTACACCGGTATGGCGCGCGTTAGTGGATCATAGTAAGTTCAGCAAGTTCAGCACGAGTCCGGAGAAATGCCCGGAAGCTTACGACTTGATGCTACAATGCGGAAAACAACCGGGTTACATCGGTATGCAAGACCACGGTTATGGTGTTTGTTTCCGCAATATCCGAATCAAAGAGCTCTAAAATCGTATGAGAATAGAGATTTGTCAATCTTATGAGGCATTAAGCCTTAAGGCAAAAGAGATTGTTACCTCAGAGTTAGGGCAGCACAAGGCACTTACGCTTTGTGCCGCCACTGGGGGCTCTCCTACCCGGATGTATGAGTTGCTGGTAGAGGAAGCCGGTCGCCAACCGGAATTATTCTCCCAATTCACGGTACTAAAGCTTGATGAATGGGGAGGAATCCCGATGGACCACCCGGGTACGTGCGAGTCGTATCTACGGAACTATTTCGTAGGTCCGCTTCAAATCCCGGAAGACCGGTATATAGCGTTCCAAAGCGATCCGGAGAACCCTGAGGCGGAATGTGAGCGGATCCAACAGATACTGGATCAAAAAGGCCCTATCGACATTTGTATATTAGGAATAGGGATGAACGGCCATATCGCCTTGAACGAGCCGGCTCCTTCCTTGCATACGAATTGCCATGTGGCTCATCTGTCCCAGAAATCCTTGCAACATCCCATGATCGCCGGGGATACGGAGAAACCGGGATACGGACTGACATTGGGCATGGCGAATATCTTTCAGTCACGCCTGATTATCCTTCTTATCAACGGGATAAAGAAAAGGGAGATTACTCAAGCTTTCCTTGAACAGAAGATCTCGACGGAGTTGCCGGCCTCCTTATTGTGGCTGCACCCGAACGTGATTTGCCTGATCGACGGGGAAGCGGCGCATAGTTCTAATTAAGCTTTTACAATTATCATGAAATACGCTATCGCATTAGACATTGGAGGAACAAGCATAAAATATACTCTTGTGAACCAGAATGGCGACATTCTTTACGAATCGTCGGAAACCACACAATCAAAAGAGAATCCACGCCCATTATCCGATATCATAAAAAGTATCGTACGGAAAATGACAGACTACGCCCGTTCCCGGGATTGGGGGATTTACGGAATTGGCATAGGTGTACCTTCCGTAGTAGATAAGGGGGTGGTTCTCTTTGCCAATAATCTTCCTGAACTGGACAACCAACAATTGGATCTTGCGTTAGCGGAATTTAATCTACCGGTATTCATCGACAACGACGCAAACCTTATGGGGTTGGGCGAGGTGATATATGGAGCGGCTAAGGGTCTCTCCGATATCGTTTTCTTGACGGTGGGTACCGGCATAGGGGGCGCCTTGTTCTTGAACGGCCGGCTTTATGGCGGCTACCGGAACCGGGGCACCGAACTTGGGCACTTAATTATTCATGGTCTGAATGGGAATCAATGTACTTGCGGAGCGTCCGGTTGCCTAGAGGCACACGCTTCCGTAAGTGCGTTGATCGCCTTATATCGGCAATTATTGGAGAAGAACGGACGGGAGATACCTTCCCGTATCGATGGAAAATATATAGTAGAGCGCTATAAAGCTCAAGAGAAAGAGGCCGTACTCGCTATGGAGGATCATTTCCGGAATCTGTCCCTAGGCGTAGCGAGCCTTATCAACATTTTCGCTCCGCAAAAGGTGATTATCGGCGGAGGCATTTCGGAATCCGGAGATTTCTACATTAATAATATACGGGAACAGGTCTGGAAATTCGTGATGAAGGAAACCTCGTACTTCACGACTATCGAACTTGCCCGATTAGGAAATAAGGCCGGATGCCTCGGGGCGGCGGCATTGGTGTTTAATCATTGAATCTATCTATCATGAATAAGAATAATTGGATCGTACTCCTCATCTTGTGTATTTGGTTTGTCATTTCTTTTGTTACCAATATATTAGGCCCTATGCTACCGATGATTATCGATAGTTTTGGGCTGAGCTTGACATTGGCCGCATTCTTGCCGTTCTCGTTTTTCTTGGCATATGGCATCATGTCGATCCCGGCAGGAATGATCATCGAGCGTTTCGGGGGAAAGATTTCCTTATTGATCGCTTTCAGTCTGGCGTTTTTGGGTGCGGGGCTTTTCGTCATGTTCCCGACCTACTCTATCGTATTGACCTCCCTTTTCGCTATCGGTCTGGGCATGGCGATGCTACAGGTGATTATATTGCCCTTGATGCGTGAGGCGGGCGGAGAGAAAAAATATGCCTTTAATCAGGTATTGGCCCAGATCGTATTCGGGGCCGCTTCTTTCATGAGCCCGTTCGTCTTGGCCGGGCTTATGCGGAAATTAACCGGTGAGGATCCGGCGAACGACTTCTTCATCCGTTTCCTCAAAGGGATAACGCCGGAGAGCTTACCTTGGAGCTCGCTCTATTTTATCTTTACGATTGTTTTTGTCATCATGTTAGTGGTTATCTCTTATGTCAAATTCCCGAAAGTAGAATTAAAGGAAGATGAGAAGGCGGGAACGGTACAGAATTATAAAGAATTACTCAAGCAAAAACAAGTTATATTCTATTTCTTGGGGATTATCGCTTATGTGGGAACCGAGCAAGGATTGGCGAATTGGATGAGTCTTTTCCTGAATATGTATCATGGGGTCAGCCCGGAAGGAGCCGGGGCTACTACGGTTGCTTGGTTCTGGGGATTGATGTCCATCGGCTGCTTGTTGGGATTGGTGATCGTAAAGTTAATCGACTCAAAGCTGATGTTACGTATTTTCTCGATGATAGCGATCCTTAATTTATCGATAGCGCTCTTCGGTCCTACGCAAGTAGCGATTATCGCTTTCGCTTGTTGCGGCTTCTCGATCTCGATCATGTTTTCGGTGATATTCGCCTTAGCCCTTAACTCCGTGGATAAGCATCATGGGGCTTTTTCCGGTATCTTGTGTACGGGTATTTTCGGTGGGGCATTGATTCCGTTCATCATTGGTGGACTTGGAGATCTGATCGGGTTGCGCTATTCCATGTTTTTCCTATTTATCACGCTGGGCTATATCTTGAGTATTTCCTATTGGGCAAAACCATTGGTCAAGAATGAGACCGTCAGCCTTAAAGAATTGTTGAAGCAGTTAAACCGTACAAAATAAATATGTATATCTTTGGCCTATAAAATTATCATCCATGAAAAAAGAATCAATCTACCTCATTCTGGCATTTTTTATACTTTGCGCTCACTCTTTATACGCAAATAAAAGCGTGCGATTGTCTTCTCCAAACGGAAAGATCAAGTTCTCCTTGGTTTTGGATAAGAATAGCCCGGTATACAGCGTAGCGTTTAATAAACAAACCCTGATCCAAGACTCTCCGCTAACGTTGACTTTCGATAATGGGGCGTTCGGGGAAAATGTAAAGATCAACAAACCCGTGTTCAGTACGAAGGAAGAGACCTACGAATTGATCGTTGGTAAGGCGAAACATATACATAGCCTTTCCAAAGAGGTAATCATCCCGCTAGAGGAAACCGTTCAGCCTTTTCGCAAGATTAATCTGGTCGTAAGGACTTTCGATGACGGTATCGCCTTCCGCTATGAGTTTCCGAAGCAAAAAGGATGGGATTCGTATATCATGTATGACGAGGGAACCACCTTCAACCTACAAGGGAATCCGAACGTAACTACTTTATTCCTCCCCAACTACCAAAGTTCCCACGAAGGTAAATATACGGTCACAGATTATGCCGACATGGATAATAAACGATTGATGGATATGCCCGCCCTATTCTCTTTCCCGAACCATGTTTATATGGCGATTACCGAGGCGGCGGTTCGTGATTACGCCGGTATGTACCTATGGAAAGAAAACGGGACTCTTCTCGGGAAACTATCACCTAAACTGGGACAAGAGCGTATCAAGGTAGAGGCATCCCTACCCCATCAATCTCCTTGGCGGGTCTTGATGATCAGTGATCAAATCGGTTCCTTGATAGCGTCCAATATCCTTACGAATCTCAATGAGCCTTGTAAGATAGAGGATACGTCTTGGATTAAGCCGGGTAAGACTACTTTTACGTGGTGGAACGGAAATGTCGTTCCGGATACGACTTTCCTTGGCGGAAACAATTTCCCCACGAATAAATATTACATTGATTTCGTAGCCCGTAACGGATTGGATTATCACTCGATCTACGGGAACGCCGAGCAAGCTTGGTATGACGAGGATGGAGCCGGATTCGGTTCTCCGGGTCCTAAAGCGGACATCTTGAAAGTCGTTCCGAGCCTCAATATGCAGGAGATTTGCGATTACGCCAAGAGTCAAGGCGTACGTATCCATTTATGGACCAACTGGAAACCTCTGTACGCAAAGATAGACGAGGCTTTCGCCCAATTCGAGAAATGGGGAATCGCCGGCATGATGATCGATTTCATGGATCGAGACGATCAGGAGATGATCCGCATCCAAGAAGAGTTCTTGGCGAAGGCGGCTAAGCATCATCTATTCGTGCAATTCCACGGAGCTTGCAAGCCGTCTGGATTGAGCCGTACCTATCCCAACGAGTTCACCCGCGAGGGTACGCTTAATTACGAGCATTGCAAATGGGATAAGGATACCGACGCAGATCATGACATCCATATGCCTTTTACCCGTTTATTAGCGGGAGCGACTGATTATCATTTAGGAGGTTTCCGCTCTTTGCCAAGGGATAAGTTCAAGAACCAAGAACGTAACCCTTACGTAATGAGTACCCGCTGCCATATGTTAGCGATGTACGTGGTATTAGAGAGCTATCTCGGCATGATTTGCGATACGCCGGAGGCTTACGAGGGACAACCGGGATTCGAGTTCCTGAAAGCTGTGCCTACGACTTGGGACCAAACAGTCGTTCCGAACGCTTCCGTCAATGAATACGTAACGATCGCCCGCAAAAAGGGAGAGGATTGGTTTGTCGGTACGATCAATAACAGCCAAGCACGCAGTATCGATGTAGACCTCAAGTTCTTGGATAAGGACAAGAAATATAAGATAACGATCTATAAAGATGCTGAAGATATGAATATAGACTCGAACAAACTCGTAAAAGAGGTTGAGGAGATCACCTACAGGGATAAAATCACCCTTCCGCTGGCCTCCGACGGAGGATCAGTCTTTCATATTCAACCCATCTGACGTAACTCATCCACTGCAACCTGGGTTGCGGTGGTACTGCAAGGCTGATGCAGTAATACTGCAACGCCCATACAGTAACGCTGCAACGCCCGTGCAGTAACAAGACACAAAGCTTTCGGATAAAAGCAAGTATTGGAGGAACCGGAACAATTGATTACTTTTGTGCTCAAAAATAGATAAATGAGTTACAATTGGAATACACGGACGGAACTTTTGTTCGGAGCGGAGCGTATGGAGCGCTTATCCCGTAGCCATGTATTGGTAGTTGGCCTAGGAGGTGTGGGAGCTTATGCCGCCGAGCAGATTTGTCGGGCCGGAGTAGGAAAGATGACGATCATAGACGCCGATACGGTAAACGAGAGTAATATCAACCGCCAATTGCCCGCCCTTCATTCCACCCTAGGGATGCCGAAAGCCGAGGTCGTGGCCAAGCGTTTGCTCGATATCAATCCCCAGTTGCAACTAACCGTCCTGAATGAATTCCTGCGAGACGAACGGACGGAGGAGGTACTCTTATCGGCCCCTCTCGATTTCGTGGTAGATGCCATCGATTCCCTAAGTCCCAAGGTATACCTGATGTACCAAGCATATATCCATAAGATCCCCATCGTGTCCTCCATGGGGGCGGGCGCTAAGGTAGACCCATCCTTGGTACGGATAGCGGATATCTCCAAGACAATCAATTGCGCCCTCGCGAAAGCGGTGCGGAAACGGTTGCGTCCTCTAGGCGTAAGCAAGGGGATTCCCGTCGTATTTTCCACCGAGTTCGCCGATCCGGACGCCGTGATCGAAGTTGAAAACGAAACATGTAAACGTACGACCACGGGAACGGTCTCTTATATGCCGGCAACGTTCGGTTGTTTCCTTGCCTCGCACGTCCTAAGAAACTTGATATGATACAAACCGAAGGAATAACGAAAAGTTTCGGTGCCTTACAAGTATTGAAAGGCATCGACCTCACGATAAACAAGGGCGAGGTTGTCGCTATCGTAGGCCCCAGCGGGGCGGGTAAGACAACCTTGTTGCAAATCATCGGCACGCTCGACGCACCGGATAGCGGGCGACTGGTTATCAATGGCACGGAGACAAGACGATTGGGCGATAAGGAATTGGCGGCTTTCCGCAACCGGAATATCGGCTTCGTCTTCCAGTTCCATCAATTATTGCCGGAGTTCACGGCCTTGGAAAACGTGATGATCCCAGCCCTGATCGCCAAGGAGAAATCGGCCATAGCCGAGAAGCGGGCGAAAGAGATGCTGGACTTCTTGAAACTCTCCGATCGTATGGCACACAAGCCCGCCGAGCTATCCGGCGGAGAAAAGCAACGGGTAGCGGTAGCCCGTGCGCTTATCAATAACCCGGCGGTTATCCTCGCCGACGAACCTTCGGGAAGCCTCGATACCAAGAACAAGGAAGAATTGCACGCCCTCTTTTTCGAGTTAAGAGACCAGATGAACCAGACGTTCGTCATCGTGACGCATGACGAACAGCTGGCCACAAACACGGATCGGGTGATTCATATCAAGGATGGAGTGGTAGAAACGAACTAACAACAAGGGGGTTTATTTACAATACCCGTAGTTTCACCGTCTTTTGGTCGTAGGCGATCTCCGTGCGGATAATGTAGATGCCTGCCGGGAGATCGAACGTATAAGTCGGACGGGCGGGATATAAGGTACGTACCAAACGACCCATCGGCGTAAACACCTGTATCCGCTTCAACGCCTCGCTAGCACTGGCCACTATCCTACCCGATACGGCGGAATAGACAGAGATAGATTCTACGTTGTCCACCCCCTCATTACCGGTAGGCGAGCCCGCACTTAGGAAGTAACGTCCATGGCTGCTGCCGTCCAAACGCAAGGTATACGTATTGTCCGACAACTCCGTACTTTTACGGGTCACGGCATCGTACAGGTAAAGCGTCTCCGCCCAATCGCCGATACCCTCTATCGTCAGTGTAACCTCCCCCTTACCCTCGCCGGCATATACGCCAAGGGGCACTTGGTCGATCCGTCGTACTACGTTCACACCCACGGCACGAGTCCCGGCGATAGTGTACACCTGCGGGATCTCCTCCAGTTCCGTATCCAGCAAGATTACGGCATCCTTATCTGCCTCATAGCTATTCGCGGCATCATCCTGCCGCATCAACAAGGCCGTGCTACGATATGCATCCCGCTCTGCTGTCAGCCTCAATACCGGGTTTTTGGCCGTAGCGGTACGTAAGGAAGAAGAGACCTTCTCCGACTCTCCTTGCATCATGGAGGGATCGAAATGAACCACCTTCAGATCGGTACCGGTTGCCGTACCTTCCGCTTTCGTTTGAGCCGCATCTTTCAGCTCTACGAAGAAGGCTTGCATGGAGGCGATAACGGCTCCGGATGTAGCATCAGTAACATTTCCACCTTCCCATGCCACATCAGGTGTACCGACAACAAGCCCCTCCTTCACATCCAATGTCCAATATTTTTGCTCTAAGATAGCCTCATTCTCTTTCAAGAAACGAACGATATCCAACGGATACATATAAGGATTACCCAACAGGAAGTGCTTGCCGTCACCATCAGCAATAACACGGACGGTTCCATTATCCGTATTCCACCAATCTTCCGTTCCATTCACATCTGTCAATACCACCTTGATCGACTTGTTATCTGCCAGTTTACCAGCATTGATCCGATTTGCTAAAGTCGGGGCTTTGGTCATGGCGGCTCTCAATGTAGCGCTTTTCGTATCCGGTTTCCACGGTTCATATTTGTAGGAGTCATCCGCTTTCGGCAGGCGTACCAATACTTTCTCACCCAAGCCGGTCGCATTCTTCTTTTCTACGCTGGCATAGAATCCCTTTCCTAAAGCGTAGGGCACATTCACATCGTTATATTCACGGCTCCAGTTGGATTGGACTACCTCGTAATGAGTTGTATCCAAACCATTCTCCGGAAAAGAAGCTATTTGATCTGCTTCGCTCTTCGGCACGTACATCGTGATCGCCTTGTCCCAAGCTTTCTGGTAGAAGGCTGGGGCTTGGCGGTCGTTGTCAGCCGTGCTGTAGGTGATATCGGCGAAAGCATAGGTGTTCTGACGGCCCGTGTTCTTCACGGTGTACATATCGCCGGCGAATACGCTTTGCAGGGGCAATGCCATCCAATATTTCGCGTCAGGTGTCATTTCGAATTCCACACGGGCGGTGTCATACGTCAGGAATTGCTGACGGCGTAACTGCGCCTCGGGTTTGAAATAGATAGCCTTTACCTTATTTATATAGTACGGGGTTACGATCGTATTATCTCCATCTTTGTCTACCGCCATATCATATTGGATATACTCGGTAGCCTTTGATGAGTTCGCTTCGGGAATCTGTAACAAATGATCTTTCGTCTCCAAGCCTTCCAATTCCAGCATCTGCTTTTCCGGGATCGTGATACGGGTGAAATGAAGCGGGGCGAAGGCGGCGGTCAAGTCTGCATCATTGCCGTTGGCGTCTGTATTATCTTCTCCGTTTGGATCTATGTACAATTCCACTTTCGTAGACTGATGCCAGTTTGCGTCATTATACCATGACGCAGCGTCCTCACCGGTGTTCGTACCCTTCCAAGTCAGATATTCCGGCACGATCTTGATAAGTAAGGTAGCGTATCCCTCGCAAGAACCTTCTACGAAAGTTCCATCCTTATATTCACCGAATGGGATATAGAGGGCATAAATCTGGCCTTCGTCAAAATTTGTATAAGCTTTATCGTCAAAAGTCATGGAGAATAATCCACCGCCATAGTCAGTTTCACCTGCCTCATTTTTACTTTTAGCTTTCGCAGACAACTTTGTCAAATTACCCACCTTTGTATAAGTAGCCCCTTGCCGCAAGAAGATATCCGTAGTATTGCTTTGGGGCAGACCTAATTGATTGGATTCTGTCATACCCATCTTTAGGCCATTGCTTTGGATAGGAATATCGGTTATGCTTTTCTCCATGATATTCGGCAAGCCAATACGCAGGGGAACATTGGGATAATGCTCCATTCCTTCCGGATACTTCACGTCCGGGAAACCAACAAGTAGTTTCGGGGCGGGAGCGGCTTCCAGTGATCGTTCTTGAGGTCTATCGCAGAAAAGCCAAAGTCTGTCCTTCTCGGGAATACTCTCCGGTAGATAAGGAATCGCTACCACTTTTTTTACCCAACGAAACTCCGCATATCCCAAATTCCCGCCAATCACCAATTTCGGCTCTGTATCTACATCACCTAAAAGCAATGTCTTCAATTTCGCAATAAGCGCAGGCTTATCTTTATATGCGTCTAATTTTTCATAATACTCAATCAAATTTTTCGCGGGGAAAGACAAAGCTTTCTCGGCATCGGGAAGGGTATTTCTATAAGACTTCAATATATCTTCTAAAGAGATTTCATATTCATCATAGAACGCAGCAAATTCCAGCGAGTCTCCCAAAAACCAGTCGAACGTATATGAATAACCCTCATATCTATCTACAAACTTATCTGTCTCTCCGGTCATCAAGTTGTTGTTCTCATCATATCTTTCAACCCACATGGTTGCCTCCTCGATCTGACTGATCCGTCCCTCGCAAGTGATCATGCCCTCCGGCAAATCTGTCTTGGTCTTTGCCACGACCGTGAAGGAAGGGAGTACGGTGAAAGGGGTAGTCAGCAAGCAAGGATCTTTGAAACTATCTCCCGCATGGGCATTCGGGAAATCCACGATTTCATCACTAGTAACTGTCGCGGCCGCACTAAAGATTACCACATCATACTTACCGGAGGCGGCATTCTCTTTACTTCCGAAATTTTGCTCCCCTTTATATTTCAACTCAGTCTTGTCCACATCAATGGCACTCAAATGGATGGTATTGCTATTTCCTTCATCCCACCAAGGCACACGAGGACGAGAAATACCCATTACCGAACAAACGGCCCGTATCAGTTCTTCGTACAGATTATTGTCATTCCCCTCCATTATTCTATCTATCTGGTTAGATAGGTCTTTCGGTTCCGGAATCTTATAGTCCCACTCTGAATCCGATTTGCCACAGAGTACACTCAAATTTTGTTTCAAGTACGCAATATACTCTTCTTCCGGGAATTTATCCCCATTTGTTTTTTGGGCATGATCTAGTATGTCTTTTTGCCAAATTTTATGCTCAGCGGCATCATATAAGAAATCATTGATCATACGCAGGTTTACGACAATTTGTCGTCGCATCGCAGTTTCATGATTTGTCAGATCCTCAAATCCTTGATGCTTCAACCCTTCTTTAGTCGGAACGATAATACGATACACCTTGCTTCGGTTGTTATAGCGCTCATTACTATAATCCTTCAAATCCGTATTTAATGTAATCCAATCTTCAGGCTTCTTTATATCCCCATTTTCCTTTTTATCGGTAGCTCCAATATAAACATTTCCGATCGTTTTATTAAGATTCTCATTTCTTTTCCTTGGATCTCCACCCATCAAACCATAGCGGTATTTCCATATATGCTTTGAATCTTCCGTTATGCTATTCCCCATATTCAGATCGGACAATACATCCGGATTAATGCTCCAACCCATATTCTTGAGCAGAAGTTCGTAATCCGTGGCAACGGTCAGGCTGGCAGAAGAACACACGTCTACTCGCTTTACGTCGATTTGCGGTATGGAGCGATAAATACGCAGACCATCGATGGCGTAGTCCGCACCATATGAATGAGCTGTATTGTTTTGTACCTCCAGATAATATCCTACATAATCATCAAGCGATTGTGACAAGGAAAATGAGTACATTAATTGCTGCCATTTACCAATATTGTTATTAGCCGGCCGCCCTTCCGAAGTCGAGGTATAATCAGTCAGTGCATCCCCTGAAGTAAAACGATGTAAAACAACTTCTGTACCATCTGCTTTTAATCCGATAAAATTCATGTTTACATTAGGAGGTAGAGGTTTTCCTTCGGCTTGAGTATCTTTCCATGTCGTCATATCATTCACCCAAAAGTTCACTAAAATACCCGTATGCGCACAGATAGTACCATCCAACGGAATTTTCACCAAACGTCCCGGCAAATTAGCCGCATCCACATAAAAGAAATATCCCAATGATTTTTTCCCCGTATTATAATAAGTCCGGTCATAGATTGCCACTTTGGGCTTACTTTGGGCACTTGCAAACCAAAAATAAGTCTTTCCCTCAACCTTTTCATTATTCGTTGATACTTTTTCCACATCCGCTGTTCGAAACAAACCATATTGGTTTTGTAAGGTCTGAATCCGATTATCCTTATTTGGTTGAATTTGATAATTAAATGGAGCATATCCCGTAATCTCCGGATCCAACCATTTACCTTTATCCTCTTTATTATCAGGAAAACCAATCTTTGCCATATTATTAGTAGGGCTCAAATCTTCTACAGATATCGAATCATTCCGGTCAAAATTTATATATCCTATTCTTTCATAAAACTCCGGATAGTTATCCGGATTACGCCTTGGGTCAGAATCTTTTTCTTGCTTTTCCTGTAACATGAAACCATGATCACCAGGGATAATATTATATCGCACCAACAGAGGACCTGCTTTCGTCTTATCTTTACCCACCGCCCGAATTTCTAATTTTACAGGTTGTGTTCCAACCGTTATCAAATTATTTATAATCTGTGTCCAGCGATTACCCAAATCTTTCCATTCGCCATTGTCTTTCTTATATTGATAAGTTTCTCCCTGTACTATTTGATCTCCGTCATACCACGCATAATTATTAGCGATCCTACCCAATTGTATATTAATCGTTCCATTATTTTGCGGGACATATATGGTTTCATCCATAAAAGGAGTGGTTTCATCCGCTTTAGAGTCTTTTATGCGATTCGCAATTTCGCTTGCCGGACGAATCACAAATTTATAACGTACGGACAAAGTAGGTTCAGTGAATGTAGTCCCATCCACCTTATAATTGTTATTTAAACTCACATCACAAACAACAAGATCTTCTTTTACATTCACCGCTGAATATTCAACCGTAGAGGCTCCGAGAGGGACAGAGCTATTTATAGCAGTTGTACCTTCTATCTTATAAAAGTCTTTATAAAAAAATAAAGAAGTACCTGCGTCTCTCAACGAGCTTGGATAGAGATTTATAAGATCCTGTAAGGCACCACCCTGTACAAAAGAACCATCTAACTTAGGATTTATAGCCTTACCTTTTATATTTTCGCAACTTAAATTACCTTCATTAAGCTGATACCAACGTACATACCACCGATAGTTCGCATTATAAAAGCCATCATTATTTCTCAACTCAGGAATAAACAACTCCCTCTCTTCCCCATCTGCCACATACACCGTATCCACACGTTCGGTAATACCGGTTTGGGGTGAACCATTCTTATAATTGATCGTGTACGTCTGCCCCCACACTGGCGCAGCCACACCAGCGGAAAAAATTAACGAGGAAGTTAATAACAAGGATTTATATCGTAGGTTGATTGATGGTTTCATCCGTCAGGTCCTCCTTTTTTAGTTTATTGTTGTTATATTATGGTTGTTATTTGTAGTTTCTTATCTTGATGGTGTAGGGGATTTGCATCTCTTGCTTCTCCTGACCCACATAATAGTTTATAATGAGCGTGAGGATGACTGTAGCATCCACGTTTCCACCCAGTTCCCGAGTGCGGATCGTGAAGGAACCTTTCTTTCCTTCCTTGATCGAAGCCTCGGGAAGGTAGAAACGCTGTTTCTTGTCACAATCCTCTCCGTTTACGGCCGTAATGAGACGTTTCTCGTCGCTTTTTACTTGGATCGAACTGATTTTCGCTGTTTCCGTAACCGTTCCCTCCTGCGGGAGACCTTTGATCGTGAAATCTCCTGTCACGCCTTCTATGCTAGATATCTCGAAACGGATCGACAAGTCACCGGCGGCTTGCAGGGTATGCTCAACAGGCGTCAGTATCTGCACGCCCGTCTTCTCGCCATAGAACAAGGCGGTCGGGTAGACCCCGATGGGGAGACGTTGCTCGGCTACTTCCAATTTCGTCGTGATGTTGGTTATCAAGACAGGGATGACCAGCAGGTCATTGCGGCGTACGAAGTCGAAGCCCGTGAGGTGCTCCGTACGAGGGCGGCCTTCGATCTCTACACCGAGGTGGATGCCACCGCCGTTCTCTCCGACGGCCGCATTGGTCTCAGGAATGTAGCGAATATAAGCTCGTTTACTACCGTTCTCGCCGTCCACATGTTTGGCTTGTATTTCTTTTTCATTATCACCGGGTTTGATAGATTCAGTATAAAGATCCTCTAGACTTACTACAGGAGGATTCGCATCTTTCGGAAAAGATGGAGCCAAAGGCTCTTCCAAGTCCTTGTTATCCTTAAACTCCAAATAATTCTCATTTCCCCAAGGCAAGAGCCAGATCGGCAGGCTTCCCTTGCGGAGGTTCATGATGTCCAATTGGTTTACGGTTATGGATTTATCTAAGTTATTGGTTATCTCCACTTGCACCTTGCCGATCATGCGGATCAAGGGAATCTCGAATTTGTTCTCTGCCGGAGCGGGCAATACCGTATGCTTTTGGGCGTAGCTGCTCATAGGAATACGCTTTCGAGACGCTTCCTCGCCTCCGAATTTACCTTTTTTCTCCTCATTCCTTGTATCAATACTCGTTCCCGAGTCCAATATCTTCACCTCCGACAGTTCCGCCAAGGAATGGGCTTCGGTAATTTTTTGATACAACGATGTACCGTCTTCCAACGATTGTAAATTGGCGAACGCATAAAAATGGTATGTGCCAAAGGGTAGTTTCATCTCCACCGTAGTACGAGAATCCTCATTACTGATATCCGGAGTCCATGTTCCATCTTTGCCGGATATATATCCGGCCAAATCCGCATTCTCATCATAGGCCACCACCAGCCAGTTCGTGATGTCTCGCTCGTATTCTTCATCTTTTGCCCAGAAATCCGTCTCAGTAGTTTCATCCGCCTTCGTCATCATCCCTCCGGCCTTCGTCTGCGGCGGGCGTACCGAACGGGATGTCCGCAAAGTGATAGTTACAACACAATGGTTCGGGTCGTCATCCGGGAGATCGCCCCCCCGGTCTTCACCACAAGCCATAAAAAGCCAACAGAGGCAAAGACCAGCGGCGACCGCCGTCAATCGGTTATATATGGTATAGCGTCTCATCATTAGCGATATTTAATAAATCTCTGTTTACAATATGCCATCGTTGATACGAATCACCCAATCCTTCACCTGTATCTTGAAGCAGGCGTACCCCACGATCATAGGGTCTTCCGGATCGGGACCATCGGGATTATCCGGGTTATCCGGATTGTCAGGATTATCAGGTCCCGGAGGATCCGGAGGCGTAGGCTTATCCGGACAATCGGGGCATACCTTCGGCGTAAGGAAGAAGATGATAGAATACTCGTCCTGCCGGTCCAGATACTCCTGCGGGGAGATACGGTGCCCCTCCATCTTGGTGAGAAGGAGGTAATCGTTGAGGTTCACGTTCAACACATCCTTCTCCCATCCGTGGTGACGGATGATGAGGCGGTAGTTGCGGCCCGCCATCAGGCGCATGGTGTTCATCTCGGCCACGGCCACGTATTGCCCGCCTACGGTAGCGCCGGGGGTCGGGTCGGCTCCCAACTCCACGTTCTCCGTATAATAAGGCAGGTAGTGGATGGTGGGATCTTGCAGCAGGGAATTGTCGTAATCCATATACCCGTTGTCAGCCACGATCCGGAAGGAGAAGTTATTCACATCCATGTCCTCACCCATCACGTTTTGCAGCACGACCCGCAGCTTGTTGGTATTCTTGGCGAGTGAGATGGTGTCGGCCTCGGGCATGTCGCGCGTCACGGTGAAGGTATCGAGGCTATGCCAAAGCGGGCGCAGCTCGTTGGGCTGTGTCGTATTGGCCTCGCGCAAGGTACGTACCTTGACGTCTTGCACCCTCTCGACAGCCTGCGACACCTCGGTAGGATCGTTCCATGCGTAACTGCCTTTGTCCAGCCCGGCCCAAGTGACTACCTGATAGGTACCCGGCTCCATGTCGAGGGCGATGGAGTTCCGCTCATCCAGCTCGCTCTTCTCGATCCGCCGCTGGAAGAGGAAGTTTCCTTCTTGGTCGCAGAAGAAGAGCGTAACGAAGTCTACCTCATGCTGGAAAGCGTCGGCGAATTTCATATTATAGTCGTACTTGAAATACAGGCGGAACTCGCAAAGCGGCAGCGAGTCGTCGTGTATCCAGTCGCAAGCGTATAGCCCCACGGACAAGGCGGCTATGCCAATCAACTGTTTGCAGGTATGAAATAAACGGTTCATAATCATTTTATTAAGATACACAGTAATCCTCCGCCCGTACTACCGGAGATGGAGGTAAACCATGATGCCCATTATAAGGTTTTTATGATGGGCATCGTAAGGTTGCTTGGATGGGCAGCATAAAGTGCTTACAATGCCCATCGTAAGAATCCCCCGAAGGGTAAAGTTATAGGATAATGTCTTTGTTCGTACGTTTTACCCAATCCTTCACGTAGATAGTCACGTCGATAGTGACATCATCACTCTCATCCGGCGTACCGGGATCATCCTTACCCGGGGTATAAGGTAACGGATCGCCCAAGCCACGAATACCTTTCACATACAACTGGTACACGTTATTGCGTACGATACAGAATTCCATCACGCCCATCAGACCATCGTTTCCGTTATCGTTATGACGGATCCAAAACTTGTGATAGCTTCTTCCGCTTTTGTATAGGGAAACATTATAGTATTGGTATAAATTGCCGATCTGCTCTGAGCTGAATTGAGATACAGGGGTAATATTAGAAGGAAGATGCGAAGCTTGTCTCCTAAAAGCCGCATAAGTCAATTTCTGTTTAAGGTCCTCATCAAGAGTAGCTTTACCAGCCAAAATCCCATCCAAATATTCCTTAAACGCGCTTTCTAATCCATTTTGAGAAGACATATCTTGAACCGCCTTCTTCACAGCATTGACATCCGCAGTTATATCGTCCCAACCATCCATAAAGCCTTTCAATAAATTTTTCTTGTCGTTTTCCAAATTGAACGCACGGGCGGCAACGCTCTTCACATCTTTATAAACAAGACGTGACACAGAACCATTACTATTATAATGAGCCGCAGAAAGAAACGTTTTATCACCATTAGGCAAATTCACAGACTTGATCTCCCCATTTTCATAGGAACTCACCTTAAAGTCGTTACTCGGAGTAAATTCAGACTCGAAGATTACACCAGTAGTATAGCCATGTACCTGCGAGTTCAGATCCAACGTATTTTCCTTGGTATAAACAACCGGGTAATATGTCCGACTATCACCACTTACTTCCTGTGTATAGCTTAATCCAGAAGTAGGCATAGACACCATCTTATCCAAGTTATTCAAATCAGTTGAATTGCTCGGATTAAAATAATTGACATATGAATCTTTAAATTGATCCCAAGAAGAACTTTCCCCTTCCGGCAATTTCTTTTCCCGGATCTTCGGATCTAACACATAATTGTACGATCCGGCACCAGTGTCATTATTCCTCCATATCCATTTCTCATCACCTAAATATCGAACAGGATCGTTGGTACCATCTGCCGGCAATACCGCATTAGCACCATAGTTATACTGTACCGTAGGAGAAACTTGCTTAAAAAGATAACTCTCGCCCTTCCACTGATTCACTACCTTATACCTCTTCAACGTGAACGTACCCTTATTCTTTACAGGAGAAGTTCCCGGTATATTAGTCAGATCTAAATTCGAGGAGTATGCCAAATCAATACGAGCGGCTAAACGTTCTACGAACACCGTTGTCTGAGCCGGATTTGTCTCATCCATATTCGCAGCAGAAAGTTCAACGATAGAACTGCCGTTAGAAGGAATAGCACCACTTATCATCTTATGTGTAGACATTACAAAATGATGGTACTCCGCCATATTACTAGCAGGAGTCCACAATGCCCTATCGTTTGCGGCAACTCTATCGCGCAAGTCTGCCAACGTACTAATACCGGTCAACCTTCCTCCCGCATTAATAACGGCAAATACCTGATAATTGCTCTTATCTTGTGTCAGAGGATTCTTCATGGTTACTTTCATCGTAACCTTTCCGTCACCATGACCAGGCTCAGTTCCACCTAAACTCGCATCAATACCTTCCAGATTCGAATAATAACCTTGGCCTGCGATCTGTATACTACTACCATTGTCAGTATTTAGTAACTCTAGCTGATTGCCATCCCCCAAAGACTCTTCATCTGTTGGCACCAAGAATATATTAACATCATATACCATACCCTCCTTAGAGCCGGAAAGCTCACCTAGAGAACCATTACCATCTTCGCCCCAACCGGCTCCCCCCGAATTAGGATTAGAAGGAGTAGGATCTGCTTTCGTTAGCGTTCCTTGCGAAACCGTAGAGACGTTCACCGTCATATAGACCTTCTCGCCATCCTCTTCCGCCCCGGTGTTATTTTTTCCGTTGTCGAGATCATCGGAACAACCGGCCGCCAATAAAAGTGCCGTTGCCATCGCTACGTACCATTTTTTCTTTTTCATAATATTAAAATTTTTGTCTGTTATCTTATCCTATTTTTACTCTTGCCGTTTCTCTGCGATCTGCCTCAAGTTCTCCTCCACCTGCGAGGCTACGGAAGGATCACCGGACAGCTTGCCCAGCAGGGCCTCCGCCTCGTCCAAGCGGTTCTCCAGCATGGCGATGGCCGCCTCCGCCAAGGTACGCTCCGCAGAATCGGAAGTCTTCGCCAAATAACGGCGAGCCGATTCCAAGCGACCTGCGTCGATCGCCGTAAGGGCGGCGTTCAAGTTCGACACCGGATCCTCCGGATACATGCGCACGGCAATCTCGAAGACCTCGCGGTAAGCGTCGCTACCCGGTTCCATCGTCTGCGCCACCTGAAACATCTCGTTTAGACTCAACTGCCTGGGGTCCGAATAGATCAACTCACGGGCCTCCTCTACCGTAAACGAACGGATCGTATAACGCACCGCGTAATCCGAATGGCGCAAGGCGGGATAAATATCACGCAAGAGTACCCGATACGAGGCCCCCCCGTTCAACGCCTTCAGCTTCGCCTCGCGGCGGTCGTAATCCTTCGGCTCGTCCGCACGGATGATGGCCAGCAACTCCTCCTTGTCCGCAAGCGAAGAGTTCTCCACCCGTTTCTCCAATCCGGCCCAGTCCTCCGGCTCGAAATCCACCGTGAAACGGGCCTGCTCAAAGTGGTAAAGGCCTTTCACGTATTCGATCAACTCCTTGGCGCGATGCTCGGCCAAATAAGTGTTATGCTTATAGGTACCTTCCGGCGATGCGAAACCCTTGATATATACCTCCGTGATGGTAGCGTAAGGATCCTCCTTCACCGACGACACGGTCTCGAGGATCTTGCGTAACTCCGAGGGATTGTCGCGATACTCGGGATATATCTCCGTGCGGTTTACCGGGAAGTCGAGGAAGGCGCTTCCTTCCTTCACACGCTCTTTCACACGCTCTGCCTCCGGCGTGACGTAGGCCAAAAGCGGCCGCAATACCACAGGCTCCGCGATTCGGATCGAGAAAAGCGGCGACTTATCATTACTCAACGCCTCCCAGCCGCAACCGCAAAAATCGGCTACCAGCGACACCTCCGAACGCTCCATCCACTTGACGAAAGGAATGGAGGCATGGTAATCAAACGTCTGCTCCTTCCCATTGTGACGGCGTAAGACAAACTCTCCGTTCGCCGTCGCGTCACGCTTGGATCGCTCGTACTGGATCTGGCGGTTGCGCCCGTTCACGATCACGGGAGGCAAAACCCTTACGCTATCGCCCCGCTCGATCAGCGGCGTACAGACCAAACTCCGGTTGGCAGGTAGCGACAACTCGTCCAACGCTAGTTTCATATCAATTATCAAGCGATCGCCCACATGCTCCACCAACCGCTCCTTCACGACGATGGCGGTAGCCGTCTGCTGCGCCTGTACGGGAATCGTAGTACCCACACAACCAGCCAAACAGGCGATCCCAAGTATCATCCATCCTTGTAGATTCTTCATTTTTCAGTTCTCCATCGATTTAAAATTGGTAAATGAGATTGATCGCCGCCTGCGTAGGCCCGAAGTAATGCTTCTTGATCCCTTCTTGCTTGCGGCCGCAATTCGCGCAGGGATACTTGTCCGATTTCAAGAACAGATAACCCACGCCCACCGTGGCCTCTAAGTTCCAATGGCGAGATAGCAACCAAGAGTATCCATAACTGACACCAGCTCCCGCGCCCCATCCCTGGTGACGCTCGCCCTCTGTACCCAGCCATTTGATATCGGCTACATTATATAATAGGTACGGAGTATGCACACCGAGGAAATGACCGTTAAACGTCTCGCAAAACCAATACCTCAACTCCGGGTGCAGACGCAAATGCTTCAGTGAGCGGCCATAACTCCCATCATCGTTCTTACCGCTGAACGGATTCAAGCCTGCCTCCAACTCAAGCGTCCAATGACGGGCGAGATAAACTTCAGCCCCCAAATTAAACGTGGCAGTAGCCCAATAAGGAATATTACTCTTGATCCCAATCATGGAGCCTTTCCCTTCGACCGGCACCCCTTGCGCTCTCGAAAGAAACGGGACTGCCAACAAGAATAGCATGAAAATCGTCTTCTTCATTCTTTCTTATTCATTATGGTTGTTAATCTTATATCTTCTCACCCTTCTGCCCCTCAAGACCCAACTTCCAAAAATCAACTAACGGCAAGAATGGCCCGTGGACTTATTTATGGAATAAGGAGCCTTATAGAACTTATTTATGGAATAAGGAGCCTTATAGAACTTATTTATGGAATAAGGAGTTTTAGCGTTAAAATAGTAACTTTCTCCCTATTAGTTCACAAAAATACATAATAAATATTTTATTATCACAACTTTTCTGCATTAAAATTGTTAAGTTCTTTTCACTAAATAAGGAATTTAGGGGGAGCTATGTCTTTAAAATGAACCATATTCATCTTTATTAATTCACTCTCTCAACTGAAGAGGAATTTCCATACTCTACAAATTCCTCTTGAATATCAAAAATAAATAATACAATAAGCTCGTTTGGATAGGCCTGTATGTAAGCCATTGACTGGTAGCTGTATAGAAACACCATAATATTTATTGGATTTCACGTACGTGTTTTCCCAAAAACACGTACGTCTTTTCAGGAAAACACGTACATGTTTTCCTGAAACGTTCCGTGCGGTTTATTGATATACTATATAAACGACAATAAGATGTTGTTTAACGCTTATTCTCCGCTAACGTTTTTGAAACGCTAAACCTTATTCCATAAATAAGTTCTATAAGGCTCCTTATTCCATAAATAAGTTCACAAACCATCCATCCTTTTCTCTAAAATCCGATTTACAGAGCCTATCACCTTCATGTTCGCATGAGCCAAACGTGATATATCCAATTCTTCCAGATAAAAACGAGTCGTTTTCTCCGACGAGTGCCCCAACGCCTGGCTGATCAAGGCCATCGGCATATCGCAACGTAAAGCTTCTGATGCCCAGCTATGGCGAACAACATACGACGTAAACGGATTCGGTAACCGTAAAGTTTGCCCAATCCGTTTCAGCCGGGCATTATGCCGAGCCAAGCTACGCTTATACCTCAAATGGTCCGGATTCCCGGGCGGAAGAATCGGGAACAAATACGACGATCCGGTCGCTCGCTGCCGATCCGCATATTTCCGGATCAATTGCAACATACTACTGGTTATCTCCAACCGGATCATACGTCCTGTCTTATGACGGTGATATACCAACTCATTCCCCCGGATATTCTGCCTCGTCAAGTACGCTATATCCACAAAAGGCATCCCGCAAGCCATAAAACTGAATAGGGAAAGATCTATCGATAATTCCACTTGCGGGTCATCCGCCACCTTGATCTGAGCGATTTGCTGGAACAAAGATGCGGGAATCGCACGCCTCGCCGTCATCGCACGCCGGAGTTTCAAATTCTCAAACGGATAATACGACGCAGGAATCAACGACTCTTGGCAAGCCGTATTATAAAGCGCCCGCAAACTACTGATATACGTATTTACCGTATTAGTAGCTAATCCTTTTCCCTGAAGATACGTGATGAAATCTATCACCAACGCACGATTCAAATCGGCCAAACAGAACCCCGGGTTCTTCACGAATCTTAAAAAATGCCTTACGGCCACCTCATACAACTCAGCTGTCCCTTCTTTCTTTAACTGCCGTTTCATGTCTCTTCGTTTTCCCATATAATCCATCAATGAGATTGCTAACTTTTTCTTACGTCCTCGTTTCATACTCCTTTCACTAAATTATTTATACTTTACACGAACAAATTAATTCAAATTATTACTTTTGCTCCCGAAAATAAGAAAATAGGTAACAATTAAAAGCATAAAAGCAACAATAAATAATATGGCAAACAATCGAGTCACATTCGGTAGTAAATTGGGCGTAGTACTAGCTACCGTAGGATGCGCCGTCGGATTGGGAAGCGTATGGCGCTTCCCGTATATGCTGGGAGCGAACGGAGGTGCGGCCTTCCTACTGGTCTACATACTTTTCATGATATTCTTGGGCATTCCGGTGATGGTAACCGAGTTTTTCATTGGCCGGTATTCCCGTAGTAATACGGTGGGTTCTTTCAAGAAGATGGCTCCCGGAACAAAATGGTGCTGGATCGGGTACAACGGGATCTTGGCCGCATTTTTGATATTAAGTTATTACTCGGTTGTCTCCGGTTGGACGCTTGAATATGTTTGGCAAACGCTAAGTGGCCGTTTGTATGGACAGCCGGATATAGACTATACGGCCGATTTTCAGGATTTCGCCTCCAATGTCTTCCGTCCGATCTTTTGGATGGGCGCTTTTATCGGGTTAACTCACTTCGTGATTGTCTCGGGTGTAGAAAAAGGTATCGAACGGGCCTCTAAGATCATGATGCCGCTTTTATTCTTGATCTTGCTGATCATGTGCGTACGTTCCGTGACCTTACCGAACGCTGAGGCCGGATTGCTTTTCCTTTTCAAGCCAGACTTTAGCAAATTGACTTCCTCAGTGGTCTTGAGCGCACTAGGACAGGCTTTCTTCTCTTTGAGTTTGGGTATGGGCTGCCTGATCACTTACTCCTCTTACTTCGGGAAAGATACGAATATGCAGGCCACCGCTTGGCAGGTGACAATCATTAATACGCTTGTCGCCGTATTGGCAGGTATCATGATATTCCCGGCGGTATTCAGTTTCGGCATCACCCCTTCCGCTGGTGCGGAACTCGTGTTTATCACGTTACCGAACGTATTTGGGCAATTACCGCTGAGTGGCTTGTGGTCCTGTATTTTTTATATCTTGCTAGCGATGGCGGCACTGACTTCCACGATCTCTTTACATGAGGTAGCTACGGCCTACGTTCTTGAGGAGTTCCACATGACACGCAAGAAAGCGGCTTTGATCGTTTCCTTAGGAGTCTTTTTCTTAGGTATTTTCAGTTCACTCTCATTCGGGGTGATGAAAGGATTCACGGTTGGAGGCTTGGCCTTTTTCGACGCGCTGGATTACTTGACCGCCAAGATCATGCTACCGCTGGGAGGTATGCTCACTTGTATTTTCGTAGGTACACGTGTCGATAAAAAAGTATTGAAAGCCGAGTTGACCAATGAGGGGACTCTTAAGTTCCGTCTTTTCGGCGCTTACGTATTCTTTATGAAATACGTGGCCCCAATCGCCATCGGTATCGTATTCTTGAACGAATTAGGAATCTTGAAATGGATCACCGGTAAATAATACCGAGAATTCCTTGTCAATAGAAACGGAACTTCTACCTTTGTCGGTGGAAGTTCCACAAATCAAAACATAAGACTATGAAATGGCATGATTTACTTTATTTCTCCAAGGGGGAAAGGCAGGCTCTTACCCTACTCCTTTCCTTAATAGCGATGGCATGGATCGCAATTATCGGGACGGATTTCTACCGTTCCCAATTTCAAACAGTTCCATTGGTAAACACCGGAATCAAACAAGATTCCTCACAGATCTATTCGAATAAAACACCTTCAAATTCCATTCGGAAAGAAAAAGAATCCCATTCGAACGAAACTAAAATCCCTTCCGAAGGGAAATCCAAACGCATCCGAAGGGAATCAAAGCCCCATTTTCCCTCTTATCCCAAAGCAGAAAAATGGCCGCAAGGAACGGTTGTCGAATTAAACTCGGCTGATACCACCGCCCTTAAAATGGTTCCGGGAATTGGTAGCGTTTTTGCCAAGCGGATCATTAAATACAGGGACTTATTAGGAGGATTTTATTCCGTAGAACAACTAGGAGAAGTATATGGTATTGACGAGGATCGCTATCAAGCGATGAAATCGTGGTTTTCCGTGGACCCGTCAGTTATTAGTCATCTATTTGTCAACCAACTGTCAGCTAAAAAACTAGCCAGTCACCCATATATCAGTTATAAACAAGCTAGGATCATCGAAAAAATGATCCGGAAAAAAGGGAAATTACAAGGTTGGGAGGATTTATCCCTATTGGAAGAGTTTCCGGAGCACGAACAACAACGATTACGATATTATCTTTCATTCCATTGATATTTTCACTATGTTTGTAACAAAACATATTCTGTATGATCTATCTGAAGCAAGTAAAATTACTGGACCCGGACTTGGTAGCCGGCGATCCCGAGGAGCTAAAGTATCCTTATAAAGCTCCGGCAGTACGTTTCACGGAATCATTCATTTTCCGCAAGCCGGTCACTTTCCTTGTCGGGGAGAACGGGGCGGGAAAATCCACCCTGCTGGAAGCGATGATGAGTAAATACGAGGAAAGGGATGAGGAAGAACCGGGTATGCTATATGACGGAACCGAGGCATACAAGATTTACGCCAATGTCTTACCCGAGCATATTAAGCTGATCGAGGTCCGGAAACCGGAAAAACATTTCTTCTTCCGGGCGGAATCCTTTTTTAACCATGCGGCCGAATTGGATAGACAAGCTCAACTGGAATTACGTAAGTACAGCCGGATCTACGCCTATAAAGCTTACGGTGGCAGGAGTTTATTGGAGCAATCGCACGGCGAGAGCTTTCTCAGCGCTTTCCTAAATTATGCCAGTCGCGATACATTATTTATATTAGACGAGCCGGAGGCCGCACTCTCCCCACAACGGCAGCTGGCCCTTTTGGTGCGTATCCACGAACTGGTGAATAACGGTTGCCAACTGATTATCTCCACGCATTCCCCGATCCTGATGGCTTATCCGAACGCGGACATTTACGCCATCGATGATACCGGAGCGCATGTCACCCCGTATGAGGAAACCGAGCATTACCAACTCACTAAATATTTCCTCACGCATACGGAGCAAATGATGAAAGAACTGCTTGGGTGATATTATTTCTCCCAAGCATTCAAGATCTCGGCAATGTAAACGATATGCGCATTGCCGTTCTTCTCATCATACCAACGAGGGAAAACGCTAGGATCTAAAAACTTGGCCTCCTCGATCTCGGACTTATAGACCACTTTGCATTCCAACGTAAGGCGAGCTTCCTCGAATACCGGGTTGCCGGACGAATTTACTTTCCGGTACTCATCACGCCGGAATCATTATCGGCGTTATTCACCTTCTTCTGGCCGGCGCTGAACTTACGGCCGAAGGAGAAATTATACGTCAGACGAATGACGAACAAGCGGGAGCTTTCTTTCAAGTACATGCTCCTTCGGAATGAGGCATATTGCGATCTGTTCTCGGAATCTTGCCTAAACGTATTTATAAACGGATTAAAGACTCCGGCTCCTACCATCAAATCCTTATACCTGTATCCCGCATATAGGATTTGCCCCTGTTCACCGCCCGTCATGGTCTCCCCGAAAAAGCGATCCCAATTGGCATACATCTCATATCCAGCCAACCACCGTTTCCATACGACGGAGACGGAAAGATTGCTATACCAATTCGTGTATACATGCGAATAGGATCGCCCACGGCTGATAAAATGGTTTACACCGCCTTCCAAACGTACCTGCAAGAGATCCTTGACCGGCCCGATCCGTAAAGAGGCATAACTTGAGAGGCGTTGCCAACTCCGCTGATTGTTCCAAGTCTGGATAATTCGATTACCTTCCCAGAACTTCTCGTCCATAATAGCGTTCGGCGCATACTCATAGGCTCCACGCAGATTACCATAGAATAAGCCTTTGCCGTATTCGTAGGTAAGATCGGCCTTATACCTCAAGTAAGGTGTCAAATCCGGATTTCCCCGTTGGATTTGCAAAGAATCCACCGACAAGCTAACCGCATTCAAGTTAGATAGAGATGGAGAGGTATTCTCAAGGCTTCCCCTTAAGCGAATGAAAGAGCGATCGGTCAACTTATAATGTAAATTCAGCCGGGGATTGAAGGCATAATACCGATAGCCCCCATCATTCACCTCCTGACGGAAGAAAGAACGGGTAACACCAAGACCCAACGTATAATCCAGCTTCTTGAACCGCCCCCTAAACTCAGCATAAAGATACGTTTCCGCTTGGCCCATACGGGTCTTCTCTTCCCGCCCACCCCTATACGTATTATCGGAAAAAGACTGGGTATGCCTCAGCCCTCCACCTATCCGGTTCTTCCCTATCTTCCTCTCATAGATTCCCTCGCCTATAATTGAATACTTATTGCCCTTTACCTCGTTATTCACGTCGGTAAGCAACAACTCATCCCTTCTCTCTTGATAGATCCGCTCCGAGTGAGTCTTGTTATAAGTCCCGACCAAGTTGAAAACCAATGTTTGGTCATTCGGAAGATTTCGTTGGTAGTATACATCCAAAGCCGGGCGATATAGTTTCTCCGCCGTTTTATCGATTACCGTTACCCTATCTTCCGGGACCTCCATATTGAATAGCGTTCCTTGGTAATCCAGATGAGGCTGGTTGCTGGTATAGAGCCGGAAAGTAGCGTTGAAAAGGTACTTTTCCGGTTCTTGATAACTAAAGTTCGTTTGGAGATTCTGCCAGAATAATTCCATTCGCCCGGGTTCGCCTTTCTCTTTTCTCCGCGATACGGAACCATCCATAAACAGGAACCGCTCCTCATTATCCCGCCACATCCCGTAATAATCCTGATGACTGACGAAATAATTCACCCCGAACTCCGACTTCTTATGATTGATCTTTCCCGATAACTGATTGTTCCTCCACGCCACATGCGGACTGTTCGATAATTCAAGTCCAATAGAGCCTCCGGTATCCGGACGGCGAACGATGTAATCCAGCACGACCTCGGCATTGCCATAACGCAAGCCCGGATTATCATGATATTCTATGCGGATAATCTCCGTCGGCATCAAGGCTACGATCTCCTGCACCTCCGCTTTTACGCCATTGATACGATACTGTATCTCCCCATCCCCGGAGATCCGTACCTCATTAAACAACGGATTCACCCGCAAGCCCGGAAGCATCAGTTGTTGCAATAGATTTATGCCATTTGTAGAGGCTTCCAGTTGGCGATCCGAAGGATATACGATCTTCCTATCGGAATAGCTTCGCGCATTGGACGCATCGACCGTTATATTATCCAAAGGTACGACTGCCTCGTCCAAATCTATATTCCCCAAATCGACATCCCTTTCTAAACCATTGAGGGAGACATATCTTGTCTTGTATCCCAAGCTGGATACGACCAACAGATAGTCTCCCTTCAACTCTCCCTTTAAAACGAAATATCCTTTATTGTCCGTCGTAGTACCCATCACGAAAGTAGAATCTATCGTTTGCAGTACCACGTTGGCAAACTCCAAGGTGCCGTTGGTTCTCGCCTCCTTAACACCTCCATTTATCTCTATAACCTGAGCGAATGCCCCTTCTATCATACAGCAACAAAGCAGTATGAACGCGATTCGTGTCTTATTCATAGCCGTACTGTTTTATTGAATATCTTACATCTATAAGACAAGGCTATGAATGAATCGGTTACAGAGATCACCAAATATTTCCTCACGCATACGGAGCAAATGATGAAGGAATTGCTTGGATAACTTCAACGAACTCGCTCTAGGCAAAAAACTTAATTATTCTTACATTCGCGTTAGAGAATCATGAACTTCATTTCGTCATGCCATATTATATATATGTAAAACATAGCCTTTCCATCATAGTCCTTCTATTTATCGGGCTTTCATGTATAAAAGCGCAACGGGTAGAACCCAATCAACGGGACTCTTTCGAGATACTGAAGAAAAAGGCCCGGGAAAGCGAAGCACCCGAAGACTGGAAGAAGGTGATCCATAATGCGGAATCGCGAAAAGACACCGCTGATATGGGCCACGCCTACATTTTGTATGCCCAAGCTTTCGCGAACAAGTGTCCGACCGGAGATCTGGATAAAGAATTACGCCCGATCTTATCCTTCCTGTATGAGACCAAACAATACGATTATTATTTCGCCTCCTATAATTTGCTCATAAGCCGGTTATTCTCAAACCAAGCCTACCAGAAGGCAGAGCAAGAGGCGGCACAGATGTATTCGCAAGCCAAACAGTTAGATTTACCGATTTGCGTAGCCATGGCCCTTCGGGTACAAGGACAGATCTTCTATAAACTCAACCTATACGAGAAGGCGTATGCCACCTTGCAGGAAGGTCTGGAAACCTGTCCTCCTTATCAAGAAAATCTTAACGCATTCTCTACAGCGCAAAGTGTATGCGAATGGTTGATGATGACTTGCATAAAGCGGGAAACATACGATGAGATACTTCCCCTTGCCGACCTATACGGAGAGATGCTGGACTACTGGAACGGACAAGGCTGGAAGGATCCCAGCGGACATTATCCCGTTACTCATCTTTCTTTCCGTGCCATCGGCTTACTGAAAACCGGCCGGACCGGAGAAGCAAGCGACTGCCTGAATAAGGCGCTCTCCTATATGCGCCCCGACTTTCCCGCCCGAGCCTATGAGCATTTTTACGAGGCACGTTATATGCTCCGCTACGACGAGGGAAAATACAAGGAAGCGATCGCTGATATCGATACGTTATTGAATACACATCAATACTATTTCTCCTTTTATCTGCAAGATTTACTCTCCAAAGCCGAATTATTGTCATTAAGCGGACAACCTCAACAAAGTATAGGGCTTTACCGCACTTATATCCATGCGAACGATTCCATCGCCAAAGAGGAAATCGCCCGCCAGCTAAACGAGTTACAAGTCCAATACCAAGTGGAGAAGACACAACAAGAGAACTTGCGAAAAACACGTTATCTGCAATTCGCCTTTATCATCATTGCCCTTATTACCCTTCTATTATCTTTATATGTCATCTACGCCCATACATTGAACGCCAAAAACCGCTTACTCGTCACTCGGCTGGAGGAACGTGATAAATGGACCAGGTATTTTTTGCCTTTGGAACAAAACGATCAAGAACAATCGGTAGATAGTACCTCGGCAGAATCGGTATCCCTTGAAATTATACAGCGTTTAAATACGTTCATGATCAACGAGCAACCTTACCGAAACCCAGCCTTAGACCGCAAGGAACTGGCCAAGGCCCTGCAATTGAACGAACGTGCCTTAGCGAACGCACTACGGGAAGTGAACAATCAAACCGTATTAGAGTATATCACCATGTACCGCCTCGAGAATGCCCGGCACCTGATTTCACTGAGAAACACCGATACGTTAAAGGAAATCGCCGAGCGAAGCGGATTCGGAACCTTACGTACTTTCCAACGTTATTTCCGGGAAAGATATGGAATGCCTCCTTCAAGATACCGGGAGATCTTTGCCGGAAAAGAATAAAAAAAGGACGAATCCATCGCACTTTTCGCAAAGAATCAAATTTGTCGCTTGTTTCTGCCGGAATTGTCGCCACCCTTTCCTTGTGCGGATTTCCCATCCCCAATACCTTTGACCCGCAAAAACAAATTCTTCTTAATCATGAGAAAAGCAAACTGGCCGTTTTACCTCTATAGCTTATGCGCTATTTTATTGTTCGCTTGTCAAGACGATAACGATCCGGAAATCACGCCTTCGGGAAACGAGGACACGTTCGTGGGTGCCCAGCATGTCATCACCCTGCGGGACGAGACGGAGGATTTCCGTTATTCCGGCTTCACTTGCACGATGAGCACCGAGGACGGTACGATCATCACCCGCAAAGGAGAACACATACGCATGGAAGGCAAGTCTATCCTAACACTCGATACCGGGTTGAAAAAAGGTATTTACCGGTTTCTTTACCTTACGACCCCAATCGTGGCGGAGGCCGGGGCAGACACGACTTGGCTCGAATACGGCTTGGGATGCCGGGTGGAAATCTCGGAGGTAGATACGGCAAGAGTACTCGACCTATACAACAAGGCCATGAAATTGTCCGGGAGCGGGACAGAAGAGGATCCTTTTATCATATCCAGTTCCGATCACCTGAAACGAATCCGGAACGTAGCAAACGACCAGACGAAAAACAATCTCCTACTGCCCCAGACCCATTTCTCGCAAACCGCGGATATCGACATGGACAAGGCATCTTGGGATAGCGACCACGAGTTTGGCTGGCTATCGATCGGTAACCTGCCGAACAACCCGTTCCGCGGTATCTACAACGGCAACGGACATACGATCAAGAACCTTTGGGCCAAACGCGAGAACTCCGCCGGCATCGCCCTGTTCGGCTATACGGAAAAGGCAATCCTTAAAAATATCAGGATAGAGAATCCCCGGATGGAAGGCAATTTCGCCGTAGGGGCATTAGTAGGAGGAGCGGTATCGGCCGGAGATAACCGGGATAAGACCTCCCTCTTCAATTGCACGACCCGGGAAGGCTACATCGCCGCGAGCGACGGGAGTGTAGGAGCCGGGGGACTGGTCGGCGAGGTAGACACCTATGGTATGATCTTACTGGATAGTTGCGTAAACGTTAGCACCACCGTGTCCGGAGCCTACGGCATAGGCGGGTTGCTCGGAGTCGGATCGCTTTATTCCCAGTCCTATTTGCAACGATGCGAAAACCACGCCGCCATAACGTCCGACTATACGGGAGCTGGCGGGTTGGTAGGCTCGGTCGATTCCCTTTTCGTAGTAGGATGCTTGAATACCGGCGACATCACCGGAGCGAGAGCTTATAACGGAACGGATGAGAGTCAGGGAGGCTTCGGTACCGGAGGCATCGCCGGAGGAACGGGAGTGTCTTATATCTACGCGAGTTACAACCGGGGGAACATCAGCGGGCATACCGGCGTGGGAGGCCTTATCGGAAGTACCCGGCTGGGGTCGGACGAATTGCTTTTCAATAACACGTTGGTAAAATCATGCGGCAATACCGGACACGTAGATGGAGAATCGGCCGTAGGCGGCATATGCGGCGAGGCGCAGTTCGGGTGCTACGCCGTGTACAACACCGGGGAAGTGACTGCCCATGCCCAGAACTCATACGTAGGGGGTATTGTAGGTAACTCCTCGATCGCCGTAGTCCACAACGCGTTGAACACGGGGAAGGTATCCGGACAAAACGCCGAGAGCGCCGGCGGGGTGATAGGCAAGACCACGTGGGGCGCAATCTTCGCCACCCAGAACTTCGGAGACATGAACGTGAACGCCAATTACGCCGGTGGTATCATCGGCCTAGCAGGTAATTATACGATGATCAATTATTGCTGCAACACGGGCTTCATACAAAACGGTGGTAAAGGGCCGACAGGAGGATTGGTCGGCGAGATTGGCGATCCGAGAGAATGGTCGGCGATGAACATCGTGAGTTGCGTTTTGGGCAGCGTAGAATGCGTATTGGGACTCTTAGGCCCCGTGATAGCCGTAACGGGAGAAGCGTTGGAGAAAGCGACCACGACCGCGGGAAAAGTCTTCGGGGAACTCGTCCACGTCTTACATATGGCGGAAACCGGGGCAGACTGGTTGCTCGTGATTACCGACAAGGTCATCCTCCGGGAAGGGATCGTAGAGATGCTGACCGAGAAGGAGACCGAACTCTTACAAGAGTCCCTCGACGCGAAAGTATCGGAGATCGACACATCCGTCAAGACCGAAATGGAAAGCCTGCGAGGAGGCCTCAGCCTAGCCGCCGGGCTGTTACCCTCCGGACTGGATGCCGGGACGCTCCCGGCCTACATGGGCAATCTCGGCAAGGTACTCACCTTTTACGAGACCTCGGACGACAATAACGCGACGATCAATTACAATATCAACCATAAGCGGGAAGAGCGTTACGAGCATATCGAACATAGTAAACACATACAGGAGATCGTCCAGAAAGTAATTGCCGGAGCCTGTATCTGCGTAGCCGCGACCGCCGCCGTAGCCTCGGGATTCGTGACGGGAGGCACCTCGACAGCCATTGCGCTCACCGCCATCGGGTCCGTGGCCACGATCATCGGGGGAGCGAACGCCATCATAGAAGGAGCGACCGATTACCAGAACAACGCGGTCATCATCTCCCAATGCGTCAACATGGGAAAAGTGAGGGCCGACAACTCCGACCGTGTCGGAGGCATAGCGGGCCACCTGCAACAATACTGCCTCGTCAAGGACTGCCTCAACGCCGGATCTTATGAAGGCAGCTCCCGCAAGACCGGAGGAATCATCGGGCGAGGGGACTCACGATTCGGGATGGACCGCTGCCTAAGCGTAGGAAATAGATGGGGAGATCCCATGGAACATAGCAGCGGAGATTTCCCGGAGCATTCCGATCTCTATTATTACGATACGCTTTATCCGGGGATAGACGATAACAGCGTCAATTACTTACGGGGCCTTTCCATCGACGAGCTCAAGAACCCCGGAAGCTATAGGAACTGGGATATAAACGGCGCGAATTCCCGCTGGCACGTGACGGAGAGCGCCGGACACTTCCCGGTTCCCCACCACTCGGAGATGGAGGAGGCCATCGACGACGGGAATTAAGCCTACGACCGTAGCGAAGGCTCCCGAGGCCTATGGAAGGATTTTAATCATTAACACGACATATTTATAATGAAAAGAACAGCAATGTATATACTAGGGCTATCCATGGCCCTGTCAACCTTTCTCTGGACAGGTTGCGCCGACGATGAGCTATATCGCTCGAATCATCTAGGCTCCCAGCTTACGGAAAACGACAGTTTTAAGCTAAGTACCTTCCCGCTGGCCAAAGGCATCTGGGCAATCCCCGATACGGCCGGGCAAATCAAGATCCGCTTGCAATCGCATACGGATAATTCGGTACAGGAATATGACGCCTCCGTGGAAGATAGGGACAACGACCTCTCGATCTGCCTCTATATCCCCAAGAGCCGGGAAATACCCGACAGCGATTACGACCTGACCGCCTTCCTCACGAACGGCAAGGGATTAGGCACCAAGCTAAAGGTAACCTTCCGGGATGAGATGCTACACATGGTCATGTCTTCCGCCATCGAGTTTTCCCTACAGGGAGAAGGTACGGCGGAAAGCCCTTACCTGATCGGCTCGAAAGAGGACTTCGATACCTTCGAGTATGACCTCAGCCGCGACTCTATCGCGCATGGGGCGGGGCTCTACTTCCGGCAAACCGCCGATTTCGAGGCACCACCCCGTAGCGACACGTACGAGGGGCGTTATTACGCAGGATGCCTATTCGCAGGATACTACGACGGGACAGGTCATAGCATCACGCTCCCCTACATCGGCTCCCGGGAAGAAAGCGACAACTCGATCGGCCTTTTCAAAAAACTGTACAACGGGGCGGTGATCAAGGATCTTGTCCTCAGGCCCCGTATGCAAGGCATCAAGTCCAATGGCGGGGCGTTAGCCGGTATCTCGCAAGACTCCGTATCGATCAGCAACGTCACCGTAGACGGCAGCATCACCGGTTCCGGCGAGCGTATCGGCGGTTTCATCGGCTACGCCACAGGCTATCTCTCCATCAGCGGATGCCGCCTCTTCGCCGAGATAAACGGCGAGAGATACGTAGGTGGACTCGTCGGCTTCATGGAGAACGGCCGGCTGAAGGTGAACGGTTTCTCCAACCTGCGCGACGACTACTCCCCTTCCCTCTTCACGGTCAACGCAAGCGGGCAAGGGGCCGGAGGCATAGCCGGAGCGATCATCAATGGCGGTTGCGAGCTGAGCGATATCACGCTCCAACACGCTATCTCCGAGGAAGAAGTCAACCTGAGAGTCATCTATTCCGGTTCCGGACTGGCGGGAGGCATCGCAGGCGAGGCGAGAATCAGCCAACCCAGCTCCCTGCGTAGCATCAAGATACTCGCCCCAGTCCGGTCGGAGCAAAACGAGGTCGGAGGCCTCATGGGAAAAACGGATTTATCCGCCGACCTAACTATACAAATCTGTACCGTAGGTTCCTTGGTGAAAGGAAAAGATAATATCGGCGGATTCTTCGGTAATCTTAATAGCCGGAATCATCTGGTTCTGGATGGAAGAGATAAAACAAACCGCATCGTGCAGGTAGACAATGGCTATATTGCCATAGAGGGTATGAAACACGTGGGAGGTATGTTCGGCCTTCTGGAAGGCGACATACAGGCAAAGTCGATTAGCCTCATCAACGCAAATGTCACCGCCAACGAGAATTTCGGTGGAGGCGTAATCGGGAAACAACAGAATAATACGTTAGAAGGAAAATCCTTCGAGATCGACGCGAACATGCGTGTGCAAGGAGCGGATGCCATCGGGGGATTAGTCGGTTTCGCCGAGTCGAGTACCATCCGGGGAAGCGTGGCGAAGGCGATAGACCTCTCCTCCATCCCGTCTCCCGATAGCTTTAAGAGCGATTTCGCCGGTACGGTCTGCTCCGGAAAGGCGAAAGACAACGACGGAAACGCCGAGGCGGAGGATGGGACTTCCATGGGAGGTATCGTAGGATACGCCCTAGATACCTACTTAGAGAACCTTTGCGTAACCGGAAAGGTATTCGGTCGCGAGAAAGTAGGCGGTATCGTGGGACACCTACGGAACAAGAGCCGAGGCCACGTGAAGAACTGCGTGGGCAACACGGCTGCCGTAAAGAACCTGCAAGGTATCCATACAGGGGGTATCATAGGGCGACTCAGCGTGTCGACCGGCTCGTACGAACGCATCATAAATTACGGAAATGTAGATGGCGGCAACCTTACCGGTGGTATAATCGGTTATATAGAATTCGAGGGCTCTCCCTCCGATTTCAAGCTGGAATATGCCGTAAACCTAGGTAATATTTCCGGAGGACAGGTGGTAGGAGGCTGTGTCGGGCTTCTAAGGCATGATAAAAGCATCAAGCATACGATCGCCAGTTCCGCCAATTACGGGAAAGTGACCAACTCCGGTGACGATGGCAACATCGGCGGCATTATCGGACAGGGAGACGCTTCCCGCATGGTCGTCATGTATTGCGCCAACCACGGCGAGATAGCCGGAGGTAACGGAGCGTCTAAAGTGGGCGGTATCGCCGGAAGGTTAGGTAAAGACCCGGGAGGCATCGGCTTCACGATCGGTGAAAACATGGAACTGGCTTATTGTTGTAACCGGGGAACAATCTCTTCGGGCAACAACGACTCACACGTAGGGGGGCTTTTGGGCTATCAGGAAGAAGGAAACGATTACGACGACCAACACTGGATGACCCATGACTGCTACAATACCGGAAGTGTCATTTCCGACCAACACTCGGAAAACGGAGGTGTCATCGGTTGCGTAGACCATTACGGGGAAGTGGTTCGATGCATTAATATCGGCAAGGTATCATACGGGAACGGAGTAGTAGGCACCCACCACGGGACTATCTGGCACCATCACGACCTGTACTATCTGGAAAATTCCGGAAAAGGCTGGTGCGCCGACTCCTTCCCGGAAAGCAAGAAGAAAGACAAGAGCACGTTCCACGGCTTCAACTTCAACGACGATTGGGCCATCGACGATACGAACAGCATGAACAACGGGTATCCATATCTAAGGAACTGCCTGTTCCAATCTATCTATAAATGAAATTTTCCATGAAACAAAAAAGAATGAAATCAATCTTATTCACGACTCTCTTATGCGCGGCTTTCGCCGCTTGCTCCGATGACGCTAAAGAGGACAAAGAAAATATCAATCCCAAAGAGCAATGGAGCGCCACATTGCAAGGAAATGGCGAAATCTTGGGAGCGTATCCGGATCTGTTCAGTAACTATTGGGAATATACGTATAACAAGACCGAATATCCCGACGTCGCCCTACGTATCGAAGGACACTTCCCCCACGCCCGCTATTTCAGTTTCTCATTTTACGATGATGAGACCGGTTCTGCCATCGGCGGTATCAATGATTACGAGATCCAGCCGGACGATGCCGACGAGAATCCTTTCGTGGTGACCTCGGCGAAAGAGAACCGCTTTACCCTATATGTCGTACCCGCTTCCATGGATGAGTCGCAGGTAGCGAAACTCCCCTCGGGAAACGTTCGCAGGGTGGCTGCCGGTGTCAATCGGCTTGCCATTTGCATCCGGCATTATCTCGGAACGGACATGAACGGGGAGAAAGATGAATATGGAGGTGTCGAGCTACCCGTAATAAAAGGCATCGATATCCATTCTCTGGAAGAGATAGAAGCTCCGGAACGTACTCAATCGAATATAGACAAAGTGACGGGCAAATCCTTCACTCAAAAGTCTGACGACAACCGTGACGTTCCCTTTCTTCTAGCGCCATGCGGTGAATATTACCCCAATAACTCCACCAGCTATCTCTATGCACGCACTCGCCTCGATGCCGACTCGGTATTGATATTCAGTTTTATCCCGGTGCCGATCCCTCAAAAAGTGGAAGCGTATGAGAACGCCAAAGCTCGCTATTGGTCGATCTGCCTCGGCGCTGCCTCTAACACACGTTCTTACTACTCCGTTTACGACCAAGCGGCGAATACGCAGGAGGATGAAAAAACCTCTTTCATAATCTGTCGAAAACAGAACTCCGGACTAGAGGCGATAAAGAGCAAGGTGGATTCTTTAAACCAATCAGGCGGTCATTGGAATCTTTTTATCTGGGATAGCGAGAAAACAGACATAGACGGGAAGCCGATCGGAGATATCATCGCGATCATGTATCGCAACATCTTGCCAAACAAAGACTGGGAACATTCCATCGCCCGGATGACACCCACGAATTACGCGGACGAAGAAGGCGAGCCGCTGGAGAAAGTGACAGACCCGGACAAGCAATTGGCGCACCAAGCGCTCGGCGATTACGGCCCCTACGGGTTTAAGTATGCCACAAGCGATTTTCTAGATGAAAAATTCAAGGAGGAAACCTATTAATTTAAATGACATATGACACTACAACAAAAAGAAAGTAAATGGAGAATAGCACTTTGCCTGTTTGCGGCTTATGCCCTATTCGCTTGTTCAGACGACAAGGATGTTCCGAATATAGATGACGAGGAACCTCCGGTAACGGAAATCTCCGTCCCGACTCCCAATCCCTATTTGGCAGCCGAGCATTACAGCATCACCCACTTCAACTCGGCGCAAACAGACGCTTTCCCCTATGCGGTAAAAAGCGGCACTTACCCTATAAATCCGGATGAATGCGACGGGATATGGAGCGGCCCCGTCAACCTGATGACGCTCTCCTCCACCGACCCCGATTATATGTGGGGAATGTGTAGCGACCGGGTATCTTATATCCGGATCGCAGACGGCGGTTTCAAGCGGGTAGCCGAAGCGGCATTACCCAATGGAATCCAGATGAACTCGGAAGAGGATCTAAAGAAACTAGTGAACACGCAGTACACCTCGACAGAGCTATTATACGCTGACGCCACGGAAATCTTGGGGCGTTATCCGCAAATGGCCATGTCCAACGGAAATTACGTACTTTGCGACAAGGACAACTACGCATACACGAATGCCCGGACAGTCATTTGCCGTTATAAGCTAAAAGAGGCGGGAAATCCTGCGGCAGGCATCATCCTTGATAAACAAATCGATATGTCTCCCTACATGGAGAACCCTCAGACATTGGTCGGAATGGTAATGACATACGATGGCTATCTCGTGGTAGCGGCAGGAAACGGTATCGCTATAATCGATCGAGAGTTCAGCAAAACTCCCGTCGTCAAGCTACTTCCCGACGACCAAGTGATCACCAACTCGGCCTCCGTCGACGATCGGAACGGCATCTACATCGCCAGCAACAGCCGTACGCCCGGAGGCAAAGGCATTATGCACAAATATATCTGGAAAGACGGCAAGCTGTCTGAAGACGAGAACGACGGGGCATGGACGGCACACTACGACGGAGGCCCCGAGGCTCCCGCCATCAAGATGGGATACGGTACGGGGTCGACCCCTACCTTGATGGGGTTTGGCGACGACGAGGATAAGCTAGTCGTGATCACCGACGGCTCCAAACGGATGAAGCTAGTCGCTTTCTGGCGGGACGAGATTCCGGAAGATGTTGTTAGCGTCGATGCCGGGAATCCGCGTATCGCCGGGCAACAGGAAATTTCTTGCGGACTACCTGCGTCAACAGAATGGATCCAGTCCGAACAATCCGTGGTAGTCTCCGGCTATGGCGCTTTCGTAGTGAACAACGTAATCCCGAATACCGTGGCCGATAAGATCGTTGCCGTATTATCCATCGGCCCGCTCGTAACACCCCCTTACGGAGTGGAACGAGTCCAATGGGATACGGAAAAGAACCAATGGAACTCAGTATGGACACGGCCAGACGTAAGCTCGATCAGCATGATACCTTCCGTAAGCTCGATATCCAATATGGTATTCGTAAACGGCTATACAACAGCCGACGGCTGGGAAGTAAGCGGCTTGGATTGGGATACGGGCGCCACTATCCACCGGGTGGTCTTCGGACAGGGCAACCGTGGAAACGGCGCCTACGCCATCATCCAATACTTAGAAAACGGGGATTTGTTATTCAACTCCGTGGGAGGTCCTTTCCGCGTGAAATTATAACCGGATGAACGGCTTGGGAGATATCATTTCTCCCAAGCGTTCACGATCTCGACGATATATACGAGAGACCACCTTGCACTCCAATGTCAGCCGGGCTTCCTCAAAAATCGGATTACCAGCATCCACTCCTTACCAATAAGCTCGATAAAGTTGTCTTTGATCTCATTCGGATTAATCGCTTTCATATCTCATTTTATTTTTCCTCAAAGATATAAAATATTCCCTTACTTACCGGTACTCATCACACCGGAGTCATTATCAGCGTTATTCACCTTCTTCTGGCCGGCGCTGAACTTACGGCCGAAGGAGAAATTATAGGAGATCGTCGCGATGAATAAGCGAGAACTTTCCTTGATATAATTTGAACGGCGGAAAGAGGCGTATTGGTTCCAGTTCTCCGTCTCCTGCTTATAATTATCCGTAAACGGATTGATGACACGCAGGCCAACCATCAAGTCCTTATGCCGGTAACCGAGTTGAATTCCTTGGATATTCTCACCCCCACTCATCGTCTCGCCTTTAAACCAGTTCCAATTTGTCATTACCATATACCAAAGCGACCATTTCTTCCATGTAGCGGAAACATTCGCCTCGCACCACCAATTCGTATATCGGTGTGTATAGGTGTTGCCGTTACTCATATAATGGTTCATACCACCATTGACGGAAAATTGCAAAATATCCTTGATCGGTCCGACCCGCAAATTGGCAGACGCGACAACCCGTTGCCAGTTTTTCTGATTATCCCAAGTCTGGATGATCTTATTTCCTTCCAGATATTTCTCGTCCATGATAGCGTCCGGCTGATACTCATAAGCGCCCAAGGCATTCACATAAAACAGCCCCTTGCGAAACTCGTAATTCAATTCCGTATAATAACTCATATAAGACTTCAGGTTGGGATTACCCCGCTGTATTTGCAAGGAATCGATCACTTGGTCAATAGCGCTCAACTCACCCAAAGAAGGAGTCACATTCCCCATCGTTGATTTCAAACGGATGGAAGACTCCCCGGGCAAAGCATAAAACAAGGTCAACCGGGGACTCACCGTATAACGTTCATAATCCGCATCCTCACCCCGTTGGCTATAAGACGATCGATTCACGGTCACACCCAACGAGTAATCCAGTTTTTTCACCTTTCCCTTGAATTCCGCATATACGGAACTCTCCATCTGTTCCATATGCGTCTTATAGTTATGCCCATTGATATAACTGTTATCCGAGAAAGATTGGTTATGGCGTAAACCGCCGCTCAACCGATTACCATTCGTTAATTTCTTCTCATAGATAGCCTCGCCGATAATCGAGTATTTATCACCATCCACCACATTATTTACATCAGTCAACAATTGTTCATGTTTACTCTCTTGATAGATACGGGTCGATTTCGTTTGGTTATAAGTCCCTACCACGTTAAACACCAAGGTCTGGTTATGCTTCAAATCCCGTTGGTAATATAAATCCAGCGCAGGAGCTTGATAAGCGGATCCCGATAGGTCGATCATATCCACCTTGTCCTCCGGATTCGCCTTATTCATCAAAACCCCTTGATAATCCCAATGCGGTTGGTGATTATTCCGGTAGCGGAACGTAGCGTTAAACAGATACTTATCCGGCTTTTGATAGCTATAGTTCACATTCAGGTTATGCATGAACAAACGAGCGTGCGAAGGTTCGCCTATCTCCACACGGTTCAAGGTCGTTCCATTCGCTAAATGAAACTCCTCCTCATTATTCCGTTTCATTCCATAAAAATCACGAGGACCGATCCGATAAGAAGCACCCCATTCCGAATTCTTATGATTGATCTTTCCCCGGACATTATGTTCGCCCCACATAGAATTGATACCTTGCGCCATATCCAGGCCGAAGCTGCCCCCCGTATCCGGACGGCGAACGATATAATCCAGCACGATATCGGCATTGCCATAACGTAAACCCGGATTATCATGATATTCTATACGGATGATATCCGAAGGATTCAAAGCCTTGATCTCATCCTGCTCCACCTTCACACCATTGATACGCACTTGGACTACACCATTTCCCGTGGCCTTGATCTCACTGTTCAACAAATCCACCTGCACTCTCGGTAGCATCATCTGCTGCAACAAATCCATACCGTTTCCCGAAGCCTTCATCTGGCGATCCGATGGGAAGACCACTTTTTTATCGGCATGGCTCGTCTGGGCAGAGGCGCTAACCGTCACCCCGTCTAAGGATACCGCATCATCATTTAAGGATATTTCTCCCAAAGAAATATTCTTGGACAAGCCTTCCAAGGAAATATACTCCGTCTTAAAGCCTAGACTAGAGACAGATAGAATATAACTCCCTTTTTTAATCTTATTTAATAAAAAATGCCCCTTCATATCCGTAGTCGTACCCGCTACAAAAGAAGAGTCCATCGTTTGCAATACCACATTTGCAAATTCCAAGATTTCTTTGTTGCGAGCGTCCCGCACCATTCCCTTTATCTCCAAGTTCTGAGCAAAAGCTCCCTGTACCATACCACCTAGCAGTATGATCCAAATCATCATCCGTTTCATTTTTATCGTATTTTTTCCGAATATAGCAGGGTGGCCTTTCCCGCTTATCATTTGTTTCTAACTATAAGACGACAGCCGTTTGGAAAACGTTACAAGAAAATGATAAAAAAATAATATTTCGATGAATTTGCTTCGTAGATACGTATCTTTGTAACCAAACAACAGATTATAAATCATGGAGCTATTGAATAATTGGATCAACGGAGTCAACGATATATTATGGTCATACATCCTTATTATCATGTTATTGGGATGCGCCGTATGGTTTACGATAAAAAGTAGGTTCGTGCAATTCCGCATGATTGGCGAGATGATCCGATTATTAGGCGATTCTGCCGGGAAAGGAGAAAAAGGGGAAAAGCATATCTCCTCTTTCCAAGCCTTCGCCGTATCTTTAGCCAGCCGTGTAGGAACCGGAAACCTAGCCGGTGTAGCGACAGCCGTAGCGATCGGCGGACCCGGATCCGTATTCTGGATGTGGCTGATCGCTTTGCTTGGTTCTTCCAGCGCATTCGTGGAGTCTACGTTAGCTCAATTATATAAAGAAAAAGGGAAAGACTCGTTCATTGGCGGTCCCGCTTACTATATGCTACATGGTTTGGGGTTACGATGGATGGGGGTATTATTTGCCGTATTGATTTCGATAACCTTTGGTTTTGCCTTTAATTCCGTACAAAGCAATACCATCTGCGCAGCTTGGGAAGGCGCTTTTGGCATCGATCATGCTTGGATCGGGGCGATTCTTACGGTACTTACGTTAATCGTCATATTCGGAGGTATTCATCGTATCGCGAGAGTAAGCAGTATTGTCGTACCGGTCATGGCATTAGGATATATAACATTGGCGTTGGGAATCGTACTGTTTAATATTACCCGCCTACCCGCTGTTATAGAAACCATTCTGTCAAACGCTTTTGGTTGGGAACAGGCGATAGGCGGCAGTGTCGGAGCAGCGTTGATGCAAGGGATTAAACGAGGTCTATTCAGTAATGAGGCCGGTATGGGATCGGCACCGAACGTAGCGGCTACGGCGCATGTCTCCCATCCAGTCAAACAAGGATTGATCCAAGCATTAGGCGTATTTACCGACACGCTGATTATCTGTACCTGCACGGCGTTCATCATCTTGTTTAGCGGAGCGCCATTAGACGGCTCCATCAATGGAGTCCAGCTCACGCAACAAGCTTTGAGTAACGAGGTGGGTAGCATCGGTAGTACGTTTGTCGCTTTAGCGATCCTTTTGTTCGCGTTCAGTAGTATTATCGGTAATTACTATTACGGAGAAGCGAATATTCGTTTTATCACGTCCAAGAGAAGTGTCTTATTTATTTATCGTATATTAGTCGGTGGAATGGTCATGTTCGGTGCGTTGGCTAGTTTAGACTTGGCTTGGAGCCTAGCGGACGTGACGATGGGACTTATGACGATCTGCAATTTGATCGCGATCTCATTGTTGAGCCGTCAAGCATTCCTCTTATTACAGGATTACGTAGCCCAAAAGAAAGCGGGTATTAAAAGCCCTGTATTCGATAAGAACAAGATACCCGAGTTGAAAGACAAAGCGCAGTGTTGGTGATCAGACAAACGTATTGAAGTATGATAAAAAGCAAGATGATAAGCTTTTACATAGCGGTCATGATGATATGGACCTGTACGGTAAAAGCTCAAGATGATAATAAATCCCTAATCCACAAAATTGGATTCGACGTACGTCCCTCGTATGTCGCCCCGACTAGCAAATTCCTGAAAGATGATGGCTATGGAAACGGGCTTACTTTACGTAAGGCGGCTTCATTCCATTTGAAATACGGGTTCCAACAGAATCCGAACTCTAAGGAGGGCCAGCTCTATCCGCACACTTACCAAGGAATAGGCGTTTCTTATAATACCTTTGGCAATCGGCAGGAAGTAGGTAATCCTTGGGCGGCATATGTTTTCCAAAGCTCCCGCATCGCCAAGATCTCTTCCCGGCTATCCTTCGATTATGAGTGGAATTTCGGAGCCTCATTTGGTTGGCATCCGTATGATGATAACAATAATTACCGCAATAAGATCATCGGTTCTAAGATCAATGCCTATATCAATCTGGGCTTTTTCCTCAATGCGAAACTATCCCGTTATTGCAACCTGCTTGTCGGGGCGGATTTAACGCACTACTCAAACGGAAATACTCATCTTCCGAATGCGGGATTGAATACGATTGGTGGCCGGATCGGACTCGTCTACACGCTCAATCCTATCGAGAAAAGCCATCATGAGATAGGTACCGCACGTTCCTTACCTGAAAATCAGTTGTACCTCTCTAGCTTTTGGCAACGTGTCAGTTACGATGTCATCCTATACGGCGCGACCCGTGCTAAGGGGGTTATGCTTGGCGACGAGGCTCATATCTTTCCCGGTCATTTCGGTATCCTCGGATTCAACCTCAACCCGATGTACAAATTCAACCGGTTCCTAAAAGCAGGTATCTCCCTAGACGGCCAATATGACGAAAGCGCGAATATTTATTCCGACGAGATCATCCAAGTCGGCGAAGAACCCCGATTCTACCGCCCGCCCCTCCATGAGCAAATCGGTATCGGCCTCTCTGCCCGTGGCGAATTCACCATGCCATTCTTCTCGATCAATATAGGAGTCGGACATAATTTATTCTACAACAAAGGCGACCTAAAAGGATTATACCAAATCCTAGCCCTCAAGGTATCGGTCACACGAAATTTATTCCTGCATATCGGATACCAACTGCACAAATTCCATAACCCGAATAACTTGATGTTGGGGGTTGGGTATAGGTTCCATAATAAGTAACTACATCTACCTTCACATCTGAATCATACGTTCGTAAGACAAAGATATAAGGGTATGAAAGGAACGACCACATACCTTATAGCTGAGGCTGTCAAAATCTGTATTATGACAGCCTCATTCTCAAATTCGAGGATATATACAAAACTATACGTTTATCATTAATGTTAATCAACATTACTAAGCTCCGTAAATTGTTTTATCAAATGATCAGAGAGAATCGCTTTTGTTTTCCAATCTAAATCTCCATAAACTCCAGCTCGAGAATAATCAAAAGGTTTAAAACCTATTTTCTTCACTACATCCATATTTCGGAAACGGAAATCAAAACCTTTGGGGTTCACAAAAGCAGGATCTGCGACAATAGAATGTTTATCCTTTCCTAATCTCTTCCATTCGTTAAAATTATATCCCAGAAAATTAGGATTTATTGTACGAACATCCCAAAAACAATTACTATCTATAACTGTTTGAGCATTTAACCAGGCTCCTTTAATCATATCCATATACAAAAGCCCTTCCTCAAAATAAATAATATTATTAACAAAAGAAAAAGAAAGATGATCCTCTACTTTAGTTAGTTGCAACTGAGAAAGTTTATTGAAGGCAAAAATATTATTTCGAATTATATTGTCTTTTCCATAATGTTGATGGAATCCTGCATTCTTACAACAATAGACCAAATTATTCTCCATTCGAATGCCATAAGATCCCTCATCTGTATATAACCCCCATCCTCCATAAAAGAACGAATAAATATCATGAATAATATTATTAGAAACTATTGTTCCTTCTGAAGCACCAAGCGTATACACACCACCCATATCACATAATTCCCCCCAACCTAAGTGATGGATATGATTAAACTCAATCTTATTTCGTTTAGAGGGGCTAGGCGCATATCCCCACACCCAACCTACAGATACACCGGTATAACGAAAATCAGCAATATCATTATGAGTAATTTCATTATCACTTCCATGAAAGATGATCACCCCTACTGCATTAGGGAAAATATATCCACCATGTTGAATAATATTATTATGGATAGTAATGTGATGAGTTGCAGCAAATCCATCTTGATCTATTTGAGACAAGGTATAATCCCCAATCTTAACTCCTCCACCTCCTAAATCATACAAATGACAATGTTCAACCCTAGAATATGAACAGTTTTTACGAAACCAAATTGCATGTTGCCCAATATGAGCAATATCGCAATTTACAAATTCAATATTTCGAGCATTATCCAACATAATTGCCGCATCGACTATCGCTGCCGCTTGCGAAGGATCATTTCCTGATGGAGGTGTACAATAAGCGGCTCCCTCAAAACAGATATTCTCAAAACGAATTGAGGATACTTGCTTACCTTCACTTCCTGTAATACAAAGCAGTTTTTCAGATACAGGATACATACATTCTGTATTCTCAATCGTTTCTCCCTGCAATGGCATATAATATAAATATCCGTCACGTTGTAAGAACCACTCACCAGGTTGCTCCAATGCATTCCTGTAATTTTCTATGACATAACGACTTTTCCCATCTATCATATTCCAAAAAGGCATTACTGATCCTCCAAAAAAGATAAAAGAATCAAGCGCATTTATATATTGAATCCGTTTACGAGAATTATCCCACTTATGATTGGCAACAATTAGCACATCATTCAAATCACTCTGTCTAATCGTATTCAAAATTGAATAATCCTCTGTTTTAACGACTAGTTTTTGTGAGGCAAAAGCAGGTTTTCCACTCAAAGAATCTAAAACAGTTTCTTCGACTCTCTTTGGAAACATAAATGTACCCCTATTAGGTGTTTGCGCCCTAAATCGACGCTCCCCATTTATATATAGTTGTTCAAAATAAAAGCCTAGGTCAGCAACTTCTGGTATAAACGCACGCCATAAACTATCCGTAACTTCTTCGAAACGAACTGTTTTTCTACCACCACAAACGATCGGCTTATTGTTTTTATCTCCTAGAAAAACAATTGGAGCAGAAAGCGTTCCTGAATCATCTTCTGTTAATTGAAACGCATGTGTAATATAATAGGTACCTGATTGTATTTCCACAAATAAAGTATCTGTAAAAGACTTTTCCTTACGCATCTTACGTATTCTATCTCGTACACCTTCCAATGTTGCTAAAGGCTTATCTTTACTTCCTAAATTAGAATCTTGTCCTTGAGGTGATAAAAATAATCTTTCCTCTGCAACCAAATTCCCAATAAAAGAAAAGGCTATGACAAAAAAATAAAAAAATAATCTCATAATATAGCTATATTTAAATCTACTACTTGTTATACATCAAACACATATTCACCTCGTTTTTATCTTTCCGATTAAGACCCAATCATTGCCTCTTCCAAATGATGGAGGAGTTATAGAAACTGGCTTTCCATTTTTCACCTCATTTCCTTTCCTAACATTTCCATTTCTCGGATCCATCCAATATAAGTCTAACGATTTACCTGGGAAAACCTTATTAAAATCCAAAACCGCAGTCTCACCATTCGGGAAATAGACAAACACAAAATCCTTACCTTTTAATGCAACGATTTTATGATCATAAGAACTATTATCTGATATTATCATTTCTGGAGCAGGTTTACGCTCCTCCCAAGAATAACGTTCCATCAAACGACGTGCATGTATCAATTGTTTTGCTCCAGGCAAATCCAATGATGTTTTCCAATATCCTCTAGCTAACCCTATAGGCTCACGGCCTAGTGCTAGCATCTGCCAAACATCATGACAACCATATGTATGTCCCATCGAACCAGAGAACAGATTCCAATACATAGCCTGCCTAACATCTACCTCATCAAACCAGCCTAAAGAATCAGGTTTCCAACATATTGGATGATTTTCATAACGAGGTTCTCCATCTAAGCAAGGTTTAACAGGAATACGGTCATAATCTTTCAATATCAACCTTTCATAGATCTCATAATTACGCTGACAATGACCTGTTTGAGACATATTAAAGTCTAACCAGTCACAAGCATGAAACCATTGTCCGGAAGAACATTCTCCTTGAGGATGAAAAGTTATTAAATGGTTCCCATCATATTCTTTCAACGCTTTCCCTATAGCATCCCACACAGGATAATTGTTATCGCCCCCCCAACGGTCTCCACCATTTATCCAAATAATATTTTTAAAACTCACATACCTTTCAGCTAGCCAACGAGCATACCAACTAGCATTATCTGGATTAAAAACGACAGGGCCAACCCCCCATTGCTTATCCACTTTATCCCCCCATGTCGGTAACAAACCAATATACAATCCCTTTTTCTCTGCCATTCGGATTACTTTATCTACCCATTTAAAATACTCCTCATTAATCAATTTAATGTCTTTACTTAAAAAAGGTTTTTCACCATTGGCATTAGGCGTATTCAAGCCATCCAATTCCGCTAATATAACAGCTTGGATGACTGTAAACCCTTTTGCCCTTCTATTTTCAAGGTATAGTTCAACCTCTTTCTCATTCAAGCGATGAAAAAGCTCCCAAGCTGTATCCGCCAAATAGAAAAAAGGAGTACCATCCTCATGCTCCAAATATCGCTTATCTTTTGATACTCGTAACCTTCCATGTTCGAAGTCTACGGATGGACCTTTCCAGTCAATGCCTTGGGCGACAAGATCACACAAACTGTAACTTAAAAATAAAACGATAAAAAAATACTGCTTTAAAGTCATGATATTTATTATTTTAACAAGAACCTGTCTATTTTCATCTCAATCATATTTTCAGTCCACAAGTTTAATTTCTCCCCAAGCAGACGGTTCTAATTTAGCTTCAAAAGGTATATCCTTTATCAAGTTCGTATTCTTATTATTCCAATATACCCGAGCAACATTCGCATTTCCTTCTACATTGGACAATATCACACCCAAATCTCCTTTAAACATAATCCCGCTTTGTGGATTTATACCTGTCTCTTTCCAAGGAATCGTCAATATAACTTCTACCTTATCAGAAAATGTTTGAACATTAGTCCGCACTTTTTGTGTTTTTACAACAGACTCAAAAACGATTGTCGCTATAGGAGATGAATAAGTATGTTTCTCAGAATTTGAATGTCCAGATTTTTTTTCTCTCATCTCAACTACTATATTTTCACCTTCAAAAGAACCACAAACAAAACGTACATCTCCTTCTGTCGCATTATTGTCATTTTCATCTACAGAAGGTCTGATACATACATCTACAGCATCTCCTCCTTTAAAAAGAGTCTTGAAATCATTCATTCTATTTTTCCAAGGAGAATGATCTTGAATATCAAAACGCACATAGAAATTATCCTCGTCCCAACAAAGTTTTACATCCGCATATTCATCTAAGCCCTCACGACTGATTGTCATCGATTTTGCAATATTCGCCCAATCAATGTTTTCGTCCTCATCCAGTAAAATACGATTCACCTGCAATATTGATGAAGAAGATTGCTTCTTTCTATTCTTAAGTTCTAATGCTCTCGCTTCGTTCAACAACTGATTACTAACATTTATTGTTACTGGTTCTATATAATGAATATTTTCCAATCCTTCCATCTTAACAATCATAGAAGTTTGTCTAGCGATAGAACAAGTCATACGAATAACCCCGTCATCTTGTCGTCCGGCCCAACCACAAAAATGTTCGCTACCACCAGGAAATACTCCCATTTGCATCTTCCTCAACTCTTCCTCCGTATTTGGTAAAGAGGCACCAGGTAAGCGACAGTCCTTAAAAAAAGAGGATACAAACAAACCATCTGTCGTAAACCAATAGTCTTCCCCCAAATTACCTCGTACCAAAAATACCGCAGACGCATCCCCACAATTCGGGATAATACCACAAACACGAGTAGCCCCGATAAGCAATCCAGGAGAAGGCATCGGCGCAGAATGAGAACCATGTACTTGATGATAAGAAGACGGATACTTCCATAACACCTTTCCCGTGCGTGTATCAAAAGCAAAAAACCATTTCTTAAATTCCTCAGGCCCCTCAAAAGGCGCAGGTAATTCAGCTCCTCGGCCAACAGCCAAAGCTACATTTGTATCCAATACAGGATATATTTCTTCCACGTTAATATCACCTAGTGGTAATTTTTCCCAACTCCTTCGTGAATAAACCGGAGCACCTTCTTCCGTGAAATGATCAGGCACCACTTTAAACACTCCCTCTTTTCCTGAAACTAAGAAACTGAAATCTTTTGGATTCACACGCCGATACCATCCCTCTCCATCTATTGACAACGCAATCTCTCCCGGATCTCCTTCATCATTCAAATCTCTCTTAATACGGGCTTTCACTTTTGCCGGTACAATCTCACATTCTTTTCTCTGCACTTTTCCATCACCATTTTTATCCGACCAAATAGCAAGATCCGCAGGATTAAGATCCTTATACTCATCTATACAAGGAGATGTTAAATTATTCTTTGAGGTACCACCTTTCAGCATAGCAGTAATCGAACTCAAACGGAACACTCCACTCACAGCTTTCCAATCACCATCTTTTCCTCGCAAAAACACTCCTAAAGCCGATGATTCATTGTTTGGAGAAACGAAATATTCATGTTTCTCACCAGAAGCTTCACTATAAAACACATGGCCATTCTCAAACAAATCGCCCACGGGAACTCCTAACGTTACATCGCCTTTTTGAGGATTGATAATTACCCTCTCCATCTCCCATTTATGATTCTTTTTATCCAAGGACAATTCATTTCCCTCAATATAGCCTTTAAAAGGATCACTATCATGCAACCATGCATAAGCTCCAGAATAGGCTGCATTGCCAATATAGTCACACAAAAAAGTTCCATCAGTATTCCACACCGAAACTCTACGAGGCAAGAAACTGCACTCCGCCACCCACAATTTACCAGAAGCATCGATATCTATCGAAGAAATCGCAAGCATACCCTCTTTTTCAAATTTACCAGCTCTCGCACGTCCCCCCTTTTTCCCAATCGTATTCAACAGTTTTCCTTTTTCAGAATACTTTTTCACCTGCATATCCTGTCCAATATCTGCCACATACAGATTGCCGAAGCTATCAAATGCTATATCTATCGGTTGGCTTGGTTTTTTCTCCAAAGGAATAGGCGTGTGCTTTTTCCTATCAATGTCATAAACATACAATTGAGCATCATCAAAATAATACAAGCCATTCTTTCTTATCTTAAATCCTCTAACATTTTGCATCTGTTTCCTAAATTCTAATTTCTCCTTCACCTTCCCTGTTTCCGGATCGATTGAATACAATATGCCATCCTCTCTTAAAATCAACAAATAAGAATCCGATGCAGCCAAAGCAACAACTTTTGGTAATGAATTGTCAGATGATTTAGAATCAGAAAGATTACCGTCTGCCGTTAAAGAAATCATTTTAGGCAATTGTTTCCCATCCCCTGCATTAATTCCATACAAATCGACTAAATTCAAGGGCATAGGAAGCACAGAGTCCCCTTCTCCAAAAGGAGCAAATTTTCCATTTTTCGCATGCAATCTTAATAACTGGCTGCCAGAAGCTCCCCAATCATTTGGGATAGAATAAAAATATTTACTATTAGCAGACGCAAAACCTGCACCTTTGATTTCTCCCCAAATCTTCTGTCCATTCAAGTTCACCGCAAATGTAGCTGTCCCACCTTCCGCGAAATCGCTTACTAAAATTATCTGTTCACCAGATGATACAACTTTTCGTATAGGATAGTGATCGGCTCCCCAATCACCTGTACCATCCAAAGTTGCCCAAGGAGGAGTACCCGGATTATAAAAGCCCATCTCATATCGTCCTTCTAGTTCTTTATCTAAAAACAATCCTCTAACTTTATACTTACCCGGATTTACATATTGATTATTATGATCTTTCCCATCCCACATTACGCAGATTTTCCGTTTTCCATTAGGAAGAATCTCTGTCGTATAAAGCTCAGGAGACTCTCCCCCTATAATATTTCTAACTCGATTACCATTCTCGTCATCTATAGCAAGAGTAAAAGAAAATACATCTGCCGGTATTTCTGTCTCAATCGCAATTGTCCCTTGTTTTTTACGATTCTCCGGCACATATTGCCGTTGCATGGGCAAACTCTTCTCTATAAGGGTCAAATCACCCCAAACATCTTTCGCTACCCAATAAAATTCTCGATCAGTCAAACCTGGTTGCATATTATCAACCACCTTATGGGCAGGCCAGCCTTTTCCCGTTTTATCTCCCCATAAAAATTCCAACCCTAAACAGATCTTATCTCCACTATTCATCAAATGACCTTTTTTATCTATCAAATTCCATGGAATTTTCACTTCATGAGTAAATCCTTTTCCGTCTGACATTAATTTATAGGCAGACTCCACTCCTCGCCCAAGTACAGTACCTTTACGAGGAGCCATCAAACATTCATATTCCAAATATTTGCTTTCCCATAAACCAGAAGGATCCAAACGGCAATACTCCATTGAATTATACTCTCCTAAATACGACCAAAACGTAAGCCAGAAAACATCACCACCAATCTTTACTCGCAATTGTTCCGCATCAGCCCTCCAACCTTTATCTGGAGTTTCTTTTCCACTGATTTGACTATTTAGTGGCAGAGGATCACGCCATTCAAAAAATAAATACAAATTACTTTTATCCCACATTACCGCTGTTTTTACAGAATAATCATTTCTTATGGAAAAATCACCAAAACTTTGTATTTGACCGGAAAGATCCCATTCTTGAGCGACTCCATCAATTTCAACCTTCTGAACAGAAGGAACAGCAAATATGCCTTCATTCTGCGACTGGTTACCTAACATATTTTCTTGGGCAAAACTCGCAAAACTATGTATCAAAAAAACACATAATAAAAGATAAAAACACATGAAATTTCTCATATTTAGTTTATTTATATTTGACAATACTTTTATTTCAACAAGAAAGATAAAACTCCTCCATTTACAATCTGGTCATTTGTAATAAAGTATTTCCCATTTTTTCTCCCATTAATTCGAATTTCATCTATAAAATTCTTTTCATCGGCATTTTCTCCAGCTGTTATTATGAATTTATCTCCTTTGTAATATTTCTCATGAAGTTTGATCGTTATTCTATCAAATATCGGACTTGTTAACTGATATGTATCTTTAGCCGGGCAATCTGGATATAATCCCATCATTGAATAGACCAACCAGGCAGACATCGTACCACAGTCATCATTTCCCGTGATACCATTGTGGTCATTTCCAAAATAAGTATCGATACACTTTCTTACCCAATATTGTGTTTTCTTTTCCTCTCCTTTCACATAATTGAATAAATACGGATATGCGATATCAGGCTCATTAGCGATATTAAAGTTATTTGTCTTAAAACAATCCTCTAATCTCCGAATAAATTTTTTTTCTCCACCGTAAAGTTCGATAAGTCCTTTAATGTCAAATGGAACAAACATACTATAATGCCAAGTACATCCCTCTACAAATCCAACTTGATTCCACCATTCTCTTTCACTGGGATATGCACTAAAAGGTTCTACCCAATCACCATTTGTCCAACGGGGACGCATACAATTAATACGTGTATCAAAATAATTACGATAAAACTGAGAATATTTATAGAACGATTGATAATCTGCCTCTTTATTTAAGGCAAGAGCCATTTGTGACATCGCAAAATCACACATACAGTACTCCAGTCCGGAAGAAACACTGCCCCAAACCCAAGGACCTTCTCTCTGTTCGTTTTCACGCAGTTCCGAAATATATCCTTTTTGTATATGTTCATGATATCCCGGCCGAGTGGAAGGAACAAAGCTCGTCGCATTTTTCTTCATCGCCTCATAAGCCAGGTCCACATCAAAATCACGTATTCCTCTAAGATAAGTGTCCGCAATCACTATAACTACTGGATCACCAACCATCACATCAGTCTCCATTCCACCCAACTCCCATTTCGGAAGTCTTCCTCCCTCTTGATACATATCCAATATAGACTGGATCATTTCTGATTGATATTCAGGATAAACCAAGGAAAAGAAAGGATGAACATTTCGATAAGTATCCCACAAAGAAAAAACAGAGAAACGATTTCTTCCTTGTACATTCTTTGTCTGACCTGTTATGTAAGCGGGATAATCTCCATTAATATCATTTAATATATTAGGATGAATCAGCATATGATAAATCCCTGTATAAAACATCTGTTTATATTTTTCATTATTTCCTTCTACTTGTACCCTTGACAATTTATCATTCCACTTTCTATAAGCATCTTGGCATACTTTATCGAAATTAAATCCTTTTTGTTCATACTCTAAATTCATCCTCGCATTCTCGATACTAACATAAGAAATTCCTATTTTTATGACTATATCCTCTTCCTTTTCCAAATTATAAGAAAAGAACGCTCCAATATTATTACCACTATTATCACGAGTGAAAGAGTCTAAAATACGATTTTCCTGCCAACATCCAAACCGGTCAGGCTTTTTGTCCACTTGAACGACAAAATAAATCACACTCTGTTTCCCTGTTCCACAAAAATTACCAATCATCTTATGCCCCTCTAACTCTGTGGGAGAGTTCATTTTCAAGTACGCTCCTGGTATATCCGAGACTGATCGACCTGCGTCAAAGAGGATATGGGCTTCTCCTTTTGAAAAAGAAAAACGCTCAATTCCTGTCCGAAGAGTTGTTGACACTTCTGCTTTTATATCATATATCGGTAAATCAACACTATAATAACCAGCAACAGCTTTCTCATTCGCATACGAACAAGCATACTTATCAGGACTTATCTCAAGTTTCCCTGAAATAGGCATAATCGTAAGAGCACCAAGATCAGGACAACCGACTCCACTAAGATTAGTATGAGTAAAACCTGAGAAATAACGATTAGCATATACATATGTAGGATATGATTTTTCTCCAACCGTCAACGGCTCCGAAGAATTATTCGGACAAATAGACATCATACCAAACGGACACACTGCCCCCGGGTTCGTATTTCCTCCATTTGATGTACCAATAAACGGATTAACGTAATCCGCAAAATTACCCTTCATTTCTTGAGATTGTACTGTGTTAACAATTAAAAGAAAAAGAGACAAAATCACATGTTTTATAAATGTTTTCATTGTTGAATAGGTATTAATTTGTTAATGGAGGACGATGAATCTCTATCGCTTCAATAGGCACTATTCCATCTCCTGTTGGTATAATTTCCAATGTATGCGATTCATTTGTTAAGCCTTGGACAATTGTTGTTTTATGTACAATTGAAGGATCTTTTATTAGTGGAGCCTGATAGAGTTCCTTAAACAAAGGATAAACCTTCCATTTTACTTCAAACCCAGTATTTGCGATTTGCCCAAAATTATCTTTAATTCTTAAAAACATAAAATCTTCTTTATCTATGACAACTCGTCCCGATTTTGAGATGAAAGTCTCATCACTATTTCCGGAACCGTCAAATCCTGTTTTCGATCCATAGACACTAAATGTCCATATCGTAGAATCGGCATTCACCTTATCTACATGCATAGTCCATACCTCAGGAATCAAATCCTTGGAATGTCTAACCTGCCGTATTAATGGCCACCAAGTACCCGGTCCTGCACTTGGCCTAGTGATCGCATAAAGAGATGAGTAGCTTGAAACCGGTTTTCCATCTATCCGTATTTTAGCAGAACCTAATTTCTCAGAAGTAGGGATCATTCCAGCTATAATATCTATCCGATTTCCATGAAATTTAAGAACTAAACTATCATTAGAATTTTCTCCATAATAAACATCGTTCATTTTATTCCATACTCCCTTTTTAAATCGAACCGGACTATCAGATCTAGAATCTGTCGCAGTGTTTACATAATAAGTTTGAACTTGATTATACCAATTACTCGGGAATAATGTATTTAAACGAAGGTGCTTACCTATTAATTGAACTAACAACCAATTTCCATGTCGATTAGGATGTACATTATCTCGTAACAAATCTTTTGCTTCTAGATCATTATCTATCAAATAATAAGCCCATTCCTTTGTGACATCCACCAACTCACAATTATATTTATTTGCTATAAAATTCAAATAAGAATATGAGGATTCATTGTAATCAATTGTATTCTCGCTATTGATATGATGATTGAGTAATAATATATCCGCAGTCGTACGACTGCGGATATTGGAGAATATCGTTTCTAGCTCTCCATGCTCTTCTCCTCCATACACATGGAATATCACTAAATCACAACAAGTATCATACAAATCATGTTCTGCTGTTCGAACAAGTTGTTCACCTCCAAATCCTCCAATAGAACGATTGGTTATATTAAAAATAGCATTAGGATATTCTTTCTCTAAATACTCTCTCAAATTATCTGTAAATATTTTACTACCGGTAATAGATTGACCGTATATTAATATCGATACAGGTTGCCGTCTAGTTTTATGAACCGAACTTAGTAAAGTCATAAAACGTTGAATTCTTGATCCATACAGGAATTCTTCATTTCTTCTTTTTACTGTAGGTAAGATCTGGGTTAAAACCGTTTTCTCTTCATACTTATTTAGATACTCTAATTCAACTTCCTCTTGTGTCACGCTTTTTTGTTGGGCAAATATCGTTGATACCCTAAATTCAGATAAAAACAATAAAAGTACTATTACCCATTTCACTCTTATCTCTACCATATATCTACAATATAGTTTCATTCGTAAGTTTATAAAACACCATTAATAATTCGAATAGATTTTTCTGAAAGAAATACTCTCCAAAAGGCAATAAGCAATCGGCATCTGGCAGGTTTCCCTGCCAGATACAATCTTATAATCTCAAATCACCAAATAAAAAGCTATTAATAACCAGGTGTTTGAACCATACCTGGATGAGGATTTCCTTCTAATTCAAGAGAAGGAATTGGCATCGCATAGGTTCTATCATTCCAAACAATATTCGTCACACCTAATCCCGGTCCACAAACAGTTTTATAGAACTTAGCCTCTTGCTCACCTAAACGCAAACGACGTACATGTTCCCACCAATTCATTTCTCCAAAAGTCTCGATCCATCTCTCATATAACAATGGATTATTTGCCAAATGATCTGCAGGATCTACAGTTTTCGTTCTATCTGTCAAACTTTTATAATCTATTGGAGATGGAGAATCTACAGGATAGCCATAAGCTCTTCTTTTTACCTTATTAATATACTCCAACGCAACCTTCGGATCAGAATCTTTCATAATTTCCGCATACATTAAATAAATATCAGGAAGACGTTGGAAATAAATATTATATCCAGCAACATTACGGCTCTCTGCTGTTAAATGGCCATCTAGCCATTGATATTTACGTAACGGCCAACCATAGAACGTATTTGGATTATTACCTGTTTTACTTTCATCCATCTCCCACCATTTTCCAAATTCACATTGAGCAACCAAACGTGGAGCACTAACACCATCAATTTTCATCTTTACAGAATCCACATAAGGCTGTAGCGCACAAACGAACAAACGAGGATCCGGCCCGTTTTCCTCCCGTCCTAACAATTCTCTATGTTTACGTTGTTGAACCATATAAGAATCTTTCAACTTATAAGGTTCATCTGGATTACCCGTCGGCTGTAACTGAGAAAGAGGGGCAGGATCCGTATATCCAAAACGAGCTAAATTACGATCATGCATAAACTGATTACTATAGCACATAGAAACACGATCTCCACTGGGATTTACACAGAAAGGCGCATAAAACATAGATAAAGTAGTACCTGTATTTAACGCTCCATAAGTATCGCCCTTATCTGGATCTGCTCTATTTCCCATCTCATAGAACGATTCGTTATTATATTCGTACTCATCATAACCATTAAACATCATCTTATAACGATCATAGGGTTCCAGAAATTTTCCACTGTTATGAATACAATCTTCCAAATAAGTTTTAGCATTTTCTTTATCATCAACAAAAAAATACGCCTTAGCCAAAAATGCCTTAGCCGACCATTCCGTCACACGATGATTATCCGTTTGTCCTTTCAATAAAGAAACCGCTTTCTCCAAATCGTCAATGATCGCCTGATAACAATCCACCGTTTTCTCACGAGGAACTTGCATTTCTTCCATATTTTTTGGCAATTCATTAATGATAGGAATACCTACACCATCCATTTCTGGCCGCCCATAAAGAGTCAGCATATGCCATCTATAGAATGCCCTGAAAAATAAAATCTCCCCTTCATAATTATTTAAAGTCTCCACTTCTGAATTTGTCACTAACGTTTTGTATTTATTCACTCCATCCAGTGCTACATTTGAATAATAAACCCCCATACTCAATGCTTTCCAAGGATCTGTAGCAAACACATTTCCGGCAGAGATATTCCCAGAATGCATATCAATCCACTTTTGGTCATTACGCCATTGCTGATCAACCGTATGATCCAAACAATACATAACATAACCACCCCAATAACCACCTAAGAAGCACCAATGATGTTGCGCTCCATAAACAGATGCGACCAATAGATTCACATGTTCTAATTTAGTCGGGAAATTATCCGCAGATATGGAACCAGTATCCTCGATTTGTAAATAATCCTGGCAACCAGTAAATGACAAGGTCAAAATACCGCACGCTACTAAAATTTTAGATTTGAATGTTTTTATCGTGTTTTTCATCTCGTCTTGATTTTATAATTAGAAATTAACATCTACCCCAAATGAAATCATTTTACTCTGTGGAAACTGGTATATACTATATCCACTATAAGCTGTCTTATTTCCACTAAATTCCGGATCCAATCCAGAGAACTTAGTAAAAGTCAATAAATTATACCCTGTAACATAAAATCTTAGATGATTCAAAAAGAGTTTTTTTGATACTTTTTTAGGCAAAGTATACCCCAATGTCAAACTCTTCAGTTTTAGATAAGAACCATCTTCTACAATATAATCAGAATAATAAGAATAGTTACGATTAGGATCTTTAATAATTGCTCCTGTAGTAGGATCCACCGCAACTACACGAGGTTGATCTGTCAGACCATTTCCCAAGAAAAAAGAGGAATTAAAAATATCATAAGTCGTTGTCCAGTCATCCACGAATGATTCTTGGAATGATTTCGAATAATTCATGATTTCACGTCCAGCCACACCAACAAAGTTCGCCGACAAATCAAAACCCTTATATCCTAAATCAATATTGAAACCATATGTAATATCCGGCCACGGGCTGCCGATGAACGTTCTATCATCATTCGTAATTGTACCATCACCATTCAAATCTACAAATTTCAAATCTCCAACACCAGTTAATGCTGATGAATAATACTCATGTCCATTTTCTCTAGCTTTTGCGTTTAAAGCATCGATTTCTGCCTGGCTTGTGATTAATCCATCTGTTTTTAACCCCCAAAGCATACCTATAGGACTATTATTTATTGTCTTAAATGGTCTATCACTTCCGGATGCATCAAACGGATACTCTCCTCCGTCATAAATATAAGCTGTCGGTAATCCTAAATCAACCACCTTATTCTTATTCTGAGAAAGATTTACAGAAAGTCCATAACGAAAATCTCCGATATTGTCACGCCAAGCAAGCAATAATTCCCATCCTTTGTTATCAATCCGTCCAATATTAACCGGCATACCTTGAGGACCATCATTCTTTTGAGTAATACCAGCCGACAAAGGAGTAGGTAAGCTATATATCATATCTTTTGTTTTCCGAATATAATAATCAAAAGATCCTGTCAATCGATTATTGAACAATCCGAAATCCAACCCCACGTCAGTAGTATAAATAGATTCCCACTTAATATCCTCATTGATTACCTTAATATTGCTATAACCAGACGATACGTTTACTCCATCAAAAGAGTGCAATGTCAGACTTGAATAAGAAGGACTATACATAAAAGCCCCCAACGCAGCATCATTACCTAAGATACCCCAACTAAAACGAGGTTTCAATGATGCCACCCAATCAATGTTAGCATTTTTAAAGAATGATTCCTCATGCAACTTCCATCCTACAGACGCAGAGGGGAAAGTACCCCAACGATTATTCGGCCCAAATTTAGGAGAACCATCTCTACGAAGATTGACAGTCAACAAATAACGATTATCAAACACATAATTTACACGCCCAAACAAGGATAAGTAACGATCCCTACCTATACCTCCCCATGCGGATTTATTATTATTTACCGATAAAGCGAATGACTCAGGATCCTCTACCGGGAAATCCGTAGCTTGGGCACCAACATTAGCTCCTAAATAATACTTTGCCTCATAGCCGATCAATGCCTTAAACTCATGCTTTTCCGCAAATGTTTTCGCATAATCCAGCGTCATTGTCAATGTATAATTTTCATCATAGTTCAATCCCTTCGTGTAATTTCCTTTTTGAATGTTTCTAGGCGTATAATCATCTTTTTTCAAATTATCATCAAAACCAGATCCTGTACTTGCTGCTCCTGTCACATTGAATTTTAGTCCTTCTAATATATTCCAATCAATGTATAGGTCAGCGTCCACCTTTGCGCTAGCGCGTCTATTCTTATTCAAGAAAAGAGCCGCTACTGGGTTAGTACCAGAAAACTCTATACCTGTAGGGACTGAACTAAACGTACCATCCTCATTATAAACAGACATATAAGGCAATGTCCTCCATGGGAGTGCGGTCGTAAACGAACTATTTCTAAACCGAGCAAGATAAACTCTGGTACCTATCGTAAAGGCTTTACTAATCTTATAATCTACGTTCAATCGAGCCGCTATACGTTCCCAATAATTATTTTCTTGAATTCCATCCTCTCGATTGTAGGACGTAGACAAATAGTATTTGATTTTCTCACTACCACCAGTCAAAGACAAATTATATCTCTGTTCCATTCCGGTACTAAACAATTCTTTCATCCAATCTGTATCAGGTAAAGATGAATGATCATCCCAAATCGCATAATCTTGACCATAAGCACGACGAGCACGAATATAATCTGAGGTATGCAACATGTTATATTCTCCACTTAGGCTTTTGAACCCCACATTCGCTGAAAAGTCAAATTGAGGCTTTGAATTAAAGGCACCTTTCTTAGTTGTAATCAACACAACACCTCCGGCAGCCTTCGCTCCATAAATAGCAGCGGCACTAGCATCCTTGATAATCTCTATTGACTCAATATCTTTCATGTTATAATCAACACCTCCTCCTCGTGCTACACCATCAATCACAAATAGAGGTCCTAAGCCATTAATAGATCCTATACCACGAATAACAATATCCGATCCCGCACCAGCAGAACCATTACTTTTATTCACCATTACACCTGCTACTTTTCCTTGAAGTGCTTCTTCAACAGAGTTTACTGGAAGATTTTTAATTTCCGATGCCTTTATAGAAGCAATGGATCCTGTCAAATCTGATTTTTTCTGGGTACCATAACCAACTACGACTACCTCATCCAATTTCTCCGCATCCTCTTGAAGTACAATCTCCAAATTTGACCGATTACCTATTTTTACCTGTTGTTCTTTATAACCGACATAAGAAACTACAAGGATGGCATTATCGAACACATTCAAGCTGAACTGGCCATCAATATTGGTAATCGTTCCATTAGTGGTACCTTTCTCTACAACATTAGCACCTATAATAGGATTGCCTTCTTCATCCTTAATACTGCCCAAAATAGATTTTTTTACTTGTTGTGTATCTTCTATTTGGGTAATTTTTGATAACACGATATAGTTATCCGAGAGTTCATATTTTAGGTTTCTAGTCCCTAAAACCTCATCTAGTATCTCCGCAACCTTGGCCTTTTTCTTACTTAGGGTAACGTTAAAATTGGAGTTGATCTCACTCGTGCTATACACGATCAAATAATCAGTTTGTTGCTCGATCTCTTTAAATAAGTCCTCTATAGAAAGATCATTAGATCGAAGTTCAACTACCGCATTCTGAGCCTCACTATTAACAGCAAATAGGTTTGAGGCAAATATAAGTATCAGTAAAAAGGTTATTTTCATAACTCTGAATGCTTTTTTGATTTTTTTGTGGCACACTTTATGCGTTAACAAAGAATTTATTTTCATACCTTTGTTTTGTTAAGTAAATACTATTTTTAATCTCAATGGGTTTACTTTTCACAAATCGGTAGATGCGGGAACATCTGCCGATTTATTTTTTCTTTATTCACGGACTCATAGGCTTTCCAAATTTATATGTTAACAACTAATAGTTCAAACCCTATCACTTAGATAACGTAATCTGGTTTAACTCTTCATCTTTCTCTATTTTAAATTTATGTATTTTTTGTATCACTTGTAAGATGGTCAAGATACCATCTCGCTGACGGAATTTTCCGACATACTCATAATCAAGGATCTCCGGATCTTTCACGTTAATCCTTACATCATAATATAATTCCAGTTTCTCGATGATCTTACCCAATTTTTGCTTCTTAAACGTATACAACCCTTCACGCCAAAGTAAGATATCCGGATCCATCTCTTTTAGCTCCAACTTCTTGCCGTTTTGTACAAGGCATTGTCCCGGCAACATAATCAATCCGTTTGTCTCCGCACCCGGAAAATAAGTTTTCACTGAACCTTTTTGTAAATACACTTCTATATTCCCCGAAGACGGATAACTAGAGACATTGAATTCCGTGCCTAAAGCTCTCACATCGATAGTAGATGTCGATACAATGAAAGGGACTTCTTTATTCGGAGCTACCACAAAATAGCCTTCTCCGGAAAGGGAGACCCTTCGCTCATTGGTAAAGGTGGAAGGATAAGATAGTCTGGAACCCGCATTCAGCCAGGCTTTAGAGCCATCGGGCAATGTCAATTCCGCACGTTGGCCGGCAGGGACATACAGTTCTTGATTCAATGCTATCATCTCCGACTGACCGGAACGGGAATAATAATAAAAGGCCAACATCCATGAAGCAAGTATCGAGATAATCCATATAGCAGCATATTTACTCCAACGACGCATGAAAAATTTACGTCTTTGGTGATCTGCCAATTGCTTAAAATGATTGTATTTCATTTTACCAAGCCCCTTGTCTGCGGCGGCATCTTGCAAGCCCAATAAACTGTGCAATTGCTGATACTCTATCATACGAGACTTTAAGGTTGGGTCATGATACGCCTCATCCAGAAGAGCTTTCTCTTCCTTCTTGTCTAGTTCACCTTGATAATATTTAATGATTCGTTCGTCCACTTTACCGCTTGTTTTATTAAGTAAACGAACAATGGGGAAAAATCCCCTAAAAGAATTTTATCTTTTTTCTGCTTTTTTGAAAAAGTCAGGAAAAGAAGAAAAGCAAAAGCGGTAGATAGTCCTTTAATTCCTCTTTTAGCCTTTTATAGGCAATGGTCATTTGGTTTTCCACGGTCTTTACAGAGATACAAAGCTCTTCCGCTATCTCTTTTTGCTTTTTTCCTTCTAGCTTGCTTTTTATAAAGATCTCCCGACAACGTTCGGGCAGGGAATTAAGGGCATTTTGGATTACCTCCTCCAATTTCTGCTCCGAAGTCCAATTCGTATCGAAAGATTCCAAAGAATCGAACTTTATCCGCAGAGACAGATCGAACTCTTCTTGCATCTTTTGAGCCACCTCTTGTTCCAATAATTTATGACGGAGATAATCAATACATTTATTCTTAATAGAGGTAAATAGATAGGCAACTTGATTTATTTGCCCATTAAACAAGGTTTGTTTCTGATAAAGATCCAGAAAAACATCTTGTGTAATATTTTCGGCATCTTCCTCCGAGAGAACATATTCCCGAGCGAAGCATTTTGCCCGGGAATACCAATTTATGTAAAAATGTTCGAAATCCATCCTTAATCTATCTTTATTCCTGTCTCGCAAATATAATATTAATTTCAAGACAACCTTAAAGATTGATAATTTTCACATAAGCCGAGAAAGCTCAAAATCACTCATAAATCAAGCAAAACAACCGTTCCGGCGCAAGTACCTCATTAGCCACCTCAAGGATTTGCCCGGCGGTTATTTTCTCGATCTGGGCGAATACTTCAGGGAGGGTGTCGTAACGGTTGTAATGGAGGTAGCTTTTTCCTAAGCCAAGGAAAAGGCCCTCCCGGTTATCGCCCGACACGCCCAGTTGGCCGATTACCTGCTTCTTGGCGGCGGCTAATTGAGTGGCGGACAGCTTTACGTCACGTAAACGGGCCAATTCCTTATGCACCAAACGCATCGCTTTCTCACGGTTCTTCGGGTCTGTCCCGAAATAGATACTGGCTAGTCCGGTATCGGTATAAGAGGTTATATTGGATTCTACGTTATAGACCAAGCCATGCTTTTCCCGCAAGGAGACATTCAAGCGGTTATTCATGCCCGGACCACCTAAGATATTGTTCAACAAGAACAAAGGGATACGTTTTTTGTCGTGCATACTGAAAGCCCGGCCACCGATCAGTACATGGGCTTGATGGGTATCTTTATGGATCTGGCGTACGCAAGCCTCGATGGGGTCCGGAGCTTTCCGGATCCGTTCAGCCATCGGGAAAGAGATATCGCTTAAAGCGGATTCCGCTGATTTCAAGATCTTCTTGAAGTCTTTTCGTCCCATCGAGAAGAACACCATATTCTCCGGGGCGTAAAAACGACGCATGAAAGAACGACCGGACTCGGAGTCAAAGCGAAGAAGAGATTCCTCATCCCCTAAGATATTATGCCCGAGGGTATGACCCTTATAAAGCAAGTTCTCAAACTCGTCGAATATAAGTTCCGAAGGACTATCCTCATACGAATTGATCTCATCCAAGATGACATCTACCTCCTTCTCGATCTCCTGTTTGGGGAATTGGGAATGGAAAACCAGATCGGTCAATAGCTCAAACGCCCGGCCAAAATCCTCCTCCATAAAAATGGAATAAACAAAGGTCTCTTCCTTCGTCGTATAGGCATTCAACTCCCCTCCTACGTTCTCCATACGGTTCAGGATATGCCACGCTTTCCGTTTCTCCGTACCTTTGAAGATCATGTGTTCAACGAAATGCGCCAAGCCAAATTCATCCTCGTTCTCATCCCGTGTACCGGCGTTCACGGCGAAACCGCAGTAAGAGACCGGGGAATTAACCGGGAGATGTACCATGCGAAGTCCATTCGGCAATGTATGAGCGATATAATCCATTTTCCTTCTTGTTTGTATCAGCCCGCAAAGGTACGAAAGACTTTCCGGAAAAACATGTACGTCTTTTTCAAAAAACATGTACGTGTTTCCGGAAAAAGACGTACGTGTTTTTTTCGATCTATTTGCCTCCTTGGAAAAAATACCTACATTTGTGTAAATTAAACAGATAAGGCTATGGGAAATATCGTCCGAAAATTACCGATAGGCATACAGAGTTTTGACAAACTACGTACAGAGAACTATTTGTATGTTGACAAGACCGAGTTCATTTATCAAATGGCATACCAAGGTGTCCCTTATTTCCTAAGCCGCCCCCGGCGATTCGGGAAAAGCTTGCTGCTATCGACATTCAAGGCATATTTCGAGGGGAAGAAAGAATTGTTCCGGGGATTAGCCATAGAGAAACTAGAGACCGAGTGGAAAGAGCATCCGGTACTTCATTTCAGCCTCAACGCCGAGTTGTACGATAGCCGCAAGGCATTGGAGAATATGCTGGAACGCCAGTTGAGGGAATGGGAAAAAATATATGATACCGGAGGAGAGGGTATCACCTATTCCGGACGGTTCATGACCATCATACGAAGGGCGGCGGAGATAACCGGAAGGAAGGTGGTCGTACTGATCGACGAGTACGATAAGCCATTACTTAGGAACCTGCACAACGAAGAGCTACAGAACGAGTTCCGGGAATTATTGACCGCTTTCTATACGGTCCTCAAAGATGCCGATCCTTGGCTGCGCTTCGTATTCATAACCGGTGTCACCAAGTTCGCGCAAGTCGGTATTTTCAGCAACCTAAATCATTTGAACGACATCAGCCTAGCCCCGCAATACGCGGCCCTTTGTGGCATGACATTGCCCGAGATCGAGGCGACTTTCCAGCCGGAGCTTTATGCCTTGGCCGAGGCGAATAAGCTTTCATACGAAGATACCATCGAGAAAATTACACGCCGATACGACGGCTACCATTTTGATTTCCGCAGCGGTATCACCCTTTATAACCCGTTTAGCGTATTGAACGTGTTGAGTAAACAGGTCTTTTACGACTATTGGTTTGCTTCCGGTACCCCGACATTCTTGGCGGAGATGTTACGGAAAACGAATTACGATATACGGGAGCTGGACGGGATAGAGGTATCCGAGGTATCCCTTTCGGACGATCGGGCGAACATCAATAATCCCGTGCCCATGATTTATCAAAGCGGATATTTGACAATCAAAAGCTACGATGAACGTTTTCGGTTATATACGTTAGGATACCCGAATGAGGAAGTTAAATATGGATTTTTGAATTTTGTAGCCTCCATGTATGCGCATTTACCGGAAACCGAGACTCCCTTTTATATCGGAAAGTTCATTCAAGAGCTGGAAAGCGGAAACACCGAGGCTTTCCTCACCCGCCTAAAGGCTTTCTTCGCCGACATACCCTACGAGCTGAATGACCGGACCGAGCGTCATTACCAAGTGGTTTTCTACATCGTATTCAAGCTACTAGGACAATTCACCGAGGCCGAGGTACGTTCGGCCCAAGGACGTGCCGATGCCATTGTAAAAACTCCTCGCTACATCTACGTATTCGAGTTTAAGCTGAGAGGTACGGCGGAAGAGGCGATTCGGCAAATCGACGATCGAGGCTATCTGATTCCTTATACGGCCGACGAACGGGAAGTAGTCAAAGTGGGGGTCGCTTTCGACGCAGCCACTCGCAACTTAGGTGAATGGCTGATTGAAAAAACATTGTAATTCTATGAGAAACATGAAAATAATAACCTGTTTACTAACAATCACTTCCTTGGTTTTTACCGCTTGTGGAGGAGGAAGTAATGATATAGAGAAAGCGAAAAGCGTAGCGACCACGGAACATTTAAAGCGATACACCGAGGCCATCTCGCATGACTCCTGCCAAGGCCGTAAACCATTCTCGGAAGGGGCCGACCGTGCGGTGAACTATATCGCTCACCAAATGAAAGAGGTTGGGCTGAAACCCATCAACGGCGATTCTTATTTCCAACAGGTTAATATCATATCCTCACGCACACGATGCCCGGACCCGATGGTCCTAAAGACCCCGAAAGGGAAAATCCCCTTAGATTGGTTGGAAGGTTACACCGCTTTCTCCGCACGGATCGAGCCGGAGATCGATATAGACAACGCAGAACTGGTATTCGCCGGCTATGGGATCGTAGCCCCCGAGTATGGGAAAAATGATTTCGAGGGAATCGAGAACCCGCAGGATAAAGTAGCGGTCGTTATCGTAAATGACCCGGGACTCGGAAGCGACAACACGGATTATTTTAACGGTGATATCATGACCTATTACGGTCGTTGGATGTATAAATTCGAGGAGGGCGCCCGACAGGGATTAAAAGGAGTTTTGATCATCCATGAAGACCGGGGAGCGGGCTATCCTTGGTCGGTCGTACGAGCTTCCGCCCAATCTAAGATGTATGTGGACAGCGATAGCGATGCCTATCATTGCCCGCTAAACGGCTGGATCCAATTCAATGCCGCCAAGCAATTGCTGGCCGATAATGGCTACGACATTGACCAACTAATCGAGCAATCTAAATCGCCAGACTTCAAGCCCATCTCCTTGAAATCTACGGTAACCGTCTCGATGAGGAACACCTTCGACCGCCAGCAAAGCCCCAACGTAATCGGTTATATTCCCGGTAGCGGGAACACGGATGAGAGTGTTATTTATCTAGGCCATTGGGACCATCTAGGCTATGGAGCACCGATCAACGGCGACAGTATCATCAACGGCGCTACCGATAACGCCGTAGCCATCGCATGGATGCTCGAGATGGCACGTTGTTTCAATGCCTTGAAAGAGAAACCCCGCCGGAATATCGTCTTCCTCTCCCCTACTTGCGAGGAGACCGGATTCCTCGGTACGAAATACTATGTGGAGCCCCCGTTGTTCCCGATTGATAAGATAGCCGCCGTAATCAATCTGGATGTCTTCCCGCTATGGGGCGAGAACAACGATGTCACGATCACCGGATACGGCAACTCCGAGCTGGATGATACCCTAGCCGAGCTAGCGAAGAAATACAACCGTTACATCATGCCCGACCCCGACGCTTATAACGGGATGTTCTATCGCTCCGACCATTTCCCTTTCGTACAAAAAGGCATCCCGGCCATGTTCGCCAAAGGTTGGAACGACAACCGCAAACAGGGTAAGGAGTGGGCCAAAGAGCATATCGCACATTATTGGGCGGAAACTTACCACAAACCGACCGACCAGACCCATCCCGACACGGATGATTACAGTGGTCTGTTACAAGAAGTACAATTATTCTTCGACCTCGGTTATAAACTGGCACAAGATACCGGATACCCGAAATGGAAGCCGAAGTCCGAATTCGCAAACGTCTTAAAAAGATAAATTGTCTGAAATAGATGATGCCAATATCAGTAAATATAAATACTTTCGCGATCGTTATTCAGGCAGGAATGCCGTAAAACAATCAATCAACAATATGGTAAACGAAAATATCACCTCTTTATTGGAGCAGGAAGCGGAAGCGGTTCGCAACATACCCGTTACACCCGGATATGAGGAAGCGGTATCGCTTATAGTGAAACATGTACACGACCTAGGTGGAAAACTGATCATGAGTGGAATGGGTAAAGCCGGGCAAATCGCCTTGAATATCGCTACCACCTTTAGCTCGACCGGTACACCTGCTTTTTTCTTACATCCCAGCGAGGCACAACACGGAGATCTGGGAATCGTATGCAAGAACGATATCATGTTATTGATCTCCAACTCAGGAAAGACACGTGAACTGGTGGAATTGGTAGATCTCACGAGGGGTTTGGTGCCAGACATGAAATTTATCGTTATCACCAGTAACCCGGATAGTCCTCTAGCCGCCGAGGCGAACGTATGCCTGTTGACCGGCGCTCCCAAGGAAGTTTGCCCGTTAGGCCTTACGCCGACTACCTCCACGACCGTCATGACGGTAATAGGCGATATCCTCGTGGTCGGAACCATGAAGCGTATCCATTTCACCAACAAGGATTACGCCAAGCGCCATCACGGGGGCTACTTAGGCTCCAAGAGCCGTGAGCTAAGCAAGAACGAATAACAAACCAGTATATAGTCATGAGAAAAGTCTTTGGTATAGGAGAAACCATCCTCGATATCATTTTCAGGAACGACCAACCACAGAAGGCCGTTCCCGGTGGCTCCGTCTTCAACGGATTGATATCATTAGGTCGATTGAATGTCCCCGTATCCTTTATCAGCGAGCTGGGCAACGACCGGGTTGGTGACATGATTCGGGATTTCATGGAAGATAACCACATCACGACCGAGTTCGTAGACCGTTTCCCCGATGGGAAAAGTCCTATATCACTCGCTTTTCTGGACGACGATAAGAACGCTAATTATATCTTCTACAAGGATTACCCGGCGCAACGGCTGGAGGTGCCCCTGCCTAAGATCGAGAAAGACGATATTTTCGTGTTTGGCTCTTATTATTCCCTGAACCCGGTCTTGCGGACTCGTATGGTAGAATTTCTGCAATACGCCCAAGAACGGAAAGCGATCATCTATTACGATCCCAATTTCCGCAAGGCACACGCTCATGAGGCGATCCGCCTCATGCCTACCGTACTGGAAAATCTGGAATTCGCCGACATCGTCCGGGGCTCGGACGAGGACTTCCAGAACCTTTATGGCAAGAGCGACGCACAGGAGGTTTACAAAGAGCATATTCAGTTTTATTGTGATCGTTTCTTAACAACTCACGGGGCAAACGGAGTCAATCTCCACACCCGTAATTTCACACGACATTTCGATTCCCCGCAAATCCAGCCGCTTAGTACCATCGGCGCCGGCGACAATTTTAACGCGGGTATTATCTACGGACTTCTAAAGTATGACGTACGCCATGCCGACCTTCCCTCTCTGGATCAGGATACTTGGGGAAAAATCATCCGCTGCGGAATGGACCTCGCCTCCGAGGTTTGCCAAAGCTATGATAATTATATATCCAAGGAGTTCGCGGCGAAGTATGTTAGTCAGTCTTAAATATCATTAATGAAGAAGCGGGAAAAACTTGTTTTACTATCTTTGTAAGGAAAGCTTATTATCATAGAAGACAATGTTAGGAAAGATTCTCTCTCTATTCGCCAGTGTGATCCTGTTAGTGGGTTGTTCCTCTAACGCACCCGACATACGAGCTATTTGCCTACGTGATGACATCGGAAATTACGTGATAAAATGGGAAACCGATCCGGTAATGGAGGGGATTGTCAAGATGACCGTGTCCGACAACCCGGATCTTTTCACCAACGAGTCCCCGATCATTTACGCCAACATCAAGGATGGCGTAGCTACTTACATCACGAACGATAATATATCACGTAAGTATTTCCGCCTTTCTTTTAATGATAAATACCCACGGATCATCGGGGCACGCTCGGCGGTTATGGATAGCGTACAGAATTTCCGGGATCTAGGCGGTTATACCTCTACAAACGGGAAGACGGTGAAATGGGGCAAGGTATTTCGCTCCGGCGAGTTAAGCAGCTTGAGCGAATGGGACTCCATCCGATTGGATAATCTAGGGATCAAGACCATCATCGACCTCCGTACGAACCAAGAAACCCTCACCGCCCCTATCAAATATACGAAAGCAAATATCCTGCAAATCCCCATCTCGGTCGGCAAGATCGCCGATGCCCCCCAACGTGTTATCGAGGGACGAATGCGGAAAGGAGACGCCGGGGTATATATGGAAGACGAGTACCTGCAATTCGTGACAGATAATACCGATCAGTTCGCCAAGGTACTGGAACAGTTCCAGAACGAGGATAATTACCCCATTCTCATCAGTTGTTCCTACGGAAAGGATCGTACCGGGTTTCTCACCGCCATGTTACTCGCCGCCTTGGATATTCCCCGGGACGCCATCATGGAAGACTACTTGACATCCAATCAATATATCGATACGAGTCATTTAGCTGATATCGTGAAACATCTCTCCACAGACGCCCAAGAAAGCATTACGGTCTTCCTTACGGCCAACGAGGGGCTCATGGACCTAGCTTTCCATAAAATCAAGAAAGAGTACGGTTCCACCGAGAAATATTTGTCGAAAGGATTACGTCTTACTGATAAGAAACGTGAAAGGCTAAAAGATATATTACTTTATTGATATGAATCCGAATTATTTACGTACCTTTGCGGCCACTGAATATTATCATATATACACAATCGCATTTTGAAAACATTTGAAGAATTAGGAGTTGCCGCACCGATATTAAAGGCAATTCAAGAGATGGGCTACGAATCGCCCATGCCGGTACAGGAAGAAGTGATTCCTTTCTTACTGGGAGAAGATAACGACGTAATCGCATTGGCACAAACAGGAACCGGCAAGACAGCCGCCTACGGCCTGCCGATCCTGCAAAAGATCAATGTCTCTCAATATCAGCCTCAAGCGCTTATCCTTTGTCCGACACGCGAGCTTTGCCTACAGATAGCGGACGATTTGAACGATTATTCTAAATACATCGATAACCTGAAGGTTCTCCCTGTATACGGAGGTTCCAGTATAGAGAGCCAGATCAAGACACTGAAGAGAGGCGTACACGTGGTAGTGGCTACCCCGGGACGGTTGATCGACTTGATGAACCGCAAGACGGTTGACTTAAGCAACGTAAAGAACGTCATTCTCGATGAGGCGGACGAGATGTTGAACATGGGTTTCACCGACAGTATCAACGAGATCTTGGCGGCTATACCGGAAAACCGCAATATGCTGCTCTTCTCCGCTACCATGCCGAAAGAGATTGCCTCTATCACCAAGAAATACATGAAGGACCCGAAAGAGATCGTCATTGGCAGGAAGAACGAGGGAAACAAGAATATCCGCGATATCTATTACATGGTTCGTGCGCAGGATAAATATCTCGCGTTGAAACGTCTAGCCGATTATTACCCGAACATCTACGGTATCATCTTCTGCCGTACCCGTAAGGAGACACAGGAGATCGCCGATAAATTGATTCAAGACGGCTATAACGCCGATTCCTTGCACGGCGAGCTGAGCCAAGCGCAACGTGACTACGTGATGCAGAAGTTCCGTATCAAGAATATCCAGTTATTGGTCGCTACGGACGTAGCCGCACGTGGTTTGGACGTGGATGACTTAACCCATGTAATCAATTACGGTCTGCCGGATGAGGTAGAATCTTATACCCACCGCCGCGGACGTACGGGCCGTGCGGGAAAAACGGGTATCGCTATCTCTATCTGCCACGTAAGGGAAAAAGGCAAGATCCGCGAGATCGAACGAATCATCAACAAGAAATTCGATAAAGGCGAGATGCCTACCGGTGAGCAAATCTGTGAGAAGCAATTGTTCAACTTGGTGGACCAGATCGAGAAAGTGAAAGTGAACGAGGAGGAAATCGCTAGTTTGATGCCTTCTATCTACCGTAAATTGGAATGGCTGGATAAGGAAGATATCATCAAGCGTGTCGTATCCTTGGAGTTCAACCGGATGATCGACTATTATAAAGATAACGATGATATCGAGGTTGTAGACGAGAGCGCCCCAAGAGAAAGAGGCAAACGTGGTGGTAGAGGCGAAGCGGAAGAAGGCTACACCCGTTTCTTTATCAACTTTGGAAAGACAGACGAGCTTACGCCTCCTCAACTTATAGAGTTGGTTAATAAGTGTGTACCGGGTAAGGTCCGTATCGGTCGTATCGACTTACGTGATAATTTCTCATTCTTCGAGGTAGAAGAGGGAGAAGCCAACCGTGTCATGGACTCGATGAACGGCTTCGAGGTAGACGGACGACGTATCTCCGTAGAACCGGCGCAAGCGAAAGGCGAAGGTGGAAAAGGCAGTCGTGGTAGCCGTGGAGGTAGCCGTAGCGGAAACGGTTTCAGAGACCGACGGGATAGCGGTAGAGGAGGCAGAGACAGCCGCCGGGAAAGCGACCGTGGCGGCAGACGTTCCAGCCGTAGCGATGACAAGCCGAAGCGTAAATTCTACGATGACGCTCCTCGTAGCAGGAAGAAACGTAAGTAACATACAACTTATACATAATTTATCAAAGAAGCGTGGTTCGTTTATTACGGATCACGCTTCTTTTATTGTATATTTACAGCCAGAAAATCACAGTCAATCACAAATTCAAAGATAAGTCACATGAAGACACTGCTTAAACATCTTTCCTGCTTTTGCCTCTTCTTTATATTCGGAACAAACTATGCCATAGCGCAAAACTACCAACATGATTTTGACCAAGTCGTAAAGAAGGTAGATGACCTCCTATGGTACGAGAAAGTGGGCGACATCGCCCATATCGACAAAGTCTACCTTTGCGGTCCCGCCCGTTGGAAAGAAACGAATCCTACCGGGATGAGCGCCGGAAACGAACTGAAGTTCTGGACTTATATCTTCATCCCTAAAAATGTGGATCCCGACAAGAAATATCCTTTGATCGTTCTCCCGCACAGTGGCGTACACGCTGATTTCAATACGTATTACGCCCATATCGTCCGTGAACTGATCACCCAAGAATACATCGTGGTCTCCGCCGAATACCGGGGTAGCACGGGGTATGGCAAGGCTACTTACGATAATATCGATTACGGAGGATTAGAAAACGAGGATGTCTACGTCAGCCGCAATTACATGGTAGAGAATTTCGATATCGTAGATGCCAATCGTATCGGCATCATGGGATGGAGCCACGGGGGAATGATCACACTGATGAACCTCTTCACCTACCCCGGTAAATATAAATGCGGTTTCGCCGGAGTACCGGTAAGCGACGTGATCATGCGCATGGGATATTCCACCGATGATTATCGGAAAATCTTCTCCGACGAGGGCCATATCGGGAAGACTCCCCGGGAGGATATGGCGGAATACAAACGCCGCTCACCGGTCTGGCATGCGGAAAAACTACAAGATCCCCTGCTCATCCATACCAATACTAGCGATGATGACGTGAACGTAGTGGAAGTAGAGCATATGATACGTGCTCTCAAGGCCGAAGGAAAGAAGTTCGACTACAAAATATTCGACCGTGCTCCCGGTGCCCATAGCTTCGACCGGACCGACACGAAACAAGCTTCCGAGATACGACTCGGCATCTACCAGTTCCTCGCCAAGCATCTAAAACCCAATAAGCCATTCAAATCCGTAAAAGACGTACGAAAAGCTGCCTACAAATTTAATTGATACAAACATCTAAATAACACAAGAAATATGAAGAAACTTTTTACCTATGTTCTTATGCTTTGCGCCAGCCTATCTGTTTCGGTGGCGCAACAAATCCAGTATCCGGAGCCGATCTTGAACCCGGAGAGTTGTACGAGTATCATGGTCGGCAAAAAAGCCTCGGCGGATGGTTCCGTGATGACCAGCCACACCTGCGATAGCAATTACCGCACTTGGATGGATATCGTACCTTCCGCCTCGTACGATCACGATACGACAACCACGGTCTATACCGGACGTATGCATACCGAATACGCCGAGGGAACCCGGGGGATGATCGCAAAAGGAACGCTGCCCGAAGCGCGGTCTACGTATCAATTCCTCAACACCGCCTATCCCTGCCTCAACGAGAAGCAGTTGGGTATCGGCGAGACAACGATCACCGGCCGGAAAGCCCTTGTCAACAAGAAAGGTATGTTCATGATCGAGGAACTTCAGCGAATCGCCTTGCAACGTTGCACGACCGCCCGTGACGCGATCCGCTTAATGGGCGAGTTGATCGAGAAATACGGATATGGCGACTGGGGCGAGTGCCTTACGATAGCGGATCCGAAAGAGGTATGGCATTTCGAGGTCTTCGGCGAGGGTCCGGATAAGATCGGTGGCGTATGGGCGGCGATCCGCATCCCCGACGATCATGTGGGCGTATCGGCCAATATCCCCCGTATCTCCAAGGTAGATCCGAGCGACAAGGAGAATTGCATGGCTTCCGCCAACGTATTCGAGGTAGCCAAGCGCATGGGCTTCTGGGACGGGAAGAAACCGTTCCGCTTCTGGGAGGCCTATGGCGGCGGGAACTATTCGGGAGAATTGAAATCCTTCAGCATCCGCGAGTTTTTCATTTTGAATAAGCTGGCGCCATCCTTGCATCTTTCTTATGATGCCGAGGAACTTCCGATCAGCGTAAAACCGGAAAAACCGGTTGACGTGACCGACGTGATGGCCCTTCTCTCCGAGACGTATGAGGGGACGGAATATGATATGACGAAGAACCTGAAAGTCGCCGTCAAGAAAAAAGATAGTAACGAGACAGATACCATTATCAGCCCGGTAGCGAATCCGTGGATGACTACGGATATGGTAAACATGTTAAACGGACTCAGACCGGATGCCGTGAAACGCTACCGCCTTGTAGCCGTGCCGCAATGCTCCTACTCTACCGTGATCCAATTGCGTGACTGGCTGCCCGACGCGGTAGGCGGCGTGGTTTGGATGGCCTATGATAATCCCGGACAAAGCCCCCGCATCCCCATCTTCTGTGGGACGAAAGATCTCCCGGCTTGCTTCAAGGTTTGCGGACAGTACCGTTACCGGGAAGATGCCGCCGTATGGGCTTTCCGTCGTGCCAACAAACTCGCCACCGTACGTTGGGGAGCGACTAAAGATCGTATGAAAGCATCTATCGCCCATTTTACGGAGAAAGGGCAGACAGAACTTCCTTTCGTAGAGAGCCGTTACAAAGAGATTCTTACCCAACAAGGTGAGGAGGCCGCAAAAGAATACCTAACCGGATATACCGCCGATTTCGCCGGAGCCACGATGCTACGCTGGAGAGAAATGGGAGACTCATTCTGGACCCAATTCGAAAGAGGCTTCTAATCACCACATCCGATAGTAAAGACGAGGCACGCCCCGTCTCTACAATAATAATATAAACTTAAATTCATATACAATGAGAACATTCATTCTATCATGCGCCTTAGCGTTAGGTTCCTTGAGCACATTCGCCCAAGGCTACCAATTTACGGATGTAGTAAAGGTACCCGCCACGCCAGTCAAGAATCAAGCATCCACGGGAACCTGCTGGTGTTTCGCCACGACCTCTTTCATGGAGTCCGAATTACTCCGTATGGGAAAAGGGACGTACGATCTCTCCGAGATGTTTATCGTCCGCCAGAAATACATGAACCAGTTGCAGGATAATTATGTCCGCCAAGGTAGAGGTAATATCGGTCAAGGAAGTCTCTCCCACACCTTCATGAACGCTTTCAACCAAGTAGGTATCGTTCCTGAAGAGGTGTACTCGGGTATCAACTACGATTCCGACCGGCACAATCATGCCGAGATGGTAAAATACATCAAGGCAATCGCAACGACCGCCGTGGATATGAAAAAACGGAGCCCGGAATATTACAAACTAATCGATAACCTATTCGATACCTACCTAGGCAAGCTTCCGGAGAAATTCACCTATCAAGGCAAGGAATATACCCCGAAGACATTCGCCGCCTCCCTAGGGTTGAATATGGACGATTATATCGAGCTGACAAGCTTCACGCATCATCCGTATTACCAGAAATTCGAGGTAGAGGTTCCCGATAACTGGGAGCATGCGCAAATGTATAACCTACCATTGAATGAAATGATGGAAGTAGCGGATTATGCGTTGAATAACGGTTACACGGTATGCTGGGATGGCGACGTGAGCGAGAAAGGCTTCTCTTTCAAGAATGGCGTGGCGATCAACCCGGAGGTAAAGAAGGTGGAAGATTACTCGACTACCGACCGTGCCCGCTTCGAGAAAATGGACGAGAAGGAACGTCTGGAGGAAGTCTACAAATTCGAGAAACCTTTCCCGGAAGTAAACGTCACCCCGCAGGTCCGTCAAGAAGGCTTCGAGGCGTTCGTCACGACCGATGACCATTTGATGCACCTTACCGGCATCGCCAAGGATCAAAACGGCACGAAATATTATATCACGAAGAACTCTTGGGGAACCGAACGTAATACATTCGGCGGTTACCTCAACATGTCAGATAGCTTTGTCCGTGCCAAGACGATTTACATCATGGTGCATAAGGACGCAATACCGAAAGCAATCAAGTCTAAATTAGTCATTTAGTACAATGCCCATCGTAAGGCGCTTACAATAGGCATTCAAAGCACCTTACGATGGGCATTATAAGCTCCTTAGAATGGGCATCCGCGGAAATCACGGATGCCCATCTCTTTTTTCTCTCATCGAACCAGTTTCAACTCCTCAATCAACCTCGGGCATTTACCCCATTTATCGATCATGAAAAGGACATAGCGGATATCTACGCCGATGCAACGTTGCAAATCCGGTTCAAAAGCGATATCACCACTCATCGCCTCCCAGTTACCGTCGAAAGCAAGTCCAATCAAACGGGCGTTCTTATCGAATACCGGGCTACCGGAATTACCACCCGTGATATCATTGTTCGAGAGGAAGCACAGCTGCAATTCCCCTTTTTCATTTGCGTAAGGTCCGAAATCACGGCTACGAACCAGATCCAGTATCTCCGGTTGTACCCAGAACTCATCGCTCGTCGGGTCCTCTTTCTCTAGGATACCTTTATCCGTTGAGTAATAATTGTACCATGCGGCATCATAAGGACGATACCCTCCGATAGAACCATAGCTCAAACGCATCGTGAAATTAGCGTCGGAAGACAAGGCTTTCTCCGGATACATCTCCTTCAAGCCCGCAAAATACAAACGTTCTCCCTTAGCGATATCATACTCCGCATCACCCATCAACTGCTGTAACTGGAAGATAGACACCAATACGGACAAGCTCAGTTCCGCCGCCGGATCTTTTCTCAATTTCTCATATTGCTTCGGATTTCTCAACATCTCGGCGATCTTGTCGTACGACAATAAGGAAGTCTTCTTAAATACATCCGCCGCATATTTCTCATAATTTCCTTTATACTTCTTATCAACGCTCGTATAAATATCCGGCAAGAACTCCGGAGATACACGTTCTTTCGCGATCTTCATCATCGCGGCCAGTACCTTCTGATCCAAAGACGGCTCGTAATCCTTGAAGAACGGTTGGATACGATCCTCTAAAAAGACAGTAATCTCTTCCGGGGTAGCTCCTTCAATATCCACCGATTGCACCATACGGGCCAAACGAATAATCTCCGCTCCACTAGAAAACGCCTCATTCAAATAGGTCAAAGCCTCTCTATATTTATTGGTCGAGGTATATCCTTTTTCCAGCAAATTCAAGACCTCGCCATATTTAGCGCCCCGGGCCTGATCTTTCGCTACCCAATCAGCGAAGGCCGTCTCCTCCGCACGTTTACGTTCGATCACGTTTAGATTCGCCAATCCTTTATTCATACCGATCGAGTTCTTCCAATAATTGGAGCTTCCCGCATACTTAGAAGCATATTTGATACGTACAGCGTCGCTAGCCAACATCGCCTCTTTCCAGATGCCCTGCTTGATGCCACGCACCTCGATACGAGGCTTATTACTATTCTCGATACGCTGTTGCACGCCCCAAGAGCACAAATAACGATCCGTGCTTCCCGGAAAACCGATTGTCATGGCATAATCTTTATCTTGATAGCCTTGCATAGACACCTCCGCTACATATCTCGGGGTATAAGGCTTATTATCCGCGTTGTATTCCGCCGGTTTATTATCTGCGTTGGCGTACACACGGAATACGGAAAAATCACCGGTATGCCGAGGCCACATCCAGTTATCCGTATCGCCACCGAACTTACCGATAGAGCTAGGCGGAGCGAAAACCATACGCACGTCACGATAAACATCGTACACCACCAAGAAATATTTATTATTGCTATAGAAAGGGACAACATCAGCCGCTAGGAACTCATTATTTCCCACGGAATCACAAATCACACGACCGATAGAATCAGCCGCCGACAAACGCTGGAACTCATCCTCGATACCGGAGATCTGGCTGTTGATACGATCGCTCACGTCTACGGTCTCTTTCAGGTAACGTACCGTCAAGCCTGGAACCGGAAGTTCTTCCTGTTTACTTTGAGAGACAAAACCATCTTTCAGATAGTCGTGCTCCACACTACTCAACTGCTGGATGGCTCCGAAACCACAATGGTGATTCGTGAAGATCAATCCCTCGTTAGAGACCGTAATACCGGTACATCCCCCACCGAAGATTACCACGGCGTTCGCCACGCAAGGATCCGTCTCACTATACAACTGATCATAGGATGGGGTAAAACCCAACTCGGCCATTCTCGCCAAATTCTGCTTATTTAATTCCTTCAGCACCCACATGCCCTCATCGGCATATAACTGGCCGGAAGCGGCTAAAAGCAACAAAGCCGCCCACACTCTTTTCATCAACTTCATTCTACTCTGATTAGTCTAAATTATTCGATTAGTAATTTAATATTTTTCATTTCCACACGAGCCGACAGCCATTCCCTGATCTTCTTACGTTCCGCATCTTTAATGATCGTCTTACTTTTCAGATAAACCAGCATAACCGTATCCGGCTTCGCCGTCTCCGTATTCACAATATACGTATTCGAGCAAGATGCCTCAACTACATAGGGGAAAAGAACCTTCATCTCCGGGATCAACTCGGATGTCAAACGCCTATAACTCTGATATTTGTCAACCTGTCGTTTTAACGAATCTATCTGGATGGTCTGCGCACGTAATACCTCCTCGCTATTCTTATATAAATCCTGCATCAAGAGGCTTTTCAACTCATTGATATCCGTGGCCTCTTGTCCGAAGCCTTGTTGCACGACTAAATGCACATCTTTCAATCCATACTTAGGCAATTTAGCCCGGGCGTTAGCGATCATCTCATCCGGTACCGTCTGGCCGATCAAGACTACTTTCACCTCCTTTTTCTCGCTCGTATCCGTAACGACCTTATTCAAGATTTGCGTATTAGGGAAAGTCAACTCCTCCGATACGAAGTTACGTACCCGATCATTGAAATAACTACTCCGGATCAAGTTATAACTCAAGAAAAGGCTCGGCACGATCGTGAAAAAAACAATGATACCCACGTAACGAGTCACGATCTTTTCCCGTTGTTTATCCAAGAAAACTTTCTTCGGATATTTCAACAAACGAACGACGACAAACGTAGCCAAACTGATAAAAACCGTATTGATAAAATACAGATAAAAAGCACCGAAAAAGTAATACAAATTGCCACTCGCCAACCCGAATCCAGCCGTACAAAGCGGAGGCATCAAAGCCGTAGCGATAGCTACACCCGGAATCACGTTACCCTTACTCTTTGTCGAGCTCGCCACGATTCCGGCCAGACCGCCGAAGAAAGCGATCAATACATCATATACCGTAGGTTGCGTACGGGCAAGCAACTCGCTTTGCGCCTCGCTGATCGGTGAGATCAAGAAATATAAGGTGGAGGTAATCACGCTAAAAATAGTAGCGGTAGCGAAATTACGGAACGAACGCTTGATCAACTCGAAATCGGAGATTCCCAATCCCAAGCCGAATCCCATGATCGGTCCCATCAACGGCGAGATCAGCATGGCGCCGATAATCACGGCCGTAGAGTTCGTATTCAATCCGAGAGAGGCCACAAATGTAGCGAAAATAAGTACCCATAAATTTGTCCCCTTAAATTCGACTCCCTTCTTAATAGATTCTATCGTGTCCAGTTCGTCCTCTTTGTCCTGCCTGACGTCGAAATTACGGACAAAAAAATCCATAATCTGTTTATGTAGCAATCCTTTTTCCATGCGGTATTAATCTTGTCCCATATTTATGCAAAGATATTCCAATTGTTTGTTTTTCTAACTATTTAATAGCTTTTTTATGGTGAGATTACGTATATTTGCATTTACAATACAACAACAAGAGATCCTATTTGTATGAAACGATATCTAATGCTTTTATGCTTATTGTTTATGTCCTTTGTCGTTTCATCTCAAACGACCACACCAGACTCACTCAAAAACGCCTTGCAAAAAGTAACCTCCGAACGCTCAAGATTGGAAATCCTTACCAATTTAATGGACATCTCACGAAACGATGACATATTAGTAAACGCTAAACAACTCTATCAGGAAGCCTTAAAAGCGAATGACAATTACTATAAGGAAGCGGCATTGACCGAGATTCTCCGGCATTATATCAACACGGACCAAACCGATAGCGCAAATGTCTATATCGCCAAAGCCGAGCAGGAGCTAAAAGGAGAAGCCAGAACCAGCCTCGTATCGTTCATGAAAATGATCCAAGATACGCGCGTCATATTCTACACATCCGGTGAACCAAGAAGGAAAGTCCTCATGAATTGCCTATTCAAGCTGGAGGAACCCGACAAATTGTCTCCCTATGAGAAAATAGCCTGCAATTATGTACTTGGTATGGCTGTCAGCAACAGCGTCATGGAGGAGAACATGCTTAAGGAGGACTTCAAGCAAGGGAAAGAATATTTCGACAACGTCTTGACCGAGGCTGAAAAACTGCCCCTACGATACGCATACAATTTCTTGCCTAACACCTATTTCATGCTATGCGCCTACGCTGCCGACCCTTGGGAGAGAGGGAAATACGCAACCCGCTATCTCAATACGATCTTAGGATACTCCAATATCCCGGAGATGAGCAAACGTCCTTACGCGACTAACAAGCGCCACTTGCTAAGCGCCTACTCCAACCTCGCCATCAGCGCCGAGGCTATCGGGAAGGATTTGGCCACTTCCTATTTCCATGAGTTCCAAAAGTTATTGAAGGCTTATCCGGAGGCGGCTAGCACCACCCCGGAATACGAGCTATACTATACTTCCGCCAATTATTACCTAAACATCAAGGACTACATGAAATTCATTGAGTTCAGCGACTCCTTGATCAATTTCTCCAAACAAATACCGCTTTACAAGGAGCATGTAATCGCCTATGTATCCGCAAAAGCCGCCGCCTACGACAGCCTCCGGATGTACAAGGAGGCCTATGAGACATCCAAAGAGTATGCGGTATTGCTAGATACCTTGCGTATGCAAGAACTCCGGAAGAAAATGGAGAATCTCGAGATCGAGAAAGGGGCGAACAAGTTGGTGATCGAAAAGAAATCATTGGAATTAGAATTGCAGAAAAGCAAGAAGGAGAATTACCTATATATATCCCTATTGCTTCTAGCCTTATGCGCCGTGTTCTATATCTTTTTCCGGTTAGGCAAGATGAGATCTCTTTATCAAGCATTACAGAAATCCAACGAGCAGGTCCTGATAGCGAACCAGAAGGCACAAGAGAGCGAGGAGATGAAGACCGCCTTCATCCGGAATATGTCGCATGAGATACGGACTCCCTTAAACGCGATCAACGGTTTCTCGGAACTCATCACCAACGACGATATCTCCATGGACGAGAAACAGGCTTTCAGCCGTATTATCTATGAAAACTGTTACCACTTGACTTCCATGCTGAACAATCTCCTTGAGATCGCCCAGCTCGATAGCGGCAATGATTCCCTTCCTCTTGTTCCCACACGAATCCATGAGCTTTGTTTATATGAGATGCAACAGGTAAAGAAATATCAAGAGAAGCCGGAGATCAACTATGTGGTGGAAGGCGATAAGGAGAATGATATGATCTTGACCAACCGCGCTTATTTCAGCTTGATCATCTCGCATCTGCTGGCAAACGCAAATAAATTCACGGAGAAAGGAAGCATCACACTTTCATACCATCTGGATAGCGGAGCCAATTTAGTGACCCTGTCGGTAACAGATACGGGTTGCGGCATCCCTCAAGACAAACAGGAATGGATATTCGAGCGTTTCACGAAGACCAATGATTTCATTCCCGGCTCTGGCCTGGGGCTTTACCTATGTCGCTTGATCGTTAACCGGCTAAACGGTAAGATAAAGACAGATCCGTCTTATACGAAAGGCTCACGCTTCGTTATCACGATGCCAATCGCCACGCCGTCCAAACTGTCCAAACCTACCGATTAACGAAAGAAACGTCCTACGTACGGGAGTTCTCGTAAAGGTAAGTCCCTTTTAACCATAAATGCGATGAATATGCCTAATAAGATCGTGCGGTATCCTAGCCGAAGCCACTCAGACTGTATCGGGAGTGCCATGCCTGCCACGTATAGCACAGCCGCCACACCGAAATAAAGAAACGCGGATTTTAAGTCGTACTCGATCGGGAACTTCTTTTGTCCCACAAAATAAGACAGAAGCATCATCAATAAATTACAAAAGAACGATGCCCACGCACAAGCCATATAACCCTGCGAGGGACCGAACAGCAAGATGATAGAGACCGTGGCCACACATCCGATCGTGGAGAAATAGGCGCCCCATCGTGTCTGGTCGATCAGCTTATACCATAAGGAGAGGTTGAAATAAATACCGAAGAACAACTCGCCCAGCATCACGATCGGCACCACCCGTAATCCGGGATAATAGGCCGGACCGACAAAGTACTTCAAGATATCGATATAGAACATTACCCCGAGGAAGATAAACAAGGCGAATATGATGAAATATTTCATCGCTTCCGAATAGGCTTTCTTATTATCATCGCTCTTGTTTTTAGTGAAAATAAACGGCTCATAGGCATACCGGAAAGCCTGCGTGAACATCACCATCACCACGGCGATCTTGAAGCATGCGCCGTATATACCCAATTGCTCATTCGCGTACTCCTTATCATCAAACAAGAATGGAAACAGGATCTTATCTGCCGTCTGGTTAAAGATACCGGCAATACCTAGAATGAGGATCGGGAAGGAATAACGCAAGATTTGTCTCAATACCGTTCCGTCTACTTTCGCCCGTATGCCCGGCAAGATATCCGGGATCAAAAGCAATAAGGTTATCAGTGTCGTAAACACGTTCGCCACGAATACATAGCCTACCCCATAATCCGGACGATAGAACCAGCTTATCGCCTCCGGATAGTGCGTATGCAACCACGGACAAGTGATCAAGAAGAATATATTCAAGATAATATTCAAGAAAATACTCAGCAACTTAATCCCGGCGAAACGCCATGCTTTTCCCTTATACCGAAGATAAGCGAACGGAATGCAACAAAAAGCGTCTACCGCCACGATACCCGCCATCATCCCGATATACTCCGGATGGTCGCCATATCCCAAGCCGGCACTAATAGATGGCAATAAGGCGAAAACCGCTACGCTAAACAGCGCCGAACTTCCCAGCAAGCAATACAGCACGGAAGCATACACCCGCATCGGCTCTTGCTCCTCTTTCTTATTGATGAAACGGAAGAACCCCGTCTCCATGCCATAAGTAAGCAAGACCAGCAACAGGGCTGTCCAACCATATAAATTCGTCACGATCCCATAATCCCCTGTTCCGGCCAACACACGTGTGTACATCGGCACCAACATCCAATTCAGGAAACGCCCCACTATACTACTCAATCCATAAACGGCTGTCTCTTTAGCGAGCCGCTTCATTCCTCCTGCCATATCTATCTGTCTAATCAAATAAAAAACCTTGTTCCCCCACCCGGCTACGTCCCAGATGGATATAAGCTAAATCGGTGACCTCACGGCCACGGGGCGTGCGTTTGATAAAGCCCTCTTTGATCAAGAAAGGCTCGTACACTTCTTCTAGCGTTCCGGGGTCCTCGCCCAAAGCCGTGGCGATCGTCGTTAATCCGACCGGGCCTCCCTGGAATTTATCAATGATCGTCGTCAGCAACTTATTATCGATCTGATCCAAGCCATACCGATCTATATTCAACGCCTCCAAAGAGAAGCAAGCGATCGCCTTATCGATATCTCCGTTCCCCTTCACTTGAGCGAAATCACGCACACGGCGCAATAAAGCGTTGGCGATACGAGGCGTACCCCGGCTACGGGAAGCGATCTCCCTAGCGGCGTTCAACTCACATTTTACATTCAAAATATTAGCACTACGGAGCACGATCTTCGTCAGCGTCTCCATATCATAATACTCCAAGTGCATATTGATACCGAAACGGGCACGCAGCGGACTAGTCAGCAAGCCGCTACGGGTCGTAGCGCCAATCAATGTAAACGGAGCCAAATCGATCTGTATCGAGCGGGCGCTCGGTCCTTTATCGATCACGATATCGATCCGGTAATCCTCCATAGCGGAATACAGGTATTCCTCCACGATCGGGCTCAGCCGGTGAATCTCATCGATAAAAAGCACGTCGTTCTTCTCCAGCGAGGTCAATACCCCGGCCAGATCTCCCGGCTTATCCAGCACCGGCCCCGACGTGACCTTGAAACCAACCCCCAACTCGTTCGCTATAATATTCGACAACGTCGTCTTTCCCAACCCGGGAGGTCCATGCAAAAGCACATGATCCAGCGCCTCCTTACGCATGCGGGCAGCCATGACGAACACCTTCAGGTTCTCCACCACCTTCGCCTGCCCGCTGAAGTCACGGAGCGAAAGCGGCCGAAGCACGTTCTCGTACTCTCGCTCGTTTTCCGGCATCCGGGCATCCCTTATATCAAAATCATCTTCCATATTCACGTTCATTGACTTGCAAAGATAATGTTAAACAACACATTCACGAAAATAGATGTATAAAATATTTTTCTGACAGTGAGAAAAGCATATGTTTGCCAAAAGAACACCTTTAAAAACATACTACCATGAAACTTATACTCACAATCTCTGCGATGATCCTGTTCCTGATAACGGGATGCGAAAGTGGTAAGCAACCGGCTAACGACTTTTTAACCGTGGATATCACGGCAAATTATCCGAAGAAGGAACTGATTCTTCAAGACTTTTTGGATGTGGAATACATCCCACTAGAAACGAATGAGGAGTTCATAACCTCAGCCAGCATGCAAGCCATCGGCAAAAATCTCATAATCCTTAGAAACAAGAACGGACAAGACGGAGATATATTTATCTTCGACCGGACCGGAAAAGGCCAGAGAAAAATCAACCGCAGCGGCCAAGGTAGCCAAGAATACACGAATATCGGGTCTATTGCCCTCGATGAGGAGAAAGGTGAGCTGTTTATCAACAACTACTACTCGAGCCAGTTTATCGTATACGACCTGTCCGGAAACTTTAAGCGAACTTTAAAGTACGATAAAGATTTTAATTTCAATAGCGGGAAGACATACAATTTCGATCAAGACAACTTAATCTGCTACGATGAGATTGGCAATTATATAAATCTGAGAAAAAGCGCATTTTGGCTCCTGTCCAAACAAGACGGGAGCATTGTCAAGGAAATCGAACTCCCTTATGAGCATAAGATATCACCGTTTTTATCGAAAGGAGGTTGGGCCGCGGGACCTCGTAATACCGAATTAATTTCCCAAAATGGAAGTTGGGTTTTAGTAGAGCCATCTACAGATACGATTTATAGTTATTCGCAAGATCACTCTATCAAACCCTTTATCGTAAGGACTCCACCTATCCGCTCTATAGCCCCGGAAGTATTTCTTTATCCAAGTATTCTTACCGACCGGTATTATTTCATGCAAACAACAAAGAAACAATGGGATTTTGAGAAAGAAACCGGATTCCCCAGAACCGACTTGGTATATGATAAACAAGAGGACGCTATCTTTGAGTGTGTCGTATATAATAACGATTTCGTAGATCAGACACCCGTTAATATGTGGTACGAACACGGAATACTAAAGATCATCAATAACGATGGGATCGCTTTCATAAAGAAACTAGAAGCCAATGAGTTGGTGGAAGCCTACGAGAAAGGTAAGCTGAAAGGCCGATTGAATGAGATCGCAGCGGGATTGAATGAGGAATCCAACCCCGTGATTATGGTGGCTAAGTATAAGGAGTAAAAAACTTCTTACTTATTGTCTATTTTTCCAGACTTGTTTTTTATTCGTACATGTTTTTCGGAAAACACGTACGTGAATTCCCAAAAACACGTACGTGAATCCGTGAAAACATGTACGTGTTTTTACGGAAATCCGACAAGCATATTTATCTATCTTATTATCAGCGAATTGTAAATCGACTTCATAGTAAGATATTATTGTTGAAAATTTACTTCTAAAGATACGGTTCCTCTCCTATATTTTATGTAACTTTGCTTATAAGTCGCATAAAATATAGGACGATATGAACCAGACAATTTATCCCATCGGCATACAGAACTTCGAGAAAATTCGCAAGGACGGCTATCTCTATATTGACAAGACAGCCTTGGTCTATCAATTGGTTACTACCGGACAGTATTACTTCCTCAGCCGCCCCCGACGCTTCGGGAAAAGCCTGTTGCTGTCCACGCTGGAGGCCTATTTCCAAGGGAAAAAGGAGCTGTTCGAGGGACTGGCCATGGAGAAACTGGAAAAGGACTGGAAAGAATACCCGATCCTCCATTTTGACCTGAATATCTCCCAATACGACTCTCCGGATAGCTTATACAAGATATTAAACGACATCCTGTCCCGGTACGAAGACGAATATGGGACACGTCCCTCGGAAGTGACCCTGCCCCTCCGTTTCGCCGGAATCATCGACCGGGCCTACCGCAAAACCGGACAAAGGGCCGTGATCCTGATAGACGAGTACGACAAGCCCTTGCTACAGAACTTGCACGACGAGGAGATGCAAAACCGGCTCCGGAACATGCTCAAACCCTTCTACGGCGTATTGAAGACCATGGATAGGGCCATCCGCTTCGCCCTGCTCACAGGTGTGACCAAGTTCGGCAAGATAAGCGTGTTCAGCGACCTCAACAACCTCATGGACCTGTCGATGGATAATCGGTACGTCGAGATATGCGGCATCACAGAGAAAGAGATACATGCCTATCTGGAAGACGAAGTGAAGGAACTGGCTGATACCCAAATGACGACCTACGAGGAAACCTGCCTAAAACTCAAGCAACGCTATGACGGATACCATTTCACCGCCAAGTCCGAGGGTATATACAATCCATTCAGCCTATTGAATACCTTCGCTAAGATGGAATTCGGAGACTACTGGTTCGAGACCGGAACACCCTCCTACCTCGTGGAGCTGCTCAAGCACACCCATTACGACCTCTACGAGATGGCCAACACGGAAACCGACGCCGACGTGCTCAACAGCATCGACTCCGCCTCGAACAATCCCATACCCGTCATCTACCAAAGCGGGTATCTTACCATCAAGGGCTATGATCCTGAGTTTGGCATTTATCGACTGGGTTTCCCGAACAAGGAGGTGGAAGAAGGTTTCGTCAAATACCTACTTCCTTTCTATACGAGCATACAAGCCTCTAAGACCCCCTTCGAGATCGGACAGTTCGTTCGGGAGATACGGTCTGGCAATTACGACGCCTTCTTCCACCGCCTCCAAAGCTTCTTCGCCGACACACCCTACGAGGTGATCGCCGGGCAAAAGCCGGAACGAGACACGGAGCTGCATTACCGGAACGTCCTCTTCATCGTCTTCAAGCTGGTCGGCCTGTACACGCAAGTGGAGTACCATACCTCGAACGGGCGTATAGACCTCGTCTTGCAAACCGATCGCTATGTATATATCATGGAGTTCAAGCTCAACGGAACCGCCGAGGAGGCCCTGCGGCAGATCGAGGAGAAAGGCTACGCCCTACCCTTCGCCGGAGACGACCGGGAAGTCTTCAAGATCGGCGTGAACTTCTCTTCCGAGACCCGCAATATCGAGAAGTGGCTGGTTGGGTGAAAAAGTCATGTTTTTATCCAGATATACTTACTTTGCCGATACAGTATATATCCTATGCCCGGAGAAGATATACTTCAAGTGGCATCGAAGTATATTTCTCCCCCAAAAGGCTCCTCAAGTGAATAACTAATCATTTCCCAACTCGTAAGCTTACAGCTACCCCTACTCGTAAGTTATTCACTTGACAAACCGTAAGTTATTCATTTGACAAGCCATAAACAGACAGTTTACACCTAGCGTAACAATCTGTTATTCAATGCATTTACAACATAAATAAAAACCGTTCAAAAAAGTCGGACTTTCCAGCCGGAATATCCTCGCCTTTTTGTATTATCTTTATCGCCAACAAATAATACGCAGATGAAGAAAAACATTGTTTTCCTGTTAATTCTAATACCTATTATATGGATCTCTTGCGACGGAATGGGCCATCAAACCATAGACTTCCGAAAAATAGAGAACCTTATGCCCCAACATCCGGATAGCGCCTTAATGCTCCTTGAGCAAATAGAGAACAAAGAAAACCTATCCCGAAAAGATAAGGCACATTATTATTTATTGCTGACGGAAGCGCAAGACAAAACTTTTGTTAAGCATGAAACCGACTCGCTGATCACGATCGCAACGGATTATTATGAGGAAACAGACGATCTGGAACGAAAAGCGAAAGCTTGGTATTATAGGGGAAGAATCAGCCAAGATCAGAACCATCCACTAAAGGCCCAAGAGTGTTATCTAAAAGCCTTACGGGATGAAGAATCGATAAAAGATCACGCTTTACTGGGAAGAGTAAATAACTATATTGGAATACTCTACACTTTTCAAGATGTCTACGAAAAAGCGTTATCTTTCCAGAAAAAAGCTGTCTCAAATTTTCGTGCGATTAACGATTCTATCGGTCAAGCTTACGCTTCACGTGATCTAGGCCGTGTTTATCAAATGCTAGCACTTCCTGATAGCGCAATCGCTTGCTACTTAGACGCAATTGCCCTAATACGATCTTTCGATGAATGGTCTATTTATTCGGAGTTAGGAAATTTATATATAGAAAAGAAAGATTATTCGCTAGCGAATCAGTATTTAATGAAAATGAAATCATTTTTGGATAGAATGCAAGCGAATAATTTTTCTGACAATATCGATTTTTCCTTTCATGCGACATTAGGAGACTATTACAATCAAGTAAATAAATTAGATTCCGCTTTATTCTATTTGAATATTTGCAAAGAACAAACGACAAGGCTAGACACACGTATTTCCGCATATGCCACCCTCAAAAAAATAGCCTATAAGCAAAATGACTGGAAGCAATACGTCCTGTTAGATCAGAAATATACAAGTATGCATGATTCTCTTCATGCACAAGGAGAAATGGAATCTATCCGGAAATATCAAGCACTTTATGATCATCAAGAGACAGAACTAAAACTAACAAAAGAACAAGCCAAGAATGCGGTATCTAATTTGAGGATCATAATCGTTATGATAGTCTGTTTTTTAGTAATTTCGCTATCAACTTATGCTTATTTTAAACACAAACAAGAAAAAAGTCAGCTAATTCTTCGACAACAAGAAAAAGATATCCAAAACAAAGAACGATTGTCCATCTATGAAAACCAGATTCACGACTATGAAGAACAAATAGCCTTGAATGAGCAAACTTTACATTCTTTGAAAGAACATTTACAAGATCAAAACTTGAAAATAGAGAGTTTGAATACTATGCGCACGCACTTGGAGAATGAGATACAATCACTCAAACATAAAAAGCATATTCAAGAAAACCGTGCGGAAGAGATAGCTTTTAAAAATTCATCATTATATGCACAATTCCATGATAAGAAAAATTGGACACCGGCCCCGGAAGACTGGCAAGCTCTTCTCGATAAAATCGATCTCATTTATCCTACGCTTGCTTCTACATTAAGTAAAACATTACCCGGATCAACCATCTCAGAGAAACGTTTATGTTATCTACTAAAGATACAAGTAAAGCCAACAGTTATTGCTCGATTGTTATGTTGTAGCGATACAAATATTACGATGCTACGAAAGCGATTATATAAAAAAGCATTCAACAAAGATGTTCCGGCTAAGGAGTTTGATAGATATATACTTGATATATAACACTTTCACATTTAATTTTTTACAAAACTGCACAAATTTTTATTACAAAATGTGCAGTTTTATAAAAACAAGTTCATCCTTAAAGTCTTACATTTACCTACAAGAAAATTTAATACCATGAGAAAAAGATTTGCTATTTTATTAGGGCTTATAGCTCTTCTTTCTGTGCAGTTGGTCTATGGAGATCCGGTTGAGACACGAGGGAAATGGGGGGATAAATATTATCGCTCAATTAATCCTCTTCCACCTTCATTATCCATACAAGGGAACATTTTGAGTGTGGATTTTATGAATGCGCTTGAAAACCTAACCATCACTATAACCGACGAACAAGGTACTGTAATAATGGAAGACAACATCTCTGGTGAAACAGGAGAATGTATAACTATCATTTTAAACAATGAGAGTACAGGACGATTTTACGTAAAGTTAGAGCATCAGTTAGGTTGGCTTATGGGAGAATTCATCATACAAAATAATTAGGTATTATTCTTTATCATATGCAAGCTTCAGGATTAAACAGTATTATATAGTTGATCCATCACTATTGTGATAATCACTGTACAGTGCCCCCAATGATACGTTTTTCCTGAATGCTTGCATTGAACTATGTTATTAGGAATTCTAAGCGTAACCTAACAAAAATACTAAGTTTGTCATTAATCAAGAACTAATACATATTATGATAATCTACGACCCCAAAATAGCGATTCTCCTTATAGCTTTTAATCGATCAAATATAAAGCAAGTATTTGATCGCATCAAAGTGGTGAAACCGAGAAGACTATATATCGCAGTAGATGGATCAACTAATGACACACAGCGTAAAATAAGTAAGGAAACAACGTTCATTGTTTCCCACATTGACTGGGAATGCCAAGTATTTAAACTATATCAGGAAAAAAATCAAGGATACGACAAACACTGTTTTGATTCGATTTCTTGGTTCTTCGAGCAAGAGCCAGAAGGAGTCATTCTAGAAGATGATTGTGTACCTTCCATTTCATTCTTTGGTTTTTGTACGACATTGCTGGAAAAGTTCAGACACGATGAACGCATCGGACACATATCCGGAAGCAATTACCAATTCGGGAAAAACAGGGGAGACGGTACTTTCTATTATTCAAACCTAACCCACGTATCCGGATGGGCTGGTTGGAGAAGAGTTTGGCAAGAGTACTGCCTTCACGAAAACAAGTACGACCTTTTTAAACAATTAGATTACTTATCAAATTTACCCTCTCACGCTCCATTCCAATATCGTTGGAACAGACTCTTCAATATGGCGAATCATGACAATGAAGGTTTTTGGGAGGCCAAATATGCTTACACAAACCTTATCAATAATAGATTATCGATCATTCCAAACAAAAATTTAATAACAAAGATCGCATATAATGACAAAACGCCCCATGCCATAAAGAATCATCCTTTTACAAACATCAAAAACGAAGAAATCGACCATATTGTTTATCCTTCTTTCATCTGTCCGGACATAGAAGCCGATTTATATTCACAAACCAAAGAATATAATACATCTTTCGAGGATCTGTATATGCCTAAAGAATACTCTTACTTAAAAGAGCACTTTGTCGCCGCAATCCGAAATAATCATATACATCCTAAAATTCCACAGATCATTCATCAGATCTATGAGGATTTAGCGGGACCACCTCCTTCCTTAGTCGAGATTTCCCAATCATGGAAAGAGCTAAATCCCGATTGGGAGTATCGGTTTTGGAATAAAAATGATATTGAGACATTTTTGAAGACCTATTATCCGGAATTTATTCCGGCCTATAATGCTTTTCCACATAATGTACAACGTTGGGACGCAATCCGGTATTTAATACTTTATAAGTTTGGTGGTCTATATGTAGACATGGATTATGAATGTACGGAAAACATCACTCCTATATTATGTAATACAGAATGTGCCATGGGATTGGAACCGGAAGCTCACGCTTTCCGTATCCATGTGCCTTACATTGTTGGAAATGCTTTTATGGCGACAGTTCCGGAGCATCCTTATTTCAAAGAGCTGATCGATACTGTATTTTGTACTGAGAAAAATAGCAACATGTACTCTGATCTTTGCGAGTTGATTCTTAATACAACAGGCCCCTGCATGACCACTCAAGTATACAAAAACAGCAATTATCAAAAGCGTGTGACATTAATTCCAGCAGAACTAATAGCACCTCTAACCTATACAGATATAAAAACAATCATAAACAATGAAACAACCAAGAATGTAGAGAGTAAGATAGAGAAGTCATTTGCCATACATTACTTTTTCGGCAGCTGGCTAAACTAATAGAAAATAACTGATAAATAGATGTTGTTATGAACCCCATTGAAGAGTCGATCTACCAATATATAAATAATATAATTGAAATTTCAGAAGAACAAGAGCCTCTTCTGATTCAATATTGTAGAATGTTTTCTGCGGTTATTACTGGTAGTTTTTACGTACTAGATATATCAAAAAAACGTTTCATCTATATCAAACCGGATGATTTATTACTATGTGGTTATTCTGTAAAGGAAGCTATGAAACTTAACTTTGATTTATTTCCTCTGATTATCCATCCTGAAGATCTATCTTTATGGAACAACTTTTTAGAAATTATCCCTCAACACCTACAAGCATTACATGAAAAGCGAAATGAGATAGATCATATTTCATGTACAGTCCGCTTGATTCGTAAGAACTCTTATACTAAAGATCCACTATCACAAGTGCTCTACCAAAGAATGATTCCTGTTTGGAAGAATGAAAAAATAAGCTATTTAATCTGTTCTGTAGAAAGTGTAGCATATAAAAAAAACGGCTTCTACTTACATTACAAAAACTCGCTAACTTATGAAAAATATGAACCTGCAGTCGGTTCTTGGAGCACACATACAATGAGTCTCCTAAACGAGCGGGAACGAATTTTATTAAATCTTTCCCGGCAAGGACTAAATTCAAATGAGATTTCAGAAACCTTATGTCGTAGTAAACATACGATACAAAATCAAATCAAGGCCCTATTCGTTAAATTGAATGTTCATTCTATACAAGAAGCCATCGAAAGAGCAAACCATTGTAACCTCCTACACCCATACAAAGAAAAAAAGATCGATTTTCCAAATGAAACAATACATAGCTCCCCCAAAAAAATCAATAAAAAGTTGATGTGTGAAATACAAATATTATTAGATAAAGGTAAAAGCATCCGCTCAATTGCTTCCATGGTCGATATCGCAGAAAGTACAATTCGCAGTTGGATCATAAAGAAACTACTAAGAAGGTGAATTTCTGCGCAAAAAAAACAAAAAAAGCCCAAATAGACTATTGTTTTTGCGCATTAAATACTATACATTTGTAATATTACTTCTGTAAAGAACAAATTATTAACAATCTAATAACGAATAGTTATGGAAAAAGACAAAAAGCAAATCCTTGGAAAATTAAAGCTGAATAAGCTTAGTGAGAATGAGTTGGAGAAACGTGAAATGAGAATCCTAAAAGGTGGATCTGATTGTCCTGATGGCTGCTCTCCAAATACCAGCATATCGAATGCAACTGTTGATAAGTATTCATAATCTACTGCTATCAACATCTACGACTAGTATTATCTTATTACAAAGACTCCAAGTTGTCATATTCAAGGTCTTTACCGACCTTGAATATTTTTTGAATGTAATGCATAGAATGAACTTTTTGTTTAATTAATCTACTATAATGAAATCAATAATACATTCCACTGAAAATAACAACTTCTATTTGTATGATACCCAACGCATACTATCTATGTTAATACATCCCGAATTAAAAAAAATTCATGAAAAGTCGACAGATATAAATATAGATGCTTATTATTTGAAAAAATACTCTTATCTTGTAAATCATGGTTTTTTTGGAGAAGCAAAACCTTTTGAATTTAAAGCTAATATTAGCGAAAATAGCATAAAGGAAAATATCACTCAAACGAAAGTTATTGTATTTGAAATAACAGATTATTGTAATTTAAAATGCAAATATTGTTCACTAGGTGATTTATACAACTTCTCAAAAAAAGAATCCAAAAATATAAATATAAAATACGCTTTAAATTTCCTAAGATACATTTTCAATGTAAAACATAAAAAGACCAAATTAACAATTAGCTTTTTTGGGGGAGAACCACTTGTCAATTTTCCTGCTATACAACAAATAATAGAAGAAGCGAAACTTCTAAACAAAAACAAAAAATTGGACTTAATGTTCAATATGACAACAAATGCCACCTTAATACACAAATATATCGACTTTATAGTTGAAAATAATATAGAGTTATTAATCAGTTTTGATGGAAACGAAAAAGCTCATAGTTATCGTACCTATGCAAGCAACAACAAAAATTCATTTCATGATGTTTTAATGAATACCGATATGATAAAACTAAAACATCCTAGTTATTTCGATAAATATGTGAATTTTAATGCAGTACTAAATAATCGCAATTCCATAAAAGGAATTTACGAGTTTATTTATAATAGATATGGTAAAATTCCAAGAATATCACAATTAAGCTCAGATCATATAAATCTTAATAAAAAAAATATTTTTGATGATATTTTTCATTCCAGAAAAATAAGCGAGAAGGAATTCCAAAAGGAAGGATCTGACGTATTACCCATAGTAAGTAATCGATTGATCCCATTTAATGAATCAAAAAAGTTTTTGAAACATTATTCTCTCAATTTGTATCTTTCAAACACACTCTACTTATTGTATGATTTGATAGATTCCTTCCCAACGGGAACTTGTTTGCCCTTTCAAACAAGAATATTCTTAAACACGCACAATAACTTGTTACCTTGTGAAAAAGTTAGCTACAAAAACTTTTTAGGCAAAGTAAATGATCATGTATTTATTAACATTCCTGAAATTGTACAAAGGTACAATTCTTATTATGTACACTGCAAAAAAGTTTGTCAATATTGCTACGGAGGAAGAGCTTGCTCCACTTGCTTATTAAGTTTGGATAATCTGGATCAACTAGGTGTAGAGGAATTTGTTTGTCCAGACTTTCAGAATCAAAAAACATTTGAAGATAAACTAAATCGCATTTTTTCATATTTGGAAAAATGTCCTAGTGAATTCTTTCAAATAATTAATCATTTAATAACAGAGTAATGGAAAGAACAAGTGACTATTGGTTTATGATTGAGCCTTATGTGCATATAAACATTGCAAATGGCTATATGTTATTGTATAACACATTAGACAAAGAAACCATAATCTCTAATAATGAAAAAGTAATTAATCTATTAGAAGAATTACTTCAAGATGAAAATTGCGGTGTTACCATATTGAAAAATGAGCAATATAGACAAAATGATATACATTCTTTTATTACAAATTTAAGAGAAAAATACATGGGAGATATTATAGATATATCTTTATCTAAAGGGAAACCTATACAAATATTACCACATACTAATTTCTGCAATAAACGTAACGAAAAGTATAATTTTATAAAAAATGCCAACTTATTGCATTTTTTAAACGAAATAATCATTCATCTTGATCATATCTTAGATCAAGATAAGCTAATTGATTATTTGCAGTCAATGCCAGATAATATAACATATAGCATCAGTGGGGATTTAAAACACATTGCTAAATTTGACAAGCTTGTTGATTTTTTGAATCAATATAATTCGTCAAAAAAAATAATATGCAATTATATTAATTTTGCAATTCCAGCATCAGTATGCAAAAATATTTTTTTATACAAAATACATATTCATTTTCCTATAGATATAAAACAATTAATCATAACTACACAATCGTTAAAAGATCAGAATAATCTATTTGAACTTATTTTTGATATAGCATCTTTAGATGATTATCTAAAAGCTTGGGAAATTATCGAAGAATATCAAATTGACAAATATCAATTTAATCCAATATACACAGGGTATAATATCGATTTTTTCAAAGAAAATGTTTTTCTAAAAAAGAGCGATATATTATCTACATCAATGTCCATTAAAGACTTTTTTATCAAACAAATGATAAATAATAATGACTTTGGGAAAATCAACATAATGCCAAATGGAGATGTGCATTCGAATATAAATTATCCAGCATTAGGCAACATATGTACTCATAGTATTTTTGAGTTAATACAGAAAGAAATAGAAGAAGGAAAATCTTGGCTGCGAGTACGCAATCAAGAGCCTTGCAATGCATGTATTTATCAATGGCTATGTCCGTCTCCTTCTGATTATGAAATAATGATTGGGCAAACTAACCTCTGTCATGTAAATATTCATAATCCAAATTGTGAGAATCTTTAATTCTAAAATATAAAAAGTAATGAAAAATAAAATTATAGCATTATCTGTCCTCCTTTCTATTTTGAGTGGAGGCTGTGTAAATATGCAACAAAGTAAAGATTTGCTCACAATAGATGTCACAAAAGATTACCCTCAAAAAGAATTTGCTCTCCAAGATATATTTGATATAGATTATATCCCGCTAGACACCAGTCGTACGTTTACGACTATGGGGTATATGCAAGATATCAGTAAGGATATGATTATTGTCAGAAATCTGAAATTATCTTCAGATGGTGATATATTCATTTTTGACCGAAAAGGGAAAGGTATTAGAAAAATAAATAGGCAAGGTTCTGGTTCCGAAGAATATAGCTTTCTTTTGCGAGTTACCCTAGATGAAGAACATGAAGAATTATTTGTAGTTGATAATCGATCTAAAAAAGTATATATATATGATCTACAAGGTAATTTTAAACGAAGTTTTAAAAATATAGAAGGGGCATCCTATGATCGGGTTTTCAATTTAGGAAGTGACTATTTAATCTGTAATGATGGAGACAATTTATTTACCGATGAAATCAAAAACATATTTTATATTATCTCAAAACAGGACGGAAGACTTATCAAAGAAATTCATATTCCATATGACAAGAAAAAAACCAGTTTAATTATTAATAAGGAACAGACTAAATCTGCAAGACCTCGAAATGAAGAATTTGTTCCATTTCATGATTCATGGATTTTAATGGATCACTCATCAGATACGATATATCGGGTTTTTACTGATAAAAGAGTTGTCCCTTTTATAGCAAGAACTCCTTCCATACAATCAATGGGAACCGAGATATTTCTATATCCATCAGTTCTTACTGATCGCTACTATTTTATGCAGACAGTAAAAAAAGTATATGATTTTTCAAGTCGGGTAGGACTTCCAAGAACAGATTTAATGTATGATATGAAAGAAAATATTATCTATGAATACTCTCTTTATAATGCTGATTATGTGCATAAAGAATTTGTAAGTTTGGGTTATGGAGGAATAGCCTTTATAAATAAAGAAATAGCCTTTGTTAAAACATTAGAAGCACCTGATCTAGTTGATGCCTATAAAAATGGGAATTTAAAAGGCAAATTAAAAGAGATTGCAGCCAGCTTAGATGAGGAATCCAATCCAGTTCTTATGATTGCAAAATATAAACAAAAGAAGTAACTGCCTAGAGTAATTATTATGGAACTAACAAAAATTGCAGATTGGCTTCTTTTAAATGGGACATTAACAAAATGCCCAGGATTACTACATGGCAAGTTAGGAATAGCTATTTTCTTCTTCCATTATGCTCGTTATACAGGAAAAACATTATTCGAAGAATATGCATGGGATTTGATCATGGCAATCCAAGAACAGCTCCATGTAAATTATCGTCCAGATTATGAGAAAGGCATAGCTGGTATTGGGGTAGGGATCAACTATTTATCCTACAATAATCTTATTGAGATTGAGGAAGATTTATTTGAGGATTTCGATAAGCGGATGTACCGAGCCGTCATTCACGACCCTTTCCCTAATTACAGTCGTGATGAAGGATTGATTGGATATGGATGGTATTGGCTTCATCGTGCCAAAAGCCAAATGAGCAACGAATGTTTATCTTTTATCACAGAGAGTATCAAAAATAATAGAAATGATCTATCAGCAAATGAACAACAAGACATATATCTTTTTTTGCGTGCACACACTAGAGAATTAGAGTCGAACAGAATATTTCCGAAGCTTAAACCTAGTTTAACATTGGAGAATATGGGGTTATCTGGTGGTTATGCAGGTGAGGGCATGTATAGATTGACTGCCCTTGGAGCAATTGAGACTTCGTGGCAACAGCTTTTATAATATAAGTTGTAAGTATATTCTATCAACATACCATAAAAATGATTAATCTATATATTTTCTCGAACAAAAGTCGAGGTGGCTTATACGGAGTAGGTACCTATATTCGTGAATTGATTACCGCCTTGCGAAGTAAAAGTAATAGTATCCACATCCATGTAGTTCACATATTATGTGACCAACTTCAAATCGAAAAAAAAGAAGTGAAAGATGTTTCATACTGGTATTTCCCAGAGCCGATCTCAAAAGAATGGAATCTTCTAGATCAAGAACAACGAAAAGTTTACTCTCGGAATATTGTCTATCTACTCAGAAATTATATTCAAGACCAAAAAAATCTAGTTTTTCATTTAAATTCATACAGAGATAAATCACTTGCATTAGAACTAAAAATTGCATTTGATTGCAAAGTGATTACTGTCACTCATTTTTCTGAATGGAGTTCAGTTATTCATGATAACTTAGAAAAACTTCGAATTATCTTACGAAAAAAAGAAACAAATGAATTGGAAGATTTAATCCAAAAATCATTCGAGGAGGAAAGGACATGTTATGAAAGAATGGATCAAGTGATCAGCCTGTCAAACTATATGCAAGAATTATTGTATCACGATTATGGAGTAGATATAAATCGTATAATAATTATTCCAAACGGAATGAGCGACAAGATAAAAGAAGAAGTTGACCAGAAGAGATTACGAAAAAAATGGCACTTGTACCCAGAAGAACAAATGATTATTTTTGTCGGACGGTTAGAAGAGATCAAGGGAACTCATTTCTTGATTCGAGCCTTTCAATTAATTTTACAAGAAAGCCCCAATTGCCGTTTATGGATAGTTGGTGATGGCGATTATCAAAATTCTTTCTCCGAAGCCAATCCTATCTTCTCCAAAATAACTTTCACTGGTTTCGTTGATCAAACCTCGCTTTTTGAGTTATACCGTTTAGCTGATGTCGGTGTCGTACCTTCCCTATTCGAGCCTTTTGGTTATGTACCTGTCGAAATGATAATGCATGAATTACCCATCGTCGCAACCGCCACATCCGGGTTGAACGAGGTCGTAGACGAATCTTGCGGATTGAAAGTACCATTAATAGTATCTCCTGATAGTGTAGAGATCGACACCTCCCTGTTAGCGCAGAAGATCGTCTACCTATTACAGAACCCGAAAGAAGCGAAACGACTCGGGAAGAACGGTCGCAAACGGTATTTGGAGAAATATTCCTCGGAAGTATTCGGGAAAAACATGATCGCATTTTATAAATCCTTATTCCAAGAATGTAAATAATAATCAACGAACCTGATACTATATGGATACGCTCAATCAAATCGACATATCGATCATTATCCCGATATATAACGTGGAGAAATATTTGACGGTTTGTATCGACTCGTTGAAGAACCAAGGTGGCCTTCGTATGGAGATTATATTGGTTAATGATGGCTCGACTGATTTGTCAGGGGAAATTGCTGATGAATACGCTAAAAAAGAGGAGCGTATCAAAGTGATTCATCAAGAGAACGGGGGAGCATCCGCAGCCCGCAACGTTGGTTTGGATATTGCCACGGAAGAGTACATCGCTTTTTTAGATAGTGATGACTGGATTAAAGATGAATCATTATCTCTTTTATATGATGAGGCGGTGAAACATCATGCCGATGTCGTGATGGGAAATATGTGGCTATGTCATCAAGACGGAAGTATGGATAAACCTTTTAAATGTATTTCCAACGGATCTATAAAAGAATTGCTTTCCGGTAAAGAAAGTTTCATAGAATTAGTCAAAACTTGTTTCTATTTGCCCATGCCCTTCAAATACATATACAATAGGAAATATCTGCATAAAATACAGGCTCGTTTTGAGGAAGGCATCATGCATGAGGATGAGTTATGGTGTCCCATCGTCCTTTGCCAAGCGGAGAGGATGGTTATCACCAACATTGAGTTTTATTATTACCGCCAGAACGAAGAATCGGTCATGCATACGACAAGCCTAGCCCGAAGGCTGAAATCATTATTTCAAGTTACTGAGGGATTGATTAAATTCTCTGATCAATTTGTTTCCTCTAAGACGAGCGTTGACTTGAGAAGCTGGTGGTATGTAAACATCCTCAGGCTTTATTCTAAGGCATTCACACTACTTCCCAACATAAAAGATTCCTCATACATAGTACACAAACATTATCTGGATCGATTTTGGAGGGATTGCGGGCAAATGATTCCGGAATCTATACAAAGATGCAGAAATTATTACTACAAGGCAGAAGCCGGGCTGAAAGAATATACGGATTGGCGTGTGTCTGATTGGGTAGCAGGCGTAGATTGCCAAATAAAGGCTGGTAAAAAAGTGATGCTCGTATTCAACACGATAAATGGGGAAGATCTACAGTTGAAAATAGAGGATGTACCCGTTGATTGGGTGATAACCACCGACAGGAAATATTTCCAACAGGCGACTATAGTCGTTTTCCACCTTCCCACATTGCATTATGAGCTAGAGAATGATCAGGATAAGCTGGAAGGACAAACATGGGTCAGCTGGCATCTGGAGTCCGAAAAGGATGATCCGGGAATCAACGATCCGGAAATAAGCGAACTATTCGACCTTTTGATAAGTGACCCACAAGATAGCGAGGGTGAACAACATCCATTGCTAAGACTGTGCCGAAATTATGTAAATAATGGATAGAATTCCATTCACCGCTATAAGTTTTGAGCAAAAAGAAGAGATCACGAGAAAAAATAACCTAGTTTTGTAACTAGGCATGATTGAGCGAACGTATCGCTCCAAGTGTTTAACCTTAAATCGGAAGAATAATGAAATGGATAATCACAATACCAGCGATCCTCCTCTTTGCGTTAGCGGGATGTGGAAAAGATAAGCAATCGACAAATGAGCTTATCACTGTTGATGTTACGGTAAGTTACCCTAAAAAAGAACTAATTCTTCAAGATTTTATGGATGTCGAATATATTCCTTTGGAAACAAAGGACGATTTTATTTGCCAAGGTCTTGTCCTAGCAATCGGAAAGGATATTATTCTTGCCAGAAACCGAATCAGAGATGGAGATATCTTTATCTATGACAGAAAAACGGGAAAAGGATTAAAAAAAATAAATAGAGAAGGGCAAGGTGGAGAAGAATATACGTTCATCCAAAGAATTGTGCTTGATGAAAAACAAAATGAAATATTTGTACTCGATCATTTTTCAAGGAAAATATCAGTATATGATTTAGATGGGAATTTTAAAAGAAGCCTTAAACGAGGTGATGAACTCTATTTCTTTCATTTATACAATTTCAACCAAACAAGTTTAATAACTAATAATTATTGGGTAACAGACAAGCCTGCTTTTACTATTATATCTAAACAGGATGGAACAACCAAACAAATCCAGATTCCATTTAAAGAAAAAATATCAATGGCTGTAAACTATTCTGATAAAGCAAAGGATATATATTACAACGTGATCCCTGATAACTATAATCCTATAATTCCCTATTTTGATTGTTGGGTACTTGTAGAACAATCATCCGATACAGTATATAAGTACCAATCAGACCATAAAATGATACCGATTATAGCAAGGACCCCATCCGTACAATCCATGAATCCGGAAGTATTCCTCTTCCTAGGGATTCTTACTAACCGCTATTATTTTATGGAAACGGTTAAAAAAGAATATAACTTCGAGACACATGAGGGATTTCCCACTACAGACTTATTATATGACAAACAAGAAAAGGCTATTTTTGAATATATTGTATATAACAACGATTATTCTGAGAAAAGAGCGGTGAATATGAAATCACTTCCTGTAGACGATAAAATCGCATCTTGGCAAAGTATCGAGGCTTCCCAGCTCATTGAGGATTATGAAAAAGGGAAGTTGAAGAGACGATTAAAAGAAATTGCCGCAAGTTTAGATGAAGAATCCAATCCGGTAATCATGTTAATAAAACACAAAAAACAAACCAATCCCTAATGGTTATGAATCCAATGGAGGCTGTCTCTTATAATACAAAAATTGAGAAACAATTATTTTTTTTGCCGATCGGATTGACGAAATAAAGGGTGTGAGTTCTTTGATCAAAGCGTTCCATATGGTCTTAGAAGCTCATCCTAATAGTCGTTTGCTGATAGCCGGTAACGGTGATTATACAAGGGCCTTCCAAGAAGCAAAAAATATTTGACCACATGCATAGATTCCTTGATGTACCAAGGCGATCTGCACTTGGAGATTGTCTTGGTGGATGATGGCTCGACCGACTTATCCAGAAAGATCGCTGACGAATACGCTAAGAAAGAGGATCGTATCAAGGTGATTCATCAAGAGAACGAGGGAGCGTCCGCTGCCCGTAACCCAGGTTTGGAGATTGCCCAAGGTGAGTATATCGCTTTTTTAGATAGCGAAGACTGGATAAGTTGGAAGGACAAACATGGGTCAGCTGGCATCTGGAGTCCGAAAAGGATGATCTGGGAATCAACGACCCGGAAATAAACGAACTATTCGACCTTTTGATAAGTGACCCACAAGATAGCAAGATAGCAAGATAGCGAGAGGAAACAACATCCATTGCTAAGCCTTTGCCTAAATTATGTAAATAACGGATAGAATTCCATTCACCGCTATAAGTTTTGAGCAAAAAGAAGAGATATCGAGAAAAAATAACCTATTTTTGTAATTAGGCATGATTGAGCGAATGTATCGCCCTAAGTGTTTAACCTTAAATCGTAAGAATAATGAAATGGATAATCACAATTTCAGCGATCCTTCTCTTTGCGTTAGCGGGATGTGGAAAAGATAAACAATCAACAAATGAACTCATCACAGTTGATGTTACAAAGAATTATCCTGAAAAGGAATTGACACTACAGGATTTCATGGATGTGGAATACATCCCGTTGGAAACAAATGATGAGTTTGTTACCCAAGGCAAAGTAATGGCCATTGGTGCAGAAGTTATATTAATAACCAACTGGGCCAACGACGGGAATTTGTTTGTTTTTGACAGAAAAACCGGCAAAGCCTTGAAGAAGATAAACAGGAAAGGGCAAGGTGGCGAGGAATATGTAGGTATTACGGAGGTTGTTCTGGATGAAGCAAACAAGGAAATATTTGTTATAGCCTATACCGGAAGTAAAATCTCTGTATATGATCTATACGGAAATTTTAAAAGGAGTTTCAAAGCCGAAGGTACGGAATCTCATATAAATACATTTAATTACGACCGGGATAATTTGATCTCTTATGTACCAGATAATAGTCTGGAAAACCCGTCAAACGCCATACCTCCATATTATTTAATCTTTTCCAAGCAGGATGGAAGTATCACCCGGAAAATATCAATTCCTTTTGATGAAGTTAAAAGCCCGGTCGCAAGAGATGGGGAAAACTGGGAGAACTGGGCCGCTCCAGTACCAACCGCCATGTATCAAATAGTTCCAGATCATACCAATTGGGTACTTATGGAGACATCATCCGATACCATATACCACTATTTGCCGGATGCTAATACGACAATCCCCCTTATCGTAAGAACCCCCTCCATACACTCCATGGATCCTCCTGAAGTATTTCTTATACCAACCGTTTTTACCGACCGTTATTATTTCATGAGCCTGTTGAAAGCGGAATTTAATTTTGAAACAGGGAGAGGGTTTCCAACTTCCGGATTGATGTACGATAGACTGGAAAGTTCATTATTCATACCTAAAATATACAATGGTGATTATACCAGCAAAAGAGAAGTGGATATGACGTCGAGACCTTTAGATCCGGAATTCGTAATCGGACAGTCATTGCAAGCCCACGAACTTGCCGAGGCTTACGGGAAAGGAGTACTGAAGGGCAAACTGAAAGAGATTGCGGCTAAATTGGATGAAGAGTCCAATCCGGTGATTATGCTGATAAAACATAAGAAATAAGAACTAAGAACTAAATCATGTCTATATCCTAATGTTTTAATTTATGCTAAGATCGTTTCCACATTATCAGCAATTGGATTCTATGGACTGTGGTCCTAGCTGCCTCCGTATGATCGCCAAGTTCTATGGTCGTGTGTACTCGATCCAGAACTTACGGGAGAAAGCCTTCATCACACGGGAAGGAGTCTCCATGCTGGGTATCAGCGAGGCGGCGGAAGCGATCGGGTTCCGAACACAGGGCGTGCGGATCACGGTGGAGGAATTGGAAAAGGAATGTCCCCTACCCTGCATACTGCACTGGAACCAATGGCATTTCGTGGTTTGCTACAAGATAAAGAAAGGGAAGTTCTACATAGCGGACCCGGCGGCGGGACTTATCACCTATACGAGGGAGGAGTTCAAGCGGTGCTGGGTCAGTACCAAGGTGGACGGGCAGGATACCGGGACGGCGCTCTTGCTGGAACCGGGGCCGGAGTTCTACGGGATGGAGGACGAGGAGAGAGACAGGAAACGTAACCTCGGATTCTTTTTCCGATATATATCGCCCTACAGGCGGGAGATGGCACAGCTCGTGCTGGGCATGGTGACAGCCAGCGTACTGCAACTCATCCTGCCTTTCCTCACGCAGAGCTTGGTAGATACCGGTATACGGGACAACAACCTAGGTTTCATAACCTTGATCCTTATATCGCAATTGGTGATCTTTATCGCCAAGCTATCCGTGGACTTCATACGGAGCTGGATATTGCTGCACGTAAACACGAGGATCAATATCGCCTTGATCTCCGATTTCCTCGCCAAGCTGATGCGCCTGCCCCTGCATTTCTTCGATACCAAGATGGTGGGCGATATCATGCAGCGCATCGGAGACCATGAC